>Ga0157370_10004300_pt1 | contig 16384 bp, 29 predicted proteins | sample C35metaG_FD_113463 | JGI IMG/M metagenome (GOLD analysis project Ga0157370, IMG submission 113463) | Corn rhizosphere microbial communities from Kellogg Biological Station, Michigan, USA - C3-5 metaG | ecosystem: Host-associated > Plants > Roots > Rhizosphere > Soil | place: USA: Michigan...
TGAACCTTGGCCCGTAGGACCTCGACGTTTTTCCGTCGCAGGACCCAGGCTGCCTCCCGGATCCGCCGCATCAGCGCGAGTCGTTCCGACTCCGACAACCCCGGGAGTGTTTCCAGCTCGTCCGCTTCGGCATCCATGCCAGCAAGGCGCAGCCACGGCCCCAACATGTCCTTGACTACGAACTGGTTTGCAACATCGAGGCGTTCCTGGTCACGGCCGTCGTTCGTGTTGAGGATGCGCGGCAGGAACGGCACCAGGATCTGGCGCTTCTCATCGTCCCAGCGGTCATTGAGTGCGATTACGTAGCGTCTCAGGACCGGGGACACACAGGCTGGCTCGTCGCTGTGTTCTTCGCCGGCCAACCAGGCCGCGGCTTCCATCGCGCAGTGGCCGTCCTGGAAGTCACGGTGTGAACCGTGGCCCAGGGTCAGGGAGGGGAGGAGGTTTAGGCGGTCTTGCAAGGGCGTGGTCATGGGGTTCTTCTTTCAGTTCAGCGAAACGGTTATGTACTAAGAATATAAACACACTATCGAATCTAAAGCGATGAAACAACTACCTAGATGCGACGGGTGAGGCGCAGCAACCCCTTGGCGTTTCGTCAAGGGTCCCGCCTGGTCAAAATCCAGGGAAGCCACAGAAGCCGTTCTAAGCGCTTAGAAAATGTTCGGCGGCACCAGCACCCGCAAACCGGCAATCAGGCGGCTAGGGCTACCAGCGTGCCACGGCTGGGCTATGCCCCATCGGCTGGTCGACTCGACAAAACAACTACTACGATCGTTGCCCGGTCTTTGGCCTGAAAACTGACCGGCTGGTCAGTTCGACTGTCCTATGTTCGCTTCGGGGTCGGGCTGCCAGTGTTTGCCGATCATGTTGGCGGGGCGGTCGCCGAGTTTGACGTCGGCGATGCAGCATCGGCAGGTTGGTCCGTCTTCGCCGATGTGGACTTGGCAGGGTGGTGGTTTGGGTTTGGTCCAGTTTTCGGGGGCGGTTGTGGTCCAGTGTTTGCCGTCGCGTGGGTAGATGTCGGGTGTCCGGTATTGGTGGCGCCCGTCGTCGCTTTGGGCTGTGGCGTAGTGGGCGAGTGCCCGGAGTGCGTGGCCGAAGTCTTTGCCTGGGAGGCCTTCGTTTTCGTTGATTGCTGCGAGCATGACGCCGGGCTTGTTGGGGGTCCAGTCGGGGCGCATGGCGAGCATGGCTGTGGTGAGGCGCTGGCCTTCCTGGGTGCTGAGTCGAAACATGGTTTTCCTCCCTCGAGGTTGGGTGGGGTTTTTGTGGCGGCGTGCGTTGCGTTCCCCGCGTCTAGTAAGTGACGATCGCCGCTTTTCTTGACCCAATTCTTTGAAAGATGATTGGCACTTAGGTGAGTTTTGGTACTTACGTAAGTAAGTACTGGTGTTGGTGCCATTTGTTTGCCATTTGTTTGCCATTGGGTCTGCCATTGGGTCTGCCATGGGTGGTGCTATGGCAGCTGCCATAGGTTCTGTCATGCGGTTTGGGGTTGGCAGAACGTGCAGGCGGGGTCGAATTCGCCGCGTTTGACGTGCCATTGGTTGTGTGCGCCGAGCCGCCCGGCGGTCTTTTTGTTCTCGATTCGCTTCTCAATTTCCTTCTTGGAAGGTTGGTGGTCGAGGTAGTCGTGCATGGCGTAGGTGTTGGGGTCGTTGGTGGGTTCGACCCAGCCCAGGGCGAGGAGTGCTTTGGCGACGGCTGCGCCCCGGGCGTGGAGGACGTGTTTGGCGATGGCGCCGTCGGTCCTGAATTCGTTGCAGTGCCCCCACAGTTCCATGAGGTAGACGCGGGTTTTGTCGTTGGGCAGGCCCGTCCATTTGGGGTGCCTGAATAGTTCGTTGGTGACCGTGATGTACGGGCGTGTGTCTTTCGCCATTGCGGGCCTCCTTCCTGGCAGCACGTGGGCCGGGTCAGTGGATGGTGGCGCCTTCGTGGATGGTGTGGAGGTGGTTGAGGTGGTAGGGGGTGTGGGGCGTTCCCATGGCGCCGGTGCGGCAGAGTTCGCCGTAGACGGTGATCAGGTCCGGACCAACCTGCTTGGTGGCGAGGTGGATGAGTTGGTGGAGGGGGTGGGTGTACGCGCCAGGGTCGATGGCGGGGTGGTGGTTGAGGATGTCGCCGAGGGCGCGTGCTTCGAAACCAGCGATGGTCCAGGCTTCGTCACTCGTGGTGTCGGCGTTGGTCCAGGCGGTGATGTCGATGATCGCGGCGGAGAGGTAGGTGGTGAGGTTGGGGATGGTTACCCCTGTGCTGGCGGCGTATTCGGCGGTGTCGACGGCGGTGCGGAGGATTCCCATGTTGCCGTTGGTGTGGTCCCACCAGTTCGGGAACATGCTGGCCCAGTCTTGGTCGTGGTTGGTGAGGCCGGCTCGGTGGATGATGGCCGCGAACACGTCGGCGGGGGTGAGGTCCGCGGTGGGGTCAGGGGCACAGCACGGGGTGTCGTCGTTGACGTCTGGTGTGGTGTGGCCGAGGACTTGGGCGGTCAATTCGTCGGCAGTGGCCGGGGCGGTGGGGTTTGAGACCTGGTCAGACAAGAGATTGGTTTCCTAACAAGTGTGGGGGTTTTGGGCATGGGTGAGGGTGCGCCACCGCAACAAGTGGCGCACCCTTTTCATGTGGTTGGTCCCGTGGCTGGCGGGCGCCGTTGGTGCCGTTCGGGTGCCGCATTCTTCCTTCCGTCTGTGGTAGCTGAAGAATGCGTTCAGTGTGCTCCCGGATACCCGGTCCGGGGTGGATGTACTACCCGGTTGCTCCTGCCAGCCATGCGGCGTCGGCGTCGGGGTCGAGTACGGCGGCCGGGCCGGTTTCGGTGGTGAAGAATCCGGTGAGGTCTTCGGCTTCCGTGGCGGTGAGGTCCTGGAACCCGTTTAGAGGCCGGCCGACTTGCTCCTGGACCGCGGCGGCTTTCGCGTCGTTCGTGGTGTGACCTGCCGCCTTCAGCGCGACGATCAGGTGCGTGATCTGCTCCGCGGAGGCCATCTCCACGGGTGGTTCAGCGGCCGGTTCGTCGTCCGGCTCCGGTGCGGGTGCCTGGTTCACGACGTCCGGGAGGGCCGGGGCGGGGGCTTGGCGGCGCACGGTGTTCCTTTTCACCTTCACCGGCTCCGCCGCGGGTGCCGAGGCGGCAGCGGCCGACGCCTGGGCGGGAACCTCCCCCAAGTCCTCCAGTTCCGATTCCTCCACTGAGTACGCGGAGATGCCGGCCAGGACTTCGGGGAACATGCGCCGGCAAGCCTCTGTGGCCGCTTTCGCATAGAGCATTTCCTGCGGGTTGGAGGCGTACTTGGGATTTGAGGTGTACCCGGCCTTCTTGGCGCGGGCCATGTCCCAGGTGAACGTGTGCCATTCGGTTTCGTTCTTGTGCTTCGCCCTCACCGTGACTGATTCGGCGGTCGCGGTGGTCTGGTCGAGCTTGTGGCCGTGGGATTTGACCAGGGCGACCATGGAGCGGGCGTACATGGCGGGGGAGCCGTGGACGATGAACATCTGCTGGACGGCCTGGAAGGGGTCGTAGCCGATGGACGCGCCGGCGAGGATGATCGCGGTGACGTCGAGGGCGAGTTCCTCGGTGGTCTTGTAGTTATTCTTGGACTTCATCCGGAGCGGGAGCGGGACGAAGTTGGACCGGGCCATGAAGTTCGCGATCTTGTTCGCATGGCCCAGCGCGGTGACCCAGCTTTCAAGGCTCGCGACACCGGTCACGGACGGCAGGGCGGGCATGGCCAGCGCCGTATCGGGCGCGGCCTGGGGGAGGGCTACTTCAGTCATGGTATTTCTCCTTCGAGGGTGTTGGTCAGGTCGTTGTTGATGCGGGCTTCGATGGTGGCGGCCATGCGGGTGAGCGCTTCGGCCATGCCGGCGACGGCACCGAGGGGCAGCATCAGCTCGTGGTACGTGCCGCGGCCGCCGCTGGTCGGTTGGGTGGTGTTGAGCGCTACCCGGTCGTCCTCATACCAGAGCTGGACGGACTTCCCGGTCCCGGTGTCGAAGTGCTCGAAGACGGCGCTCACGCGGCCACCGCCGCCGGCAGCGCCAGTGGTTCGCGGGCGAGGAGCTCGCGGGCTTTCTTGGCCTTGGCGGTGTAGGCCGCGGCGAGGAACCAGCCCATGTGTTCGTCGATCTCTTCCGGGCTGGTGGCCATGGCGTAGAGGGACGTGCCGAGGGGCCGGTCGCCGTAGCGGGCGTGGACGCCTTCCCGGTCCATGGGGGTGACGTGGGCGACGAACGTGGCGTGGACTTCCGGCATCGGCTGTTCGGCGCCTTGGTCGTCGATGTAGAACTCGGCGCGGGCGTATGCGGCCAGCTGCAGCGCGGTCTCCCCGTAGACGCCTTTGGACGTCTTCAGGTCGATCTGGACAAGCTTGCCGCCGGCGAGCAGCGGGGAGGTGGCGTACATGTCGAACGTGCCCGCGTAGTGGTGGGTGCGGTTCCCGCACGGCCGTTCCAGCAGCACCGGGGTGATCTGCCAGTCATCCAGGAACTTCGCGAATCCCTCGACATAGCCGAGCAAGTCTTCGTCGGCGTCGACTTCACCGGTGCGGGAGAGCTGCTCGGCCATCTTGTGCACGGCCGTGCCGGTCGCTCCGGCGTCGTCGCGGTGCTTCCGCCACGCGTACTTCATCTCCCGGATCGCTTCGTCCCGGGGCATGACGGGCAGCTGCTCGAGGTGCTCCAGCGCCCATTTCCCGGCCATCTCTGCCGCCCAGGGGATCAGGGCCCCTTTCGGGACGCCTTCCCCAATGAGCGTGGTAACACCGGTGACGGGCATGCCGTCCAGCCGGTAGCGGTGGCCGTTGTGCGTGAACACCAGGCCCCTCGCCGGGGCCTTCCCGGTCGTTGGCTTGGCCAGTGCGGTCCCGGCAGTGACCGTCGTCTTGGCCGCCACGGCGGGCTTCGGTGCCGCGGCCCTGGCGCCGGTGCGGATAAGTGGTTTCGTGGTCGTCATGACTTGCTCCTTTCGGTTCGTCTAGAACGGGACGTTGTTGACGGTGTGGACCTGGACGGTGCGCGGCAGCTCGTCGTAGTCCATGGTGATTGTGAGGATGTCCCGGGAGACGTAGTGGTGGCTGTCGAGGAATTCGATGATGTCGATCTTGGTTTCTTTGGCTTTTTTGACGATGGCGTTGTGCATGAAGCGGGACGCTTCGCTGCGGCGGCCGCCCATCTCAATCTGCTTGCCGGTCGCGGCGTCTTCGATGCTGACTCCGAGGTAATGCGAGGTGGCTTGGGTGGACCAAATGATTTCTCCGTTTGGCACTTTGATGCCGTACTGGGTGCGGGTTTCGGTCACTGATTCGCGATTCATGGTGTTGTCCTTCTTAGTAGTTCTTGAGTAGTTGGTGGGCGGGGTCTGTGCCGCCCCAGTCGATGTCGGCGCCGCAGACGTAGCATTCTGCGAAGATGCCGCCGCTGTCCCACTCGTCCTGGTCTGGCAAGTCGCGTTCGTTGTCGCTGTGCGGGTAGACCAGGATGCAGGTGTTGCACTCGTTGTTGGAGCAGATGCCCCAGTGCGCGGTGTGGGCGACCTCCACCGGATCCGGAGCGTCCGGCTCGTCCTCGGGTTCGGCCCAGCCGGTGGGTTCAATGCCGTCGGGCATCATGCCGCCAACTCCCCGTCGACGAGGCGGAACTCGTGGTCGGTGCCGTCGGAGACGAATTCAACGAAGGCCTGGAAGTTGTTGTCCTCGCACATGTCCTGCAGGATGGCCAGGGAGTCTTCGTCGAGGACGTTGCCGTTGCGGATGACCATGGTGCGCACCTCGGGGTTGGTGGCGATGATCATTGCCGCCGAGACGATGATCTGCTCCGCACCGGACGCCCGGGAAAATGGGACGCCCTGGTAGAGCACGCCTTCCTCATCGAAAGACAGCCCCTCAACCGGCATCTCAGCCTTTGCGAGACCGTCAGCCTTGCGTGCGTCGATCTCGGCAAGGTCCGCGGTCAGCTGCTCAACCGTGTCCCGTGCTGTGGTCAAGGCCGCGGCCACAGCACGATTCTCCTTGGTGACCCGGATCTGGGAGTTGGTAACCTCAGCTGTATCGATGCGCTGCTGGATCGCGTCCGTGTCGATGATTGACGGGGCGTCGGAGGCGTGGCGCGTAGCTTTGGCGAGTTCTTCCTCGGCTGCAGTGAGCTGAGCGCCGAGATCGTCTACTCGCTGCTGCCAGGTATCGACGGCGGCGTGAGCCTGGACCACCGCCTGGTTCTGCTGGGTAGCGGTGTGGTGCTGCGTGATCAGCTCCGACAAGCTCACTTCCTCCGCGGGCAGGTCGGCCGGTATCGGCAGGAAGGCTCCCAGCTGAGCTTCGAGGCGCTTCACGTCCCGCCCCACTGCGGTGCGCTCCTCGAAGATCGACTTCCGCTGCGCATCCAGCACAGCCGGGGAAAATGGCAGATTCACGACGGACAGCAAGGTCTTCAGCTGCTCCTTCTCACCAGCGTTGATGAACGCCGCAGCATCCACACCGAGGGCGCTGATGACCTGGTCGACGTCCTTCTGGCTGATTTTCTTCCCGTCCGGGGCGGTGCCCGTGAGGGTAGGGCCGGAGGGAATGAACTTCTGGTGGAGTTCGGTCCCATCCGTCAACTTGATCTTGATGTCGGCCCGGCCAGCGCCATCCTTGACAGGGCGCTTGGTGACACGAGCGTTGAACTTTGTGAACGTCGTCTCAATGGCGTCCAGCACGCTGGTCTTACCCTCAGCGTTCTTGCCGCACAGCATGATGACGTTGTTGGTGGGTTCGATCTTCACGGCACTGATGCGCTGGAAGTTCGTGATCTCAAGAGATGCGATGGTGCTCATGGTGTGGTGCCTTTCGGGTAGGTGAAGTTGGTGTAGCTGGGGGAGTCGCCCGGGTCGGACGGATAGGTGTTGACGCCGGTGGATGCGAGCTGCGCGTCGGTGGGTTCTTCATCGGGTGTGGTGGTGCCGACGGGGAACGGCCAGGTGATGCCGGGGTGGCGGCTCACGGGACGATCACCAGCCAGGCGAGGACGCCGGCGATCACGACAGCCGCGGCGCCGATGCCTTGGGCGAGCAGGGCGGCCAGCTCGCCGCGGGGCGTGAGCTTCAGGCCCTTCACTGGGTGCCGCCCAACAGCTGGTCGATGATCGTGGACAACTCCACGTGCAGCTGCTCCAGGGTCCAGTCCTCGTAGGTGCAGTCGCCGTCGCGCCCTGTGCGGCGGGCGTACAGTTCGGCCCCTACCTCGGCGCCTTCCATGAACACTGTCCGGTCCAGGGACTTGCCGAGCAGGGCGCCAATGTGGAGGCGGGCGACGAGGTAGTGGTTCTTCCACGACTCCGCCGGCGACTGGGCATCGACGAGCGGCAGGTAGTAGGCCAGGACCTGCCCAGCCTCTGAGACGGTGAGGGGCACGTCGACCAGGCGGTCGATCAAGTCCGTGTTGGTGAGCGCGGGGCGCGTCAGGGTACGGTTGTCTACGGTCATCACAGTTTCCTTTGAACGGTTGTGGTGGCTATCGAGGGTTCCGGATTGCCGTCCGGGACCCTCACCATTTGTAGTGATGTGTCTAGATTACTAGACACATAAGTGTTTAGCAAACTAGACGTGTTGCGTGTTTTGCGCCTTACTTTGAGGCTTTGAGAATCTGGTAGAGCCGGGAGCGGTTCATGTCCAATGCCCGGGCTAGCTCCGTGACAGTGACGCCGCTGTTCATGGCTTCCCGGATGGCGTCGTCGCGCTTCTCCTGCGCACGTTTCGCGGCAGTGGCCGCGGCCTGCACCTGGGTGATGATGCGGCGCTGTACGTCGTCGGGCATTTTCTGTCTCACTCTCTGGATTGTAGTTGGTCACTGGGTACTCCGTTCTTGGATTGGTGCCTGCGTGATGGTTACGGCCAGCTGCTTGCGTTGACCGGGCCGATAGACGATGGTCGGCATGTGCTTGACCATGAGGTCGGGGGTATCGTCGTCGACGATGCGGTGATCGAATTGCTTCGTGCCGGCCAGGGCGTCGCACAACGGTTTCAAGGTCCAGGCGAGGTTGTCGGCGTCGCGCTTGATCCGGTCCGGCACGTACCAGGTCAACTGGACCTCACACCTGCCCAGCCACGGGATGCCGGCCTTGCGGGCGAGAAGCCCCATGGTCTGGCGGACGGCCTTTACTTTCTTTGCGTGCGCGTACACATTCCCATGCCCCCCGTTTGGCTTCACCGGCGGCACAGCCCACGGCAGCGTGATGATCCATTCACGGGTCGTCAAAATTCCTCCTTGTTTGCTATCTCCAGCAGCACATCCGCGTGGCACGGCTGGTCCAGCGGACACCAACACGCTAGGTTCTTCCCGGCCAACTCGGCTCGGATCGTCTCGACGTTCAGCGAGGCCCGTTCCTTGTCGTTTGCGCGCCAGACATTGCGATTCTCCCAGCGCGTTCCTGCATCGGTGACCCACCACGCTTCGCCATGTTTGACGAGATCGCGGAACATCCTGACGGCGTCCTCCGGCAGCCACGGCTCCACTACGGGGACTGGGTTACCCCAGCGGCCCGGGCGGCACACGCTCACGGTGTTCTCGGGCATCCGCCAGCCCTTGGTGCGGCGGCGCTGGATCCGTTGCGGGGTCATGGCCGTTCCCAGTCCCAGAGCCCGAGTCGACCCTTGGCTGGGATGGGTTCTGGGAGAGCCCGTGGGTTGTCGAGTTCCCAGTGCCAGGCGTCGGCTTGGCCCCATTCTGTGCAGGCGTCGTGTTGGCCGCGGCTGGTGCAGGTGTCTGAGTGGTGGCAGCCAACAATGTCTACGGTGCCGATGACGGCGCCGCGGGGGAGGGGCTCGTGCGCGAGTGTCGGGTCGATGGCGACTTGGGTCTTGTCGAGCTGCAGCCCGGCGTGGATGGCGACCGTGCCACGGTAGTTCGTTCGCTGGGACCGGTTCTCGACGTCCTTCCCGCTGTGGATGATGTGCGCTGCCCACGGTTGCCGCACCGTCAACGCCTTCACTTGTCCGCTCCCACTCGGTCGAGGATGTCCTGCACCAGCTGCTGGCCTTCCGTGTCGGCCAGGGCCGTGGTCAGGACGTCTTGATTGGCCTGGTGCTCGCGGTAGTCGCGGATACCGGAGATGATTGCGTGGCAGCACCACAGGTAGAACACCGTGTAGTCCTTCCAGGCTTCGGTGGACTCGTACCAGTCGTGGAAGTCGTAGAGCGGGCTGGAGTAGCGGTTGAGGAGGTCTGCGGCTTCGTTCTCCGTCTCGGGCGGGGTTTTGTTGCTGTTTGACCAGTCCTCGAACATGTAGATGCGGAGGTCATCCCAGACCGTTTTCGCGTCCTTGGCGTCCATGGTGCGTGAGCGGTCCCAGAAGTCCCGCAGCACCCATTCCTTGAAGAGTCGGGGCTGGAACTCTTGGACGCCGCCGTCTGTGCGACGTCCGCTGCTGTCCTGCGCGGTGAGCTTTTCGGCCCAGTACTGCGCGTTGACATATTCCGTGCCGAACCAGGCGAACATGTCCGTTTCCCGTGCAAATGAGTAGTTGCCCATGTCGGCGCGGATCGTCAGGTTTCCCGGCCAGGTGATCAGGTCAAACCAGTACATGCCAGTCTTGGGCGACCGGAAACGAAGGTGCCGATAGTTGCCCTGTTCAAGCAGGATGGTCATCTCATGGTCGCTGGTGTCGGAGTTGAACCGGCGCCGCACATTGGAGTGGTAATCCACTCGTTCGTTGATGGTCAAGGGCTTCATGCCGCGTATTCCTCTGCTGTCTGGATTTCTTTGAGTAGTTCCGTGACTCTTCCGAATCCGTAGCTGCTGCGGATCACTCCGAAGAGCTGGTCGAGGTCGTTGAGTTTGGCCCTGGCAGCTGCCGCGAGGTGTTTGGCGGCCTCGGATGCTGTCTTGGAGTCGTGGATGGCTTTGGCTACCAGGACGGGGTCGACTTGGGTGAGGCGTCGCGGCCATGGGGCGCCGTGCGGGTTGGTGAGTTTGTCGTACTCGATCCCGACCTTCAGGAACGTTTCGGCGAGCGGGTCAGCCTCAGCCTTGAGGCGTTTGGTCCAGGAGTCGTCCCGGTCTTCCCGGCGGCTCCGTTCGTACTCGGCTTCACGTTCCGCCCGGTCGACCTTTTGTTGCTGGTCGATGGCCTTGTATGCCTGGTGGGAGACAAGCTTCCCCAGCACCGGGCCCTTGTCTGCCGGCACCAGTTTCGGTGCGTCGCGCAGGACGGTGAACATGCGCCGGGTCGGGGACGTTGGCGGGGTGCACACGCCCCAGTCGGCTGGGATCTGGTCCATGAGCCCGTCCACGATGGATGCGTGACCGACGGCCAGCCACCAGTAGTCGCAGTACTTCAGCCACGGCTCACACTTTGTGGGGTCGCGCAGCTCCGAGAGAAGGTCTTGGCGGGTCACCTTGATCTCGTACCCGCTGATGACGGCGGTGCGGGCGCTCATCCAGATCGCGTCGGCGCGCCGGTCACTGTTGGGTGCCTGGATCTCGGACAGCAGCAGCCCGCTGGGCCGGTACTCGTCCCTGATCTTGTCCGTCCGCAGCGCGGCCAGCACGGACTTCGCCGTGGCCGGGCGCGGCTGCTCCACCGGCACCGGCACGGTCGGCTCGAATTCTTCGAAGAGATCCCTCACGCGGCATCGGCCCTCTCCGTGATATGCGTCTTGATCAGGTCCGGGCGGAAACCGGACCAGTCCAAATCCCCGTCAATCGTGGAGACAAACACCACGGGGGCTTGTTTGAAGCCGAGGCCGCCCTCGTCCCGGGCCCGGGTCACGTACTCGTACGCGGTCTCGTCCTGGGTGATGTCGACCTTGCCGTAGACGATGCCTGCCCGGTCGAGCATTGAGGCCGTCAAATCGCACTGGGCACACTGTGGCTTCGAGTAAAGGACCACGGCGACGCCGTCGCGGGCCTGGATACGTTCTGAAATGTTCGTGATGTTCAAAGCTGGTCTCCTGAATTTGGGTATGAAAAAGCCCGCACGGGGCGGGCTGGTATAAAAACCGGCATATTTTCAACCGGAAAAGCGCCTGGTCAGCCGCGGGGCTGGTGTGCCTGGTAGTAGTCAATGGCCGATAGCGGGATCCGCCACTGTGAAGTGCGGCCGCCCGTCTTGTAGGCGCCCTTGAGCTTCTGGTTGCGGCAGTGCTTGTTGATCGTCCACACCGGCTCCTGCAGCATCTCCGCGACCTCCTCCGGCGTGTACGCCTTCCGGGTCAGAGTTGGGGTGCTCACGCTGCAGCCTCCCCGCGCTGTTTGAGGATGCGTTCGCGGATCGCGGCAACACCCTTGGCGGTCACACGGACCTGTGGCGTGTCCAAGACCTTTTCGCCGGTCTCTGGGTGGTAATGGAATTGGGCCTTCTCGGTGAGCCGGCCGCAGTCGACTTGGGTTTGCATGGCGCGTGGCTTTCCGGACTGCCGGTACACCCACTTCCACTCCTCCAGCAGGGCCCGCAACCGGCCTTCCCCGATCTGGATCTGATGATCACGGGCCAGCACCTTCGCGGCTTCGTTCACTGAGTAGTCGCCGACGGTGGACAGGAGGGCGTCGAAAGCGTCGGCCTTCGGTGCCGCAATGGCCAGGGCCGCGTGCTGGTCGGCGATCCGCTGATTCAGCGTCCCCATGACCTCGGCCATCTTCTCCTCGAACGTGAGCTCACGAACCGGGGTCGGCGCCGTCTCGGCAACGCGGGTCTGTATTGCGAAATAGGATTGCGCGGCGGCGATCTCAGGCTTTCGAGGATCACCGTTCATGGCTGCCATGTAGGCCCCGAACCTGGTCATCTCGTAGTCAGTCACCGTCCGTTCCGCGCCGGAGCCAAGCGAAACCTTTTTGCCGGTGTCGGCAAAATGGTCCAACTGGTTCACACCCGTGTTCTTAACAGCGATCATGGCGCGCTCAATCGTTTCTTCGAAGCGGCGCCAAGAGTCGTAGCCGAGCAGCGGCATGAGCTCGCGGGCTGACCAGTACTCACGGCCGCTTTCCGTAAGGCGGCGGATGCCGTCGAACGGGGATGCCGGTCTGGTGCTTGCAACGTCGTACATGTCTGTGTCCTTTCAGGAATGGTTGTCGGCGCCGGTGGTGCGGCAGAGCTGGCCGAATGGGCCGGACATTGCATCGGAGTTGGTCATGGTGACCACGGTCCCGTCAGTCCAGGTGCCCGCCCATTGGTGGCCGTTCGGCCCGGCGTGTTTGATCTTGTGGCAGGACATGGGCTGTGGGACTTGCGGGGCGGATGCGGTGCTGGCTGGGGCTGCCACTGCGGCGGCGATGACGGGCAGTGACCAGGCGGCGGCGGTGAGGATTGTTCGGCGTGACTCGTTCATGGGGTCTCCTTATGTGTGAGGCGGCGGGCTGCGGCGGCCCGGTTGCGTTGTTGTTGCACGTTGGCGATGGCTTCCTCACCGACCTCGTCCCAGTAGTCGAGGCAGTACTTGAGTGCCTGTTCGTCGGTGGTGATGCGTTGGCGGTGGGTGGCTGTCCGGTGCTTTTCGAAGCGGCGCGCCATCTTTGCCCCCTGCCCGGGGGTGATGTCCATGCCCTTGATTTCGGCGATTCTCATGACGATTGGGAGCAATTTGGGCATGGGGTATCTCTGTTTCTCCCGTAGTGCTACACGGGGTAGGGGTGGTGCTGGTGGTGTGTTTAGGGTTGGCGGTCGGTTGTCCTGCGCCAGGAACCGACGGGGCGGTACTCGATTTGGTATTCGTCGGGGACGGGCTGTTGTCGCACCCATTGGCGGGCCTGGAGTTCGGTATTGAATCCGTGCTCTTCGGTGACTCCGTCGCGGCGCATGGCGTATTCGGTGCCTGCGGCCTTGAAGTAGCCGAGCCGGGCCATCGCTTCGACCGCGGCCGTGGCCTGCTGGGTGGCGACTTCATCGGCGGAGAGGCCGGCGCCGGAGGTGTCCGTTATGGCTTCACGGACGGCCATGAGGAGTTCCTCGTCGGGTGTCATGGCCGGGCGGTGCGGATGGTCGGGCCGAGGTTTTCGGGGCGTATCTCAGTGGGGAGGACGCCAAGGAATTTTGCGGCCTTGTTCAGCTTCCCGTTCGTCATGGGCTTGATGCCGGATTCGATTTGGGAGATGGAGCAGTGGGAACGGAATCCGATGGCGGTCGCTAGTTCGGCCTGGGTGATGTCGCGGGAAGTTCTTACATCGCGCAGCGCGGTGCCGAATTCCTCCCAGTCGTGGTCGGGATAGTTGTGACGCACTTCCCTTGATTTGGTCTTTGTTGGCGTGGTCATGCCCCAAGCTTAGGGAACTTATAGGAACAACGCAACTACCGATGAGGGAACACTATGGAAATTGATCCAAACGATCCTGTGCACCTGCCACGATTGACCTAAATTACAAGACCTGTTTCCCCACGATTACGCTCCCTTGGCTAGAGTGGTGCGATTGATGTTCCTTTCCCTGTCATGGAAGATGAAGCAGTGATAGACACAGAAATGCAACAAGCCATCGGGCACCTCATCCAGGAAGCCCGCGTCGAAAAAGGCCTGTCCCAACTCCGACTCGCCAAGGAGGCTGGCGTCGATGTCAAGACGCTGCGGTCCATGGAAGACGGGTCACGATGGGCCAGTGACGTCAGCCGCTCCAAGATCGAGCAGGCCCTCGGATGGCGCAGCGGGGCCATGCAAGACCTCTGGAGAGACAGGGAAGGCATCCCGCTTGAGTCCGTCACGATGACGGAAATGACCCGCGGCGCGGATGAACCAACGTGGGCCGATCTGGAAGCCGAAGACTCCGACATGGTCCCCGGCCCCGTCCGGCGAGCCTCCCAACTCACTGACGAAGAACTGCTCGCGGAGATCTCGTATCGCTTCCGAACCTACAAGGACCAGGTGCGCGGAATCTGACCGGAAAGGAACATCAACCAACATTGGCCAACCCTGTCCCTTCGATGTCAGAGCAGGTCGATACTCTGAGAACGGCCAGTCGCCTTGGCTGACCTGAGAGTAAAGGTAGATCGTTGCACCATATGAGCGCCCTTGGGGGGCCCCTTGAATCCGTCCGTACCGTCCCTCCCGACCACGTCACCGGTCGGACGAACCTCACGCACCGGAACGGGCACCGATACTATGGCACCGAATGCCCGCAGGACTGCGAGAAAGTCAACATCTGGGCTGCCGTGCGACTCATCACGCCGCGGCAGTTTCTCCGGGCGGCCCGGGCCAGCAACGCCATCACGAGCATTGCCGCCGAACTCTGGGTGACGCCGGAGATTGTCACCGCCTATATCAGCTCACTGGACCCGGACGACTGGCTGCGCATGCGCATCCTCGTGGGCCACGAGCTGAGGTAACGACCGGTTGGAGGGGCAGTGTCTGGTCCCTCCGTGACATTTGAAATTTCATCACCGCACTATCAAGGGGAAACACAATGTTGAAGAACATGAGCAAGAAAGCAAAACTCATCTGGGGCGCCGTCATACTCGTCCTCGTCATCGGGACCATCGGGAACATTGCCGGCGGCGGCAACGACCAGCCAGCAGACCAAGCGGGTTCGAAAACCGTGGCCAAGGCCCCGACGGAGGATGCCGCGTTCGTGCTGCCCGACTACACCGGGAAAACACTGGACATCGCTGCGAAAGACATGGCCGACCATGGCGTTGTCGTGAAATCCGTCAACACCGTCGACGGCAAGCTGGTCCTGGCACTAAGCAATTGGCAGATCGAATCACACACCCCGGCCGCCGGCGCTTCCGTAGCCAAGGGCGGGACCGTTACCTTCAACGTCTCCAAGCCAGGCGCCGCCGAAGCAAAAGCCAGCGCGGAAGCCGCTGCCCCCAAAGAGGCTGCCAAGCCCACCAAAACCAGCACCGGCCTGGAAGCCACCTACGCCATCAGCGCCTGCGAGAGCTACGCAAAAGACCAGTTCCCGTACGGTGTGAAAATGCACTGGATCGTCGGCAAGCTCGCCGAAGAGATCAAAGATGACCAGTGGTTCCTGAAGGTCGAGTCCGACGTCACCAACGCTTTCAACGCCAAGGAAAAGGGCGTCAACGTCGAATGCTTCGTCTCCGGCACCAACGACGCGCCCGTCGTCACGGAGTTCAACGCCTACTGATTTAGGCGGAACGGTACTTACGAGCCCCTGGGAGGAGGCGTACGGTGGCCAGGCTGGAAGACAGATGGCTGAAGAAGGACAAGAAAACCAGGACCGCTGAGTACGGTCACGGCATGCGGTGGCGGGTGGTCTGGGACGAGGCCGGCCGGGAACGAAAGAAGTCATTCACCTCCAAGGATCCGGCCAAACAGTTCCTCTCGGACCGTGTGGCCGACGAAGTGCAGGGCGTCCTCGGGTCCAACCGGGACGCGACCGTGGGCGAGCTATGGCCAAGGTACCGGGCGACGAAGAACAATATCGGCGCCGGGTCCCAGCAAGCCTACGACGCGGCCTGGAACCACCACATCAAGGGCACCTGGGCGGACACGGAGTTCCGGTCCATCACGGCGGCCGGCGTGCGGGAGTGGATACCGTCCTTGCGGACCATTCACGGCAAGCCACTGTCGGCAGCCTATGAGGGCTACCTCATGGGCGTCATGAAGGCCCTGTTGGAGCACGCCGTCGAGGACCGCATCATCGCGGTCAATCCGATGGCGAAGGTGAAGCGGCGCAAGAAGAAGAAAGCTCCACGCCGATACCTCACGGTCGCGCAGGCCGACGCGCTGCTGGCCGCCGCCAGCAAAGAGGATGAAGCCTTGGTGGCTGCCGGACAGGAAGGCAGCGTCCACGACACCATTCTCCTGATGCTCCGCACCGGGGCCCGGCGCGGCGAAACGGCCGGCGTCACGGTCAAGAGCTTCGCACCGAGGCGGAACCGGCTCCGCATTGAATCCGACATTGACGGCGACGGCGACGAGGACGAAACAAAATCCGGGGAACACCGGGACCTGCCGGTCCATGGTGACGTCCACAAGATGCTAAAGGCCCGGGCAAAGGGTCGCGGCCGTGACGAGCTGCTGCTGCCGGCCCCAGATGGCGGCCCGTGGACCAGGCACACGTGGCGGTATCCGTGGAACCGGATCCGGGCGGCCACCGGCATCCCGGATTTTGACACGCACGAGCTGCGGCACACGACGGCGTCATGGGCAATCCAGGCCGGGGCGAACGTCAAGACGCTGCAAGAGATGCTCGGGCACGCCTCAGCCTCGATGACCCTCGATATTTACGGGCACCTGTGGAACACGGAGCTTGACCTGGTGGCGGACCGAGTAGATGAATTGGTTATTGCAGAAAGGGAAAAGAATGCCCGCGAAATGGCGGCGAAAGTGGTGGATTTGTTCCCCGCCTAAACTGGGACTCCCCATAAACTCCCTGACCATCAATTAGGCCTTTGTTTATAAGGGAAACGCACGACTCATAATCGTGAGGTCGGGAGATCGAGCCTCCCCGCCGCTACA
>Ga0157370_10004302_pt1 | contig 16363 bp, 13 predicted proteins | sample C35metaG_FD_113463 | JGI IMG/M metagenome (GOLD analysis project Ga0157370, IMG submission 113463) | Corn rhizosphere microbial communities from Kellogg Biological Station, Michigan, USA - C3-5 metaG | ecosystem: Host-associated > Plants > Roots > Rhizosphere > Soil | place: USA: Michigan...
CCGCTTTCATCTCGAATCGAGATCCAGTCAAAGTCCCGCCCGATCGCTGTCCACAACTCAGTGAAGAACGGCTGGACCGCCCGTCGGCGTGCGAGTGTGTCGCTTTCAGTGGAGCGTGCGAGCAGCGCGTCCGTCTCTTCGTTGTCGGCGACGAGGGCGATATTCGCTTCAACCGTGGCGTAGCGGTCCGCCAGCTCCGAAGCGACTCGATCGGCGATGAGAGCCGTCTGGCCCAGGATGAGCGTATCGACCGCCCGTGTCGAGCGGACGTAGTCGACGATGCCGATCGCGAGCAGCGGCACGACGGCGAATGCGCCGAACAGCGCGAGCACTTTGGCGCGGAGAGACATGCGGAGCGAGGGGGGAGTGTAGCCGGCGCGAATGTGTTGGATGGCTGGGGCGGGCGCAACACCCCCGCTCAGCGTCGGGACACCGCGAACGCGCGGGGGCGGCCATCGGGACCGAGCCGGAAGACGTGAGGCGGTCTCACTCGAAGCGACCTAGCTCACGTCTTGTCTCCGTGTCCGACCGCCCATCATTCTGCACGCAAGGCCAGGAGCGGATCACTATTGGCGGCGCGTTGGGCAGGCATATAACACGCGAGGGCGGCGACGACGATAACGACGGCTGCGACAACGACGTAAACCCCCCGATCGGTCGGCGTCACTTCATAGAGTAGAGATCGAAGGGCTACCCCCAGTCCTAGAGAGAGCAGGAGGCCGGTGCCCACCCCGGCGCCCACCAACGCGACGCCCTCGCCAACGACGACGCGCACCAAGGACGCGGGTCGCGCACCGATGGCTGCGCGGATGCCGAATTCACGCCGGCGGCTCGCGACGTAGAGCGACATCACGCCATACAGGCCGCACGCGGCGAGCAGCACCGCCAATACGGCGAAACCGGAAAGCAAGAGTTCCATCATCCGCTGCGTCGCGAGCGAATTTGAAATCGCGGCCGCGATGGGATGCGGATTATCGATCGGCACGCCTGGATCGACGGCAGCGACCGTGCGGCGCATGGCACTCACTACGGTCGCCGGCGCTTGGTCAGATCGCACGACCAGCGTCGGGCGGCTCCCGCCATATTGCGCGTACGGAAGGTAGGTGTGCGGCCGCGGCGAATCGGCCACGCCTTCGTCGCGAATGCTGCCGACGACTCCGACGATCGTGCGCCAGACCGTATCGCCAGCCATGCGAATACGCTTCCCGATCGCTTCGGGCGGGCTCCAGTAGTGCGATACGAGCGCGCGATCGACCACGACGACCAGCGGCGCATCAACCCGATCAGCCTCGGTGAAATCGCGCCCGAAAAGTATCGGAATGCGGAGCGTTCGGAAAAGCCCCGGACTCGCGGAGTACTGCACCGCCTGTAGCGTCGGTGCATCCGGCGACACGCTTTGCCCTTCAACAATGAAGCCATCGCTGTTCACGTCGTTCGCGTACATCGCCGGAAACATGACCGCAGCATCGCGGATGTCGCGACTGGCCAGTGCACCGGCGACGACCTGATCGACGAAGGTGTAGGAGCGTGGCCGATTCGCCATGGCATATCGCTGACCCGGCAACGGCATGGTGAGCGATACGACGTGGTCTGCGTCGAATCCGAGATCTGTGGTCATGAGCCGGCTGAAACTCTTCAGCATGAGACCCGCGCCAATCAGGAGCACGAAGGACAGCGCGACTTGGCCGGCAATGAGGGAATTGTTCATCGCCCGCGCACCGCGTGCCCCCGACGCCGTGCGGCCGGACAAATCGCCACGCAATTCCTCGGCGCGATGCGAAACCGATGGAACGAGACCGAAGATCACGCCTGACACGACGCTGGTCGTTACAGCGAAGACGAGAACCGGCCAATCGACGCCAACCTCCTCGAGGCGCGGAAGCGACGCGAGCGACGAGTGTGTGAAGAACCGTACTAACCCGTAGGCGGTCAGCACCCCGAGGCCGCCGCCGAGTCCAGCGAGAGCGAGGCTTTCCGTCATCATCTGCGCGACAAGACGGCCGCGCGACGCGCCGAGCGCCGCACGAACCGCGATCTCTCGACGCCGGCCGAGGCCGCGCGTGCTGAGTAGCGTCGCGACGTTCGCGATCGCAAGGAGCAATATCACGAGCACGCTCGCTTGCAGCACCACCAGCGGCCGAGTGACAGATCCCGCGATGGCTGTGCGCAACGGCGTTACGACTACGCGCATGCGCGATCGTTCCGGCACCGTGCCCGGTAGCACGTCGGGCGAGTGGCGTGCCCAGTTCCACATGGCGAGTGTTGCCTCGTGCGCCGCTTGCTCGACGGATACGCCACTCCGCAAACGGCCGAGCCCGATCAAGAAGTTCGGGTGTGCGCGCGTCGGATCGAGGCCAAGCGGGAGATAGAGTTGAACGTCTGGCTTTGGAAACGCGAAGCCTTCGGGCATGACGCCGACGACGCGCAGCGGCTGTCCGCCTACATACACACTCTTGGCAAGCGCCTGCGGCGATCCACCGAAGTGCGACTGCCAGAAACCATATGACAGCACAACGACGTTGTCTTGCCCGGGGCGGTCGTCCTCTGGGCCGATGACGCGTCCGAGGAGCGGACGCGCAGCAAGCACGCTGAAGAAGTTGCCGGTGACCCTTTCAGTGATGACACGCTCCGCCTGACCGTTATCATCGAGCGTCAAACCCGTACGAGCATGGGCAGCAAAGGACTGAAAACTCTTCAGGTCGAGGTACGTTGCCGCGTTCTCCTGTGACAGCGTCCAGCGATCGAGCTTCTTCTCGGGATAGGACTGCATGACCTCGACCAGGCGATCCGCGCGTGGGTATGGCAATGGCCGCAGAACGATTCCATCAACGAGGCTGAACATCGCGGTCGCCATGCCGATGCCGAGTGTCAGCGTTGCCGTGACGACGACGGCAAAGAGGGGGCGACGGGATAACGAGCGCAGGGCAAGGCGCAGGTCCTGCAGGACCGTCTCGGCGAACATCGTTACAGTCTCCCGTTGAGGGGTGATGGCGCTTTCGACAGCCGATGCGGATGGAAGGTTTGCGTGCGTTTCGGACCAGCGTCCGACGGCGCACGATGCCACGGTCAGCAGTCAAGAGCCTCTTGGTGCTCACGACGTCCCTCGCATGGTTGATGTGCACGGCGAGCGTGTGGGTGTGGTTGAGGCAGTGCGAGGCGTTTCTGCGCCCGTGGGTGTCGAGTAGGGCAACGGTTTAGGCCAATTTCGACACCAAAACGCCAACACCGTGCATGCCTGAGAAGACATTGCACGGTGTCGGCGTTGAGCTTTCGAGGTTGTTGTCAGAAATCGGGACGGCGGGATTTGAACCCGCGACCCCCTGAACCCCATAATGTTCGGTCAGCATGGTTCAGGCGTGGAAAGTCGTGCAAAACTGCACGTTAGCTCACCTGACTACGTCGAGACGCGCGAGCGGTTTGGCGCCTCTTTAGGCGCGAAACTGGGCTTGCCCCGATTTAATGGACGCGTGAGTGATAGGAACTACGCGGCCACCTGCAACTGCTGTTCGTACTCCGCTGGACTGATGTACCCGACGGTAGAATGCCGCCGCTTGCGATTGTACCACGTCTCGATGTACCGGAAGATCGCGCGTCGCGCGTCGTCCCGCGTGTGCCAATCGTTCTGCATGAGCAGTTCGAACTCGAGCGTCGAGAAAAGCCTTTCGGCCACCGCGTTGTCGTAACAGTCGCCCGTGCCGCTCATGCTCGCCACTATGCCGTACGCCACCAGCTCGGCGCGGTAGTCCTCCGACGTGTATTGACTCCCGCGATCCGAATGATGAATCAATCCGGGCTCAGGGACTCGCGCCGCCGCGCCATGCGGAGCGCACTCAACGCCAACGCGACTTCACGCGTGTCTCGCATCGCCCATCCGACGCAGCGACGCGATCCAAGATCGAGCACCGTTGCCAAGTAGAACGTGCCTTCGCGCGTCGGGATATACGTGTATACGTGATGTCGGCCACCCACACGCGGTTGAGACCAATCCCGTTCACGTCGAACTCGCGGGCGAGCAGGTTCGGCGCGATCGGCTGGTCGTGATTCGAATCCGTCGTGGCGACGCGCTGCCGTTTGCGCGGCCGCGCCACCAGTCCCTCCTCTCGCATGAGTCGCGCAACGCGCTTCGGGCTCGCCGGCAGGCCCTCGGCCTGCAGCTCCCGGTGCACGCGCGGGGCCCCGTAGGTCTCGTTGCTCTCCTCGTGAATGCTCCGCACACGCGCCATCAGCACTTCGTCAATCAGCGCGTGCCAACTCGGCGGCCGCTTCCGCGAGGCGTAGTAGCCGGACGGGGAGACCTCGAGCACCCGACACATGAGTCGCACTTCGAACTCGCCCCGATGGCGAGTGATCACGGCATACCTCAACGCGACTCCTTCGCGAAGTACACCGCCACTTTTTTGCGAAGGCTTGCTCCTGGCGAAACACCTCAACCTCGCGCCGCAGCCGCCGGTTCTCCTGCTCCAGCGTTTCGCCCAGCACGCTTGAACCCGCCCCACTCTCATGTCGCTGCTCGCGTGTCCATCGACGCAACTGGTCCGGGCGTACATCGAGCTCCCGCCCGACTTGCGCGAGCGTCACTCCGAGCGCGCGTCGCTCGGCGACCAACCGCACCGCTTCCGCTTTGAACTCGGCGCTGAACGCGCGTCGCTCACGCCGCCCTGCTAGTCCTGCCTTCCTGTTGGACTTCATGCGCCACCTCCACCCCGAACTTAGGGCGAGTAAGGCGTCCACGAAATCGGGTCAATCTCACTTCTGCCTACAACGGCAGAAGCGATCAGCCACGGCCGACAAACACACCGAGACGACCGCATAGCAGCTCAGTTTCGGTCTGCCAAGATTCCCGCTGCGAATGTCGCCGCTGTTGGGACGCGGGATCGACGCGACCTAGCGCGCCACCCTCGCTCGCTTCTCGGGCACCCACTCGATTAGCTCACCCGGCTGCACTTGCAAGAACTCACACGCGATCATGTGCAGGGTCTCGTCCACCTTCACTGACCAGGCGCCCGGCAAATTCGTGAGCAGGTCATCGACGGCCTTTTCGTAGACGGCCGGGCCGAGTCCGAGTTCCCATGAGCCGGCGTCTCGAGCAATCGGACGGCCGTCAGACTGAGGTTCCTCCCAAGGCCTATATCGCTCGATGAGCAAACGCCGATAGGTCTCGGCACCGGCGGACGAAGAGAAATAGGCGAGCGGCCCAACGTTGGTCGCGCCTTCGGTGACGACCCAGATCCTGCCCATCCAGTAGCTCCGATACCGAACATCGACCGAAACTATTTGATTAGGCTCGCTGAGTACAGGCCAGAACACTAGAGCCGCTTAATGTTTGACCCATCGCCGGCGATTATTGTGCGTGGCAGCTTGAACGCCATAAATAGCGCCATACTTGACGCCATACTTAGCGCCAGCTATGATTCAATGTCGGCAGTTCTAATCATGCGCGACGGTCGACCGACCGCCGCTTACCGGTACTGAGGCGATGAGGAACCAGACGGCTAGTGACGCCGGCCGCGCGACGCGGCGCCGGCGGACGGCGAGTGCAGAACCGCTCCAGAAGATGAGCTTCCAGCTTCACGCATCAGTCGCGGACGCGATCCGCGCCGTCGTGAAGTCCGGCGAGGCGCCCAGCGCCAATGTCTTCGTGGAAGAGGCTGTGAAGGAGCGCTTGCGCGAACGTCGTCGCGAAAAAGTCTACGCTGCGTACGCTGAGGCGGCGGAAGACCCGGAGTTCATGGCGGAGATGCTGGAGACCGATCGCGCGTTCGACGCAACGGTCGGTGACGGAATGCAGTAGCTCGGGCGTGAGCCTCGGCAGCGTACGTACGATCCCGGTGTGGGGACACACACCACGAACGGTTGGTGCTGTATGGGAAAATCGAAATGCCGTATTCAGGCGCAGTGCGTCGCTGGGATATCTACTGGGCGGACTTGGAACCCGCGGTAGGCAGCGAGCAGAGAGGCGAGCGACGGCCGGTGATCGTCGTCTCGAACGATGGAGTCAACGCGAACCTCGCGGTCGTCACCGTCGTGCCCGCAACGAAGGCCGAAGGCAAGAAACGGAAGCTGTATCCGTTCGAGGTGCTGCTCCCTGCCGGGACAATCACCAACGCTCACGCAAGCGTGATCATGCCGTATCAGATCCGCACCATTTCGAAGATGAGACTCATCGAGCGAATCGGTCGGCTCGAACATCCGGTGTACCGAGACCAGATCGAGAACAGATTGCTGGAGCATCTGGACATCGCGTTCGAGGAAGAGTTGCCGTCCGAACCAGAGTCGTAGTAATTAAAGAAGGGCGTGTGAGATTGTTCACACGCCCTTCTTGCTATACGCGTAGCCGCCTAGCTCCGTCAGTGTGAGCCCACCGTCAGCGCCGGCCGGCCCGCCGAGCAAGATTCTAATGGGTCGCCCTGAACTGAGATCGGCGTGAAGGAATCGGAGGTCCTGACTCTCGCCGGGCACCGTCAGGTCATTGTTGTCCCACGGACCGCTCTTGCTGACGAGGAGCACACTTTCGCCCGAGGGTAGTTCCTCGCTTGCCGCCACAAGGTAGCCAAGCGACTCCAATTGATGCGCGGCAGTGAGCGCGTTCTCATTAGAAAAGACGACGCTGACAAAGGTCGATTCGCCGGGCGGCGTCCTCGGACCATGTACGCGAGCGTCGCGTCCGGTCCTTTGTCCCAGAGCACCGGATGGAGCCAGACCTCGAGGCCCAGGGCGAGCGCGTCGCGCGCGGCAAGATCGAGGCGCTCGAAGTCCCCAGCGGTGATGCGCACCGCATTGCAGTGCAGATCGTCCCGAATATTCTCGAGCTGGCGTCGGACGATCCGCGGGTCGAAGGCGGGGCGCCAGTCCATATCCGTAACGGCGCCGACGTCGTAGCAGACTCCGCGCCGATTCACCGCGACTCCAGTGAGAGCGCCCCCTCGAGGGCCTGCGCCATCCGGCCCGCTAGAGCGTGTCCGGCGACGGTATGTACACCTTGCCGACGCCAGCGCAATGCACGTCGGGGTTCATGTCGGCGAATAACCCGTCCTTGTTGTCCGTCCAGGCCCACACGTGGAGATACCAGTATTTTGAATTGTTCTCGTGGTGCAACCTCTGTCCCATCAGCACAGGGGCGACCGAGTCGCCCGGCCAATAGCGATACGGCACCATGAATTCCACGCCGTTCAGTTTATAGCTGCTGTCAGGCATCCGCTCGTAGAGCAACATCTCGGGCTTGGCGAGGTCGAGTTTCCCGTCGATGTACTCCGAGTTCACGTGGTGATACCCCATCGCACCGTGATGTGCGTCGACGATACAGCTTCCACCTGTCTTCGAATAGCCGGCGGCGATGGCAGCGTCGAGATGTTCGTAAGGCAGCGTGGCGGCGCGAAGTTGCCGCAACCCGTCCGCGATGACCGCGTCGCGCGGATCGGCGGCCGACGCCAACGACGAAGACGACGGTACCGACAGCCAATGCATGCACGCTCCAGCACACAACAGAGTTGCGGCCGCAACGACACGGGTGAGACGAAGAGACATGGTTCTTGGTCCGGAGTTGGTGGGCCAGCGAGGCTGTCACGTTGCCAGGGCGCCGCTGATCAAGCGCAAGTTGGGCCGCCTGCACAGAGCGTCGGTAGTGCCAAGTGCGGTGAGTAGGACCATACCAACGACACGTTGGAAGGAACCGCACGAATCGCTTACAGCTCGAGTGACGACGATGGTTGCTCGTCTGCCCTGAATGAGTCGGTACGGCGTTTGGGGCCACGATCCCATCAACCTCCATCTGGCGCGCGCGTGGAGCTCAGCGCCCCTCCGTCGACGGTTGACCGCAATGGTGGTCGCCATTCCCATCACACGAACGTTGATTGCGCCATGAACGACCTCGTTTGGAACGTGGACATACCAACCTGCTCCATCCCAAGATGAGCGCGGTGGCCAAATCTCTCGCCGCTCTTGTTCTCGCGAGCCGTATACTAGGATTCGCATTACGACACTCATACCATCGCGTACGCGGCGGAGTCGTCGAGGTCCTCGGTGCGGCGGGGATCGTGATTGTCGCGTTGGCCCATGTCTGCGAGGCCTTGCACTAGCTGCCGTCCATGAGATGGGGCCGACCAGACAGCGCCGGCCACTATCTTGATCTGTGCAGCGCGCTTGTTGGCTGCTTCGGCCTGATCGCTGGTGGCGCGTCTGACAGCACTCGCCAGCGGCGGACCCGCACTCCGCTGAAGCGAACGCTGCGCGATCCGGCGACGTCGGCTCGCCGGCGAAGAAGCGCCTCCAAACCAAGACGACGGTTCGAAGACCGGGCCACCGCGTCGCGCGCGAGCGACGCCGTCGTGCTTGCACGACCCTGTACACGATCTGACGCGTCGGCGACGGAGTGGCGAGATATTTTCCGGCGAGGCATCCCCGCTTCCCGAGAGAGCGCCATGCGTCTCGACGAATTCGCGCTCGGCGAGACGCCGAGCGTTGGGAGGAGACTCGCGGTCGCGTGTGCGACGTTCAACCGAACGGGATCCGCCCGTCCTTCGGCGTCACCAATGTTCGCCGAGCCGTCCTGATACAACGCAATGTGCTGGAGCGTGTGCGCATACCACGGGAACGTGAGATAGGTGCCGATCGACTGCGGGTTGTGTGTGGCCGAGAGCGGCGGCATGTCGTTGACGACGGCGACAAGCCGGTCGGCGCCCGGGTATGGCAGTGGCCGTAGCAAAATGGCGTCGACGACGCCGCAGATCGCGGTCGCCGCGCCGATACCGATGGTGAGCGTCAGCATGACGGCATAGCTGAACGCCGGGGCGCGGCGCAATCCGCGGATTGCCATCGACCACTGTCGCGTGGCGCTGGCGATGGATGGCGTCCAGGCACGTTCGCGCGTGCTGCGGTGATTCTTCATACGATGACCGCCCTCGGTCGATGTATCGCGCTCAGCGACACGTCATGAAAGTGTGGATGCACACGGAGCTCCGTCAGACTTGCGATGTGCGACCTAGGCGCGGCCAGTCGAGCGCGCTTGGTGTAATACTTCCGAAATGTCCGAAAGCCGCGTTGGTGGCGTCTCTGGCATATCCTTGCAGGCGGCGAAGGAATAGTCCGGCCAGCAGTGCGTCGAAGACCGCGTAGGCGTATTGCGTCCGCGACACCCCGACGCCAAACGGGAACCAGATGCCGCGTACGTGCAGCGATGAAAGCTCCTGCGCGAATAAGCCGGTGGCGATCGACAGCACGGCGGGGAGCGCGTACCATCCTTCGCGCCCGCGCTCGCGGATTCCGTCATGTACGATCAGTGCGAGCAAGAGCAGCAACAGGAAGCGCACGGACTGGATCGTTGCCGCGCACACGACGCCGACCGTATGCGGAAACGTCCCATGGAACCACGATCGCGTCAGGAACTCCGCGAGCGCGTAGGTCGACGCCAGCGCGCCCACCGCTCCCGGCACCCAGGCGCGGCGTGTTGACCCGAACCATGCGCGCCACGACAACAGCCAGAACGCCAGGATCGCTGGGATGAGCAGCACGACGACGAAAAGCTCGAAGTCGTGCACGGTCTCGTACTGCGCCCAGAAGAAGAACGCTTGGTTGGCGCGATAGCCTGCGGTCAGGACCAGCGCCGCGGCGAACCACGAATAGACGCGATTGGATTTGTCGAAGAGCCTCACGACGAGGCCCATCGACGCCAGGAGCACGAAGAGGAGCGCCTCGACGACTTCGACGATGTAGCCGTCGAAGGTCTGTAGCCATTGCAACTTGTAACGCGCCGCGACCTCTGCCCGCGCTCCGAACTGCGGCGCGATCCGAACCCCACCTCCCGCAGGATCGGCAAGCGACCATGGGCCGCGCCACACGCGGAATGCGATCAGCGTCGGCGTGCCTGTACCGATCTGCGACGGCAGGGCGAAGAAGCGCGGCCGCACGCTGTACGCGGTCGGCGATCCAGTCGGTGATGCGTGCGTGAAGTCGCCGTTGCCGCCCAGCAGGCGGCCGTTCAGAAAAATTTGATAGGCATCGTCCACGCTCGGCGGCCCCGCGAGCGCGAGCTCCGTTCCAGGTCGCGCGTGCACGACGATTCGAAGCCGATACCACGCGTACCCTGAATATCCCGCATGCCCGTGCGCGCCCCACCCCGGCACGTAGCCACTCAGCCCGACGTCGCCGTCGTGTGCGCCCGGCGGCGCAGTGAGATCGACCGTCTCCCAGCGCGCGTCGTCGAACGCGGGGTCGGCCCAGCGCGCGTCGTCGCCAATGTGGAATCTCCATGGACCGACGAGCGTGACCACCGACTGGCCGACGTCCAGAGCGGACGCAACTGGCGATTGCTCGCTCGACTGTGCCACACCGCGGCCAGCAAGACCGAGCGATGCAACGACCGCCAACAGGAGCGAGCACAATGCGCCGGAAATCGTTCGTTCCGGCGCCCGATCGCGATGCCGCCGGCAGTCGCCGCGGAAAACGGGATCCGGCGCCGGACTCATAGAATGAGTGGCAGCTCACCCTCGGCGTGCGCGCGCTCGACACGAGGCCCCGAGGCACGATCCCAGATCGGCAAGTGGTGCGTCACGCGGTACGCGAGCGGCCCGCCATCTTCGGCAGTAGCGCGCTCGACCGGCCGCGGCACGGCCACAAACTCCACGTCGAGCGCATCGCCCGTCGCGCGAACAGTCACGTAGCCGTGCCCACCCGCATCCATGAATGCCAGGTGTGGCGCGACGTCCGGGTTGCGCGCAGCAAGCGCGGCCTTCGGATCGTGCGTCCGCTGCAATTCGAGACTCGAGCGCACGCCGTGCATGAGCGTCACATTGATTGCCGGCCGATCCTTGTTGTCTGGATCTTCGTACACGTACAATGGGCGCAGTGGATGGTCGCGTGGAACCGCGTACTCCACGGCCTCGTAAATGCCAGGAGCCGAGATCGACCCGGTGACGAATTCCGCCGCAACCGGCACGTACTCGTTCGGCGGCAACGACCGCGAGAGCACGCCCGCCTGGAACGAATGCCGATCGCCAGCGAGACTGACCAAGCCGGTGATGCCCTGCGCGCGAATGAAGTCGAGAATCTCCGCGCGCTCGGTGCGAAAGCCGGTCCAGTCGTCGTCGCCGAGTTGCCCGTAGCCGGTCGTCGGCCAGTGTGCGCCCGTTTCCGCCGGCACGTTCGCGCAGTCGCTCCGCCAATCCATCATCACGACCGAGTTGCCCCAGAGCTTCCAGGGCGCGGTGGAGTGCGCCAGGCGATCAAAGAACCACGCCTTTTGCGCGTCACCCAACATCGAGTTGGGGGTGCCGTTCGCGCGAGGGTTTGGGACTTCGGCGCCACCGAACGGAATGGTCGCGGGCGGGTGGCCTCCATTCGCCGCGCGGCCGGCATCGAGCACTTCGATGATGTCTTGCGGCAGGAACAACGGAAATCCCGTGCGTGCAAAACGCGCCATCTCCGGCCGATTGGTGATCGGCTCCGCGCGAAAGGAGCGATTGTCGGTGAGAATCAGCTCGACGTGTCGCCCCCAACGGAAGGTGCGATAGAGCGTGAGTGCGTGAATCGCCGCGAGGTTTCCGGGATCCAACCCCAAGCCGTGGTCATCGAAGCGTTCGAGTGGACGGTCCGCGACCTGCGGCGGCGTGAACGTCTTCATCACACCGCCGCCGGCCGCACCGACACGCCCACCACGCGCCGGTTGATACTCGAACCAGGCCTGCGCCGCCGCGGCCTTACGCGTCTGTGCCGGAACGACGCCGCGTCCGAAGTCCTCCTGGCTCTGCCAACCCCTCCACGAGAACTCGTGGTTGTCCCACATGCACACGAACGGCCAGTGTGCACGCGCGTCCTGGATGTCGGGGTCGGCCAGGTACGCAATGAACAGTGCGCGGTAGCCGTCCACGGTCGTCGGCACGTGAAAATCCTCGTGCTTCTCACCATGCGCGTACCGCACGATGTCGCGCATGCGTCGCGCGTACATGCCCTGTCGATCTTCAGGATACCAGACGAGTTCGTAGTAGAAGTCACCCAAGTGCATCACGAACTCGATCTGCTCCGTCGCGAGTGCGTGCGAGTCTTCAAAGATCATGCGACGATAGGCCTGCTGTCCGCCAAGCTGCACGTTCTGGCAACTGACGAACGCGAAGCGCACCGCGCGCTCATCGTCGGCCGCTGGCGCGGTGATCGTCCGTCCGACGCGGCTGGCGAAACCGTGTTCGTCGACAAATCGATACCAGTACGTTTGCGACGGTCGGAGTCCCGCGGCGAGCACGCGACACGTCCAATCGGAATCAGCAGAGATGGTCGCACGCGCCGTGGATATGACGCGACGAAACGCGGCGTCCGTCGCCACCTCCGCGCGCAGCGTCGTCGCTCCGCTCTGGCCGACCGGCGGACGACGGGTCCAGAGCAGCACGCTATCCGAGTGCGGGTCGCCCGAGGCGACGCCCTGCGCAAAGAGGTCGCGGCGCTCCTCGGGCGCCTCTGTCGCTGCATAGGCCAGACCGTACGGCCACGCCAATGCGGCGCCGAGTGCCGCGGCCGACGCGGCCGCGGCGGTAAGCATCTCGCGCCGCGTCATGCGCGGACTGTCTTTCACAGAACTCGAATGCTCATCGTGCTCTGACATATTCCTGAACGGCGGCTCGATGTTTGGTTGGAAATGGTACGTGCGGTCCCTTGATCGCTTTCCACAGGACGCGGTTGAACGTGTCGTCGTCGATCTGATCCGGGCGCGAAAGATCAAAGTGCTCGGAACGACGCTCGCCCGGCCCCATGGCGACGTTCAGCGCCGAGAGTGGCTGCGTGGGCGTCAGCGCCGCGTACGGTGTGAGATCTGGCTTGGACGTCCAGATCTCGCGCAGCGGCCGCCCGAACCGATCGAACTGCGACAGCGCATCGAGTCCGAGGATCTCTTCGATGGTCGCGAGCACGTCGGTCGTATTCACGAACCGATGCGAGACGCCGCGCCGGTTCCATGCGGAAGCGACCAGCAGCACGGAGCGATGCGAGTCCACGTGATCCGGGCCGTCCTGCGCATCGTCTTCGACGACGAATACCACGGTGCTCTTCCAGAAAGCAGACCGCGAGATGGCTTCGACGATCCGGCCGAGCGCCAGGTCGTTGTCCGCCATGAGCGCCTTGGGCGTGTGTAGTCCTCGGCGCGCGCCTGCCGTGTGATCGTTCGGCAGATGCAGGAGCTCGAGCGCCGGCATCCGCCCGGATCGCTCGTACTCACGAAACTCGGCGAGCCACGCGTCGGCGCGCCGCTGATCGGGAATCTCGAGGTTGAACGATGGGTAGGTCGGCGACGTATACGGTGCGAGTGACGCGATGAGCGATCGCGTTCGGAGAGAATCGGGGCGATGCGATTCGTCTGGATCGGGCTCTCCATACTCGCCGTAGTCGCGGATACTGATGCCCTTCTTCACGGCTGCGTCCCACACGAAGCCGGCGGCGGGCATATCGGCGCCGCCCGCATCATCGTGCTCGGGCCGCAGCAACCGATAGTCGTCGGGCGTGGTCTTCTCGACGAAATCGGTGACGTACGCCGACATCGACCAGGGATGTCCCTGATTGCTCACTTCAGCGTTCACGAAGAAACGATCGAAGATGCCGAAGCGCTCGGCGATCGCGTGGTGATTGGGCGATACCGCGCGAGGGAAATAGGTGAACGCGGTGTCGCCGTCCGCTTGCGGCAAGTCACCGAGGATCTGGTCGTAGGTACGGTTCTCTTTGATGACGTAGACTACGTGCTCGAATGGCGGGTAGTGCGATCGCAGCGAGGTTCGTGGCACGTCCCACCCGTTCGCATGCGCGACGCGTCGCGAAAGCGTCTCGAACGAGGCGCCCGGGACATTCGCGATAACGGTTACCGACCCGTTCAATTGGCCGAGCGTGTAGCCGTGCGGGTCGAGAGCCGCGGTCCGCACCTCGGGTTGCGGGCCGGTTGGATTCGGCCCGCTCCCGGCTCCCTTGCCGTTCACCACCCAGAGCGAGTCGTCGTGAAGGTCGAGTGCCGTGGGGTACCATTGGGTGGGAATTCGCCCAAGCAGAGAATCCACACCGATGCCGTCCGCGTCTCCGGCACTTTGCTGCGACAGTTGGAAGACCGCGACGGCGTTCGCGTCCGCCTCCGCGACGAAGAGTCGGGTGCCGTCCGGCGAAAGCGCGAGTGCGTTTGGTGTGCTGCCCTCGTGGACGCCGCCAGGCGGCGGATCCCGCAGCCAACGAATCGTGCGGCGCGCGCGCGTGTCGACGACCGCGATCCGATCGGTGCTCGCACTGGCCGCAAAGAGCCGCGTGCCGTCGGCGTTGAGCGCGAGCGCGGACGGATGTCGGCCTACGGCGATCGGCCGCGCGCCCGTGAGATGCCCCGCGCTGTCGGCGCGATACGCGTTCACGGTCGACGCGCCCCACGCGGAGACGTACACGGTACCGTCAGGCGCCGTAACGACGGCGTAGGGATACGCGTCGGCGGCGACGCGCTGGGCGACACGTCGAGTTGCAAGGTCGATAACGGCGACCGAGTCACTCAGATTCTCGGCGACGTACAGCGCGCGTCCATGCGTCCCGACCGCGAGTCCAGCCGGATAGCGCGAGCCCGGCGTCTTTCCGTCGGCGTGGCCAAGCGCAATGCTATCGGTCAGCGTCGCCGGATGCGGCGACGACGCATCCCATGCGTAGACGTAGACGAGGTCCGTCATGCCGCCCGATGCATAGAGCGTTCGCCCGTCGGCGCCCCAGGCGAGACCGACGAATGCGCCGTGCTGCGGCAGCTCCTGCACGACGGTGTCCGATGCGCGATCGATGATTTCGATTCCCTGCTCGCGCCACCCGGCAAGCGTGAGCACGACGTGCTTTCCGTCGGGCGATGCAAGCGCTGCGATCGGCATGTTGCCGACCGCAAACGATTTCCCCGCGGGATCGAGACGCGCGCCGGTCGGCAATCGATGGTCAGCACGTGTCGCGTTCGCGGGCTCGTCCGGCCCCGCAGCCTCCGGCTGCGTGCCGCCACAAGCCATCAGGAGTAAGCCAGCGCAAAGACAGACTGTGGCTCTGCAGGTAGCGATCGCGCGCCACCGCTCGTACCGGTCGCCCATGCCGTTGCTAAGGTGCACATCTCGCAACTTGCGCGACGGGCGCGGGCCCGGTAGTGCCAAGTTTCATGCACATATCCATACCAAGAACTCGCCTACGCAACCCGGACAATCACCTTACAGAAATGCATCTGGTCTGGTGACGTTGCGGTGTTTGGTAGAGTTTTCCATACCACGATGACGACTGTTCCCATGCTGATCTCGCTCGAGCGCGGATCAGCCGCGCCGCTACACCGACAGATTTACTTGGCGCTCCGCGCGTCGATTCTCGAACAACGCCTCAGGCCCGGCGCGCGGCTGCCGGCGACGCGGGTGCTCGCCAGCGACCTTGGCGTCTCGCGAACAACGGTGCTCTGCGCGTATGACCACCTCGCCGCCGAAGGCTTCGTCACCGCGCTCGGCGGCGGCGGCACGCGCGTCGCGGCGCTCGCCGTGGATCCGCGCGACGGACGCGACGCGCGAGACGGCACATCGCGTTGGGCGACGCGTCGCGCTGCCCCGCGCCGCATACAGCCGATCGAGCCCTCTCCGTTCAGCGCGGCGATTCGCGCCGTCTACACCGTTCAGCCGACGGACCAGGACATTGTCGCTGCGACCGGCACGCCGCGACGTTTCGTGCCGCTCGCCGCCGGCTGTCCCGCCCTCGATGCCTTCCCTCTCGTCACGTGGGCTCGTCTGACGGCGCGGCGGTGGCGGAAGCACCCGACGACGATGCTGCTTCCGGACGATGGACCAGGCTACGCGCCGCTACGTGAAGCGATCGCGCAATACATCACCACCGCGCGCGCCGTGCGGTGCACGCCTGATCACGTCATCGTCACCGCGGGCGCACAGCAGGCAATCGATCTCGCCGCGCGGGTGCTCATTCGCCCGGGCGACACCGCGTGGACGGAAGAGCCGGGATACCCTCCGGCCCGCGCTGCGTTCGCGGGCGCCGGCGCGAGAGTGGTCGGCGTACCCGTCGACGACGAAGGACTCTGCGTCGCAGCCGGATGCGCGGCCGCACCGGCCGCAAGGGTCGCGTTCATCACACCGTCCTTTCAAGCCCCGCTCGGGACGGTGATGAGTCTCGCGCGTCGCCTGGAGCTTCTCGATTGGGCGGACGTGGCACACGCATGGATCCTCGAGGACGACTACAACGGTGAGTTTCGTTACGATGGTGCGCCAGCCGCCGCGCTTCAGGGCCTCGAGCATCCTGGCGCGCGCCGCGTGATTTACGTCGGCACATTCAGCAAGACGCTGTTCCCTGCCCTTCGCCTCGGGTTCGCCGTCGTGCCGCCGGAGTTGGTCGAATCATTCGTTCTGGC
>Ga0157370_10004303_pt1 | contig 16362 bp, 13 predicted proteins | sample C35metaG_FD_113463 | JGI IMG/M metagenome (GOLD analysis project Ga0157370, IMG submission 113463) | Corn rhizosphere microbial communities from Kellogg Biological Station, Michigan, USA - C3-5 metaG | ecosystem: Host-associated > Plants > Roots > Rhizosphere > Soil | place: USA: Michigan...
TCGTTGAGGTTGGATTGGGACGTCACCATCGAGACATCAATGGTTGTCTGCTCGCCGATAGACACCTCCTGCTGATTAAAGCCTACGGAACTGATGACCAGTACTTTGGCAGTAGCAGGGATGGTAAGCTTGTAAGTACCGTCGGAGCCCGTGGAAGCGCCGCCTCTGGTGCCTTTAGCTGTCACTGTAGCGCCCTGAACGGGATTGCCTTTGTCGTCAGTAACCTTACCTGTAATTGTTTTTGTCTGGGAGAAAGCAGTTAGTGTGAAAAATACACATAGTAGTAGAGTACTTACCCTTTTGGCAAGCAAGCGTTGAATGGTCATAAAGCAAAAGTTTAGCTATATTTAGAACCTAAGTTAAAAAAATTAAATTTTACTTAACAAATTTTTTTTGAAAATCTGTCAAAACCAGGTTGCCAGATAGTCAGACAAGCGGGTATCCGTCAATGCTGCACGGGATAAATTAAAATATGCCGGGTCCTTGGAATGTGTCGCCGAGGATCATGCTTTTTAGCTGTAAAAGAGAGTAATAGGGTGACTGGTCTTCGGCCAGGGTCCAGGTCGTATCGTCCTCATCGAACTGGTAATGCCGGCCTTTTAGGGTGGGATGGAGGGTTGGGTTGGCGGTGGCTCTTGCCATGGTGAGGATGTCGACGGGGGCGGTTGATTGCGGGTAGGCCTGGAGAATGGCCTGAAGGATGGCGCGGATGGTGGCCCCGGAAGTGAGAACATCGTCGATGATGAGCCAATGACCGGGAGGATCGGGAAGGAGAGAGGTATGGGTAGCATCGATGCGGTAGAGCCCCTGGAGCTCTTCTTCGCGGCGGGGTCTTGAAAACAGCTTGACGGGCCGGTTGGGCTGGGTCTTTTGGAGAAGCTGGGGATGATAATGATGCCGGAGGCGATGGGCCAGCTCGTGTCCAAGGAAGTCAAGCGAGGATGGGGTGGGGGAGACGGTGGTTTCGTAGTGATGAAGGGCCCGTATGATGGTGGCGCCTGGTGGGATGGGGGCCTGGGCAAACAGTTCAAGGGAGCAGTCGATCCATCCTTCCAGATCGGGGTGTCGTCCTTTTTTGAATCTCAGCAGGCTTTGGGAGAGGTTGTCCCGGCCGGCGGATGCAGGCAGGTAGTGACACAGGTAGTAATGCGAATAGAGCTGCTGGTTATAGGATAGGTAGGTGTGATAGAGAGGCATAGGAATTAAAAATACGACTTTAGATCCTATCTATATTTAGAGAAGTCTTGTAAAGGATTCTAAGGGTTTGACCTTATAAAAATGAAAGTTGGCATAATAAAAGGAACCAATTTTTAGAAACAGCATCTAAATTATCCAATCAGTATATTATTATTTTTTTGCAGATATACGATTAAGCCATAAATTACCCTGAACTACCATTAACCCGTAGACCTTGGTTTCTCCTATGACAATACAAAACGCTGCTGATGTTGTTTCCAGATTGAAGAAAGGCGACACGAGGGCTCTCCATGAGCTTCATGATCTATATTATCCCGCACTTTGTCATTTTGCTATAAGCCTGTTAGGGGACATTCCGGCGGCGGAGGATGTCGTTACGGAGGTGTTTGTGATCTTGTGGAAGAAGAACAAGGATTTTGAGACGTTGCAGAATATCAAGGCATTTTTATATATCAGCACGCGCAATGCCTGTCTCAATCATATAAAGCGGCTGCAGCGGGATTCAGTCATGAAGTCGGGTTTTTCCAATTATCTTTCCACGGAACACGAAGAGTTTGCGTTGAATGAGATGATACGTGCGGAGGTGTTGCATCAGATATATGACGCGATAGAGGCATTGCCTTCCCAGTGTAAGAAGGTTTTTAAGCTATGCTATGTAGAGGGGTTGAGCAATTCAGAGGTTGCGGAGCGGTTTTCGATATCTGTCAATACGGTGAAGAATCACAAAGTAAAGGCGTTGGGCCTGCTACGGCTCAAATTTTTGAATACTCCTATGATGTAAGCGCGGGTGGGGAGGCATCTCCTCTCTCAGTCTGGCTTCGGCCTTTACGAGGCGGAAAAGGATGAGCAGGACGATCAGGGTTATGGAAAGCCACCAGGGGGTGAAGAAGACAACCAGCGAGGCAAGGATACCCAGCAGGAAGAACAATAAGCATTTTAACATAGCTCCTTTTCTACCATAACTACACGCTGGTGGTATTGTTACGTTTGGGCGATGGAGATTTCCCTAATTAAAAGAATTCCGAAATGGGGGATAAGGGAACTGCTTAAAAAAACGGAAGCTTTCTGTATTCCCACAAAATTTTGGCAGGGTCACAATTATTTCTTTTGTGTCTCCGTTAATAATCTGGTTTTTCATAGGATATTGGATTTTAAACGGGGCTGAATTTCCATTCCGGCCCTTTTTTTTGCCTGTCCCTTTGGGATAACCGAGCAGCGCGAAGGTTACGAACGAGATAGGACCGAGGGCTCGGAGGTCCAACGAAGTTCCAGGTCCAGGCAAAAAAAATATAATGATGGCGCTACGCGCAACGGACCTGTGGTCCGTTTTTGATTTTCGGCCTTCGGGTGTTGGGAATTTACCCTTCGGCCGAAAATGGCTAATGATGGCCCTTCGGACAGTGGACCTGTGGTCCGCTTTGTTTGCTCCCTCGGGTTTGGGGAGAAAGTAAACCCCGGTCGCAAAATGGCTAATGATGGTCCTTCGGACAGTGGACCTGTGGTCCACTTTGTTTGCTCCCTCGGGTTTGGGGAGAAAGTAAACCCCGGTCGCAAAATGGCTAATGATGGTCCTTCGGACAGTGGACCTGTGGTCCGCTCTGCCCTGTCCCTTTGGGATAACCGGGCAGCGCGAAGGTTACGAACGCGATAGGACCGAGGGCTCGGAGGTCCAACGAAGTTCCAGGTCCGGGCAAAAAAATATAATGATGGCGCTATGCGCGCGCCGGCCTGTGGCCGGCATTTTGGGTTTGATACCGTGCCGGTCCAACATGTGGCCGGCAGGTGCTTTTGCGACGCAGTGAAGCTGTTACCAGGCGATGAAGCCGTTGCCAGGCAATGATGATATGGCAAGGTGATTATACTACTACCAGCTAATGATGCCTTATCTGACCCGAGAGTTGTATTTTCGGGCCATGCAAAATCTGGATACGACTGTATGGGAAGAAAGATTTACCGACTACTTAAAGACCAATACACATACAAAAGACAGCTCTCACGATCTGGGGCATTTCCAACGAGTATGGAAGGCGGCGCAGCATATCAACCGGGAGGAGGGAAATGTAGCCGACCCGCTGGTGCTGCTGGCCTCTGCCTATTTTCATGACCTGGTGTCCCTTCCAAAGAATTCTCCTGAGCGAAGCTCTTCCTCCCGTCTGAGCGCGGAGAGGACGGTGGTGCTGCTGACGGAAGTGTTTACCGGCTTCCCTCGCGAGAAGGTGGAGGGGGTGCGGCATGCCATTCATGCGCACAGCTTTTCGGCGCGGGTGGAACCGTTGACACCCGAAGCGAAGATCCTGCAGGATGCGGACAGGATGGAGGCGCTGGGCGCTATTGGACTGGCGCGGGTATTCTATACGGCCGGTGTGCTCCATCAGCGTCTTTTTGACGGGAATGACCCGCTGGCGGCGCACAGGGAGCTGGATGACCAGCAATATTCCCTGGATCACTTTAGCGTGAAGCTGTTCAGGCTGCCTGCCCTGATGAATACGGCTACTGGCAGAAGGCTGGCCGACGAGAAGGTCGAATACCTGCGGCAATTCCTCCAGAAGATAGAGGGAGAGATCGCGGGCAGGTTCGACTAAACCATCGGCAAGAGACATTGGCAGGCCAGATGATTGGTGAAGACAGCGATGCGACTACGCGGTACGGGGTACCAATACCTGCCGGGCGAATTCTTCCAGCTCGGCCGTAAGGTTGTCTTTTTTGCCGGTGCGAAGATTTATCTGGGTGAATTTTGAGAGCAAAATCGCCTTCCGCTGGAGCCCATCCTTATCATACATCTGCATTTCCACTTCAAGGTAGTTATCCCCATAGCCTACCAGGGCGGACTGGATGCAGACCGTATCGTTGTAGGAGACAGCCCGGATGTACTGTATCTCATGACGGCTGACGACGAAGCCGATGCCTTTTGCCGCCCATTCCTTCAGATCGATGTTATAATGTTCTTTCAGATGGTCTTCCCGGGCATTAAGAAAATAGTCGATATATCTGCTGTTGTTGAGGTGTCCGAAAGGGTCGCAATCATTGAATCGTATGGTGTAAAATGTCCTGGGATTTGTCTCCATAAAATCGTATTTTGAGCAAACATAACCCCTGGAGCATAGTCCATCCTAACCTCTCTTTCTAAAAAAATTTTTTATGCTGATCGGCGAACTATTGTTTTCCCCCGGGTCGCAGGCGAATATACCCCGGAAAAAACAAAAATCCAATGATGGGCCTTCGGCCATCGGACCTGTGGTCCGATCTGCTAAAAAGTCGGGTTTTAGCAGAGACACCATCCGGTTTTATGAAAAAATAGGTCTTATAAAGCTGGAGGACGACTTGCGGGACAGATATCAACTTTTTCAGACTATCCGGAGAGTGTGCTCAAGCGGCTGCTGGCAATCCGGAAGATGAAGGAGTATGGATTTACGCTACAGGAAACGCAGGGACTGTTCCTTCTATTCGAAGAGGGGATATTGGACCCCGTGAGAGGGACACGGTATGTGGAACGGAAGATCCGGCGTATAGAACAACAGATCAATGAACTGACGGCGGTGAAGGAGAAGCTGCAGGAAATAGCAGACCGGCCTTCCGGCGAGGTCTGCCCCATCGATAAAGTTTTGCATGCAATGAGCTGTTAGTCAGCTAATTGTAGTTCGTTGGCCTTTATCGGTGGTCCAATTGAAAATTTAATAGAATGGCCAGTCAACTTTACCTTAAATTCTCTCGTATTCGTATAGGACCGGAATATCCTATAGGGAGGAGGCCGACTATTGTTTTACCGTAACGGACCGGTGGTCCGTCGCACATATAAGAACCTGATGAAATTCTTGTTACCCATTGTGCTTTTTTTAGTTGGTTATGATTCGCTGGCCCAGACGCAGTCCTGCCCGATAAACAGTAACTTTTCCATCGGGGACCTGACGCACTGGTCGGCTTATATCGGGGTGTTGGGTAATCAGAATGACCCTGCCGGGGCGCATGTAGATTTCGATACTGCTTCGGGGGCGCCGTCGGGAACGCTGGGTGTAAAAAGTATCGCGGAGTACAATCTTCCCAGTGTAACCGGCATCCAGATCATTACCAACAGCGGCACGGATTACTGGGGTGGTTTTCCCACCATCCCGACCATCAATGGATATAAATACCAGAGTTCCGTCAAGCTTGGATCTACGGCTATCAGCCGGAGCGGCGGCAGTGGTCTGGGCGGATATGTACGCGGCATCAGCTACCGGATAGCGGTACCGACCAGCGCTGTCAGCCAGCCTTACACCATGACCTATGCCTATGCGATGGTATTGGAGAACGGAACGCATAATTCCAACCAGCAGCCCATGTTCCAGGCTACCCTGAAAGTGCGTGACAGCATCATCACCTGCGCCTCACCGAAATATTATCTTCCCACGAGGGACAATGCGGACCCCAGAGGAACAGGCGCAACCCTGGATACGGCGCTAGCCGAGAGCGAAGGCATTTTTCTCAGTAAATATCCTTCTCCCAATGCCAATCCCAACTCTCAAACGGGGGAACATTTGTATGATATCTGGGCCAAGGGCTGGGCGGAAGTAACCTTTGATCTATCGCCCTACAGGGGACAGATAGTGACCCTAACGTTCGAAGCGGACAATTGTGAGCCGGGAGGGCATTTCGCCTATGCGTATGTGGCGTTGCGGAGTGATTGTGACGGATTGATCATCAGCGGTCCTATCGAGGCATGCCGGAACAGCGATCTTATCTATTCCATACCGGCGCTGACAGGAGCGTCTTACCAGTGGACCATTCCATCCGACTGGAGCATCGTATCGGGTGCGGACAGCAATATTCTCAAAGTGCATGTGGGCTTCCAGCCTGGCAAGATCACTGCCATGGAGGCAAACAGCTGCGCCATACTGAGAGATACCATCGATGTGATCACCAAACCTCCCACAGTGCCGGGTGATGTCACGGGCGGGACGGAGGTGTGTTCCGGCACCAATAGCGCGGTGCTGACGCTGAATGACTATACGGGTAACGTTCTCAGCTGGCAATCTTCTACGGATGGCATCACCTGGAATACTTTGCCGGTGACTTCACCTACCTATACGGCACAAAATCTGTCAGCCACTACGAACTACAGGGCTGTGGTGCAGAATGGAGAAAGCTGTGCTGTAGACACCAGCTCTGCAACGATAATGAAAGTCGATCCCCAAACGGTGGGAGGAACACTGACGCCTGCCGATATGGTATTTTGTACGGGACAGAATAAGGATGCCCTGCTGACCCTGCAGGGACATGTGGGCAATGTGACGAACTGGCAATCGTCACCTGTCGGCGCCAACAACTGGACGGATTTTGCTCCCGCACTTACGGATACCAGCTACAATGTGGTAGGGATCACTTCCTCTATGCAATTCCGCACAATAGTGAAGAGCGGGGTATGTCCCTCGGATATAAGCTCTGTAGCCGCCGTGAATCTCCTGCCGGCAAAATTTCCGCAGGCGACGGCCGCTCCCGCGGATACACCTATCTGTTACGGAGCCGTAGCTCCCTTGAATGCCTATATTGCTTTGGGCACGAGCTATACCTGGAGCAATACGGAGCCGCTGTCGAACCAGGGAGATGGAATAATCAACAGTGCTCCTTATACAATCAATGCGCTGGCGAGTCCTAAGCAATCCACCATTTATGTATTGAGCATTATGAATTCAGGCTGTCCCAATGCCCTTAAAGACACCTTTATGATCCATGTGCATCAGAAGATCGTGGTCGACGCGGGGCATGATACGGCTGTGGTATTCAATCAGCCGCTACAGCTGAATGCCAGTTCCAATGATACTACCGCCAGCTATTATTCATGGGTTCCGCCGACGGGGCTGGACGATCCCTATATACATAACCCCATTGCCACTTTGGGACCCAGCATAGACTCCGTCCGATATACCGTGACGGCCAGCACGGAGGTGGGATGTTCGGGATCAGCGACCATTTTAGTCAAGGTGTTCAAGACGCTGCCGGATATCTTTGTGCCCAGCGCCTTTACGCCGGGAGGGGTAGCCAATAATGTCTTCCGGCCTGTGCCGGTGGGCATTGCCACCTTCGAGTATTTCCGGGTATACAATCGATATGGCCAGCTGGTGTTCAGCACTTCGCAGGCTGGCAAGGGCTGGGATGGCCGTGTAAATGGCCGGTTGCAGGACCCGGCGACCTTTGTCTGGATGGTGCAGGGGATTTCCTATCAGGGTAAGACCGTCTTCCACAAGGGGACTGTGGTGCTGATACGATAGATCGCCGGCGTATCACGAAGGACCGGCTGTCTGAATGTAGTTCTTCAGGTGAGCGGGGTCATTGATACGGATGTTCTTCCCGGATGTAGATATGATATTTCCGTTTGTCAGCTCGGTGAGAAATTTAAAGACCGTCTCGTAAGTTGTGCCGGCATAGGAGGCTATGTCCTGCCGGGTAATGGTGAATGGCAAGGGTTCTATTTCCAGCAGGGCGCCGGCGATCCTTCCTTTGACCTCCATATGGACCATATCCCTCATTCTTTGTTCCGTCCTCTGGAGCTCCGCTGCATAGAAATGCATAAGCCTATAGGCGAGCTGTGGGTTGGCTTTCAGGGAGCTCTCCAAAAAATCACTGGAGATATAGCAAAGCTGGCTGTCTTCCAGCGCAGTCGCAGTGACCGGGTAGTGGTCGACACCCCCCAGACCCCGATGTCCCAGGATATCTCCCGGAGCGGCAAAGCGGAGGATGAGATCTTTCTGCTCCTGCCATTGCATATGGACTTTGACATGCCCCCGGTATAGAAAAAAGATGCCTTTTACCTTCTCGCCTTCCCTGAATATGGCTTTACCTTTTTTTATGGATAAAGTGGTCTTTTTCAATGCAATGACTTCCTTCCATTCGGGAATGCAATGCTGACATAAGAAGCAATCGTTGAGATTGCAAGGTAATGCTGTCATGGCACAATGATAATCAATCCTTCTCTCATATTAATATATTGTTTAGTTAATACTTTTCTTTGTTAAATATGAAAATTATCTTAAAAAAATATTGCCGGTGCAATATCTTTGCACCATGAAAGAAAGGATCGTAAGAAAGGCTCCGGTGAATAAGCGTGTTTTTTATCTATGTATACAGGTGGCAATCAATGGAATAATCATTGGCGTTCTGGCCAAAGGACTTGTATATCTCATTGATCTTATTACTAATATTTCCTTTTATGGCCGTTTGTCCTTCGAGCCAGTCAGTCCGGCGGGTAATCAGCTGGGACTGCTGGTAATGGTGGTGCCTATTATCGGCGCCATCCTGGTGGGGTTCATGGCGCGGTATGGCTCCAGGGCTATCGGCGGGCATGGCATCCCTGAGGCGATGGAAAAGATCATTCTGGAGGACAGCCGTATCCCACCCGCCCTGACTTTTTTGAAGCCGCTGTCGGCGGCTATTTCTATTGGCTCGGGCGGTCCTTTTGGTGCAGAAGGGCCGATCATTGCTACGGGTGGCGCTTTTGGGTCGCTGACGGGGCAGTGGATGCATATATCTTCCGGCGAGCGTAAGATCGTGCTGGCGGCAGGAGCCTGCGCGGGTATGGCTGCCATTTTCGGGAGTCCGCTTGCGGCGGTGCTGCTGGCCGTCGAGCTGCTGCTGTTCGAATTTTCCCCGCGTAGCATCATACCTGTGGCGATAGGGTGTATCACGGGTGCGGGCATGCATATCTTATTATTCGGTACGACGCCGGTGTTTGCCATGCCGGACATACCGGTGCCTTCCGACAAAGCGCTGATAGCGTATGTAGGGCTGGGATTGATCGTCGGTGTAGCGGCTGCGGGTGTATCGCGGTCCATCTATGCTATTGAAGATCTGTTTGAGAAATTACCGATCCACTGGATGTGGTGGCCTGCCATCGGGGCGGTGGCTATCGGTGTCGTGGGATATTTTGCACCGCATACGATGGGTGTGGGATATGACAATATTCAATATTTATTGACGGGGTCCTGGTCCATGCGGATACTGATCTCGCTGTGTGTGCTGAAATATATTTCCTGGGCCATCTCCCTTGGCAGCGGCACTTCGGGCGGCACACTCGCCCCCTTATTTACCATCGGAGGAGGTCTGGGCGCCTTGCTGGGTCTGGGCGCTTCGCATTTATTCCCTTCGCTGGGGATCGATCCGGCAACGGCGGCTCTGGCAGGTATGGCTGCGATGTTTGCAGGGGCTTCCAGGGCTGTGCTGACCTCGGTGGTCTTTGCGCTGGAGACGACGGGACAGTCCCATGGTCTGCTGCCTGTGCTGGGGGCTTCCGTAGCTGCCTACTTCCTTTCCTTCTTCCTCATGGAGGGAAGCATTATGACGGAAAAGATCAATCGAAGAGGGGTGAACACTCCGGATGCTTATGAGCCGGATGTACTGCATGGGGCAACGGTAAAGCGGCTGCTGGCGCCAGTGGTCCCTTCAAGCGCCACCGGATTGCCTTTTGTATACCTATCGGATGATTTGGGCCTTGCGGCTGAAATGATGGGCCGATACAATACGGAGACTTTATTAGTACGGGACAACCAGGATTCGGCCAAGACGGTCGGTATTGTTACCTCGGCGGCTATATTGAACTATTACAGCCAGCAGAAGCAGAAGGAGCATATTTATCATTCGCCGGGAAGGACAAGGCGGATAATGGTGCAGGGCAGGAAACTGCTGCAGGAGCCGTTGAAGGCAGTCAGAAACAGATATAACCTATAACAAATAAATTTTATTTTTTTATGGCACATCAACATCAGGAACCAATGGGCGGATTGTTTAACGGAGCCCTGCTGACCGGCGTTTTTGCGGGCTTTGCAGGCACCATACTTTGTCTCGCCTATAACATCATTTACCGGAATGACACCGGATTCTTACCTTCCGCACTCATCAATGTCTCTTCGTTGATCTTTGCGGTGAATATCGTTTTTGTCATTATCGGGCTTGTGTATTTTGTGTGTCTCCGATGGCTGCCGAAAGGAGATATCGTCTTCGAAGCGCTGTTCATTGTGTTGACCATCCTTCTTCTACTTGCGACGTCGGGTGCACACAGATCGGACGATGCTGTCGTGAATCATGGGTTCAGGGGGCTGATGTCGGGTATCATCATTATCCTCGGCCTCTGTTGCGTGGCGATGCCTATACTCTTTCACAATAAGAATTTTAGGGAGCACGTGATCTAACTAACGTGCCGGGGACGCTTACCGAACCAGCAGGGTTGTTCCTTTCAGGACCTGTCTTTTTCCGGCTGTATCGATATATTCCAGGAACCATACGTATATACCGGCCGGCTGTGGGTGCCCGTGCAGGGCGCCGTCCCATTTTTTTGTCCAGTCGCGGGTCTGGAAGATCAGCTGTCCCATGCGATCGTATACCTTAAAGCTGAGATGCGTAGCTTTATAGGCATTCAGCGGATACAGGTAATCGTTATTCCCATCTCCATTAGGGCTGAAGGACGAGGGGACGTCGATGAAGCAGTTGGGCGCTGAAAGTAGCTGATGGGTGGACGTATCGGTGCAGCCGGCGGAGTCTGTTACTGTTAGACTGGCCTGATAGTACCGGGGGCTAAAGCTTTGCGGATAGGCTTGCGTAGGCGGATCTTTTTCCGTGCTGGTCTGTCCGTTGCCGAAGTCCCAGCTCCAGCTGGCAATGGCGCCCCGGCTGGTGTCCTCATATTCTATTATGTCTCTTGGGCATGCGACGTCCGGTGCGATGAAGCCAGCCTTTAATATTCCGTTACGCAGGGTGATCCTGATGGCTGCGGTGTCGCTGCATCCGGAGCTATCTATCACTTTTACTATATAGTTTGTGGTCACCACGGGGGATGCCATGGGATCGGCGCTGGCAGGGTTGGATAGTCCGGTGACCGGCGTCCAGGAATAGGTATTGCCTCCCGAAGCATGGAGCTGAACGGTCTGTCCATAACAGATGGATTGATCGGCGCTGGCATGTACGTTAGGACCTACGACCTTGGCTTTTGTGCTGTCTGTGACCTTGCATCCACCGAGGGTGTAGATCGTTGAATAATACCAGCCGCTGTCCGCCAGCGTAGGATGAAATATATGCGGATGCGACGAGTTGTCGAAATAGCCGTTAGGGCCTGTCAGGGTATAGGTAGCGCCTCCTTCCAGATCGAATACCAGGTCTCCGTCGGTGCAGGCGGGAGAGTTGCTGGTAAGGCTGTAATTGGAAGGCAGTCCATCCACCTCCACCTTAATGATATTGGAGACGTTGTTGCAGGCGAGGTCATTTATCTCTCCGGCCTCGGCGCCTCTCATCCTTATCAGAAAGGTGTCGGGTATGTTAAAGATGCGGTTGAGGTTGGGGCTGGTCTCGCCGGGTATGTCTGTCCAGGTATAGCCATCGTCCAGGCTCTGCTGCCATTGTACGGCCAGGTTGCCATAGCTGTCGTTGATCCATCCGGGGGTCAGCTGATAGTAGTGGTCGCTGGCATTGCTGCTCAGTACGACAGGGATGTTTCCTTCGAAGCAGGCAGAGGTCTTGACGGACTCGGGGTTGTTGACATTGACGATATTGAGATCCGGGCTGAGGCGGCTGACGAGAATATTGTCCAGGAGAAGCACTGCGTTGCAGTCTTTGTAGACCGGGGCCGGGTTGACAATGATCTTTGCGACAACGTCGGTGATGCCGGCGGGCACATTGAAATTCACGCCATAAAAGAATGGAGGAGGCGACGCGCCGGAAGGATCATACCAACCGGGAAAAGCGGTGCCCTGGTCTCCGGCGCCTCCGATCTCGCCTGTCTGGTATGTCTTGATGACCGTGCCGGTGGTGGTCTCTATGCTAAAAGTAAGGATGGGGTGGAGGCATGTCGACGGCTTTGCATTGATGATCGGCGCCCAGAAGAGATAGGCATGGCTGCTGCAAAGGTTTTTTAGTGTATCGTAGAAGAGGAGCATGGGGGTCAGGCTGCCGTGAAAATTCGCCACCATCATATACCCGGAGTCGATGGGCTGGCGTACGCCATGGTAATAGTAATGACCGGCATCAAAATTGAAGTTTGGGTAATGGGGGCAGTTGAGTTTGGATTCGACCGTATAGTAGCCAGGGTCGGGACAGGACGAGGTGGTATAGCTCAGGCTGGTGTAACCAGTGGACAGGGGTGGTCCCGGATCGGTGGTCCCTCTGCCAAATGACAGGTTCAGGGCGTAACCCCAGGGTATGATCATCTGAGCTGTACAGCCTATGCGGTACAATACAAGCAGGTGTAATAGTAAGCAATATCTGATACAGCCCCTCAGCATTCATATGACAGTTGCCTATCAAGATACGCTATTTTTTCGAGGTGTTGGCTGTGCCGGCATAGGCGGTCAGCCTGGCATATGGAGTGAAAAGAAGGCCCATGTTACTGCCTGGCCATTATAACGGAAGGGGTCAGATATATTGTTCAGCGGGGTGACGCGATAGCTGGGCGGGCGAGCGAGAAGGGGGACAGGTCGAAGCCCGTGTCATTCCCCAGCGCCATGTCGCTGAGGATCCTGCCTGTGAGGCTGCTGAATTTGAATCCATGACCTGAGCAGGGGCTTGCGATAATGATGTTGCCGAACTCCGGATGATAGTCAATGATAAAATTCTCGTCGGGAGTATTGGTATACATGCAGACGGCGGAAGACTTGAAGATGGGACTCATGCCCAGGTATTCCGTGGCGATGTCCTTCATTTCCTGAATCTCTTTCTGGCTGACATCCTGTGTCAGCTGATCGGGGTCGATGCTGCGGCCTCTGTGATGTGGAGCGATTTTGATGCCTGTGCCCAGATCGGGGAACCCATAGAACATCTTACCGGCTGTGTATTCCCAGATATAGATGGGCATATTGGCGGGCAGGAAGCGGTCGCGGTCGGGGGCATTGTCGTTTGCAAACCAGAAAAGGACCTGTCTTTTTACGGTGAGTGGGAGGGCGAAGGAGGACCCGGTGAGCAGGGGCTGTAGTCCCCGCAGCAGCTTGTTTGTCCATGCCCCGGCGGAAAGGACCAGGCTGCCTACACTGTATTTATCCTTTGTGGTGGTTATCTCTATGCTGTCGTTTGCGGGGGTGATCTTCAGGACCGGCTGATCGTAATGGATAGCGGCGCCCCGTGTAGCGGCCTGGTCAAGGAAGGTGCGGATACATTCTTCCGGGAAGAGAATGCCTGCTTCCTTTTCAAGGAGGCCTACCGTGTCGCCGTGTGGGCGAAAGGCGGGGAAACGCTGCCGGAGGGCAGCGGGGTCAAGGTATTCATAGGGTATGCCGTGTGTGTCTGCGCTGAGCTTTGAACCCCGGACCACGGCCGTGTCCTTATTGCCCAGCATGAGGCCGCGTGTCTTCAGAAAGAGCTTTTTACCGGAGACCCTTTCCAGCTTTTCCCATTCTTTATAGGCGGCCCGTAACAGCGGGACATATACAGGGTCCTCATAATAAGCCTGGCGGATGATGCGGCTTTCGCCGTGGGACGAACCGTGTGTATGCGGGGGCGTAAATCTGTCGATGCCAATGACCTTTCTACCTGTCCCGGACAAGTGATACAGCGTTGAGCTTCCATTGGCTCCCAGCCCTACTACCATACAATCAAATACCTGTGGCATGTACGATAAATATAGCATGAATGATCTATTTTGCTGTAAAAAAGATGGCAAGAAGAATAGGACTGCTGCTCTTATGCTGGGGGCTGTATTGCTGCACGGGTTTCTCCCAGACGCCGGTGATCTTCGACACGGACATGGGGCCAGATTATGATGACGTGGGTGCGATCGCACTGCTGCACGCTTTTGCAGACAGCGGTAAGATAAAGATCCTGGCCACGATGGCGAGCGACAAATACGAAGGAGTTGCGGCTGTTCTGAATCTTTTCAATACTTATTTTCATCGTCCGGAGATACCTGTCGGCGTTCCAAAAGGGAATGCGGTGGATCAGCGTGACTGGCAGCATTGGACGGATAGTATACTGCTCAAATATCCGCATGCAATTGTGCGGAACAGCGAAGCGCCGGATGCGGTGGCGTTATACCGGAAAATATTAGCCGGGCAAAAGGATCATAGTGTCGTCGTTATCACGGTGGGCTTTTTGACCAATCTTTCCGGACTATTGCGGAGCGGACCGGATGCCTATTCTTCGCTGAGCGGCGAAGATCTGGTGCGTAAGAAGGTAAAGGAGCTGGTGTCCATGGCGGGAAGCTTTCCTGCCGGAAAGGAGTTCAATATCCATCGGGATAGCGAGGCCAGCCGGTATGTATTCGGTCACTGGCCGGGGACTATTATATTCAGTGGTTTTGAGATCGGGAAGAAAATAAAATGTGGACTGCCCCTGGTGCACAATGAGCATATATGGAACAGCCCTGTCAAGGATGTATTTCGTATCAGCATTCCCCTGGCGGCGGAAGACAGCGCAGGGAGGATGAGCTGGGATGAGACGTCGGTGCTGGCAGGCGCTGGTGGATTTCAGCCTTACTATCATCTCCGGCCCGGGCGGATACGGGTGGCGGAAGATGGGAGCAATACATGGGATAGTAGCAGTAAAGGACAATTTTATTTGGTGGAGGCTGTGTCTCCGACGGCTGTGAGAGATATTATCGACAGATTGATGGTGCATCGGCCGGAACCTTTTCCTGCACGAGTGTCCAGGATATTGTTTTTAGGCAATAGCATTACGTATGATGGTAAGTACATTGTAGACCTGGAGACTTATTTTACCATCCACTACCCTGAAAGACATTTTGAATTTATCAATGAGGGGCTTCCCAGCGAGACCGTGTCCGGGTTGTCCGAGCCGGGGCATGCGGGTGGAAAGTTTCCCCGGCCCGATGTTCATGAGCGGCTGTCGAGAGTGCTGGCCCTGACAAAGCCTGACCTGGTGTTTGTCTGTTATGGGATGAATGATGGGATCTACCTGCCATATGATGAGGGACGGTTTGCCAAATACAGGGAAGGAATGTTATGGCTGCATAAAGAGCTGGCTGCTACCGGCGCCCTGATCATACATCTGACGCCGCCTGTATTCGACGAGCAGAATGGAGGACATGGGGGGTATGCCGGGGTGCTGGACAGGTATTCCAGCTGGCTGCTGCAGCAAAGAGATTCTTTAGGGTGGAGCGTAGGCGATATTCATTTCCCCATGAAAAAATACCTGTTGGACCGCCGGGCGGCCAATCCTTCTTTTGCTTATGCTAAGGACGGGGTACATCCCGACAGCCTGGGACATTGGATCATGGCAAAGGCTGTGCTAAACTATCTGGGGGAGAAGGAGGAGGCGGGGAGCGCCGCGGCAGCTTTTGAAAAGTACCCTGCGATCTTCCGCCTGGTAGGAGAGAAGCAGCAGATCATGAAAGATGCGTGGCTTACTACGGCGGGTCATAAGCGGCCTGGCATGAATACAGGCATGCCGTTGGAGGAGGCCAGGAAGAAAGAGGCGGAGCTGGACTCGGAGATCATGCGGGAACTACGGTGACTTCGATGCCCAGGCTTTCCAGGTCTTTTTTGTAATGTTCGGATATGCCGCTGTCGGTGATCACCTGGTCCACTTCTTCCAGGCCGCAGATGCGGCCAAACCCTCTCTTGCCAAACTTGGTGGAGTCTGAGAGGACGATGATCTTTTGAGATTGTGCGATCATCTGTTTGTTGAGCTGGGCTTCCATGGAGTTGGTAGTGGTGAGCCCCAGTTCCATGTCTATTCCATCTACGCCCAGGAACAGCTTGGTGCAGAAAAAATCATTCAGGATGCTTTGGGCATAGGGGCCTGTGACGGAGGAGGAGCTTTTGCGTAGAAATCCGCCGAGCTGTATCACTTCCACGTTGGAGTGTTTGATCAGCTCCATGGCTACGTTGAGCGCGGAGGTGACTACGGTGAGGCTCACTTTTACCTGTATCTTTTTAGCCAGCGCCAGGACGGTAGTTCCCGAGGCGATGATGATGGAGTCGTTGGGTTCTATGAGATCAGCGGCGACGGTTGCAATGTCCGCCTTCTCCGAAGACTGTAATTTTTCTTTTTCATTCACCGGTCTGTCGACCGTATATGGATTGGAGGCATTGGCGCCTCCGTGTGTGCGAAAGAGTAAGTTTTTCTTTTCAAGCAGCTTCAGGTCTTTCCGTATGGTGACGGAGGAGACTTTCAATTCTTTACATAATTCCAATACGCTGACCCTTCCTTCGCGCTGCAGCTGATCCAGGATGAACTGGTGCCTGTCTGTTACCATAA
>Ga0157370_10004305_pt1 | contig 16361 bp, 8 predicted proteins | sample C35metaG_FD_113463 | JGI IMG/M metagenome (GOLD analysis project Ga0157370, IMG submission 113463) | Corn rhizosphere microbial communities from Kellogg Biological Station, Michigan, USA - C3-5 metaG | ecosystem: Host-associated > Plants > Roots > Rhizosphere > Soil | place: USA: Michigan...
GGTTTCACTGGAACTCCCTCCGGGGCTGACGGGGATCCCGGCCGGTATCCCCAAATGCCAGACCGGCGAATTCGTCGCCTTCGGGAACTGTCCAGTTGAATCGCAGGTCGGCGTAGCCAAGATTCAACTCAGCGGCCACCCCGTGGCTGACTCCGCGACCGAGCCCCTCTTCAACCTCGCGCCGCCCCATCCCGACGAAGAAGTTGCGCGCCTCGGATTCATCGCAGCGTCCTATCCGGTGTTCATCGATATCAAGGTGCGAACCAGCGGCGATTACGGGATCACGGCGGTCACCCACGGTAACCCGGCCCAGGCGAGCCTCCTGGCGGCGACGACGACGATCTGGGGCAACCCCGGCAGCAGCGCTCATGACGAACAGCGGCTGACCCCGCTCGAAGCCATCGAATGCCCCGACGGCACCGCCTGCAAAGCCCCGGGCGGTAAGCGGTCGGTGCTCCCCACCCCCGGCTTCATGACCAATCCCTCGGCTTGTCAGTCAGGCGAAGTGGGCTTCGCAGTCACCAGCTACCAGCTCCCGGGCCAGGTCTTCACCAAATCGGCACCCCTGACCCCGATCACCGACTGCGAAGGGCTCCCCTTCGCCCCCACCTTGGAAGCCCGTCCGACCACCGACGTGGCGGGGGCGCCGACCGGCCTGAAAACGAGCCTCGTGATCCCGCAGACGAGCGATCCCTCCGCTCGCTCGAGCTCGACGATGCGCGAAGCCCGGGTCACCCTGCCCGAAGGGATGACGATCAACCCGAGCGCGGCCAACGGCCTCGAGGCATGCTCTGACGATCAGGTCCACTTCCACGAAGAAGTCGATGCCCAGTGCCCCGATGCCTCCAAGCTCGGCACCGCAAGGATCACCTCGCCGGCGCTCTCTCTGCCGATCGAAGGTGCGGTCTACCAGCGCACGCCCGGCGGCAAAGGGACCCAGTTCGGCCTCTGGCTCGTCTCCGATGACCTCGGCCTCCACATCAAGATCCCCGGCCAGATCAAGCCCGACCCAAACACCGGCCAGCTGACGGCGGTCTTCGCCGATCTGCCCCAGGTGCCGGTCGGCCAGATCGACCTCGACATCTGGGGCGGTGCGAGGGCGCCGCTGAAGAACCCCGACACCTGCGGCACCTACGAAACCACCTCGGTCTTGACCCCGTGGTCCTCTGACCCTCCCGCGACCCCGAGCGACCGCTACCGGATAACGCGCGCTGCCGGCGGCGGAGCCTGCCCGACCTCGGCCGCGGCTGAGCCCGACAGCCCTGCCTTCGAAGCCGGCACCGCCAGGCCGATCGCTGCCACCTACAGCCCGATGGTCATGCGCCTGCGTCGCGAAGACGGCACCCAGCCCTTCGGCGCCCTCGACCTGACCCTGCCGCCGGGGCTGATAGGCAAGCTCGCCGGCGTCGCTGAATGCGGCGGTGCGGAGATCGCCGCCGCGGCGGGCAAGAGCGGCGGCGAGGAGGAAAGCTCGCCCAGCTGCCCGCCCGCGAGCCGGATCGGGGCCGTGCGCGTTGCCGCCGGAGCGGGCCCTGCGCCCTACTGGACCACCGGGACGATCTACCTCGTCGGGCCCTATGAAGGCGCGCCGCTCTCGGTCGCGATCATCACCCCCGCCAAGGCCGGGCCCTTCGACCTCGGCACCGTGGTCGTTCGCTCCGGGCTCTACCTCGATCCCGAAACCGCCCAGGCCAAGGTCAAAGCCAACCCCCTTCCCCGGATCATCGAAGGGGTCCCGCTCAACCTGCGGACCATCGCCGTCGACCTCGATCGGGACGATTTCACCCTCAACGGCACCTCCTGCGAGCCGCTCTCCTTCAATGGCTCGGTGACCTCGACGCTCGGCGCCACTGCCCCGCTGAAAGCTCACTTCCAGCTGGCCGAATGCGCCCGCCTTGCCTTCAAGCCAAAGCTCTCCCTGCAGCTGAAGGGATCGATCAAGCGCACGAGCCACCCGGCCCTGATCGCCGACCTCAGGGCGACGCCGGGTCAGGCGAACATCGCCCGGGCCCAGGTCAAGCTGCCCCAGGCGGCCTTCCTCGACCAGTCCCACATCGGCACGGTCTGCACCCGCGTTCAGTTCGCCGCAGACATATGCCCGAAGCGGTCGGTCTACGGCCGCGCCTGGGCAACCAGCCCACTGCTCGACTATCGGGTGGGGGGGCCGGTCTACCTCCGCTCCTCCAGCCACCTGCTCCCCGATCTGGTGGTCAAACTGAAAGGGCCTGCTGCGCATCCCTTGGAGTTCGACTTGGCCGGGAAAATCGATGCTGTGCATGGTGCCCTGCGCAGCACCTTCGAAGTAGTCCCCGACGTCCCGGTCAGCAGGTTCCACCTCGAAATGTTCGATGGCAAGCGAGGGCTGATCGAACTCTCTGACGGCATCTGCAAAAACCCGCTGGCGACGATCGCGCTGGGCGCCCAGAACGGCCGGACCGAGGACTCGAGGTCGATTGTCAAGACCGCTTGCCCGGGCCGGGGCGCTAAACATCACAAGCGCGGCAAGCAACACCGGTGAGAGCCGATCGCGCTTGCACGGTGGCGACGGCGCTACTCGCCGCCGCCACCGTCGCGCTGGGCCTGGTCGCTCCTACCGCCACGGCGGCGAGCCCCTCAGACCCGTTGTTCGTCTTTGCGCCTACGCCGCCGTCGCCCCCCGCCCCGGCGGTCCCACCTCCGACCGGCTTTCTCAACGACCCCTGCGGAGTCGCGGTCGATTCGAGCGGTCGCTTCTACGTCTCCGACTACCACCACGGCAGGGTCGACGTCTATGACCAAAACGCCGAATTCAACGACCCGGGTGCCGACGGCACCACCGGCTACCTGGGCCAGCTGAATCAGGCCGACCCCCTCGCAGGCCCATGCGAGATCGCCCTCGATACCTCAGACCGCCTCTATGTGAACGATTCCCATCAAGCAGTGCTTCGGTTCGGTGCCTTGGGTGCCTTTGGGCCCGGCACGACGATCACCGGCGGCGCCGTCGACGCCAGCCACCCGACCGGGGTCGCTGTCGATCCGGCGACGGGCCGGGCCTACGTCGATCAGCGCACCTACATCGCCGTCTACGAACCCTCTGGCGCGATCGTCGAAGAAGCCGGCGAACCGGTGCGGATCGGCTTGGGAGACCTCGGTGACGGCTATGGCGCGGCAGTTTCGGCTTATCCGGGTACCGCCGGATTTGTCTATGTGGCCGATGCCCAAAGCGACACCGTCAAGGTCTACGACCCGGCGGGCGATCCGGGCTCACCGGTCGAAGAAATCACCGGGGCCGACACGCCAACCGGCAAGCTCACCTCCCTGCGCGAGGCCTCAATCGCCGTCGACCGTGCGACCGGGGAGATCTACGTCACCGACGACCTGCAGCCTGCCGACACCGAGAGCCCGGCCGGCCTCGTCGACGTCTTCAGCCCGACCGGTGCCTACGAGGGGCACCTGAAATACAAGATCGTGCTGGGCGAGCCGTCGGGCCTCGCGGTCGACAACTCCTCGGGAGTAACTCAGGGCCGCGTCTACGTCACCTCGGGCAACACCCACCTCGGCGCTATCTACGCCTACCCGCCGGGGGCTGCGACTACGGCGGAACCGCTGGCGGGCAGCATTCCGCCGCGACCGGCCGGCGGCAACTCGCTCTTCCCGGTCCTGCCGATCGGTGGGGCGGTTGTGGGAGGCGGGGGCTTGCAGATCGATTGCAACGGGGACGCCTGCCAGATCCTGCCGACCGAACCGCGGGACCCGCCGCTGACGACGCTGGTCAGCGGCCTCGGCAACCCGCGGGTGCACTACCGCCGCTACGCCCGCCATCACTCAAGGAAACGTCTCCATCACCACCGCAAACGTCGGCATCACCACCGACATCGGCCCGTCCAGTCCGCTGCGAGCGAAGCGGACACCCCGGGCCCAGAAGCCGCGTCTGCCGCTGCGGATCGCGGGTCGCAGGCCATCGCTCCCCCCGGCACTGCGGCAGCGCCGAGAGGAGCGGCATTGCCGGCTCCATCGCCGGGGTTCGGTGTCGAGGTCCGCGCTGACGGCGGGGCGCCCGCCGGCCTGGCGGGAAGCCACCCATACGGGCTGGGGCTTACCTTCGGGCAGGGGCCTGGCAGCACGGGCCTGCGCAGCCTGAGCTTCGGGCTGCCTACGGACCTGCTTGCCGATCCCGCCGCCGCGGCCCTCTGCAGCGCTGCGGCATTTGCCGCACCGCGCTCCTCGCCCTTCGAAGGCAGCGCCTCGGGAGAGAGCTGCCCGGCCAGCTCCCAGGTCGGCACGGTCCAAATCGAAGGGACGGGCGGTCTGGTGCGGCGTTTCGGTCTCTTCCAGCTCGAACCGCCCGATGGCGTCGCCGCCCGATTCGGCGCCGCACCTTTTGGCCGGCCGCTGATCTTCGACGCCGCTCTCCTCGAACGCGAAGAAGGATCGGTCCAGCTCGAGCTTGCGGCCAGGGAAATCCCCCAGGCGCTCTCGTTACCCGGGCTCTCGCTTACGCTCTGGGGCGTACCCTGGGATGCCACCCGTGACGGCGAACGCGGCAACTGCCTAAACGAGTCCGAGCCGAGCTTTCCCTGGGCAAAATGCTCAGTGGTCGGGGAACCCGCCACCTCCGGCCCGCCACTCGCCCTGCTCACCCTCCCCACCGAATGCGGGCAACCGCTCGCCTTCACCGCGCAGGCCGAATCTTGGTCGGGGGCCCAGCAATCCGCGGAATCTCTGAACCGCAACGACTCCGACCAACCGGTGCTCGTCGAAGGCTGCGAGACGCTCGACTTCAAGCCCGGTATCGGAGGGGGCCTGACGACGAAGGTCGTCTCGACGTCAAGTGGCTTCGCGCTCGACCTGACGGCAAAGGACCCGGGGTTCATCGACCCCCGCGCCCGGGCCGAACCGAGGACGCGAAGCGCCGTCGTCCGGCTGCCGGCTGGGGTGACCCTTAACCCCTCGCTCGGGGCCGGCTTGGAAGGGTGCACCCCCGGCCAACTCGCGGCTGCAAGCGCTGTCCAGCAGGGTTGCCCCAACGCCTCGAAGATCGGCGACGCAAGACTCAGCCTTCCTTTCTACAAAGGAACCCTGAAGGGCGCGGTCTATCTCGCCCAGCCCTACGACAACCCCTATTCCTCGCTCCTCGCCGTCTACCTGATTGTCAAAGCGGCCGACCGCGGGATTTTCATCGAGGCATCGGGAAAGCTCTCCCCCGACCCTGGCGACGGCACGATCACCGCCCGCTTCGATGGGCTCACCCAGCTCCCCTACGCCGAGCTGAAGCTGGAGCTGCGAAGCGGCCAGCGGGCTCCGCTGGTTAGCCCGCCCTCCTGCAACCCGGGGCAAACCCGGATCGAGCTGACCCCCCGGCAGGGCGGCCAGCCCCTGAGCACGGAGGTCGACTCGCCGGTCGAAGTCGGAATCGGAGGCGCCTCCTGCCCGACCGGGAGGCCGCCTTTCCACCCGCGGGCGAGCGCCGGCGCGGTCAACTCCAGCGCCAACTCCTACACCCCCTACTTCATCCACCTCAGCCGCAGCGACGACGAACAGGAGATCACCTCCTACTCACTTGGCCTGCCAGCCGGGATCACCGGCAAGCTGGCCGGCATCCCCTTTTGCTCAGACGCCGCGATCGCGGCGGCCCGGGCAAACCGCGGCTTCGCCGAGGCCGCCAGCTCATCCTGCCCGGCGGCAAGCCGGGTCGGACGCACGGTGACCGGCTACGGGGTCGGACCCTCCCTCGCCTACAGCGAAGGCAAGATCTACCTCGCCGGTCCCTACCGTGGCGCCCCTCTCTCCCTGGTGACGATCAACCCGGCCACGGTTGGGCCCTTTGACCTCGGGACCGTCGTGATCCGCTCGGCCTTTGACCTCGATCCCCATACGGGACAGCTGCAGATCGACTCCCGAAGCTCCGATCCGATCCCCCACATAATCGATGGCGTCGTCCTCCACATCCGCGACATCAGGGTCTTCCTCGATCGCAGCCAGTTCACTCACAATCCATCTAGTTGCGAGCCCTCGCAGCTGATCTCGACTCTGACCGGTTCAGGAGCGAGCTTTGAAGACTCCTCCGACGATCCCGCCGTAACGGTCTCCGCAAGCTTTCAGTTGCTCAACTGCCGCTCGCTCGGCTTCAGGCCTAAGCTCGGGTTGCGACTCCGCGGGTCTTCCCGGCGCGGGGGCTTCCCGCAACTGCGCGCCACCTTTGCCGCCCGCGGCGCCGGCGACTCGAATCTGCGGCAGATCGAGGTCGACCTTCCCCACCAGCTCTTCTTGGCCCAGGAACACATACGCGCGGTCTGCACCCGGGCCGAGTTCGCCGCCGAACGTTGTCCGGCCGATTCGGTCTATGGCACGGCAGTCGCCTACACGCCGCTGTTGGATCAGCCCCTGCGCGGCAACGTCTATCTGCGGAGCTCCTCGGGACGCCTTCCCGACCTGGTCAGTGACCTCCACTCCGGCTCGATCCGGATCGAGCTCGACGGCAGCATCGGGCCGACGAGAAAGGGAGGCGTGCGAACCTCCTTCGATGCGCTTCCCGATGCACCGATCGAACGCTTCACGCTGACGATGCGGGGCGGTCGCCGGAGCCTGTTCACGAACTCCGTTGACATCTGCCGCCGACCGCCGACCGCCTCGGTGCGGGCACTTGGCCAAAACCACGTCGGCGCGATTTTCACCACGCGGCTGCGCGGACAATGCGGGCACAATCACATCCGGCCTACCAAACAGGGGGCCGATAGATGACACGCCAGCGGGGGACCGCACTAGCCCTTACCGTGGTCGCCGTGACCTTCGCGGTCACCGGCGCCGGCGCCGAAATCGTCCAAAAGGGGTCGCTGCGTCTGAGCGTCGCAGCTGCACTTCACCCCAACCGACTGCCGCGCATCGGCACCAGGCCGGTCGCTGTCTCGATCGGCAGTCGCCTCTCGACTACCGATCAAAGTGTTCCGCCGCCGCTGAGAGCCCTGCGGATCGACCTGAACAGGCAGGGGACGATGGATACCGAAGGCCTGCCGGTCTGCCGCGTCTCCCAGATTCAACCGGCCTCGACCGACAGGGCCTTGAAGGCTTGTCGACCGACTCTGGTCGGCAGCGGCAGCTTTTCGGTGGACGTGGTCCTCGGCGGCAACGAGTCTTACGAAACCACTGGCCGCCTGCTCGTGTTCAACGGTCAGGACGACGGCCGGCCGGCTCTGCTTGGTCAGATCTACTCAGCCCGGCCATTTGCCAACTCCTTCGTCATTCCCTTCCATGTTCGGAAACTACCCCGCGGCACCTACGGGTTGGAGCTGAGCGCAACTCTGCCATCTCGGTTCACCAGCTGGGGCCATATCACCGCGCTACGCCTCCGTCTTGCTCGCCAGTACCGATATCGAGGCTCCCGCCACAGCTTTATCAGCGCCGGCTGTCCGGCACCGGCCGGAGTATCCCGTGCACCCTTTGCCCTCGCCCGCGTGAGCTTCGCATTCGCGCATGGCAAGACCTTGAGCGAACGGTTGATCAGCACCTGTCGGGCAAGTAGGTAACGGCACCTACACCAGACCATCGCCGTCACCGGCAGTGCTTAGTTTGAGCACTGATTGTCACCCGCGCGTGGCCCTTTGAGGCTTGACAGCGAAAAGCGTCCTACCTAACGTCGTCGGGCAGGGAGCAGATAGCGGGGACCAATCTCTATGAGGGCAGCGGGGGAGCTGATTCAGGTGGCGGGATTTAGATGCAAGCAGCTGATGCTGTTGATCCTGGTTGCGGCAGGAATTCAGGGCATGTCGACCTCTGCCGCGAATGCCGCCTGCACGAATGAAGCTCTGCGAACTGGTCTATCTGCAGAACTTCCCGATTGCCGCGCCTACGAGCTGGTCAGCTCCCCAGAAAGCAACGGTCGACTTCTGGAGTCCTTTCCGGCACTGCACTACAACGACTTCTTCCCAGTGGATCCCATCACTGGCTCCGGCGACAGCGTTGTCTATGCAACCGTGGAGGGGCCTCTGCCAGAAATAGCAGAAGCCAATGGGAGTGTCGACTTTTACCGTGCTATACGAACGCCCACGGGATGGCAGACGTCCACCCGCATCACCGCTTCGGGAGCGCAAGGAGTCCTACCTGACCCTGGCGGAGTATCCAGCGATCACCTCTACGCTTTTGCCCACATCGCGCGAACGGAAGGATCTGGGTTTGCACCGGGCGAACTCGAAGGAGGGGCCGACTATCTTGTCAAGCCTGATGGAACCTTCGAGCTGACCGGAAAAGGAGCCCTGGGCGAAGAACGCCTCGCCCAGGGCCGCTATATCAGCATGGGCGGCGAACACGTCATCTTCACGACCGGTCATGGGGAAAACCAGAGCGTCTGGTGCTCGGGAAACGCCCAATGCAAAGTGCGGCGCTTGGAGGCCGATGCTCCACCGGAAGGTACGGGGGCCATCTACGATCGCTCAGCCACCGGTGCCACTCGTGTGGTATCGCTGCTGCCGGGTAACACTCCCCTAGGCGCGGGTCAGGAAGCCCTATATAAGGGCGCCTCTAAAGATGGAACCGCAGTCGCTTTCACCATCGCAGGCGTTCTTTACGTTCATATCCATAGTGGCGGCGGGGCGAGCGAAAAGACCGTCAAAGCAGCGGAAGGCAACCCCACCTATGCAGGTCTTTCCGACGACGGCCATTACCTCTTCTATGTCGTAGGTGGAAACATCCATCAGTTCAACACCGATGCCGAAGCGGATACCGTCATCAGCGCCACCGGCGACAGCGAGGTGGTCAATATCTCTGCGGACGGCTCTCACGTCTACTTCATCTCCGAAGCAACGATCGGAGGTGAAGGCGAAAGTGGGCAGCCCAACCTGTACTTCTGGAGCTCAGGCTCTACGAAATTTATTGCGACGGTCACGCCCACCGATTCGGCGTCGTTGACGACGTGGGTGGAACTGGTGGTGGCCCCTAGAGAACCGACGATCGCTCTGAACGTCGGCCCCGGGGCCGACCCCTCACGAACGACTCCGGATGGCGAAGTGATCGCCTTTGAGTCACAGGCTCAACTTACTTCTTACGACAACAAAGGCAAATCCGAGATTTACCGTTACGACGCTCAAGACCAAAGTATGGTCTGCGTGTCTTGCAATCTGGTGAGCGGCCCTCCCAGCCAAGGAGCTCGCTTCGAGAACCTCGAATTCGTGGGCCCGACGGTGGTCGTCAACAACCTGAGTGCCGACGGTTCCCGCGTGTTCTTTGAAACCGAGGAAGCGCTCGTCAGCCGCGACACTGACGGCGTCAACGACATCTATGAGTGGCAGCAGGAGGGCGAAAAACAAGACCTGATCTCTTCCGGCCGATCCGTCCTGTACCTACCCTTACAGGAAGCGAACTTCCTACCTAAGCCAAACACGATTCTCGGAGTCACGCCCACTGGTAGCGATGTGATCTTCAGTGCCTCGGAGCAGCTGGTCCCCTTTGCTGGTGCTGGTGGGGCGCAGAATATCTACGATGCCCGCATCGGCGGTGGCTTTGCTGGGCCGCCGACCAATCCCATCTGTAGCGAAGAAGGGTGTCATGGAACCGCCGGGCCGCCTGCTCCCAGCTTCATTGCTCCCCAATCTTCAACGATCAACAGCAGCGGCAACGTAAAGCCGCGTAAGCGCGTCTGCCGGCGCAATAGGTCTCACGGTGGCAAGAAGAAACAGAAGGGATGCCATAGGCACAGGCACCACTCTCGTCCTGCGGTTCCTTCCGCAGGAGATGCTGATTACGCCAGCGCCGGCGACCAGAAGTCCACTGCCGAGGCACAATCCTCGTCCGCTGCAGGAGTCGAGTCTTCCTCTCCCTCGTCCTCCCGACAGGGTGCCGGCGCCGCCCCCGTAACGAAGGTGATCACCCCCGCCGAAGAGTTTGGAATCAGTTCTTTCAGCGCCCAATTGTCAGCCACCGAGGCGGCATCTCACCCCGACTTCACTACGCGATTCGCTTTAAAGAGCCACCTTGAAGGCGGCAAAGCGGTATCGAGTGGCCGCACCGAATCTATTTCGATCTCTCTTCCGCCTGGTCTCCTCGGCAATCCGACTGCCGTACTGCAGTGCGAAACCGGTCAGCTCGTTGCTTTCGGAAACTGCCCAATCGAGTCACAGGTAGGAATTGCCGAAGTACTCCTCAGTGGCCATTCGCCCAGTGACACTGTAGCCACGCCTATCTACAACCTCGAGCCTCCCCATCCGGACCGAGAAGTCGCGCGCCTGGGCTTTATCGCAGCTTCCTACCCCGTGTTCATCGACATCAAGGTCCGCACTGCTGGTGATTACGGAGTGACGGCGGTGGTGCACGGATCGCCCTCTCAAGCGAGTCTGCTCACCACCTCGGCCACCCTCTGGGGAGATCCGGGTGCTCCAGTTCACGATCCCCAGCGGCTCACCGTCCCAGAAGGCGGGGAATGCAACACCGCTTGTAAAGCCCCCGGAGGTAAACGCTCCGTTCCTCCGACTCCCGCCTTCATCACTAACCCTTCTGCCTGTCAGGAAGGTGAAGTCGGCTTCAGCGTCACCAGCTATCAGCTTCCGGGCCAGGTCTTCAGCACCAACGCTCCGCTGCCCCCCATCACCGATTGCACCGGCTTGCCCTTTGCCCCGAGCTTCGAAGCCGAACCGACCAGTCATGTGGCCGGCGCGCCGACGGGTCTGCATACCAAGCTGGTGCTTCCCCAGCACGAAGGCCCCGATGAAAAGGCAACCGCCACCATGCGCGAAGCCCGGGTCACCCTCCCCGCCGGCATGCAGATCGCCGCCGGGGCAGCCAACTGGATCGGCACCTGCTCCGAAGAACAGGTCGGCTTCCACAAGGAAGTCGACACCGCCTGCCCTGACAACTCCAAGCTCGGCACCGCGCAGATCTCCTCGCCGGCGCTCTCGGTCCCGATCGAAGGCGCGATCTACCAGCGCACCCCCACCCCCGGCCACCAGTTCGGCCTCTGGCTGGCCGCCGACGCCCTCGGCCTCCACGTCAAGCTCCCCGGCGAGCTCGAGCCCGATAAGCAGACCGGCCGCTTGACCGCGGTCTTCCGCGACATCCCCCAGGTCCCCGCCGAAGAGATCGACCTCGACGTTTGGGGTGGCCCCCGGGCGCCGCTGCAGAACCCCGACCACTGCGGCACCTTCACCACGAACTACACCTTCGCCCCCCATTCCAACGATCCGGCCGCGTTGGGCTCAGATGAGATGCAGATCACCGAAGGCTGCAACCAGCCCTTCAGTCCGAGCCTGAACGCTGGGGTCACCAACCCGGTCGCCGGGGCCTTCAGCCCCTTCGTCCTCGATCTGAACCGCCCCGACGGCGACCAAGCGCTGCGCGGGTTCGAACTGCACCTCCCCAAGGGCGCGATCGGAAAGCCCAAGGGCGTGCCGCTCTGCCCCGACTCCGACGCCAATGCCGGCACCTGCCCGGCGGGGTCCCGGATCGGCTCCCTGCAGGCCACTGCCGGCCCCGGCCCCGATCCCTTCAACATCCCGGCCCCCGGCAAGCCCGAACCGCAGATCTACTTCGCCGGCCCCTACCAGGGCGCCCCCTTCTCGATCGTCACCGAGGCCCCGGCCCAAGCCGGTCCCTTCGACCTCGGGGTGCTGGCGGTCCGCTCGGCCCTGCAAATCGACCCCGAAACCGCGAGGGCCACGGTCGATGCCGACCCGCTGCCCCAGTTCTTCGAAGGGGTCGGCATCGACTACCGACACCTGCACGCCGTGGTCGACCGGCCGGAATTTTTCTTGAACCCGACCAACTGCAGCGAGCTTGCAGTCACCTCCGACGTCGCCTCCACGCTAGGAGCGGTCGCCCACCCCTCCGCGCGCTTCCAAGTCGACGGCTGCAAGGCCCTGAAGTTCAAGCCTAAGCTCTCCCTGAAGTTAAAAGGAGGGACCAAGCGCGCCGACTATCCGGCCCTGACCGCGGTCCTGAAGGCGCGCAAGGGCGACGCCAACATCGCCTTCACCTCGGTCGCCCTGCCCCACTCGGAGTTCCTCGCCCAGGAACACATCGGCACGATCTGCACCCGCAAACAGTTCGCCGCCGACAAATGTCCGAAGAAGTCGGTCTACGGCAAGGCCAAAGCGATCACGCCCCTGCTCGACAAGCCCCTGCAGGGCCCGGTCTACCTGCGTAGCTCAAACCATCTGCTGCCCGACGTGGTGGCGAAACTCGGTGGCCAACTTGAGATCGACCTGGTCGGCCGCATCGACTCCAAGGACGGCGGCATCAGAGCCACCTTCGAATCGGTGCCCGACGCTCCGGTCTCCAAGTTCGTCCTGCGGATGAAGGGCGGGGCGAAGGGCCTGTTTACCAACTCAACTGACATCTGCCGCGGCGCTCATCGCGCCACGGTGAAGATGCGGGCGCAGAACGGGCGGGCGTTTAGCTCGCGGCCGCTGCTGGAGAGCTCCGGGTGCAGAAAACATCCGAAGTCTCACCGAAATAACCATCGATAAAGACACCCAGGGAGGGTTAGATGTTCTCTCGGATTCACGACAGGCTGGGGACGGCCGGCTTGGTGATCGCGGTAGTGGCGCTTGTTGCAGCCCTCGCCGGCACCGCTTTCGCCGCTGCCGGCCTGAACAGCAAGCAGAAGAAGGAAGTCAAAGCGATTGCCAAAAAGGTTGCAAAGCCAGGTCCACAGGGTCCGGCAGGTCCGCAGGGTCCTCAGGGCGCACCGGGCGCAGCCGGCAAAGAAGGCGCTAAGGGTGAGCCCGGAACGCCGGGTACCCCTGGAACTGATGGCGAAGATGGCGCTTGCAGCGCAAGCATCCCGAGCTGCGTTCTGCCCCCGAATGCCACGCTGACGGGCCAGTGGTCCTTTGTCGCCAGGGGCCGGGAATCGTTCGAAACCGAAGTAGGCTCGACTACCACCAGCCATACGCTAGGGGTACATGAATTCTACCTAAGTATGAGCTTTCCTCTTCGAGTTCCGTCTGTTGAAGATGGCGGCGGCGAAACCAAATTTAATCCGGACGTGAACTGGATTGCCCCAAGTGGAACCCCAACGGAACAGTGTCCTGGAAGTGCCGCTGAACCCAAAGCTGCTCCGGGTCAGGTCTGTATGTATGGGGCGCAGCTCGGTGGTGTGAGCAATGGACCCCAGAGTGCGAATTCGCTCACTAAATCGCCAAGTAGTGGTCTGACTGTGGAATTCGTCCTTGAACCGGGAGCGGAAGCATTCGGTTATGGCAGCTGGGCCGTCACCGCAGAAGAAGAATAAGCACGTCTAACGTGGTCTGATGAAGGCTCCGGGTGGACCACCCGGAGCCTTTCTTTTCAACCGGTGCCTCCCTGCCGGCACCTAAGTTCCGGGAATCTCCTGAGACGCGGAGAACCCCCGCTCGCTAAGGTGGAGAAAATTCCGGTCGCCGCCAAAATCCTCCGCGACCGATGAGTTTCCCCACGTCCCGCAGTCTCAACTTTCATGAACACGACTGAGAACGACAGAACCCGCTGGCTTGCCCTCTACGTCCTCTGCGCGGGGATGCTGATGATCGTCCTCGACGCGACGATCGTCAACGTCGCCCTGCCCTCGATCCAGGGCAGCCTCGACTTCTCCCAGAGCAACCTGGCCTGGGTCGTCAACGCCTACATGATCCCCTTCGGCGGCCTGCTGCTCCTGGCCGGCCGGATGGGGGACCTGCTCGGCCAGCGCCGCGTCTTCCTGATCGGCCTGGCGATCTTCACCATCGCCTCGTTGGTCTGCGCCGCCTCGGTCTCGCAGGAGATGCTGATCGGCGCCCGCTTCATCCAGGGCGTCGGCGGGGCAATGGCCTCGGCGGTGATCCTTGGGATGATCGTGACGATGTTCCCGGAGCCCGGAGCGCAGGCGAAAGCGATCGGCGTCTACGGCTTCGTCGCCTCCGCCGGCGGCTCGATCGGCCTCCTGCTCGGCGGCGTCCTCACCGACGCGATCAGCTGGCACTGGATCTTCCTGATCAACCTGCCGATTGGGATCGCCACCGCCTACCTGGCGACCCGCTTGGTCGCCAACCCGGATGGGATCGGCCTCAGCGAGGGCGCCGACTTCCCCGGCGCCGCCCTGATCACCTCCTCGCTGATGCTCGGCGTCTTCACGATCCTGCGGATCGAAGCCTGGGGCTGGAACGACACCCGCATCTTCGTCCTCGGCGCGATCTCACTGGCGCTGCTGGCGATCTTCCTCCGCCGCCAGGCGACTATCGCCCGGCCGCTGATGCCGCTGCGCCTCTTCCGCTCGCGCAACGTCGCCGGCTCCAACGCGCTGCAGGCGCTGCTGGTCGCCGGCATGTTCGGGATGTTCTTCCTCGGCGCCCTCTACCTGCAGAAGGTGCTCGGCTACAGCCCGCTCAAGGTCGGCTTCGCCTTCCTGCCGACGACGCTCGTGATGGGGACCCTCTCGCTCGGCTTCTCGGAAAAACTGATCATGCGCTTCGGCCCCCGCACGACCCTGATCCCGGGCGTCTGCATGGTCGTCGTCGCCCTGCTCCTCTTCGCCCGCACGCCGGTCGACGCCAACTACTTCACCGACCTGCTGCCGCCCTTCCTGCTGATCGGCGTCGGCGTCGGCACCTCGTTCCCGGCGATCATGACCCTGGCGATGTCGGGCGCGACGCCGGAGGACGCCGGCCTCGCCTCCGGCCTCGTCAACACCAGCATGCAGGTGGGAGGTGCGATCGGCCTGGCGATCCTGGCGACGCTCTCTGGAGAGCGCACGAAGGCGCTGCTGAACGACGGCGAAAGCGCCGCCCAGGCGTTGACCTCTGGCTACCACGTCGCCTATCTGATCGGCGCGATCCTGGCGGCGATCGCGGTGGCGATCGCGGTCTTCGTCCTGCGGGCGCCGCGGCCACAGGAGATGCCGGCGGCGCCGCAGGAGGAGCAGGAGCCCGCCTTCTCCGAGGCCACCTGAACTGCGGCTGCGCAAGCGGCTGCTCGATGCCTCTAGTTCACCACGCAGTGCTCCAATCCGAACATCTTCGCGCGGTTGCGGAACGGCCGGAGCAGCTTGGCCGAGCGCCAGGCGTAGAGCCCTTCTGCTTCCACTTCGTCCAGCACGATCCGAAGGGTCTGCCACAGCGCTTCGCCTTCATATACATGTCCTCTCGGCAGGCCGATCTGTTCGAGATGATCGATCTCTCTGCTCAAGGAAGGGGCTACCGCCTTCTGGACCATTTCGAACGTGCCTGCCAGCCCGGGGCTTTCGCCCGTTTCCTCGGTCCGCTTATCCAAGAACGCACCCTCTGCTTCCCCGCGTTCTTTACTGGCTTTCAGGCAGATCGCCATAGCAACCTTCGTGAAATGCGCAGGCGCAATCACATCAGGACCGGGTGCCAAATGAGGAGAAGAAGATGAGGCCGAGTCCTTCTTTCCCTGGGCACAGCCGTAGAAGCAGATGGGAGCTACGAGCGCAAGCGCGACGAAAATTGATTTCCAGCGGCCCATGTTGCCGGTGGATTAGAAACTGCAGGTTTCCAAACCGTAGTTTTTCGCAGCTTCGTCGGTCTTTTTGAATGGTTCGGACTGAATCATCTTGTTCGGACTCTTTTTAACCTGCTTCAGCTCCGTTTCGAAATCGGCGACGATGCCATCGATGGCAGCTGCGTCACCCGAAGGTGGATTCAACTGGCCGAGTTCTTCCACCAAGTTTTCGTATGCGGGGAGCACCACTTCCACCGCGAGAGCTTCGAGCGTCTTGGTCGAAGGGGTGCCCTGTTGTTCGGAAAAAGCCTTCCGGAGCGCTGCGTCTTTTTCTTCCAGATTCTTTACGCAGGTGGCATTCGCTTGCTTCAGAAACTCCTGTTTCGTGAGAGGGGCAGAGGATGCGTTGGTGGCTCCAGTCGTACTGTCTCCACCACCACAACCGATCACCAGGCCGGCGAGGGCCATAGCCAAAAGCATGCCGCTAAACCCCCGCGAGAACCATCTCTTCTCCCTGAACATGGAACGGCAGTCTAAACACTTTTGAACAGTAGATTGACTTTGTGCATAGGTTGTCACCCTAAGCTATGAACATGCCACAGGAGAAGTCCATTAACTGGCGCGGCTGGCTCGTCGGCATCCTCAGCGCCCTGATCCTGATTGTCGCCCTGCAGAACTCGCAGGAAGTCAGCTTCGAAGTCCTCTTCGCCAGCTTTAACGCGCCGCTGATCGTGGTCATCCTGTTGGCAGCCGCAATCGGGGCGCTGATCGGCTACATCGCCCCTCTCGTCCGCCGCCACCGGCGCGAGGAAAAGCATCACACCTCCTGATCTCTTAATCTTCCCTGTGCAATGGGGAAAGCGCAGCACGGGAAAGGGAGAGGGAGATGACGGTTCTTCAGGACGAGATCCCGCAGGACTGGTACGAGACCGCATTCACCGGCATGAGCGCCGAGATGGCCTGGACCGAGCGGACCGAGTCGGAAA
>Ga0157370_10004306_pt1 | contig 16359 bp, 14 predicted proteins | sample C35metaG_FD_113463 | JGI IMG/M metagenome (GOLD analysis project Ga0157370, IMG submission 113463) | Corn rhizosphere microbial communities from Kellogg Biological Station, Michigan, USA - C3-5 metaG | ecosystem: Host-associated > Plants > Roots > Rhizosphere > Soil | place: USA: Michigan...
GATCTGCTCGCGCGTGGTGTCCTTCTGCGGCGGATAGAAGTCCTTGATGACCTTGAACACGAACGGGAACGACGGCAGGTCGAACACCAGCATGACCATGCCCTTGATGCCGGGCGCGATGCGAAAGCGGTCGCTCGAATAGTTCAGGTGCGAGAGAAAGTCGCGGTAGAAGAGCGTCTTGCCCTGCTTGGCGAGGCCGAGCGCGTTGTAGATTTCGGCGCGGGGCTTGCGCGGCATGAGCGAGCGCAAGAATTGCACCCAGGCCGAAGGCACTTCCATGTCGACCATGAAATAGGCGCGCGCAAAGCTGAAGAGCATCTGCAGGTCGTCTTCGCCGAAGAGCGCCGCATCGATGTAGAACTTGCCGGTGCTGTCGTGCAGGATGGGGAGCGAGAACGGAATCTCGGTGAAGCCGTTCATGATCTTCCCGACCACGTACGCGCCCTTGTTCCGGAAGAAGAGGCCCGAGAGCACCTGCAGCTGGAAGTTGGCGCGCAGCTTCACCTGCTGAAAGCGGTTCAGGATGACGTGCGCCACGCGCTCGGCATCGCGCCGCTTGTTGGCATAGCTCCCCTGCAGCGCGAAGTCGTCGAGCATCTGCTCGATGGTGTCGACGAGCGTGTCGTGCGCGGGGTAATAAGGGCGATAGGTCGGCGCGCCGCGCGGCTCGATGTACTCGGTGCTGATCGCGGGCCGCACGAAGATGAAGTCGTTCTGGAAGTACGCGCGGTGCAGGATCTTGGTGGTCACCGAGTTGAAGAAACTCTCGGCCAGCTCGGGCTGGTGATGGTCCACCAAGAGGCCGATGAAGTGCAGCTTGACCTGGTGCCACACCTCCATCGGCTGGTCGCCGGCCCTGAACTCCTTCTCGAGCCGGGCCACGGCCTCGTTCACGCGCAGGTCGTAGAACTCGATGCGCTCGCGCTGCGCCCGCTGCTGGCCGTGCCAGTCGGCGGTTTCGAAACGGTGCTTGGCGCGCGCCGATTCGGCGCGGAACAACCGGTAGTGCCGGTTGAACCCATCGATCATCGCCTTGGCGATGTCGTAGGCCAGCGGTGAATCGAGGCGCTGCGGGAACATGAGCCCGGGCCGGTTTACTTTGCCGTGCCTTCGGTGCCGTCTGCGCCCGCCTGCGCGGAGGGCGATGCAAGCGCCGCGCCCGCCGGCTTGCTCCACTTGTAGCGGATGCGCTGCACCGCGGCCTTGTACGCCGTATCCAGCGGCTTGGCGCCGTCGACGCTCAGGCCCAGGTCCTGCAGGAGGCCGTCGTGCACGCCGAAGGTCCAGCCGTGGATCTGCACCTTCTGGCCGCGCGCCCAGGCATCGACCATGACAGTGCTCACGGCCACGTTGACCACCTGCTCGGCCACGTTGAGTTCGCACAGGGCATCGACGCGCACTTCTTCGGGCAGGCTTTCGATCATCACACTGTGGCGGTCGCGCACGTCCTGGATGTGGCGGATCCAGTTGTCGGCCAGGCCGATGCGCTTGCCGCTGAGCGCGGCCTTCACGCCCGCGCAGCCGTAGTGGCCCACCACCATGATGTGCTCGACCTTCAGGTGCTCCACCGCGAATTGGATCGCCGAGAGCGCATTCAGATCAGAGTGCACCACGATGTTGGCGACATTGCGGTGCACGAACACTTCGCCGGGTTCCAGGCCGGTGATCTGGTTGGCGGGTACTCGGCTGTCGGAGCAGCCGATCCACATGTAGCGCGGCGTCTGCTGCTTCACCAGGCTGGTGAAGAAGCCGGGCCGGTCGCGTTCCATCTGTGCGGACCAGGCACGGTTGTGGGCGAACAGGTCTTCGAGGTTGTTGTCGGACATAGATCGTGATTGTCGATGAGTCGTGGCCGGTCAGGACACCCGGGGGGACTTGGCCGCCTTCTTGGCTTTCGCCAACGTGGCGCGGCCCTTCTTCTCGTGTGCGCGCACTTCCGCGAGGTTGGCCTGCAGTTCGGCCAACTGCGCTTCGAGCTGGGCACGGTGAGCGCCCAGCACGCCGAGAAACTTCTGCAGCTGCGGCACGGTGTCGCGCGGGCTGTCGTACATGTCCAGGATGTCCTTGGCCTCCGTGAGGCTCAAGCCCAGGCGCTTGGCGCGCAGCGTGAGCGTGAGCCGCGCCCGGTCGCGCGCGCTGTACACCCGCTGCAGGCCGGCACGCTCGGGCGTGAGCAGGCCCATGTCCTCGTAGAAGCGGATCGCCCGCGTCGTGAGGTCGAACTCCTTCGCGAGCTCGCTGATGGTGAAGGTTGGCGTGGACATGCGGATGAAAGAACGTTCCGAAAAACGCCTGGAGGGGTGTTATGGGGGCGACAGCAGGTTTTTGCCGCGATCCCTACAATGGTGCCACCTACACATGACGTTTACGTAAACGTCAATCTTACATGAACCTCCTCGAACGCGAACTCCACTACACCCTGGGCGACACCCTGCCCGGGCCCGGCGAAGCCCTGGAGGTCGCGCCCGGCGTGCGCTGGATCCGCATGCGGCTGCCCTTTGCGCTGGATCACATCAACCTCTGGCTGCTGCGCGACACGATCGATGGTGTCGACGGCTGGACGGTGGTCGACTGCTGCATCTCGCACGACGAGGCCCGCAAGCAATGGGAGCAGATATTCGAGACGCAGCTCGAAGGCCTGCCGATTCTGCGCGTGATCGTCACCCACATGCACCCCGACCACATCGGCCTGGCCGATTGGCTCTGCAAACGCTGGAATGCGCCGTTGTGGATCAGCGCCACCGACTACCACGTGGCCCGCGTGCTGAGCACCGCCGGCGACACGCTCGCGGGCGGCGATGCGGCGGCGGACTTCTTCGCCTCGCACGGCATGACCGACCCGGTGGGCATCGCCAAGATCCGAGCGCGCACCAACTACTACGCGAACATGGTGCCTTCGGTGCCCGACCGGTACGTGCGCATGATGGACGGCGACATCGTGACCATCGGCGGACGCGGCTGGCGCTGCATCAGCGGCTACGGCCATGCGCCCGAACACATCGCGCTGTACTGCGACGAGCAGAAGCTGCTCCTGGGCGGCGACATGATGCTGCCCCGCATCTCGACCAATGTGAGTGTGCACGCGGGCGAGCCCGAGGCCAACTCGCTGCGGCTCTTTCTGGACAGCATCGACAAGTTCAAGGCGCTGCCGGTCGACACCGTGGGGCTGCCCTCGCACGGCAAGCCGTTCACCGGCATCCATCGCCGCGTCGACCAGTTGCAGGAACATCACCGCGACCGGCTGGCCGAGCTGCTCGAAGCCTGCACGGCGCGCGCGCTCACAGCCGCCGAGGGCCTGCCGATCCTCTTCAAGCGCGAACTCGACCTGCACCAGATGACCTTCGCGATGGGCGAGACGGTGGCGCACCTGCACCTCCTGTGGTTCTCGGGCCAGGTCAAGCGCGAACTCGGCAAAGACGGCGTCTACCGCTTCGGCCCCCGGACCACCGTCGCCTAGGGATTTAGACTCGGCGGATGGACACACTGGCCGAGCTGCGCGCGGGTCGGCTGGCAGGCGCCACCAGGCTCGACCTCTCGTGCGGACTCACCGAGTTCCCGCGCGAGGTCTTCGACCTTGCCGATTCGCTCGAAACACTGAATCTCTCCGGGAATGCGCTCGATGCGCTCCCCGACGACCTGGGCCGTCTGCACAAGCTGCGGGTGCTGTTCTGCTCCGACAACCGCTTCACGACGCTGCCCGAATCCATCGGCGGCTGCCATGGCATCGAAATGGTCGGCTTCAAGGCCAACCGCATCGCGCACGTGCCGGCCGCTGCGTTGCCAGCATCGCTGCGCTGGCTGATCCTCACGGACAACCAGATCAGCGAAGTACCCGACACGCTCGGCCATTGCACGCGGATGCAGAAGCTGATGCTGGCGGGCAACCGGTTGAGTCGGCTGCCTGAGTCAATGACTGCGCTGCAGCAGCTCGAACTGCTGCGCCTCTCCGCCAACCGTTTCGAGGCGCTGCCCGAGTGGTTGCTCTCCTTGCCGCGCCTCTCGTGGCTCGCGGCTGCCGGCAACCCGTTCGATACCCAAGCCGAAGGCGCAGCCATCACCGCGCAGTCGGTGCCGCATGTCGATTGGCACGACCTTGTGCTCGGCAAGAAGCTTGGCGAAGGCGCATCGGGCGTGATCCACCAGGCCACGCTGGCGCCATCGCAGCAGCAAGTCGCGGTCAAGCTCTTCAAGGGCGCGGTCACCAGCGACGGCTGGCCGCACAGCGAAATGGCCGCCTGCATCGCGGCCGGCGCGCACCCCACGCTGATCGCCGCGCAGAGCCGGATCGACAGCCACCCCAAGGGCACAGAGGGCCTCGTGATGCCGCTGGTTCCGCCCTCTTTCCGCACGCTGGCGGGGCCACCGAGTCTCGCTTCTTGCACACGCGACATCTATGCGGACGATGCGAAGTGGACCGCCGACGTCGCCCAACGCATCGCAGGCGACATCGCCTCGGCCATGCAGCACCTGCACGCACGCGGCATCCTCCACGGCGATCTCTACGCGCACAACATCCTGTGGAATGCGCAAGGCGGCGGCCGTCTCGGCGACTTCGGCGCCGGCTGGATGACGGGCTCGCTCGATGCAAGCCAGACCGCTGCCTTGCAGCGCCTGGAAATTCGCGCCTTCGGCTGCCTGCTCGAAGAACTGCTCGCGCGCTGCAGCGATGCGCAACCCACCGCCATGTCCGTGCTGAAGGAGCGCTGCATGCAACCCGACGTCGCCTCGCGCCCATCGTTCGACGAAGTGCTGCGCGTGCTGCAACAGGAAGCCGCATCGTGAGTCGCCCGCGCCAGACACCGCCGCTGCCCACGCGCGACGGCGTCGGTCCGAGTTGCGTCGGCCTGCCGTACGGGCCCTGGCCGACCATCGCCGAGTTCCTCATCGAGCGCTTTCCGGCGATCACGCGCGACGCGTGGCTGGAACGCATCGCGGCCGGCGACGTGATCGACGAGCACCGCATGCCCGTCACCCTCGAGCGCCGCTACGAATCGCCGCTGCGCGTCTACTACTACCGCACGCTCGACGGCGAAGTGCACATCCCCTTCGAGGAGCAGGTGCTGTTCCAGGACGACGAGCTCGTCGTGGCCGACAAGCCCCCGTTCCTCCCGGTCACGCCGACCGGCAAGTACCTGCAGGAAAGCCTGCTGGTGCGGCTCAAGCGCAAGCTGAACATCGACGACCTCGTGCCGCTGCACCGCATCGACCGCAGCACCTCCGGCCTCGTGCTGTTCTCGGTGCGCCGCGAAACGCGCGGCACCTACCAGCAGATGTTTCCGGAGCGCCGCATCGCCAAGCACTACGAGGCGGTGGTGCCATGGCAGGAAGGCGTCTCGTCGGTGCCCGACACCTACCGCAGCCGTCTCGTCGACGACGAGCACTTCATGCGCATGCGCGAAGAACCGGGCGAGCCCAACTCCGAGACGCGCATCGAAGTGCAGGAAGTACGGGGCGATCGCGCGCTGCTGCGGCTCTCGCCCGTCACCGGCCGCAAGCACCAGCTGCGTGTGCACTGCCTCGCGCTCGGCATGCCGATCGAGAACGACCCCATCTACCCCGTGCTGCTGCCCGAGAACACCGACGACTTCGACAAGCCCCTGCAGCTGCTGGCCAAGTCCGTCGCTTTCCAGGACCCGGTGACGGGCGACCTGCGCAGCTTCACCAGCCCCCGAAGCCTGTCGCTGGCACCAAGGTGACGCGGCGCGGGCACGCTCCGCACTAAGCTCGTTTCCTGAAATTCTTTCATTTCAGGAGACACCCGCATCATGGACACCACCCAACTCTTCTCGCTGAAGGGCCGCACCGCCCTGATCACCGGCGGCTCGCGCGGCATCGGCCGCATGATCGCCGAGGGCTTTCTGGCCCAGGGCGCGCGCGTGTACATCTCGGCGCGCAAGGCCGCCGCCTGCGACCAGACCGCCAAGGAGCTCTCGGCCTTCGGCCATTGCGTCTCGCTGCCGGCGGACGTGTCCACGGTCGAAGGTGCGCAGGGCCTAGTCGATGCCTATGCGAAGCATGAAGGCTCGCTCGACATCCTGGTCAACAACGCCGGTGCCGCCTGGGGCGCGCCCTATGCGGAGTTTCCCGAGAGCGGCTGGGACAAGGTGGTCGACCTGAACCTGAAGACGCCCTTCTTCCTGACCCAGGCGCTCACGCCGATGCTCAAGAAGGCCGCGACCGATCACCTGTCGAAGGTGATCAACATCGCATCGATCGACGGCATCTCTGTGAACCCGCAGGAAACGTATTCGTATGCGGCCAGCAAGGCCGGCCTGATCCAGCTCACGCGCCGCATGGCACTGCGCCTCGCGCAAGAGCGCATCGTGGTGAGCGCCATCGCACCGGGCGCGTTCGCCTCCGACATGAACAAGGACGCGCGCGACCACGGCGACGAGGTCAAGGGCCGCATTCCCGCAGGCCGCATCGGCACGCCGGAAGACATGGCCGGCGCCGCGATCTACCTCGCCTCGCGCGCGGGCGACTACGTGATGGGCTCCACGCTCATCGTCGACGGCGGCGTGACGCACGCGCGCTGAGCGCCTGAAGCTTGCAGAAATAAAAAGCCGTTCACGCTGAGCCTGTCGAAGCGCCGCGCAAGGCTTCGACAAGTTCAGCCCGAACGGCTGTGGCTCTTACGGGGTCAGTGGTTGTCGCGCGGCACGCCGAAGGTGGCGTGAATCTTCTGGTACTTGATCGCCGGCTTGAGCACCATGCCCTCGGAAAGCTCATCGACCACCGCGCGCTGGATCTCCTGCCACGGCGTCTGGCTCGGCGGGTACGCATAGCCGCCGGCGGCCTCGAGCTTCTGGCGGCGCTTGGCCAGCTCTTCGTCGGAGACCAGCATGTTCGCGGTGCGCTTCTTCAAATCGATGCGCACGCGGTCGCCGGTCTTCAGCAACGCCAATGCACCGCCCGTCGCGGCCTCGGGCGAGGCATTCAGGATCGATGGCGACCCCGACGTACCCGACTGCCGTCCATCGCCAATGCAGGGCAGCGCAGTGATGCCCTTCTTCAGCAGGTAGGCCGGCGCCCGCATGTTCACCACCTCGGCCGCGCCGGGGTAGCCGACCGGCCCGACGCCGCGCATGAACAGGATGCTGTGCGCATCGATCTTCATCTTCGGATCGTCGATGCGGCGGTGATAGTCCTCGGGTCCGTCGAACACCACGGCCGTACCTTCGAAGGCCATCGGGTCGGCCGGGTCCTCCAGGTAACGGCTGTGGAACTCGGGCGTGATCACGCTGGTCTTCATGATCGCGGAGTCGAAGAGGTTGCCGCTGAAATCGAGGAAGCCGGCGTTCTTCATCATCGGCTTGGCATACGGGAAGATCACCTTCCGGTCTTCGGTGAAGCGGCCTTCGCAGTTCTCGATGATCGTCTTGCCGTTGACGGTGAGCGCAGGCTGGATCTTGCCCTTGGCGATCAGCTCGGCCACCACGGCCGGCACGCCGCCCGCGCGGTAGTAGTCCTCGCCCAAATACTCGCCCGCAGGCTGCAGGTTGACCAGCAGCGGAATCTTGTAGCCGTGCTTTTCCCAGTCGCCGGTGGTCAGCGGAACGCCGATGTGGCGCGCGATGGCGTTCAGGTGGATCGGTGCGTTGGTCGAACCGCCGATGGCCGAGTTCACGACGATCGCGTTCTCGAAGGCGGCGCGCGTCAGGATGTCCGAGGGCTTGAGGTTCTCGCGCACCATCTCGACGATGCGCTTGCCGGTCATGTAGGCCATTTCCTGGCGGTCGCGGTACGGCGCGGGAATCGCGGCGCTGCCGGGCAGCGTCATGCCGAGCGCCTCGGCCAGCGAGTTCATCGTGGAGGCCGTGCCCATGGTGTTGCAGTGGCCGGTCGATGGCGCCGAAGACGCCACGAGCTTCAGGAAACCGGTCTCGTCGATCTCGCCCGCGGCCAGCAGCTCGCGCGCCTTCCAGACGATGGTGCCCGAGCCCGTGCGCTCGCCCTTGTACCAGCCGTTGAGCATCGGCCCGGAGTTCAGCGCAATGGCCGGGATGTCGACCGTGGCCGCGGCCATCAGCTGCGCCGGCGTGGTCTTGTCGCAGCCGGTGGTCAGCACCACGCCGTCGAGCGGGTAGCCATAAAGAATTTCGACCAGCGAGAGGTACTGCAGGTTGCGGTCGAGCGAAGCGGTCGGGCGCTTGCAGGTCTCCTGGATCGGATGGATCGGAAACTCGAACGCGATGCCGCCCGCGTCGCGGATGCCCTCGCGCACGCGCTCGGCCAGCACCAGGTGATGGCGGTTGCAGGGCGCGATGTCGGAGCCCGTCTGCGCGATGCCGATGATCGGACGGCCCGATTGCAGTTCGTCGAGGCCGAGGCCGAAGTTCATGGTGCGCTCGATGTAGAGCGCCGTCATGTCGGTGTTGGCCGGGTTGTCGAACCACTCCTGCGAGCGCAGCTTGAGCGCGCCCCCGGATTTCCTCGACGCACTCTTGGACTTGGACGTGGGGCTTTTCTTCTTGCTCATCAGGACATTCCCTTCAGGGTTTCTGCCGCATTCGGAAGCGCGGCGCAATCGGCGATGTATTGGCGAATGATGTCTGCGAAATTCTCGTGCGGATGGAGACCGAGCCGCGCCGCGCGCTCGGCCGTGGCGCCCGCGGGCCAGTTGGCCACGATGCCGGCGATGCGCTCGTCGCGCTCAAAGCGCACCAGCGCGCGCACCTTGGGGCCGGCCACTTCCTCGAGTGCATCGAGCATGTCGCTCACGCGCACGTTGAGCGCCGGCAGGTTGAGCGCGGCGCGCCCGCCGAAGGCCTCGCGGCTGGCTTCATAGACGGCGATGAGGCCATCGACCGTGTGGGCCGGCGAAGTCATCGGGTGCGACACGTCGGGCGACACCGGGCAGATCGATTCCACGCCCGCGAGCGGCTCGCGGATGATGCCGCTGAAGAACGACGACGCGGCACCGTTCGGGCGGCCCGGCCGCACGGTGACGGTCATGAGTCGCGCGGCGCGGCCGTCGATGTAGCCCTTGCGCGTGTAGTCGGAAATGAGGTGCTCGCACACCAGCTTCTGCGTGCCGTAGGAGGTCTGCGGCAGCGGCAGCGTGTCGTCGGCCACCAGCGTGGGCAGCGGCACCGAGGGGTCGGGCCCGAACACCGCGACCGAGCTGGAGAACACCAGCCGCGTCACCTTGCCGCCCGCACCGACGTTGGCGCGCAGCGCATCGAGCAGTGCGCGCGTGCTGTCGAGGTTGGAGCGCAGGCCGAGTTCGAAGTCGGCCTCGCATTCGCCCGACACGGCCGAGGCAAGATGGAACACGCCGTCGAAGGCTTCCGTCTTCAGCGCCTCGGTCTGCGCAAGCAGCGGGCCGGTGCGGGCCTCGACGCGGGCATCGGCCAGCAGGTCGGCCGGCGGCGGCGCGATGTCGGTCAGCACCAGCCGCTCGATGCGCTGGCCGGCCAGCGTGCCGCGCGCGAGCAGCGCACGTGCAAGTCGGGAGCCGACGAAGCCGCCGCCTCCGGTGATCAACAGTTTCATGGGGTGTCCCTTTTCGTCCTCTTGGTGGTGCCGGTTGTGCGTTTGGCGGTGGTTGCGGGCGCGGCATTGCGCATCGCGCGCGCCGCGGCACGACGGCGCTGCCCCGTGATGACCCCGCCTTCGACGAGCCGCTGCTCGCCGCGGATCAGGTGTTGCGTCGCGTGATGCCGCGCAGCCACGGGGTCGCGCGCCGCGATGGCCTCGACGATGGCGCGGTGCTCGTTCTGCACCGCCTCCATGAAGTCGAGCCGGCGCGCCTCGTTGCCGCGCGTGATGCGCATGCCTTCGCGCAGGTACTGCTCGAGAAAACCGAGCAACAAACGGAACTGCGGATTGCCGGTGGCCTCGCCGATCACACGATGGAAGGCGAGGTCTTCGGCCACGCCGTCCTGTCCTGCCGCCGCAGCCGTGTCGATGGCCTTCAGTGCGCGCCGCAGCGCCGCGATCTGGCTGCGCGTTGCGCGCTTGGCCGCGAGCGCGGCGATCTCGCCTTCGAGCACGCGACGCACCTCGACCACATGGACCACCGCCTGCACCGACTCGAGCACCGCGGGGTCGAAAGCGAGCGGACGGTTCAGCGGCGCCTGCGCCACGAAGCAGCCGAGGCCCTGCCGCGAAGTGACCAGCGCTTGCGACTTGAGCTGGTGCACCGCCTCGCGCACCACGGTGCGCGAGACGCCGTGCGAGGCCGCGAGTTGCTGTTCGGTGGGGAGCCGATCGCCGGGTCGCAGCGCGCCTGTTTCGATCTGCGCAGCCAGCCGCGAAGCGAGCCGGTCAGACAGGCGGTCCGTGACCAGAGGAAAGGATTCTGAGAGGGCGGAGGCCTGCACGGCAGCGGAAAATTGGAGCACGGTTATCGGGTCATCATACAAGTCAACAGGGATTTTCTCGTACCGGTTTGCCCTGATACCGGTTTCAAAAACGAGTACCGATACTGCGCGGGCTGCGATGCGGAGGTCTCCGTGTTGCTTGGCTTTCCTTCCCGCGATTTGTCAGGACTCCTTGCATGGCCAGTGTCACGATTCAGGCGGTCAAGAAGCGATTCGGCGAGGTCGCCATCCTTCACGGGGTGGACATCGACATTGCCGACGGTTCGTTCACGGTGCTGGTGGGCCCCTCGGGCTGCGGCAAGTCGACCTTGCTGCGCATGATCGCGGGGCTGGAGGAGATTCACGGCGGCGAGATCCGCATCGGCGAACGCCGCGTGAACGACCTGCCACCCAAGGAACGCGACATCGCGATGGTGTTCCAGAACTACGCGCTCTATCCGCACATGACGGTGCGCGACAACATGGCTTTCGCCCTCTCGCTCGCGAAGATGGACAAGGCCACCATCGACACCAAGGTGCAGCGCGCGGCCGAGATCCTTGCGCTTGCGCCGCTGCTGGAGCGCTATCCGCGCCAGCTCTCGGGCGGCCAGCGGCAGCGCGTGGCGATGGGGCGCGCGATCGTGCGCGATCCGCAGGTTTTTCTTTTCGACGAACCGCTGTCCAACCTCGATGCCAAGCTGCGCGTGGCGATGCGCAGCGAGATCAAGGAACTGCACCAGCGCCTGAAGACCACCTCCATCTACGTCACCCACGACCAGATCGAAGCCATGACCATGGGCGACAAGATCGTGGTGATGCGCGACGGCCGCATCGAGCAGACGGGCAGCCCGCTGGAGCTGTACGACCACCCGGCCAACCAGTTCGTCGCGGGCTTCATCGGCTCCCCGGCCATGAACTTCTTGCCCGGTACGCTGCGGCGCGCGGGCGGTGCGGCGCATGTCGAACTGCCTGACGGCACGCGGCTCGATGCCCCCATTCATGCAGGCGGCACCGACGGCCAGCCCGTGGTGTACGGCACGCGCCCCGAGCACCTGACGCTCGGCGACAGCGGCGGCATTCCGTCGCGCGTGGTGGTGATGGAGCCGACCGGCATGGACACCTTCGTCGCGTGTCGCCACGAAGGCGCCGAGCTCTCGGCCGTGTTCCGCGAGCGCTACGACTTCGCGCCGGGCAGCACGATCCATCTCTTGCCCGACCTGGCGCGCGCGCACCTGTTCGATGCCGCTACCGGCTTGCGCCTGGTCGCCTGATTTCTTGGGTTCACACCGGTCCGTTTACAACGAAGGAGACAGCCATGAGTGATTTCAATCGCCGCAAGTTTCTCGAGGGTTCGGCCGGCGTTGCCGCTGCCGCGACTGTCGGCACGGGCAGCGCCCTGTTCGCACCGTTCGCGCAAGCCCAGAACCTGACGTTCAAGCCCGAGAAGGGCGCCAAGCTGCGCGTGCTGCGATGGAGCCGCTTCGTGCAGGGCGACATCGATGCCTACATGGCCAACGTCAAGAAGTTCACCGAGGCCACGGGCGTCGAAGTGCGCGTGGACAACGAAGGCTGGGAAGACGTGCGCCCGAAGGCTGCGGTGGCCGCCAACACCGGCGCAGGCCCCGACATCATCCTGTCGACCAACGACGACGCCAACCTCTATCCCGACAAGCTGCTCGACGTGACGGACCTCGCCGAATACCTCGGCAAGAAATACGGCGGCTGGTACCCGGCCGGCGAAGCCTTCATGCGCCCCGACGGCAAGAAGTGGCTGGGCCTGCCGCTGGGCGCCTCGGGCTCGCTCATCGTGTACCGCGAGAGCATGGTCAAGGCCGCGGGCTTCGCGACCTTCCCCAAGACCACCGACGACTTCCTGAAGCTCTACAAGGCGCTGAAGGAAAAGGGCACGCCCGGCGGCATGGCGCTGGGCAACGCGACCGGCGACAGCACCTGGTGCAACTGGCTCATCTGGTCGCACGGCGGCAAGCTGGTCGACAAGAGCAACAAGGTGGTGATCGACAGCCCCGAGACGCTGAAGGCGCTGGAGTACGGCAAGGAGCTCTACGCCAACTTCATTCCGGGCACGCTCTCGTGGCTGGACCCGAACAACAACAAGGCCTTCCTCGACGGGCAGATCAGCGTCACCAACAACGGCATCTCGATCTACTACGCGGCCAAGAATTCGGCCGATCCCAAGGTCAAGGAAATGGCCGCGGACATCAACCACGCGGTGTTCCCCATCGGCCCGGTCGGCGTGCCGACGGAGTCGCACCTGTTCTTCAACCAGATGGTCATGAAGTACACGAAATTCCCGCAGGCGGCCAAGGAGTTCCTGCGCTTCATGATGGAGAAGGAACAGTTCGATCCGTGGCTGCAGGGCGGCGGCGGCTACGTGGCGCAGCCCCTGCGCTTCTACGAGAACAGCGCGATCTGGAGCTCCGATCCGAAGAACCTGCCCTACCGCGACTCGGTGAAGAACCTGCGCCCGGCCGGCTATGACGGCAAGCTGGGCTACGCGTCGGCGGGCGCCGCAGCGGACTTCATCATTCCGAACATGGTGGCCGAGGCCGCGAGCGGGTCGAAGACGCCGAAGGAAGCGGCCGAGCGCGCGCAGAAGCGTGCCGAGCGCTACTACAAGGTCTGATCTTCTTTTCAACTCCACCTGAAGCAGCCCGCCCATGACGCTCCTTGCCCGGTTCCAGAACAGCCGCAACGCACTTGGCCTGGCGTTCATGTTTCCGGCGGCGGTGCTGCTGCTCCTGTTCCTGACCTACCCGCTCGGCCTGGGCACCTACCTCGGCTTCACCGATGCCAAGGTGGGCCGCTCGGGCCAGTGGATCGGGCTGGAGAACTACGAGTACCTGTGGGGCGACGCCGTGACGCGGCTCGCCCTCTTCAACACGCTCTTCTACACAACGGTGGCGAGCGTGTTCAAGTTCTTCCTGGGGCTGTGGCTCGCGATCCTCCTGAACCGGAACATCCGCTTCAAGACCTTCTTCCGCGCGGTGATCCTGCTGCCGTACATCGTGCCGACGGCGCTCTCGGCCATCGCGTTCTGGTGGATCTACGACTCGCAGTTCTCCATCATCAGCTGGGCGCTGATGAAGATGGGGCTCATCGACCAGTACATCGACTTCCTCGGCTCCGAGTGGAACGCACGCATCGCGGTGATCATCGCGAACGTGTGGCGCGGCGTGCCTTTCGTGGCGATCACGCTGCTGGCAGGGCTGCAGACGATCTCGCCCTCCTACTACGAAGCCTCCGCCATCGACGGCGCGACGCCGTGGCAGCAGTTCCGCCACGTCACGATGCCGCTGCTCACGCCGATCATCGCGGTGGTCATGACCTTCTCGGTGCTGTTCACCTTCACCGACTTCCAGCTGATCTACGTCATCACGCGCGGCGGCCCGCTGAACGCCACGCACCTGATGGCCACGCTGTCGTTCCAGCGCGCCATTTCGGGCGGTGCGCTCGGCGAAGGCGCGGCCATCGCGATCGCGATGGTGCCGTTCCTGCTGGCGTGCGTGATGTTCAGTTTCTTCGGCCTGCAGCGGCGTGCGTGGCAGCAGGGTGGTTCGGACAAATGAGGAAATTCCAATGAGCGTCGCGCCGGGCCGCCCCAAGCAAGCTCGCACCGCAGTGCGAAGCACGGAGGTTTTCAAATGAGCAACGCCGGCCAGGTCGACACCGTCGGCATGAGCTACCTCGACACGATCCCGCGCAAGGCGGTGACCGTGTACCTGCCGCTCGTGGTCTTCCTCATCGTGCTGCTGTTCCCGTTCTACTGGATGGCCATCACCTCGGTGAAGCCCGATGCCGAGCTGCTCTCGCGCGAAGGCAATCCGTTCTGGGTGATCAACCCGACGCTCTCGCATTTCTACAAGCTGCTGTTCGAGACCTCGTACCCGCAGTGGCTCTGGAACACGGTGCTGGTGTCGGTGGTGTCGACCTTCGTGTCGCTCGCGGCCTCGGTGTTCGCGGCCTACGCCATCGAGCGGCTGCGCTTCAAGGGATCGAAGCATGTGGGCCTCTCGATCTTTCTCGCGTACATGGTGCCGCCGTCGATCCTGTTCATTCCGCTCGCGAACGTGGTGTTCAACCTCGGCCTCTTCGACACGCGCTGGGCGCTGATCCTCACCTACCCGACCTTCCTCATTCCCTTCTGCACCTGGCTGCTGATGGGCTACTTCCGCTCGATCCCGGCCGAGCTGGAAGAATGCGCGCTCATCGACGGCGCGAGCCGCTGGCAGATCCTCGTGAAGATCGTGCTGCCGCTCGCGGTGCCGGGGCTCATCTCGGCGGGCATCTTCGCGTTCACGCTGTCGTGGAACGAGTTCATCTACGCGCTCACCTTCATCTCGTCGTCGGAGGTGAAGACGCTGCCGGTCGGCGTGGTGACCGAGCTGGTGCAGGGCGACGTGTACCAGTGGGGACCGCTCATGGCCGGCGCGCTGCTGGGCTCGCTGCCGGTGGCGTTCATCTACTCGTTCTTCGTCGAGTACTACGTGTCGGGGATGACCGGGTCGGTCAAGGAATAGCGCGAAGCCCATACGGGTTCGCAATCGAAGCGAGAACAAGGCGCGAAGCCGCAGACAGTGCTGACGCACGGCAAGGCGAAGCAACGCGGTTATCGCTTCGATTGCGAGCCCGTGTCAGTTCCAGCGCGGAACGGCTTCGTCCTTGAGCTGCTGGCGCAGCACGTCGTAGTCGGGCACCACGCTCTCCACGGTTTCCCAGAAGCGGTGCGAGTGGTCCATCACGCGCAGGTGGGCCAGCTCGTGCGCCACCACGTAGTCGATCACGGGCAGGCGAAAGTGAATGAGCCGCCAGTTCAGGCGAATCGATCCGTCCGCGCTCGCACTGCCCCAGCGCGTGGCCGCGTTCGACAGCGACAGCTTCTGCCAGCGCACGCCCAGCAGCGGCGCGAAATGATCGAGCCGCTCGATGAAGAGCTTGCGCGCCTGCCGCATGAGCCACGCCTGCGCGGCATCGCGGATCTGCGAGGGTTCGGCGTTCTGCGCGACGGCCAGCCGCAGGATGCGCGGGCCGCCTGCAGCTTCAGCGTCATCGAGCGTGCCGCCGACGCTTGCAAAACCGTGCTTCGGATCGAGCCGGATCACCACCGGCTCGCCCATGAACGGGAATTCGGCGCCGTCCTTCCACTCGATGCGCGTGGCTTCGACGCGCGCGTGGCGCTGCTGTGTTTCCTGGAGCTTGCGCAGGATCCAGTCGGCCTTTTCGCGCACCGCGGCATCGACATCGCGCAGCGCGACCCAGCGCGGCGCACGCACCGACAGCCCTTCGGCGCCGACCAGGAACCCGATGGTCTTGCGCTTGCCGCGCTTGAATTCGTAGGCCACGCGCGCCGAGCCCAGCACGAGTTCGCGCGTGGCCTGCGGATGGATGAAGCTCGCGAGCGCCAGCGTGTCGCGCAGCGGGATCGCCGGCAGCGCAGGCCCCGTGTTCCGGACTTCTTCGGGCACTACCTGCGGCTCGAAAGGCAACGGTGTCGCAACGGGCGGCGCGGCCTTGCGAACCTTCTTCGGCCGCGGCGCGGGTGGCTCGGGCTGTGCGAATTCGCTGCCCAGCCCCTCGAACAGGTCCATCGTGAACTGCAGCAGCCCCTGCATCTGGCGTCCTCTGTGCCTTCCAGCTTCTAGCGGTACGCCTCGGGATCGAGCCGGCGCATTTCCGATTCGATCCACGTCTCGACTTCGCGCATCAGCTCGTCGGGCTTGCGGCCCACGCTGGAGATCGCCGGCCCGATCGACACATCGACCACGCCCGGCCGCTTGATGAACGCCTTGCGCGGCCAGACCTTGGCCGAGGTGACGGCAATCGGAATCACCGGCACGCCGGTCTCGCAGGCCAGGCGCGTGCCGCCGCTCTTGTAGGTGCCCTTCTGTCCGCGCGGAATGCGCGTGCCTTCGGGGAACATGATGATCCAGATGCCCTGCGCGAGGAGCTTGCGCCCCTGGTTCACCACCTTGTTGAAGGCCTGCGCGCGCTGGCTGCGGTCGATGTGGATCATGTCCAGCCGCGCCATCGCCCAGCC
>Ga0157370_10004308_pt1 | contig 16352 bp, 13 predicted proteins | sample C35metaG_FD_113463 | JGI IMG/M metagenome (GOLD analysis project Ga0157370, IMG submission 113463) | Corn rhizosphere microbial communities from Kellogg Biological Station, Michigan, USA - C3-5 metaG | ecosystem: Host-associated > Plants > Roots > Rhizosphere > Soil | place: USA: Michigan...
ACACCGTTGAACGGCTGGGTACCCGTAGCGGGTGAGGAGAGGTTTGCACCAAGCGAAGATCAGAACATGAGTAAACTCAGAGAAGGTTGATTTGCGGAATGTTCAGGATGTGACAATCAACTTGACGAGCCAAAATTTGCCGCTGATTCGGTTTTGAACTCAGGGGATCCGGACAAGCTGCGGCGCACTGGGTTAGTCGGTCATGCATGTTATTAAAGGTTTTTTTGAAGCTTGATGGGGACTTCGATTACAAACTGTCGGGGTCCCCAAAAAACATTTTGACTGGGCTTTGGGACAATGTTTTCAGGTCGATAACACTTTTGTTTGCCCCCACTTTTGCCCCCATTCATACCGAGTGTGCGAGTGATTGGAAATGGCGATCTCCGACGGACTTCGCTATTCCTGGCCAGTTAAGCCGTTGGGCCAGGTCGCTGATCAGTCGTTAGGCAAGTGCAACTGCACTTCCATGGCGTCATGAAGGAGTCTGACGACCTCGATCACGTCGTCGTTTGTCACACGATAGAACACCATATGGCGTGGGCTTTTGACCGTTCCATGGGTTTGTTTGGCCTGCTGGCGTGAATAGATGAGGTGATAGCTGCGAAGGCCCGCTGCAAGTTCATCGCGGTCGTGGCTGCCAATGCGATAAGGCGTGTGGGCAAGCGCTTGCAGCGCCGCGAGGATCAGCGCCTGGTAGCGCTGGCGTGCTTGATCGCCGAACTGCGTCTGGGAGAGCCTAAGGATGTCGACAATGTCGGCACGAGCCGGGTTGGAGATCCGATACTGCGGCATGCTCAGTGTTTCTCTCTCGCAGGGAGGGTTGCCTCCAGGCTCAAGCTCTCGAGGTAGTGCTCCAGATCACCCTCGTTTACCTGAGTAAAGCGCCCGTGCTCAAGATCCATGATGCCGATCGAGGTCGCCTGACGCAGTGCCTCAATTTTGGCGGTGTCTTCGGCGACGCGCTGCTCCAATAGACGTAAACCTTCTCGCATCACTTCGCTGGCATTCTGATAACGGCCGGACTGCACCAAGTCATGGATAACCTGGTCCTGGTGAGGGGTGAGCACAACGTTTCGCGTCGCCATAACTAGCTCCAGTTCTACGCAAACAGATACTTTTGATGTTGGCATATTATGCCAATTTCGCTCTGGAGAATAGCTTGGGGCCGACATCCGACGATCAGGTGACGGCTGACTTGGCGCCAATCAGCAAGGTTCAAAGTCATCCTCCCATAATGAAAGCAACCGGCAGATTGATTTGAAGATTGATATGCCTGACTGTGCGTGGGAGGAGGCGCGCGATGTGTGCTTCTCGATCCGCCCTGAAATCTATCGGCATGTTCGATGCCCATCAATATTTGCGTTTAGAGGCATCAAGAGAGGTTCCAATGCCCTACGAGTTAGAAAATCGCCTAGTGATCGGCGTCGCTTCCAGCGCTGTGTTTGATTTGCTGGCATCGGACGCAGTGTTTCAGAGTCAGGGGGAGGAGGAATACCGCAAGTTTCAGCAAGACAATCTGCACGTCCCGCTTCCTAAGGGGATAGCGTTCCCCTTCATCAAGCGTTTACTGTCAGTGAATGACCTGAGCGTCGATCCTACGGATCCGCTCGTCGAGGTGATACTTCTTTCGCGCAATGATCCCGACACTGGGCTGCGCGTACTGAAGACTATCGAGCACTATGGGCTTGGGATGACAAGGGCGATTTTCATGCAGGGAAAATCTCCTTATGAATACATACCAGCACTGAATATCGCTTTATTTTTGTCGGGTGACAAAAAAGACGTGGAAGCGGCTATCAGGGCCGGGTACCCGGCTGGCCAGGTTCTCGATTCAAAATTTGAAGACGACGAGACTGATAAAACCCTACGCATCGCATTCGACTTTGACGGCGTGCTCGCTGGCGATGAGTCCGAAACAATCATGCAGGCCTCTGGATTGTCTGAATTCCATGCGCACGAAGTGAAGAATGTCATGCAGCCCCATAACCCTGGGCCGCTGAAGGAATTCATGGTGCGGATATCCAAAATCCAGTCGGTCGAGGAGAAGCACAAAAAGCTCAATCCTGAATACGAAAACCGCATACGCGTCTCGATCGTCACAGCCCGCAATGCTCCGTCTCATGAGCGTGCGATGAATACACTCAAGAGTTGGGGTGTCATGGCCAATGACGCATTCTTCCTAGGCGGCATCGAGAAAGGAAAAATTTTAGGTGTATTGAAACCACACATCTTTTTCGATGACCAATCAGGGCACCTTAAATCGACTAGCGCAGTTGCTCCATCCGTGCACATTCCTTTCGGCATCACCAACCATGTCGCTACTGTGGATGCGCTAGAGCCTGAAGCGGATCAGGTCCAGCAGGTGGTGTAACACGGTGGCTTGAGCGCGTAGTACCACAGGAATTCGTATCGGTTTTGTGCTTGAACTGGCCTAATGATCCCGGACACCTCTTAAGGGCGATATGATTCGCCCAATCAGGAGGTTCCATGCACGAGCGATAGTCCTACACCCGCGAGTTCAAGCAACGTGCTGCAAGCATGGTTCTTGATGATAGCTGCTCAGTTCCCGACGTCTGTGCATCTATGGACGTTGGGCCTACGGCTCTGCGCCGCTGGATTGGTCAGGTCCAATCGTTGTGTAGATACCTATGCCGATCAACGGGCCGATCAATGGGTTAAAACACGTGGCTACCAGCCACCGGAAAACCATTGCCGGGCGAGCTGCACCGTTACGCGCAAGGTGTGCTGGCTTTGTTCGCACGCAAGCGCCTGTTCTTCAGGAGACGCCGGTTTGCCCCACTTTGGCTGGGTTGCCAAGCGCTGTGCATAGCTAGCTTTAAACGCAGGGCTGGCCTCCCCAGTCAGCCACATCGCTTTAGCATAGTCCGCCTCGAGATCTTCGGGCAGCGAACCACAGGCCAGTTTGGCTTGCTGATAGCGCACGGCGTACATGAAGCCATCGGTGGGGGCTTCGTCGTAGGTGTAGCGGGAGGGTTCTGCGGCCATGGCAGTACCGGTGAGGAATAGGGCGATGAGGAGGGGGCGTCCGTGCATGGGCGGGGAAAGTCTCGGGTGATTGACGGTGCGTTTGACCTGAACACGAGTTGTATAGCATTGAACAGGCCACTCGTTAACTATACGTGCCCGGTTTGAATTGCAGCGACCAAGGCAATGAGCCATCATTGTTGGCTCGCTACGAGCCATTCTTCGTATGCCGTTCGGTTTTATAGGGTGTAATAAATGTTTAGGCGTCTCATGGAGTTGAGCAAGCGGTTGCGCAAGGATTTTGCTGCTGTACCGGTTTCCAAGGAACAGGTTCTGCGCCCGCTGGAGGTGCACCCTCAGGCAGGACTCGTCGCGAGTTTGCCCGCGAATGTGTTGGACTACTGGCACAGAGCGCTGATCGCCGATGACTTGGGTGGCCTGCAAGCCACCGATGTTCGCATTCCGTTGAAAAATTACGCGAGACTGGCCTGGCCCGACTTCAATCTTGGTTTCGGCACGCGCCCGGCGCTGGCGCTGGGCATTCTCACCGAGCGTGCCGCAGAGGCTCGGCGTAAACAGCAAGCGCAGGCGCTTGAGGCGTCAGAGGACGACGCAGAGGGTGAGCAGGAGGCGGACGAGCCGGATGACGATCCGCGCATTCCCATGGCGCTGGTGTTTCATCAAACCACTTCATCAAACGATGAGGTCCAGGTCACGTGGCCCGACCCGGATAAAAAGCCTGCGCCGGGCGCAAAAAAAAAACGCCTCAAGCCCGACCGGCTGAATATCGCGTTCTGGTTTCCTTTCGACCTGGACGACAAAAACCAAATATGCCTGCCACGCGACCCCAACGATTGCCGGCCGCGTGTGGTCCGCCAATGGCTTGAACCGCAGCCATTGATGGCGGTCAACGACCTGCCGCCGGCCATTGGCCACTTCGATTGCTATCGCGACGAGCTCAAGCTATTTCTCGCGACGTTGAGCCAAAGCGCCAATTTGAGCGGTTATGTCGACGCCTGTTTTGCCTTGTTCGCCCGCGTTCAAGCGGATGGGGTTGAGACGGGAATGGCGCCGATCACGGGGCAATGGGTTGCGGTGCCGCGACAGCCTGGCTATGCAACACGTGCGCTCGCCAACGTGTATGAAGCGATCCCCAATGCGCCGTCCATCGGCGCACTGGAGCAGCTCATAGGCGCCGGACGACACCGTTCGGCTGTCCAGGCAGGCGGCATGGCAGCGCCGCAGGTGACGATCCGGCACGTGGCCATGGTCGACAAGGCCACACACCTCGACAAGCCAGACGTCAATCGCGGCGCAGACCCCTTAAACGAATCGCAGCGCCGCGCATTGCACGCCCTCGGCCGGTTGGGTGAGCAGGTCGGGGTGGTTGCGGTCAGTGGGCCGCCGGGCACCGGGAAGACGGCCATGCTGCGTGCGATGATCGCCAACCAATGGGTGTTGGCGGCTTACGATAACCGCGAACATTGCCCCGTCACGTTTGTGTGCGGGGCGACCAACCAGAGTGTCGAGAATGTAATGGGCACGTTCAATGGTGCCGTAGGCAGGAAGCATGCCCTGGCACGTCGTTGGTTGGACCCTACGGGCAAGCCACTATTGGGTTTCACCGCCAGCGCACCGTCCAAGGCCAAGGGGAAAACCCATCGCAGCAAGTTCACCACGCTTGAGATCCGGCAAAAGCAGTTGCGCATCTTGGGCGTCGGGTCCTCCAGCCTCAAGCAATCGTACGAAGACGGTGTTGCGGCAGCCCTTGCTTTGGCGCGGCACTTTGAAGATGCCTTCCGCGAGCTGCCAGAGTTGTTCAATGCGTTGTTTAGCGTTGAGCAGAAACATCAGGTCAGTGATGCCACGCGTTTTATCTATCTCATGCAGAAGAGTGCTTCGACAACGCCTACGGCGTCGACCCTTTGCGAGCACTTGAACACGCTGACCCAGGTATTGCGCAGTGGGTTGGCCTCAGCAATCGAGCGCCAGGCTGACATCGACGCGTTGATCGAGCCCGGTGAACTGGCTGCGCGCTTTCCTAGTGAGGCATGGGCATCTTCCTGGGCCATCGACATCCTCGCGGATTTGCGCGTGGCCGCAACCCCCGAGGCGCGCCAGGCGCAGCAGCAGAAATTGCTGGATGTGGTGTGGCGGCCGATTATTTTCCAGTTGGCCGCGCGTTACTGGGAGACGCGTTGGCTGGCCAGTGTGATCGCAACCCCCGAGCCTGGCAGCCGAAAGAACGCACTCAGGCACGCAGCCATGCTGTTTCCGTGCATTGTCGCCACCTTGCACAGCGCCCCACGGTTACTGGGAGAGGGCCGTAGGCCGCTGTTCGCGTTCCTGGATTTACTGATTATCGATGAGGCGGGGCAAGCTGCGCCGGAGCTGGGTGTGCCGGTGCTTAGCCTGGCTAAAAAAGCCGTGGTGGTCGGCGATATGAAGCAGCTCTCCCCCGTGTCTTCGGTAACACCCGAGGTCGATGCGCGCCAGGTGCAGGACCGTTGGGCCGATCCGTCGTCTTTGGGCGCCTTGCTCGTGCGTGGCGCGGACTCCGCCACGGGTTCAATCATGAAGCTTGCCGCAACCGGGGCATCGTTTGCGGAGGCCATGCCGGACGGACGGCTACGGGACGGGCTGCTCCTGCGGGAGCACTACCGTTGTGCAGAGTCGATCATCAATGTGTGTATCGATTTGCTGTACCACGATCACGACCGTGATGCCGAGGGCGGGTTGCTCGGCAAAGAGTTGGAACCCAAAGTGCCCAACCCGCTGGCAGGGCTGTTCGCGGACGCCCAGTTGCCCTTGCTCGAGGGCGAAGCTGAAATGCAGTTGCGCAAACGCATGAAGGCAACGTTCCCGCTACCGCCGCTCGGGTTCTATCAGACCGGTGGCCCGAACGATGAGCCCTGCAAAGGCGACTCATGGTCCAACCCTGGAGAAGCCAAGGCCATCGTGGACTGGCTTAAAGAGCACGGACCGCGCCTGGCGAAGTGGGCCGCCAGGGTCGAAGGCCACCCGGAGCAGCCGATAGGGTTGGAAAAACTTGTCGCGGTCGTCACGCCATTTCGAGGCCAGGTCGAAGCGATAAAGCGTCGGGTACGCGAAGAACTCGACCCTGATGACGCTGACCTGAGTGAGCGTTTGACCATCGGCACGGTTCATACCCTTCAAGGGGCGGAGAAACCTGTGGTGTTGTTCAGTGCCGTGAATCGGGAAAGCCGCGCCAGCCGTCGAACCGATACCAATCATCGTGAGCGGGTGTTTATCGATCGTGACGATGGGCGCCTGCTCAACGTAGCGATCAGTCGTGCACAGAAAAGCTTCATTATGTTTGGCCATTCCGATCTGTTTTTTTCCCAGCAGGCGATGGACCCGAATAACGATTTGCCTTCGGCTGTGGTAGGACGATGCTTGGCCGGTGTGCGTGAGCCAGAGCATGAGCGGCTCACCTGCGCCCCGCGGGTGCCAGCGTGCAAGCTCGGTCCCGCCACGCTGATGGTTGTCGAATCCTTGCACAAGGCGAAAATCATTCAAGAACTGGTACCTGGCGGTACTCAGGTGTTCGGCTGTGGCGGTCATATTCGTGACCTCCCAGGCCCCGGTGCGATCAGTTGGCGTGATGGGTTAAAACCGCACTGGCAATTGAGCGAGCGCGAAGGCAGTGACCTGGCGGCGTCCCTACGCAATACCGGCAGCCGTTTACTGCAATGCACTGAGCTGGTGTTGGGGACGGACGATGATGCCCAAGGCGAAGCTATCGCCTGGCACATGATCCAGGTACTCAAGGAAGCACCGTGGTTCATGCATATCCAGAGGGTGCGTCGGGTAAGGTTTCATGCATTGACCACCCTCGAAATGGCCCGATCATTTGAGGAGGGTCGGTGTGTACAGGTCGAGGGCGCTACCGCCGACGAGCGAGCTGGCAGCGCTTGCCGGGCCTTGAATATGGGCTTGGCATATGGAGCCATTGCCCAGCGGGTGCTGGACAACCTCATCGGCTCGGTCTACATGCGTCACGGTATTGTCGGGGGCGGACGGGTCAAGGGGCCCTTGCTCAGGGTACTGGCGGGCCATGGTGACTCCCCGGGGTTACCCGGTAAACGGTTGGGTGTCGCGATAAACCTGAAAGTGAACGATACCCTCGTGCCGGCTCGCTTGATGGTGCGGCGCGGCAGCGAAGCCTGGCGCGCGTGGGGCAGTGACCGCACAGAGAGCGTTCACACCTTAATCGACCAACTGAGCGACGCGGTGGTTTCACCGACACCTTGCCTGCTCGAGCATGAGGACTTGCTGCTGGCACCTGCTCAAAGCCTGGGCACTAACCTGGTCCTGCAAGAGGCGTTCAGGCGATTTGGCTGGATGCCGTCGAGCACCATGAGCACGTTGCAAAAACTGTATGAGATGCGCGAGGGGCAGGACGAGCCCGAGTCAGCACCGAACGACAATGGTTGGGCTGCATTGGATGCGCAGGGGCGCCTGTTCCTTACCGAGTCCGGACGGCGCCAGGCAGATAAGGTGCTGAACAACCATTGGCTGAACACAATCAGCGCCAATGCGTTGTTGATGGCCTTCGACGATGCGCTGACTCACCTGTCCCAATTGCCGGATGCAGGGGAGGCGGACTACCTTGCGTTCGTGCACACCTGGGCGGCGCAGTTTGATGATCAGTGCGGCGCGCAGCCGGTTGCGGGCCCCCATGCACCAACGGTCGATGCGCAAGGCGCTGAGGTCGCGCTGTTTTCCCTGCAGCCCGCCGTCGAGCTGAATACGTGGGGCGCGCCTGCCGGTTCGCCTTCACCCGCTGAGGCCGAGCAGCACGACGATGATCCCGCGCCTGGTGCGCAAACCCACCCGGTTTCGGACGGCGGCCGCAGCGGTGCCCACGGAGCACTGGTGCCTCTGGACATCAGCCTGGAGGCCGACAACCCCAAGATGGCCGCGCTTACCCTGAGGCAGCGGCAACTTTACGACCTGATGTCCAAACTGATGTTGGCCTCTTCCCTGCGAGATGGACAGTTTCAGACTGTACGCCGGATTTACACCCTGACGTGGCCGGCTAAACCGGCTGTCCGGCAGGTTGAAATTGGTGTCGAGGTGATAACAGGCAAGCCGGGCAACTACCCAGGCTGGTTCACGCTGGACCCCGATGGCCTGCACCAGCACACGCGCAATTGGGCGTCGGCAGAGATGGAGGCAGTGCTCGATGAGCAAAGCCCTCGCTTGCAAGTGATAGTGCAAGACCACGGCATACGCACCCGCTCGCTGCTTGAGCCGACAGTCGATCATTTATTGGCGTGGATGCAAGCGCGTGGACACGGTAGGCCCTCGACATTCGGCAAGCACATCGATGATCTGGTACGTGGCAATACGTCGAACGCGCGCGCGGAGGGCACTGCCGATGAATAGCAGTTTTGCCGCCATGACCCTGATGCGAAACGCCTATGAGGCCGCATTGCGCGCCCCCTCGGACGCAGTTGCCCAGGCAGCGTTCGTCGCTGCGCACCAAGCGCAACAGCACACGTTCGTTGATTCATTCGACGTCGCGGGCATTACCTACCCGCGTACTGATGGGCACACACTGAGTGAGCGTGAAGCGCGCGAGGTGATTTCCAGAATCCTGTCCAACCCGGCGTACAGCGTATCGGACCTGCGGCCCAGCGTCATTGAAGCGGCCTACCCGCTACAGGCAGACGTGCTGCGTGCGGAAATCGAAGCCACGGTCGCGCGGGCCGATAAAATCAATGGGCTCGACTGGCGAACCGACGCGCTCGATGCCAGCACCAAGCAAGCGATGCGTGAACTGCTACGCATGCCCACCTTGGCGGGCGGCTACAAAATCATTTCTCAGGTCAAGTCCGCGGCCAACGCCCAGGTGTTGAATATCTACCGTGGCTACGATGCCGATCACTTGATCCCCGACAAGGCACTGCGAGGGTCACTGCACAGGGGGCAGTCTTTCAGCCTTGACCAGAGCTACGCGACGTTTATGCAGGATTCACAGAACAGAGGGTCGCAGCATAAATTTGTGACGGACGCCCAGAAACACACACGCAAACGGCTGCGCGGCGATCCGACACTGCTCGCGAAAAACCCAACGACTGGCGAGTACCTGGAGCATGTGCTTGAGTGGATGACCCATGTCTATACCACCGCGGATCTGGGTGTGGATGTGGCTGTCAGGAACAGTGGCCTTGCCAACTCGGATGAATTCAAACGTTTCAACGTCAAAGGTTTTGCCTTGGCGCAGGCAGGGTTCATGACGTGGAATGAACGCAAAAGTGTCGGCCGCGCTGTCGCCATGGTGCTCCTGATTGAGGCGCGTGAGTTCTACACGGCGGCCGGCTGGCCCATGGACAGGGAGTTGCCTTTGTTCTACGACGTACCTTCTACAGTGACCCAACAACCGGTGCCTGTGACATGAGCGACGACATAAACCCATCAACACCCGCCCATGGCGGCCGGCGCTACCAGCTTGCCGACCTGACAATGGCCGCCGGGGTGCCCTGGTTTGCCGTGCACGTGTCGGACGAAAGCGGTCATACATCGTCCTGGATTATCAGGGGGGAACTGGACGGTGAGCATTTACGCCTGCAACCACAGGTTTGGGTGCCAGATGCCATCCAGGCCATCGTCAGTGATAGCGACGGCCAAGTCTGGGCGATCACTAGCGAAGATGAGCTGATCACCAACACCGACCTTGGACAGGTGGCTGGATGGCGGCAGGTTACGCCCCATCCGCAGCTCAACGCGCGCGATGAGTGGTACTCCCGCACACTGGGTTATGTGGCCACGGATGGCCAGAGCGTGGAGCTTGCTGAATGCCTGTGTTGGGCAAGCGATGGCTTGTTGATCGGTACGTTCAGCCGCCGGTTGTATCGTTGGACATCGGGCGATGTTGCTCGCCTTGAACACGACGATCACATTGTCGGAACGCTGGGTGGTGTCAACAACATTGTCCAGACGCAAGACGCAATATACGCGCTGGGGTATGCGGGCCTGATCCTGCGTCGGCCGGTGGGCGGGACCTGGCATCGAATTGATGGACCATGGCCGACTGAGGCCGGCGCGTTCATCAATATGATTGCGGGTGTCGAAGGTCCGAGAGGGGAATTGTGGGCCATTGCGGCGGGCGGTTCGGTCGTCAGCGTTGCGGGTGATGTGACCCGCACCATTGCACAAGTACCCGGTGAGCCTCTGGGCATCACCCGTTTCCAGCGCCAGTGGTTCGTGTCGACCCTCGACGGTTGCTACGAACTACCGGGGGATGGTGACACGGTCCTGATCAAACGCGATATTTTGATGGGTAAATCGATTGATGCCGGGAACTGCCTAATTGCCGTCGATGCCGAGCCACAACACGCCGATCACGCGCAGGTCCACCTGTGGTTGCGCACCAGAAACCGCGATGCTTGGCTGCGCCCAATCATTTGCCGGGCCTGATTGAGGCGTTAAGGCGCAAGCGCGCGGGATACGGGCTTGCTTTCGAGGCGCAAGCCCGTGGTTTCACCTGGTCGGCCAGGCAGGCTCAATTGGTTTGTGGGCCGCGCCCGCGATGCGCGGTGATGCGGTTGTAAATGTTGGGTGCCGTGACCGCCATTTCTTTGCTGATCTCCGGGACTGAGTAGCCTTTGTCATAGAGATGTTGCAAGAAAGCGTCTTGGTCACGCCGGGCAAGCTGGCCGTAAAAGCCGCGATTTATTTCTTTCTGGATGCCTGAGAAAAAACCAAACATAGGGACCTCTGTATTCGACTCGCGTCATGTTGATGGTGGGAGGAGAAGGCGTGGCTTGGGCCGGTCCTTCTGTATGCAAGCCCCTTGTAAACCCCGGATTTGGAGTCTGAGTGAGCTAGCCGGTTGCAGGTTATTCACTCTGCTGCTTATCGGCCATCCCAACCTGGGTAGCACCCAGCATGGTGTGATTTATGCGAACAGACGAATACACGGATGACGAAGTCGAGACAAAGGACAAGTGGGACAAACTGTTCTGGATTGAACTTGCTAAGCGCAAAGAGCGCTTGGTAACCGGGGATGCACACCTGATGCTTGTTCAATTGCATGATCAAATAGCCCACGCCATCGATACACCCGGCCAAGTGATGGACGAGCCCATCGAAGGCATAAGGGGGGCTGCGGTCCTTTTGGACGCGTTTCAGTGGCAGTACGACCCGGCTGATGAGGCTGATGACGAACACCAGGCTCAGTTGTTGCGGGACACGATGAATCGCTTCGAAAGCCAGATTGATGAAGTTTGGTCAAGGTTGCAGTTCACGCGGGGCTTCCGACTTGCCGACCTAGCCGTAGAAAACGAACTTGAGCTGATGTGGGGTTGGTGGGTATTCATCAACTCTTCAGCCGGGCGTGAGAAAATGGGTATCACCACCGGAAAGTTCTCATACCATGGCAAGCAGAGCCGAATGGACGAGGACCATGAGCCGCCACGGATGATTGAGGTCCATACGTTCTATAACCGCCCCGGGCAGTCTCCCATCCCTGTTTCCAATCGCAGTGTCAGGAGCTTCACCACTGACGTGGATGAAGTGATCATCAACGGCAAACGGGTCACCGATAGTGTAATTGTGGTGTTTGACTCCGAAACTCCTGCGCCATCCAGAAGGGAAATTGTGAACGCCGCTTATTCCGGCAGAGGAATGATTCGGGCGCGGCGTTTAGCGGATGCCCGTGCAAAAGGCGATTACGCCAGACTGCAACGCTTGCTCGACGAACCGTCGCCGACCACGGATTTTGTCGACTTATTCGAGCCTGTACAGGCGCATAAATTGTTCAAGACACTCACCAGCGTTGCGCCGTTGATTCGAGGGCTATTCGCCTGGGATCTTCACCATGACCAGTGACTCAGCAAAGCGCAGGCCTGCCGAGTTACGGCGGAAAAACTACCTGGAATGGGCACTACCCCACGCAGCGTCAACAATGCGCTTATATCAGTGGGAAAAAAGATCAACGGCTACCAACCCGAGCAATTGCCTTGGATTTTTCAACGCTTTAGCGATTGAGGGTTCCGTCGCCGGAACCCGGTCGGGTTGAGCTAAGCAGCGCCGAATTGGGCGATACGCCGTTGTGCCAGCGCCTCGCCCTCGGCCTGCGTCGCCGCGGTTTCATAACGAATGCCAGAGGCTTGTTCGCCAATCTTGTCCATGGCATCGAAATGCGCACGACGCGCCTCATCGGCAAGCACGCTGATCAAGCTGATACACAAATGGCCAAAGGCCTCCTTGTGCGTCTTCAACCACAGGCTGCGCAGCTTGCGGTTGGCGTGGGCTTCGTCGTCCCCAGGTTCCAGGTAGATCAACACAAAGGGTACGCCATGGGCCATGACGGCCTCGATTTCGGCTTGCCACTGTGCACCGTAGCCCGGTACGACCATGTCGTTGCGCACGATGCAGAGTGGAAAGCGGCTGATGTCGTGAACGGTAAAAGGGTGAATATCCAACGGCATGGCTAATCTCGATCCAAGTAATTAAAGGCTTATTCAGCGCGGTGGGTGTTGTAGGGCTTCAGACAGCCAGCCCAATAGCTGCGTGTGTTGCTGACGCAGGAAAAAGTGCCCGCCGTCCACCAGGCGCCAGTCGAAACCGGCTGCTGCGTGCCGTTTCCAGCGGCGCACGGCTTCCACCGTGACCAGGTGATCATCGCTGGCGGCAATCATCACCATCGGCACCGCCAGGGTCGTATCGGCTGCTACGCAGTAGCCTTCCGACAAGGCACTGTCGCGTGCCGCCCAGGTGTCGGACTTCGAGGGCGAAATCCTCCTCGCTGTAGTCCGACACTTTGCGCTGGATCGGCAAACTCGGCGCCGGGCACGCCATCAGGAACAGCAACTGCGGGTGGCGACCCTCGCTGGCCAAGGTCCGCGCCACCTCGAGGGTGATCTTGCACCCCAGGCTGCAACCCAGCAATGCCCAGGGTTTGTCGGTGTAGGGCCGGATCGCGTCCATGAGCTGGCGCATCAGTTGCGTCATGTCCTGAATGCTCGGTTCGGCGATGCGGCTTTCGCTGAAGGATCTACGAGTAAGCCTGTTCCGGGGAAAGCATTAACCTTGCTTTGGCGGGGTGGGCCATGAGGCTTATCTGATCGGTTTCAATGCCGACACGACTCGGTCATTAATACGGGGTCGGGCTGAGGGCTCATATCTCCTTCAGTCCATTCATCCTCATCAATAGCCTGCTTGGCCTAAGGCTGGGGGCATCCTTTTCAAACCATCCAAAGCATGCCCTCAGATGTGCCCCCAATGTAGCAATCCACTGGAAGTGAATGGAGCTCCATGGTCTATGAAAAGGCAGAAATGATTAGCTGAACAGCCTGCCAGACGACGCCTAAAGACTCTCAGGGTCGCCGAAGAACATTTTGACTTGGCTCTAGAGCAGTAGTTAGAGCCTGAAAAAATAGAATTGTGCCCCCAGTTTTGCCCCCATTTGCACCGGGTGTGCGAGTGATCGCGCATGGCGATTTCTGAAGCGGGGTGGGGTGGACGTGACTGGTATTCAGTGCGCCTCCGTATACTGGATGACCAACCAGAATCCGGCAAATCCCTGGTTATTCGATGAGTCGATATGCGAACTACTTAGCCCACCGAGATGAGACATATGGTGTGACGTCTCTGTCTTCTACCGCCTGAAGCTTGAAGTACTGCCCTTTGGCTTTCAGCGCATGGATGATGCGACATTGGGCATAAGCGGTGCCGTATGAGGTGCTCGGGCCTTGGTAGCCGGCGTCAAAAATCACATCAGCGCCAAAAACTTATGGAATCTTGATACCCAACGCATTCAGCGATGGTGTATCCATCCGGCCATTCACGGTCAGCCCACTGTCCATCTGAAAGGCCATCAACGCACCACGTGTCGCTTTGCCCATCACCCCATCAATGGAGCCTTGGTAATACTGTCGCACCATCAGCGCGGTCTGCACACGGGTGACCAGGTTGCTTTTCTGCTCATTGGTCGCGCGGCTCTTTGAAGTGCTCGAACTTGTCCCGCTGGTAGTGCCAGACGACTGATAAAGACTGTTGCTACTTGGGCTGCTGCTCGAAGCACTCGGCGCGCTGTAGCTTCGGGTACTGGTAGCGGGTGGACTGTAGTAGCGAGGTGCGCTATAGCCACCCGAGCCGCTGTAGTGAGAACTGTGCGAACTGTGGGACCGGTGTGAACTGTGTGAGCGATGTGCCGCATAGATGTTCACGGCGTCTGGCGCATTGAGCGTATCGGCAAATACCGGGGGCTGCAGCTTGTCGTTAGGCTGCCAGTTCGCATCGGCGAGCGGCATATGGCCCGTCTGTGCCAGGGCGGTACCTGCCATAGGCAGCAAACTGATCCCACTGATCAGGACTTTCCAGCGGTCAAGCAATTTCACTGTGCACTCCTTGCATAGGCGCTAAAGGCCTCGGTCGATAGTTGTTGTACGCCGCGGCTCTGCCAGCGGTCGGTGTGGGATTTGAAAAAGCCGGAGCAGTGGCTGACGGCAGCGCATTGCTGACAGGTATCGATGAACAGGTTCTTCCAGTCCGAGATGCTCTGGCGGGCGAAACGCGAGAGGTGGGCCGGGATCAGGCACAGGGGCAAGTTGTAGATCGAAACCGGCACTCCGCGGTTGAACAGGAAATACACTGCCTGGCTCAACGACTCCTCATAGTCCAGCGGGTCAATCCACAGCTCTTCATAGTTCTTCCTAGCCAGGCCGGTACTTTCGATACCCATCAGCGCAACATGCCGCACGGAGGGCAGGTTCCTGAACACGTAGTGGGCGAGCTCCGGCAAGCGTGGCGTGGTCAGGCGATTGAGCACCACGCGTATCTCGATGATCTGGTTGGCACGCGCCAGGTTGTAAAGACCTTGCAGGGTTTCGCTAAACGCGCCGGGAGCCTGCACCACATGGTCATGGTCTTCGGCATTGTCGGCATACAGCGGAATACCCCAGCTCAACTGAGGGTGGTCGATAGTAGAGAGTGCTCGGATCCAGCTCGGATCTTTGAACAGGCGACCATTGCTGAGCACATGAATGGATTTCTGCGGCAAAACGGCTTTGCACTTGGCCAGAGTTTCGAGTAGGCCGTCGCGATAGAGTGTTGGCTCGCCGCCGCTGATGCCCAGGTTTTCCTCGCCCGGGTCCATCAGGTCGATCAGCCGAAGGTTTTCCTCGATGTGCCAACGGTCATCGATATCTTTGGGCGGCTGCGAGCACATCAGGCAGAGGCTGTTGCAACGATCGGTCATGAACAGCAGGTTGCTGTCCGAGCCTCGTCGATACAGCACTCGTACCAAAGCGTTGCCTGGTGTGATGGCAATGACATCGCCGGGCTGCACGACATCCGCATCTTTGGGTGTGTGCAGGTGTAGCCGCTCGCTGTCGAAGTCGCCAATCAATGGCTCTGGGGTCAGGAATCCACCCACGGGCAATGAAAGCAGGTTCGGGCTCCGCAGCCGTTCTTGGTTTGGCAGCCAAAGCAGCAGCTCACCGACCTCAGCGTTTCCGGCACATACAGCCAGGCCTTGTTCGATAAACTCATCCAGGGTGATGACTTTGAGCAGCTTTGGCTCATCCAGGTGATGGATTTCGAAATGGGTATCTTTGCGCAGCATCGCCATCAGCCCCTGTAACCCGGGAACCGAACATCACTGTAGGAGCGCCTGTTCAACCAGGACAACAACACCCTCTGCGCGTTGTCGTCGCCATCGCGAAGCAGGCCGAATAAATGCTTCAGCAGTCCCATGTTCTTCTTGCAGAAGCTGCTGAACACCCGGTGTCCGATTGGGTCACCTTGGCGCGCATAGTGTTCAATGGGGTCTGCGCCGCAGTAGGGGACCAGTGCGCAGTCCGAGCAGCCCGGCAGTGCCTCCGCAACACCACTGGCAAGCAATGCCTCCATGACGGGCGATGCCAGTAGTTCAGACAAGTGTTGCTGTACGGTGCCGAGCCTCAAGCCATCTTCACCCATCTCCAGTAACATTCGGGCTTCGTCCGAGGGATAGACATAACCGTCATAGTTGTAAACCAACGCCGCAGTGCCTGCGCCAGCAGGGGAGCGCAGGTCCACATAGCCGGAGGAGAAGGGCGTGAGGATGTTCTTCAGCAGCAGGCTCGTGTAACTCTCCGACAGGTACACGCCCTGCTGGTTGATACGCAGCAAATAGTCCAGTGCCTTCTTGTAGAAGGCCAGGTATCGCTCAATCGGATAATCAAGTCGATGGGCACTCTTGGTGGCAAACCCATAAGGGCTCAGAGTCCGAAGCGAGATGCTGGAGAAGCCCTGGCTTACATACGCATCGATGATCGCTTCAGGTTGTTCGAGGCTGCTTGAAGTCAGCGTGGTCAGCGCGGAAACTGCATCATGGCCAAGGCGCTGACGGA
>Ga0157370_10004309_pt1 | contig 16349 bp, 11 predicted proteins | sample C35metaG_FD_113463 | JGI IMG/M metagenome (GOLD analysis project Ga0157370, IMG submission 113463) | Corn rhizosphere microbial communities from Kellogg Biological Station, Michigan, USA - C3-5 metaG | ecosystem: Host-associated > Plants > Roots > Rhizosphere > Soil | place: USA: Michigan...
CACCGCCAAGCTGCTGGCCGAAAAGGCCAACCCGCAGGCCGACGTGGTGTGGGGCCTGGCCGCCACCTCGCTGATGCTGCTCGACAAGGAAGGCATGCTCCAGCCCTACGCGCCCAAGGGCCTCGATGCGGTGAAGGCCACCATGCGCGATCCGGCCAACCCGCCCAAGTGGGTCGGCATGGACGTGTGGTCGTCGGCCATCTGCTTCAACACCGCCGAAGCCACGAAGAAGAACCTGCCCAAGCCCACGAGCTGGGCCGACCTCACCAACCCGGTCTACAAGGGCCAGATCACCATGCCCAACCCCGCGGCATCGGGCACCGGCTACCTGATGGTGTCGGGCTGGATCCAGATGATGGGCGAGGAAAAGGCGTGGAAGTACATGGACGCGCTGCACCAGAACATCGGCATCTACAGCCAATCGGGCAGCAAGCCCTGCCGCCAGGCCGGCGCGGGTGAATTCGCGCTCGGCATGTCCTTCGAATACCGCGCCAACAAGACCAAGCGCGACGGCGCGCCGATCGACATCGTGCTGCCCAAGGAAGGCCTCGGCTGGGACATGGAAGCCACCGGCATCATCAAGACCAGCAAGAAGCAGGACGCCGCCAAGGCGCTCGCCGACTGGGCCGTCACCAAGCAGGCCAACGAGCTCTACGCCAAGAACTTCGCCGTGCTCGCGCTGCCGGGCATCCAGGAAAAGCTCGAGTTCGTGCCGGGCGACGTCGAGAAGCTGCTCGCCAAGAACGACTTCACCTGGGCTGCTGCCAATCGCGACCGCATCCTCACCGAATGGTCGAAGCGCTACGAATCGAAGTCCGAAAAGAAGCCGATGTGATCAGGTTTCCGGACAGCAGCACATGACGAGCTTTCTCTCCCTTCGCGGCATCGGCAAGTCCTTTGGTGCCACCCGCGTGCTCGACGGCATCGATCTGGACATCGAGCCGGGCGAATTCGTGTGCCTGCTCGGTCCCTCGGGTTGCGGCAAGACCACGCTGCTGCGCATCGTGTGCGGCATCGAGCGTGCCGACGGCGGGCAGATCCTGCTCGGCGGGCAGGACATCGCGGGCCTGCCGCCCGCGGCGCGCGGCTTCGGCGTGGTGTTCCAGTCGTATGCGCTGTTCCCCAACCTCACGGCGGCACAGAACATCGCCTACGGCCTGCACCCCACCGGCGCGCTGGCACGCGAGATGGCCAAGCGCTCGCGCGAAATGCTCGACCTCGTCGGCCTCACGGCACATGCAGACAAGTACCCCGTGCAGCTCTCGGGCGGCCAGCAGCAGCGCATCGCGCTGGCGCGCGCCCTTGCACCGAACCCGCGCCTGTTGCTGCTCGACGAGCCGCTCTCCGCGCTCGACGCGCAGGTGCGCGCGAGCCTGCGCAGCGAAATCCGCGCGCTGCAGAAGCGCCTGGGCATCGTCACCATCATGGTCACGCACGACCAGGAAGAAGCGCTCTCGATGGCCGACCGCGTGGTGCTGATGCACAACGGCCGCATCGAGCAGGCCGGCACGCCCGACGAGCTGTACCGCCAGCCGCGCACCCGCTTCGTGGCCGGTTTCGTCGGCCGCATGAACATGCTGCCCGCGACCGTGCTGGCCGACGGCAAGGTGCGCGTGCGCGACAGCGAACTCTTCTGCGCGCCCGGCAACCTCAGCGTGGGCTCGCAAGCCACCGTGGGCATCCGCCCTGAACATGTGGTGGTCAAGCGCTTCGGCACCGAGCTCGGCGCCAACAGCTTTGCGGCACGCCTGCTCGACACCGAGTTCTTCGGCAACCGCACCTCGGCGCGGCTGGCCTGCGAACCGCTGGGCATCGAGATCGAGGCCGAATTGCCCGCCGATGCGCGCAGCGGCGGCGACGAGCCGCTGGTGCCCAGCAGCATGGTGCACATCCAGCTGCCGCTGAACGCGCTGTCCGTGCTGGCGCATTGAGCATGAGCAGTTCTCCCGGCGCCATCGCCGCAGTGCCGGTGGTGATGGCGCGCAGCAGTGCATTCGACCGCGAGCGCTGGCTCACCGGCGCGGCCGTTGCCCTCGTCGTCCTGCTGCTGGTCGTGATCGTCGCGCTGCCCGTCGGCGCGCTGGTCGGCCAGAGCTTCTTCGACCGCGCCGGCGCTTTTGTCGGCCTCGCGAACTTTGCGCGCTACCTTGACAGCCCGGCGCTCGTGCAATCGGCCTTCAACAGCCTGTGGCTCGCCGCGATCAGCGCCGTGATCTGCACGGCCATCGCCTATGTGTACGCCTACGCGCTCACGCTCTCGTGCATGTCGGCCAAGGGCGTGCTGCGCGCGGTGGCGCTCATTCCGCTGCTCGCGCCTTCGCTGTTGCCGGCCATCAGCCTGGTCTATCTCTTTGGCAACCAGGGGTTGTTCAAGGGGCTGATGGGCGATGCCTCGATCTACGGGCCGCTGGGCATCGTGCTCGGCTCGGTGTTCTGGACGCTGCCGCATGCGCTTTTGATCCTCACGACCGCCATGGCCACGTCCGACGGCCGCCTGTACGAAGCGGCGCAGACGCTCGGCGCCTCGCGCTGGCGCATCTTCCGCACCGTGACGCTGCCGTCCTCGCGCTACGGCCTCATCGTGGCCGCGATGGTGGTGTTCGTGCTCGTCATCACCGACTTCGGCGTGCCCAAGGTGGTGGGCGGCCAGACCGGCGTGCTCGCGACCGACATCTACAAACAGGTGGTCGGGCAGCAGAACTTCCAGATGGGCGCGGTGGTCGGCCTCGTGCTGCTGATTCCCGCGGTGCTGTCCTTCCTGGTCGAGCGCCGCGTGCGCAGCAAGCAGGCCGCGGCGCTCTCCGCGCGCGCCACACCTTACCAGCCCGAACCCGTGGCGTCGCGCGACCGCGCGCTGCTCGTGTTCTGCACGCTCACGGCCTGCGCCATCCTCGTGATGATCGGCATGGCGGTGTTCGCATCGCTCGCGACCTACTGGCCGTACAAGCTCACGCCGTCGCTGAAGAACTACGACTTCAGCAACATGGACGGCGGCGGCTGGGGCAGCTACTTCAACTCGCTGCGCCTTGCGCTGTGTGCCGCGGTGGCGGGCGCGCTCGTCACCTTCGTTTCTGCCTACCTAGTGGAGAAGCCGCGCCACTTCGGCCTGCTGCGCGAACTGCTCAACCTGCTCGCCAACCTGCCGCTCGCGGTGCCGGGGCTGGTGCTGGGTGTGGGCTACATCTTCTTCTTCATCTCGCCGTCGAATCCGTTGAACGGTCTCTACGGCGGCATGACGATCCTGGTCATCTGTACGGTGGCGCACTTCTTCTCGGTGGCGCACCTCACCTCACTCGCCGCGCTGCGCCAGCTCGACCGCGAGTACGAACTCGTGTCCGAGTCGATGGGCGTGCCGTTCTGGCGCACGCTCTGGCGCGTGCACCTGCCGGTGGCGCTGCCGACGGTGCTCAACGTGGGCGGCTATTTCTTCGTCAACGCGATGACCACCGTGTCGGCCGTCGTGTTCCTCTATTCGCCGCAGACCACGCTGGCCGCCATCGCCGTGCTCAACATGGACGATGCCGGCGACGTCGCGCCCGCGGCTGCCATGGCCTCGCTGATCATGCTCACGGCGGCGATCGGGCGCGGCGTCTTCGCGCTGGCCGGGCACTGGGCGCTCAAGCGCACGCAGGCCTGGAGAAGCCGGTAGCCGACAGGGTCTTGTCGGCGCGGTGTCCGACTTGACTGGCAAGGCGGCAGGCATAGCATCTTCCGGATGAGAAGCACTGCACTTGCTCTTCTGTTCTGCATCGGCCTCATCGCGGCCGGTTGCGACGACAAGCCCAAGCCGGGTGGGCCGATGCCCAAGGCTTCGGCGAACGTCACGCTGCCGGTCGTCTCGGTGAGCTGATCCGCGTCTCGCGCGCGAAGGCGGCCCGTGCCGCCGGACATGGCGCGCCCGCATCTTTGCGCCGAGGGGTATCCTCGGCGAGGAGAAGAAAACAATGAAGACATCCGAGACAACCGCCCACGCGGCGGATTCGCGCTACGCCATGCTTCGCCTTGCCCTCACGCTCCTGATCATGACGGTCGGCAGCAGCGGCATGTACGTGGTCTCGGTGATGCTTCCCGCGGTGCAGGCCGAGTTCGGCATCGACCGCGCCGATGCCTCGCTGCCCTACACCTGGCTGATGCTCGGCTTCGGTTTCGGCGGCGTGCTCATGGGCCGGCTGGCCGACCGTTTCGGCGTGATGTGGCCGCTGCTGATGGGTTCGGTTTTTCTTGGTGCGGGCTACATCGCCACGGGGCTGTCGGGCGGCATCGTCTCGTTCACCGTCGCACAGGCCCTGCTGGTCGGCCTGCTGGGCAGCTCGGCCGCCTTCGCGCCGCTGGTGGCCGACACATCGCTGTGGTTCGTCAAGCGGCGCGGCATCGCGGTGGCGATCTGCGCGAGCGGCAACTATGTCGCCGGTGCCATCTGGCCGCCCATTGCGCAGCATTTCATCGAGACGGTCGGTTGGCGACAGACCTACATCGGCATGGGCATCTTCTGCGGCGTCGCGATGGCGCTGCTGGCGCTCTTCTTCCGCGCGCGGCCGCCGGCGGTGGCCGTTGCACCGGTCGCCGGCAATGCATCGAATGCAACGGCGCCGCGCGACATGACACGCCCCTTCGGCTTGAGCATGACGACCGCGCAAGGCCTCCTGTGCGTCGCGGCCGTGGCCTGCTGCGTGGCGATGGCCATGCCGCAGGTGCACATCGTGGCCTACTGCGGCGACCTCGGCTACGGGCCCACGCAGGGCGCGATGATGCTGTCGCTGATGCTCGGCTTCGGCGTGGTGAGCCGGCTGGTGTCGGGCGCCATCTGCGACCGCATCGGAGGCCTGCGCACGCTGCTGCTGGGCGGCGTGCTGCAGTGCATCGCGCTGCTGCTGTTCCTGCCGTTCGACGGGTTGGTGTCGCTCTATGTGATCTCGGCGCTGTTCGGGCTTTTCCAGGGCGGCCTCGTGCCGTCCTACGCGATCATCGTGCGTGAGCACTTTCCGCCGAAGGAAGCCGGCGCGCGCGTGGGCACGGTGCTGATGTTCTCGCTGTTCGGCATGGCGCTGGGCGGGTGGATGTCGGGCAAGGTCTTCGACCTGACCGGCAGCTACCACGCGGCTTTCGTCAACGGCATCGGCTGGAACCTGCTGAACCTCTGCATCGCATCGTTCCTGCTCTTCAGGCTGTATCGCCTCCAGCTTCGGCCACCAGGCGGCCCAGTGTCCGCATAGCCTTTTCGCTCTCTGCATTCCACGCGTGGCCGTAGTTCAGGCGCAGGCAATGCGTGAAGGCCCGCGTCGCTGAAAAGATCGGTCCCGGCGCAACGCTGATGCCGAGCGCCAGCGCTTCGCGATGGATCTCGAGCGCGTTCACCTGCGCCGGCAATTCGACCCACAGGAAGTAGCCGCCGAGCGGCCGTGTGGCGCGCGTGCCCTCGGGAAAGTAATGCCCCACCGCCTGTGCGAAAGTCGCCTGCTGCATCGCGAGCGTCTGGCGGAGCTTGCGCAGATGCTTGTCGAGGCCGCCCTTTTCCAGGTACGTCGCGAGCGCAAGCTGCGCGGGCGCCGAGGTGCTGAGCGTGGACGTGAGTTTCTGCCGCGCCACCTTGCGCGCAAAGCGCCCGGCCGAGGTCCAGCCGATGCGGTAGCCCGGCGCGAGGCATTTGGAGAACGACGAGCAATGCAGCACCAGCCCCTGCGTGTCGAAGGCCTTGGCCGGCGCGGGTTTGCGCTCGCCGAAGTAGAGCTCGGCGTACACGTCGTCTTCGATCAGCGGCAGTTCGTGGCGCGCGAGCAGTTCGACCAAGGCCTTCTTCTTCGCATCGGGCATCAGGCTGCCGAGCGGGTTCTGGAAGGTCGTCATGAGCCAGCAGGCCTTGGGTTTGTGCGCCGCGATGGCTTCTTCGAGCGCGCCGAGGTCGATGCCTTCGCCCGGATGCGTCGGCACCTCGATGGCCTTGAGCCCCATGCGCTGCAGCGCCTGCAGCGCGGCATAGAAGGTGGGCGACTCCACGATCACCGCATCGCCCGGCCGCGTGACCGCCGCGAGGCAGAGGTTGAGCGCCTCGAGCGCGCCATTGGTGATGACGATCTCCTCGGCCGGTACCTGCATGCCGTCAGCGAGGTAGCGCAGCGCGATCTGCCGTCGCAGCGCCGCGCTGCCCGGCGTGAGGTCGTCCACCGTGCTCCACGGGTCGAGCGACTTCGCGCTCGCGGCCATGAACTGGCCGAGCCGTGCCAGCGGAAAGAGCAGCGGGCTCGGAAACGCCGAGCCGAAGGGCACGACCTTGCGCGACATGCTGGCTTCGAGAATGTCGAACACCCGGTCGCTCACGTCGAGCGACATCGGCCCCTCCGCGGGGCGCGAGGTGAGGGTGGATTCGGGCGGCGCATCGCGCAGGCCCCTGCCCGTGACGTAGTAGCCCGAGCGGTCGCGCGCACGCACGAGGCCGCGTGCTTCGAGCAGGTAGTACGCCTGGAACACCGTCGATGCGCTGACGCCGCGGCTCTGGCCCGTGTGGCGCACCGAGGGCAGGCGGTCGCCGGTCTTCAGCGTGCCATTGCGAATCGAGGCCTCGAGGTCGGCGGCGAGGGCTTCGTAACGTTTCATGGCGCGTGGTTCGTCATTCGCACGGACTTTATCTGCACCGGTGAATCAGGCCGGATCTGCATCTGTTTTTTCGGGGCTTTCTAGGGCACAGTCGGTGCATGTCCAATCTCTTGCGCGCAGTGCGCGCCGTTCTCTGGAGTTTCATCGGGCTGGGTGGCCGCCGTGCCGACGCCGACAAGCGGACCGCGCAGGTCGGCATCCTGCCGCTGATCGGCGTCGCGCTGGTCGTGGTGCTGTTGCTGGTTGCGGGCCTGATCACATTGGCGCGCTTCGTGGCCGGCACATGAGCACCGGTCTCCGCTCCTTCGCGCTCGCGCTGCTGTTCCTCGTGCAGGGCATGGCGAGTGCCGCGCCGCCGGCCACCGTGCCCGACACCATCGAGCAGCGCGTGGCCGCCTGCATTGCCTGCCACGGCCGCGAAGGCGCGACCACCAATGCGGGTTTCTTTCCGCGCCTGGCCGGCAAGCCTGCGGGCTACCTCTTCAACCAGCTCGTGAGCTTTCGCGACGGCCGCCGTTTCAACGCCGACATGGCCTACATGGTGCAGCACCTCTCCGACGCGTACCTCCGCGAGATGGCCGAGTACTTCGCGGGGCTCGACCTGCCGTACCCGCCGATCTCCCCCAACAGCGATGCGACACCCGAGCAGCTGCAGCGCGGCCGGAAGCTCGCGCTCGAAGGCGACGCGGCGCGCGGCATTCCGGCCTGCGTGCAATGCCACGGCGCGGCGCTCACCGGCGTGCAGCCGGCCATCCCGGGGCTGCTCGGGCTGCCGCGGCTTTATGTGTCGTCGCAGCTCGGCGCATGGCTCACGAGCGAGCGGCATGCGATGGCGCCCGACTGCATGGCCGAGGTGGGACGCCACATGACGACGGCCGACATCAACGCGGTCGCGAGCTGGCTGGCCGTGCAGCCGATGCCGGCGAACACCAAGCCCGCGGCTTCGTTGCCCGCACCGTTGCCCGTCGCCTGCGGCGGCATGCCGAAGTGAGCCGCCGATGAAACTGCGACACCTCGGCTGGACCCTGCTGACCCTGATCGTGCTTGCGGCCGTGTGCGCCGGCGTGCTCGTGGCGATGAACCTGCGCGGCGAAGACCCGCTGCCCGAGCAGCCGCAAGCCTTCGACGCCACGCCGCAACAGGTCGAGCGCGGCCGCTACCTCGCGCTGGCCGGCAACTGCGCCGGCTGCCACACCACGCGCGGCGGCCAGCCCTACGCGGGCGGGCTGCCGCTGGAGACGCCCTTCGGCACCATCTACTCGAGCAATCTCACCTCCGATCCCGAGACGGGCATCGGCAGCTGGAGCAGCGCGCATTTCTGGCGCGCGATGCACAACGGCCGCAGCAAGGACGGGCGCCTGCTCTACCCGGCGTTCCCGTACCCCAACTTCACCAAGGTGACGCGCGAGGACTCGGACGCCATCTACGCGTACCTGCGCACCGTGGCTCCCGCGCCCGCACCGAACCTCGCGCACCGGCTGCGCTTTCCCTACGACACGCAGGCCGCGCTGGCCGTGTGGCGTGCGCTCTCGTTCAAGCCCGAGCCCTTCGTGGCCAACGCGGGCAAGCCGGCCGAATGGAACCGCGGCGCCTACCTTGTCGATGGCCTCGGCCATTGCATCGCCTGCCACGGCGCGCGCAATTCGCTGGGTGCCACCGAGACCAAGCTCGGCCTTTCGGGCGGACTGATCGCGGTGGAGAACTGGTATGCGCCGTCGCTCACCGACAAGCGCCAGGCCGGCGTGGCCGGATGGCCCACGGCCGACGTGGTGGCGCTGCTCAAGACCGGCACCGCGCCGGGCGGTTCGGTGATGGGGCCGATGGCCGACGTGGTGTTCCGCAGCACGCAGCACCTGAGCGAAGCCGACCTCGCGGCGATGGCGGGTTACCTCAAAGACCTGCCCGATGTTCCCAAGGTCGACGAGCCTGCGCGCCCCTTGGCGCCCGTCCGCCGCGATGCCGGTGCGATGGCGCGCGGCGGCAAGATCTACGACCAGCGCTGCGCCTACTGCCATGGCGACCAGGGCCAGGGCGCGAGCGGCGCCTACCCGCCGCTCGCGGGCAATCGCGCGGTGAACATGTCGCCGCCGACGAACCTCATCCAGGTCGTCTCGCACGGCGGCTTCCTGCCATCGACGGCGGGCAACCCGCGTCCCTACGGCATGCCGCCGTTCGGGCAGGTGCTCGATGCCGCGGAAGTGGCGGCGGTGCTCACCTACATCCGCGGCTCATGGGGCAACGACAGCGCGCCCGTCACGCAGCTGGACACCATGCGGCGCTGAGCACCGCCGGATGTCCGTGCGCGAGGGCGCGTGGCCCAGGCGGCAGGCGCTCGTTCGAGCGGCTCGCTCGAACTGGATTTTTTCCCCTCATCGCCCCGCCATGTGCGGATGCCGCGCGCCTTCGTAGAGCGTTTGCGCCAGGCCTCGATGCCTCGCCAGCAACGGCGCCAACTCCAACCCCGTGAAGCGCCCGCCTCGGATGCGGACCTTCCCGTTGATCACACTCAGCGAGACTTCCCCCGGCGTACAGAACACCAGCGCCGCCACCGGGTCATGCCACGCCCCTGCATGCGCCACGCCGCGCATGTCGAAGGCGACGATGTCCGCCGACATGCCCGGCTCGATCGCGCCGATGTCGTCGCGCCCCAGCACGCGCGCACCGCCGAGCGTCGCGATCTCCAGCGCCTCGCGCGCTGTCATCGCCGCGGGGCCGTATCCCACACGCTGCAGCAGCATGGCCTGCCGTGCTTCGCCCAGCATGTGCGCGCCGTCGTTCGACGCGCTGCCATCCACGCCCAGGCCCACGGGAACGCCCGCGCGCCGCATCGCACCGATGGGCGCGATGCCCGAGGCCAGCCGCATGTTCGAGCAAGGGCAATGCGCCACACCGGTGCCGGTGCGGCCGAAGAGCGCGATGCCCGCCTCGTCGAGCTTCACGCAGTGCGCGTGCCACACGTCGCGGCCGACCCAGCCCAGGTCTTCGGCGTACTCGGCGGGTGTCATGCCGAACTTCTCGCGCGAGTAGGCGACGTCGTTGTCATTCTCGGCCAGGTGCGTATGCAGCGACACGCCGCGCTCGCGCGCCAGCTCGGCCGACAGGCGCATCAGGTCGCGCGAGACGGAGAACGGCGAGCAGGGTGCGAGCACGATGCGGCGCATCGAATGGCGCGAGGCATCGTGCCAGCGGCCGATGAGCCGCTCGCTGTCGCGCAGGATGGCCTCTTCGGTTTCCACCACCTCGTCGGGCGGCAGGCCGCCGGCGCTGCGGCCCACGCTCATGCTGCCGCGCGCGGCATGAAAGCGCATGCCCATCGCATCGGCCGCCTCGATCGAATCGTCGAGCCTCGAGCCGTTGGGGAACAGGTAGAGATGGTCGCTGGTGGTGGTGCAGCCCGAGCGCATCAGCTCGGCCATCGCGGTCTGCGTCGAGACGCGGATCATCTCGGGCGTGAGACGCGCCCACAGCAGATACAGGTTCGTGAGCCAGCCGAAGAGCTCCGCGTCCTGCGCCTCGGGCACGGCGCGCGTGAGGCTCTGGTACATGTGGTGGTGCGTGTTGACCAGGCCGGGCATCACGACATGGCCGTGCATGTCGAGAGCCTCGGCCTGGCCGCTCTGCAGGGCGTCGAGGTAGGTGGTGGGCAGCTCGGTGGTGGGGCCGGCCCAGGCCACCGCGGGGCCGTCGGTCACCACGGCGCCGTCGGCGATTTCGCGCCGGGCGGCGTCCATGGTGACGAGGATGTCGGCATGTTGGAGGATCAGCATGCCGGCATTTTGCGCGGCTCAGAGGTCGGGCAGGCCCATCGCCGGATCGCTCACCGTGTGCTTGCCGGTTTCCACGCGGCCGGCGAAGCGGCGGTAGTAGCCGGCATCGGCATCGCAGGTCACCGCGAAGTCGTACCACTGGCCGCTCGCTGCAAGATCCCAATGCTGGTCGACGGTGGCGCCGCCGTTCACGGTCGCGGTCCACGGGCCGTCGCCGCGGTAGGCCTTGGCGCGGATGGTGAACTTGCAGGCGGCCTTGCCGTCGTTGCGCATGCTCAGGTAGACGTTGCCGTTGGCGATGTCGTAGCACACGCGCACCTCGGGAATCGCCACGCCGCTTGCGCGCACGGTGCCGAGGTCGCCCTGGAAGTGGCGATGAAAGCCATTCGGCCCGAGCACCCACAGGTCGTACTTGCCGGCGTTGTCGGCAGCCGCGGCCCAGGTGTCGTCCAGCGACTTGCCCGCTTCCACCATGTAGCGGCGCGGCAGGCGGTCGAGGTTGAGCTTGTCGTAGACATGGAACACAGCCGCGGCCTTGCCCGTGTTCGAGAACAGCAACTGCACCTTGCCGCCGGCCGTGTCGACCTTGGCGCTGGCGTGCAGCTCATAGGGCAGCGCGCGCGAAGGCCGCGTGCCGGTGGCCTGCACGGGCAGCTTGCCGTCGCCCGGCGGCGTGACCTGCGGCAGCGCGTCCTGTGCGGCGCGCACCTGGTCGGCCTCGGCCTTGCTGCGGCGGCCTGCGAGCGTGGGCAGCGCTTCTTCATTCGGCGTGGCGAAGTTGAAGGCGCTCGTGAGGTCGCCATTCACCGCGCGGCGGAACGGGCTGATGTTGGTTTCCTTCACGCCGAAACGTGCTTCCAGGAAACGCAGCACAGAGGTGTGATCGAAGGTCTGCGAGTTGACCCAGCCACCGCGGCTCCACGGCGAGATCACATACATCGGCACGCGCATGCCCGGGCCGTAGACGTTGCCGTCGGGCGTGGGCTGCGAGGCGGTCATGCCCGGGGGCTTCGGATGGTTGAAGTACTCGTAGCTCAGGTCCGCGTCCGGCAGCGTGGTCTTGCCGGCGAAGGTTTTCACGCCGGGGTCGGCCGAGGGAATGGGCGAGGGCGCGGAGGCCGAGGGCACGTGGTCGAAGTAGCCGTCGTTCTCGTCGAAATTGACGATGAACACCGTCTTGCTCCACACCTCGGGCACCGCGGTGAGCGCGTCCAGAACTTCCTGGATGTACCAGGCGCCTTGCACCGGGCTCGACGGGCCGGGGTGCTCGGAGTACACGTCCGGCGGAATGATCCACGACACCTGCGGCAGGCGGCCGGCTTTCACGTCGGCGCGGAACGCATCGAAGATCGCGCCCGCATCGAAGGCCGCCTGGTCGGCCACCGGCAGCGTGTTGGCGGTGCCTTTGTAGAGTGGATTGCCGGCATCGTCGCCGGGCGCGTAGGCGGGCGATGCGCCTTGCGGCAGCGAGGTGCTCACCGGCTTGCCCGAGGCCTCGTTCGCCTTGCGGTACGGCTTGAAGCCCAGGAGCGGATTGCAGCCGTAGTTGTTCGGAATGTTCTGGTAGACGATCCAGCTGACGTTGGCTTCCTGCAGGCGCTCCGCATAGGTCTTCCACTCGTAGCCCTCGGTCGAAGGGCCGGTCGAGCTCCACGGGTTGACGTTGTTCACGTAGGCCTGGTTGCCACCGGCCGAGCTGTTGGGACCATTGGTGCCGGTCCAGTGGAACGAGCGGTTGGCGTGCGTGCCGGTGTGCATCGCGCAGTGGTAGTCGTCGCAGATCGTGAAGGCGTTGGCCAGTGCGAACTGGAACGGAAGCTCGGCCTCCGTGAGGTAGCCCATCGACTGCGTGAAGGGCGCCTTGTTGTTCACCTTCTTGTAGCGCGGCCATTGATAGAGGCGGCCGCCGTCCCATGCATTGTGCGAGTCGACCCAGGTGTGCGGCGTGCTGCTCACGCGCTGCGCGTTGCCCTTGGTCGCATCGAGGTGGTAGGGCACCACCTGCTTGCCTGCATCGTCGAGTTGCTGCCACACGGCCAGGCCGTTGGGCAGCGGGATGGTCATGCGATCGCCGAAGCCGCGCACGCCCTTGAGCGTTCCGAAGTAGTGGTCGAACGAGCGGTTCTCCTGCATCAGGATCACGACGTGCTCGACGTCCATGATCGTGCCGGTCTTGTTGTTGGCCGGAATGGCGAGGGCGCGGCGGATGCTCGGCGGAAAGGCCGAGAGCGCGAGTGCGGCGGCACCGGTGGTGGCGGTGCCGGTGAGGAATTTGCGGCGTGAGGTCATGGTCGTGTTGTTCTGGTTTTTTTAACGCAATCTTCAGGGCGCGCAACGCATCTCGGGTTTGACGCCGGTGTCGGGCGGCGTGACGGGCGGAGTGGTCGGGGGTGCTCCGGCGCCGGGCAGGCCACCGAAGAATCCACCGCCGCCATCGCTGCCACCGCCGCAGGCGGAGAGCACGCAGGCCACGATCAATGCGGGTGCCAGCCGCGCGGAATAAGAAAGAAGTCGCATCGGGGGAGATCCTCTTGGAGTGTTGAGCGGGCACTCCACGGACGTCGTGGAGGCCGCTGCACTCGAGGCTAGAAAGCGCCCATGACATCGGCATGAACCAGAGGGGGCGAGGTGTAAGCGCGCGTTGCACGCACTTCTTTTTTCACCTCGCCCACGAGGCACGAACGCTCAGAGGTCGGCCAAGCCCATCGCCGGATCGCTCACCGTGTGCTTGCCGGTTTCCACGCGGCCCGCAAAGCGGCGGTAGTAGCCGGCATCGGCATCGCAGGTCACCGCGAAGTCGTACCACTGGCCACTCGCGGCGAGCTCCCAGTGCTGGTCAACAGCAGCGCCGCCATTGACGGTGGCGGTCCACGGACCATCGTTGCGGTAGGCCTTCGCACGCACGGTGAACGTGCAAGGATTCTTGCCGTCGTTGCGCATGCTCACATAGACGTTGCCGTTCGCGATGTCGTAGCACACGCGAACTTCAGGCACCGCCGCATCGCCCGCGCGAAGGCGGTTGAGGTCGCCCTTGAAGTGACGGTGAAAGCCATTCGGCCCGAGCACCCACAGGTCGTAGAAACCGCTGTTGTCGGTCATCGCGTTCCACGAATCGTCGAGCATCTTGCCTGGCTCCACCATGTAGCGGCGGGGCAAGCGGTCGAGGTTGAGCTTGTCGTAGACGTGGAACACCGCAGCCGCCTTGCCGGTGTTCGAGAACAGCAGTTGCACCTTGCCGCCGATCGTGTCGGCCTTGGCGCTCGCATGCAGCTCGTAAGGCAGCGCGCGCGAAGGCCGCGTGCCGGTGAACTGGCGCGGCAGCTGCGGGTCCAGCGGCAGCGGCACCTGCGGCAGCGCCTGCTGGTCGTTGCGCAGCCTGTCGGCATCGGCCTTCGTCGTGCGGCCCGTGAGCGTGGGCAGCGCCTCGGTGTTGGGCGTCGCGAAGTTGAAGGCGCTCGTGAGATCGCCGCACACCGCGCGCCGGAACGGCGAGATGTTGGGTTCCTTCACGCCAAAGCGCGTCTCGAGGAAGCGCAACACCGAGGTGTGGTCGAAGGCCTGCGAGCTGACCCAGCCGCCGCGGCTCCACGGCGAGATCACGTACAGCGGCACGCGCGGCCCCGGACCGTAGACGCGGCCGTCGGGCTTGGGCTGGCTGCTGCTGCCGGCCGGTGCCGGGTGCGTGAAGTACTCGGCGCCCAGGTCCGCATCGGGCAGCGTCGTCTTGCCGGCGTAGGTGCCGTCGCCGTTGGGCGAGGGCGCCGAGGGCGAGGGCACGTGGTCGAAGTAGCCGTCGTTCTCGTCGAAGTTGATGAGCAGCACGGTCTTGCTCCAGACCTCGGGCACGGCGGTGAGCGCGTCCAGCACTTCCTGCAGGAACCATGCGCCCTGCACGGGGCTCGAGGGCCCGGGATGCTCGCAGTAGATCGACGGCGCGTTCATCCACGAGACCTGCGGCAGCTTGCCTTCGCGGATGTCCCGCTTGAAGGCGTCCAGGTACTCCTCGGGGCGCGTGCCCGGCAGCGTGTTGGCCACGCCCTTGTAGAGCGGGTTCTTGGCGTTGTCCGAGGCCGCGTCGTAGGCGTGGTAGGGCAAGGCCTGGCCGGTGTCCGCGTAAGGTTGGTTCGGCGCGCCGCCGCTGCACACCGGAAAGCCCGAGGCGAGATTGGCCTGGCGGAACTGCTGGAACGCGCCCAGCATGTTGTCGCCCCATTCGTCGGGCATGTTCTGGTAGCTGATCCACTTGACGCCCGCGTCCTCCAGGCGTTCGGCATACGTCTTCCACGTGTAGCCGGTGTTGGCCGAGGCGGGCTTGCCCTCGATCCAGTCCCATTCGTTGCGCACGAACGCCACGTTCTGCGCGGTCGGTCCGTTGGTGCCGGTGAGATGGAAGGAGCGGTTCGCATCCGTGCCGGTGTGCATCCCGCAGTGGTACGCGTCGCAGATCGTGAAGGCATTGGCCAGCGCGTACTGGAAGGGAACCTCGGCCTCCTTGTGGTAGCCCATTGCCTTGTTGGTCTTGTAGCGCGGCCACTGGTACATGCGGCCGTTGTCCCACGCGTTCTGGCTGTCGTTCCAGTCGTGCGGTGTGCCGCCGTCGCGCTGGGCGTTCCCCTTGCGGCTGTCGAAGTGGTACGGCAGGATCTGCTTGCCCGAGGCGTCGCTCTGCTGCCACACGTTCAGGCCCTTGGGCAGCGGAATGGTGAAGCGGTCACCGAAGCCGCGCACGCCCATGAGCGTGCCGAAATAGTGGTCGAACGAGCGGTTCTCCTGCATCAGGATCACGACGTGCTCGACGTCCATGATCGTGCCGGTCTTGTTGTTGGCGGGGATGGCGAGGGCGCGGCGGATGCTCGGCGGAAAGGCCGAGAGCGCGAGTGCGGCGGCACCGGTTGTGGCGGTGCCGGTGAGGAATTTGCGGCGTGAGTTCATGGGTCTGTGGTCGGATGCAGTGCTCACAGATCGGCCATGCCCATGGCGGGATCGCTCACCGTGTGCTTGCCGTTTTCCACGCGGCCCGCAAAGCGGCGGTAGTAGGACGGGTCGGCATCGCAGGTCACCGCGAAGTCGTACCACTGGCCGCTGCTCGCCAGCACCCAGAGCTGCTCGGCCTTGTTGGCGCCGCCGCCGGCAACGGTGGCGTTCCACGGGCCGTCGTTGCGGTAGGCCTTCGCGCGCACGGTGAACTTGGCGGCGTTCTTGCCGGCGTTGAGCATCTCCAGGTAGACGTTGCCGTTGGCGATGTCGTAGCACACGCGCACCTCGGGATTCGCGCCGCTCGTGCGCAGCGCATTGAGGTCGCCCTTGAAGTGGCGGTGAAAGCCGTTCGGCCCGAGCACCCAGAGGTCATAGAAGCCGCTGTTGTCGGTCATCGGGTTCCAGGCGTCGTCGAGCATCTTGCCCGGCTCCACCATGTAGCGGCGCGGCAGGCGGTCGAGGTTGAGCTTGTCGTAGACGTGGAACACGGCCGCGGCCTTGCCGCTGTTCTTGAACAGCAGCTGGATCTTGCCGCTGATCGAATCGGCGCGTGCGCTCACGTGCAGCTCGTAGGGCAGCGCGCGCGAGGGGCGCGTGCCGGTGGCCTGGCGCGGCAGCTGCGCATCCAGCGGCAGCGGTACCTGCGCCAGGGCTTCCTGGTCGCTGCGCGTCTTGTCGGCGCTGGTGCGGGTCGTGCGGCCCGCGAGCGTGGGCAGCGCCTCGGTGTTGGGCGTCGCGAAGTTGAAGGCGCTCGTGAGATCGCCGCACACCGCGCGCCGGAACGGCGAGATGTTGGGTTCCTTCACGCCGAAGCGCGTCTCGATGAAGCGGATCACCGAGGTGTGGTCGAAGGCCTGCGAGTTGACCCAGCCGCCACGGCTCCACGGCGAGACGATGTACATCGGCACGCGCACGCCGGGGCCATACACGCGGCCATCGGGCGCGGGCTGGCTGCTGGTGCCCGGCGGCTTCGGGTGGTTGAAGCGCTCCACGGCGAGGTCGGCCTCGGGCAGC
>Ga0157370_10004313_pt1 | contig 16346 bp, 15 predicted proteins | sample C35metaG_FD_113463 | JGI IMG/M metagenome (GOLD analysis project Ga0157370, IMG submission 113463) | Corn rhizosphere microbial communities from Kellogg Biological Station, Michigan, USA - C3-5 metaG | ecosystem: Host-associated > Plants > Roots > Rhizosphere > Soil | place: USA: Michigan...
GCTTGATGCAGTTGACCTTCTCACCGGTATACGCGCGAACGGCTTCATCGACGTTCCACTTCACCACCTGGCTGTCGATGAACAGTGTGGTGTAGGCATTACCGCGGCCGTCGTAGGTGGTGTGAAGCGGCCCGAGCCCCAGTTCCGGCTCGCCGACCACCACGTCACGCGGGTCCTTCAATTTGTCGTCGAACAGATCGTCGAGCTTGGCGGTGGCGATGATCGTGCAGGTCGGCGAGAGTTTGCCGGCGGCAATGAAGTACTTGCCATCGGGCGTCATATTGATCCCGTGGGGGTTCTTCGGCACCGGGATATAGCGCGTGAAATCGCTGTCCTTGCCTTCGGTTTTACGACCATCGACCACCGGTGACTTGGCGTCACCCAGGGTGATGAACTTGCCGGCCTTGATCGCCGCTTCGATGCGCGGGATGTTGAACACCACCACCCAGTCGCGCTCGTTGCGCATCATGCCGCCCAGGTCGTAGGCCTTCTCCGAGTTGTAGCAGGTCGAAGCGGCATACTTGCCGGTGTAGTCGGCGTCGGTGTTGTCCAGGTTGCCGTCGACGATGACCTGGAAGGCCATCTCCATTTTTTCGGCGTCAATGACGTTGAACATGGTGTAGCTGTTCTTGTCCTGCAGGTCGAAGGTGCTGCCGTCATTGGGGTGCGGAATGACGAACTCGGAATTGGCAAACACATATTGGGTGTGGGGCATTTTCTGCAGACGCAACCCGTGAATGGCCTGCACGTTAGGCACGGTGAGCATCTTGTCGCACTTCATAATGTCCAGACGGATACGCGCAACGCGGCTGTTGGCCTTGTCGTTGATGAACAGGTATTTGCCGTCGTATTTGCCGTCGGTCATGGACAAATGCGGGTGGTGGCAGTCGCCATTCTGGAAATGTGCGCTGTCGCCCATGATCCGTTTGCTTTCGTTGGTCAGGCCCCAGCCGGTGGCGGAATCGACGTTGAACACCGGGATGCGTAACAACTCACGCATCGACGGAACGCCCATGATCCGTACTTCGCCCTGGTGGCCGCCACTCCAGAAACCGTAATACTGGTCCAGCTCGCCCGGCCCCACATGAATTTTCGATTGCGCGTCCTTGGCTGCCGCCGCCCAGGTCTCGCGGGTGAACACCGCACTGCCAAGGGCGGTGCCACCTGCCAGCGCGACGCCGGTCAGGGCTGAAACGCCGAGGAAACCGCGTCGGTTAAGGCCTGTGCCCTCCACCGTTTCATGATCTTTTTTCGACTTGTTATCGCTCATGGGTTTTGCTCCATCGGAGGCAGATAAAAATAAGCTGGGGCAATCGAGTCTTGATCCCTCGCGTGCTGCGAGGGCGGGTCAGGGTTCGAACACTTGCACCACTGGAATCAAGTCGGCGTGCGCTGGTACGGGGGCTGGTTTGTCCCGTGTCTTGCGCTTGTTCTTGAGTACTAGTGGCGGGCATTTGTTTTCGTTGTGATAGGTCATCTGGCAATCGAGGCAGTAGTGACACTCGTTGGCGTTGATATGACCATCGGGGTGGATCGCCTGGATCTCGCATTCCTTGGCGCAGAGCTGGCAGGGAGTGCCGCACTCCTTGCGTCGTTTGAGCCAGTCGAACAGGCGCAGCTTGCTGGGAATGGCCAGCGCTGCGCCCAAGGGGCAGACGTAGCGGCAATAGACCTTGCGGGTAAAAATGTTGATGACCAGCAGCGCCACCGCGTAAGCCACGAACCACCACTGGCGGTCGAACTTGAGGGTGATGGCGGTCTTGAACGGTTCCACCTCGGCAAATTGCTCAGCGGTGGTCATCGACTCCAGGGAGATGCCAAATAACACCAGCAGAATGATGTACTTCACGGCCCACAAGCGTTCATGCAATGCGAAGGGCAATTCAAATTGCGGAACCTTGAGTTTGCGCGAGGCTTCGTTGATCAACTCCTGCAACGCACCGAACGGACACAACCAGCCACAGAACACGCCTCGCCCCCACAGCAGAATGCTGGCGGCGGTGAATGTCCAGAGGATGAAAACAATCGGGTCGGTGAGAAACAGTTCCCAGCGAAAGTTCTCGACCAGGGCATGGGCGAAGGTCAGCACGTTGACCACCGAAATCTGCCCCAGGGCGTACCAGCCAATGAACACCACGGTGAAGATCAAATAGACGCGACGCAGCCAGTGGAGGAAACGCGGGTACTTGGTGAAGGTGTCCTGCAGGAACAGAATCACCATCAACACCGCCAGAGCCGTGCAGAGGATCCCGATCTGGAAGGCTTTCTGGTACCAGATGTTGACCCACGTCGGTCTGTTGGCAACCTCGATGGCGGCCAGTTCTTCGGCGGTAGGCGGTGGGCGCAAGAGGTATTGTTCGGGCAGTTGGTAGGAAAGTTCGAAGCTGCTGAATGTGCCGCCGGTTGCACCGGTCTGACGACGCACCAGCAACTCCAGGGACCAGGGCGATCCCGGATCAAACTTGGCCGGTTCGCGCACAATGAAAATCGACATCTCAGTGAACTCGGGCATGCCTTTGGCAAACACATCCGAGAGCCGCTGGTGGTCCATGTCGCGAAAGCTGATGATGTTGCCGAACTGGCGCAATTGCACCCGGTCGAAAATGCCGCCGCGTACATAACCCGAGCCTTTATAGGAATAGAGCCCGCGACCCAGTACCGCGATGGCCTGTTCGCCGGGCTTGAGATCTTGCATAAGAAATCGGTATTGATTGTCGCCCAGCAGGTTGCGACCGATGGCCGGCGGGTTCAAATCGGCGGTGAACAGTTCGATGAAGGTATCGTCAACCTGATCCGCGGCGGCATTGTCGAGCCCCTCGGCCTCAGTGCCTTTGAAGGCAGCGTCGACTTGCCCACGGGTCAGATTCAGTCGGCGAATGGCGCCGTTGCCGGTCAGTTGCTCCCAGGTGGCGGGCTCGAAAAAGTCTTCGCGCACAGTGGCGGGTTTCTGTGTAACGCCGCCATTGTCTGCAACCAGTTTGAGCGATACGGCCACCTTGTGCGCAGCGCGCATGATGATCTCATTGACCACCATGACGGTCACCGTCGCCCCGGCGATCCCATCGACTGTCACTGCCTCTGGATCACTGGAGTGACCGACAACCACCCTTCGGTCGGCCTTGATGCCCTTATATTTGGCATCGAAGGCATGGAGCTTATCCACGGGAATGCCGATCAATAGGATCGGCTCATGGTGCTCCAGCACGTAGGCATCCTGGATCACCCCGGCAGAATCGAGAATCACCTGCATGTTGACCGGCTTGCCTGAATAGGCCGGGATATCCACCACGTCCTGACTCTGGAACACATAACCAAGCAGGTTTTTTCCGCTGCTGATGGTGCGAACCTTGAACTCGCCTGTCGGCTCGGAAAGCTTATCACTGCCAGGAAATATGGCGTCTACACGCTGCTGCTCGAGCCCGCCATAGTCCTTCGCCTGTAATCCGGAAAACCCACCGAACACCAGACACAACAAAATGATCAGCCCATATTTAAATGGACGCCGGACACCGGACAGTGAGAGCTTGGAAGCACGCATGGGTTCGCTGAGCGATCGACCTCTGACGAATGACCCGCCGAGTAACGATTATGCTCCATCGCCTCTTTTAATTAGAATTATGCGATCAACACTCCTCCTTACTCACGGACATAGCAATCATAATCTATCAGCGGGTCAAAACAATTTTCAGCACCAATGGTTCAATATTAATTTAAGGAAGGCTATCCAGTAGACAAATAATCATCTTCAAATAGATCGGTATATTTTTAGTCATTCCACAAAAAAACCTCGGAACAATGGGTGACCGTCCTCCCCTGACGAGCGTTCATGTCTGATTTTCATCGCGTTTTCGTCTAAAATACAGGCCTGAATAAATTACTTTCTTGACTATAAACCGGAATTTCCGAATTACCCACTTGCGAATATAATTGCAGTCGAAGGACCATCAATCGATGGTGAAGCGCTTGACCCTACGCCTAAGCGTTCTAGGAGACAGTAAACGAAGTCGATTATTCATTGTCATAGTTAGCACTATTGGTATTTTTGGACCCTGGCTAATGTTCGAGCTCCCAGTAATTCATACAATAGGCCACTCCACCAGAACCCTATCTGAGTTCATTGAGCTACTTCGGGCCGAACATATTGAATTGCTCGCGGACATTCGCACCGTGCCACTATCGCGAACTAACCCTCAATTCAATTTTAATACATTACCGCAAGCGCTTGCTGCGAAAAACATCGATTACATACAACTAGCCAAACTTGGCGGATTACGAAAAAAATCAAAAACTGTGGCGCCAGACATTAATGGATTCTGGATCAATCAAAGTTTTCATAACTATGCCGACTATGCGTTGTCCGAAGAATTTGAACAGGGCTTGCTGCGTTTGCAAGAACTCTGTCAGGACCAGCGATGCGCGATCATGTGTTCGGAGGCCGTCTGGTGGCGTTGTCATCGCAGAATCGTAGCGGACTACCTTCTCTATCGCGGCAGAATGGTTGTGCATCTTATAGGCCGAGGCAGAGCCGAACCCGCAACTTTGACCGCGGCCGCGACCCCTTTGGGGAATTCGCTTCTTTACCCAGCGCCAGTTGTCGGCTGAAAGGTGTCCGGCATAAGGGTCGCGGGCACCCTCATGACTCGGACAGCTTGCGAAATCGCATTGCACGGGCGACGCTATCGATCATCTGCGAAGCCGCATGAATGGTTAGGGGTGGTGGGTGAACCCCGGTCTTGGCGTGATATATGAGGCAATTTCACGGGGGACGGCCAGCTGCTTATCCGAATCTTGAGCGAGCAGCACGATCACTAGGTTTTCCAAGGGAATAGCTCGGTTACGAAGATGGACCAATTCGGCATTCGACAACTCTGGAGTCTCGGTAGCCGCTGATTTGCAGATCTACTGCTGCTCCCTCGTTGCCCGCGCCGATGCGTCGCACAGTCTCAGGAAGCGGATTGTCTGTCAGCGACGCTTCACCGTCCGCCTCGTAAACTCGCACCGGATGCAAATTCGCTCTGACATCATCAACGTCTATGCTCCACGTGAGGAATTCTTCTGATCGACCGGATGTGGGCACCGTGCGCTCACCAGATCAAGGTGCTGTCCACTCTCGTCGTAATCGGTGGAGGAAAAACGAGCCATGATTGAAGTACAGGTATATCGATACCACCCGGAACAAGAACGGTCGCCTTGGATGCAGTCGTTGTCGTTGCCCGAGGAGTTCCGAGTGCGAATGGTGCTGGATGCGTTGGAGTTCCTGCACGAGGCAGATCAGACACTGGTCTATCGGCGCTCCTGTCGGGAGGGTGTTTGCGGCTCGGATGGAATAAATATCAACGGCAAGAACAGACTGGCTTGCATCACGCCAGTTTCGGAGGCGCTGGGCACGGCCAGCATACTGATCATCAGACCTTTGCCCGGCATGCCGGTCATCCGCGATTTGGTAGTCGACCAGAGTCTCTTCTTTCAGCAGTACGAGAGCATCAAGCCATGGCTGATCAATCACGAGCCAGCACCGGCCATCGAGCGTCTCCAGTCCCCCAAGGAGCGCGCTAAGCTCGATGGACTGTATGAATGCATTCTCTGTGGCTGCTGTTCCTCGCAATGTCCATCCTGGTGGTGGAACCCGGAAAAGTACGTAGGTCCAGCCGGGCTGTTGCAGGCTTGGCGTTTCATCACCGACAGCCGCGATCAGGCCACGGTAGAACGGCTAGAGCGGCTGGAGGACCCGTTCAGCTTGTTCCGTTGCCGCAGCATCGGCAACTGTTCATGGGTCTGCCCCAAGGGCCTCAATCCCATGGGGGCCATCGGAAAAATTCGCCAAGAGCTGTTCCGAAAATCTACCTAGGACGTTGGATCAACTCGATGAATCGGCTCGGCTCCTCAAGACTCTTTAGAGTGCCTCTTTTTGGCCGTTGCGTTGAGTTGAAATAGTCGGCTTCAGTTTCCACGCCAGAAATGTACGCGTCTGAGATTTTTAACACTGATGGATCGCCTACCACCTCCTCGCTTTGACTGACTTGGGTGCCCTTCGGCAAGCGCTCAGGCTCATCATTTTTCAGGCACACAATGCGGTGCGGTAGAGATCGCCATGCTTGTTTGGTTGAGGTGTTACGTCATCTATCGCTGGTCACCTCGAATGCAAACAAGTGGTCAGTGGGAAAGCAAACGACGGGGCAAGTCGAGTGCAAATGGGTGGGCAAGTCTGTGCAATTACCCAGCACGCCCCCCTAAGCTTGTCGTTGATACGCTATCTCATGTGTTTAGAGTAATGACTCCGCTCCCGCAGAGAAGGTCGGAGACGGCGAAGTAAGCGCTAAAACACGCTATGACCCATCGAGCCCAAGCTATTCGGTGAGGGTCACTTACGGGAGAAACCTCGGTGCAGAGGAATTCGCACACCCTTTTCCTTGATTTTGACGGCGCTTACACCCCGACGCCGTCGACTTGTCTCGCCTAGGGCCGACACGGAAGACCGAAGGTACGCTTTTTATGTGTTAGTTGAGCACTGGAGGCGTCGGAATTTTCCCTGCATTTGTACTGCGCCCCCATGTCAAAGTCACTCATCGAGTACCAATCGTCCAGTTACGCACGCACGCACAAGCTATCAGTCGAGAAGTCATATTGACTATTTGTTTGTCATTATGACCTTTTCCGCATTAGGTCATAATGACTATTCGTATACTTATGTTGTTGATATTAATCAATAAAATTATTGGCCCGTTTTGTGTATTGAATAGCGAACTTAACGCAAACCCAAAGGGACAATGTCATGACTCGTTCAATCGTGCTCAGTTTTACCCTGTGTACACTGCTGTCTCCGCTATGCCAGGCAGACCAGATAATCCGTGAAGTCCCCGACACAACCGCTGGCAGGGGTTTCGGCGCCTTGACCGGAATGATGGTTGGCGCGGCAGGCGGCCCGATTGGTGCACTGATCGGCGCAACTGGCGGTTTTTTCGCCGGCAGTGCGGTGCAAGCAGGCATTGGCAAGTCTGAAGCCGCTTATGAAGTGAAAAACGCGCAAGGCGAGATTAGTACGGTGCGCTCACCCAATGCGATTTTTGAAGTCGGGCAGCAGGTCACGCGTAAAGGTGCGCGACTGGTGGCATCTGAGGAGTAAGAAGCTGAAACAGTTTCATGTGACTAAATAGAACTGCTTTTTAGGCCCGCTTGCGGGTCTTTTTTTAAGTCGTTTTTTGAAATGTATTATTAACGAATTCGATGATCGATCAGCTTTCTAATAGTGAGCGATTTTTGATGCATGGTACTTCATGAGCTCTCGGAACTCAAAACGGAGCAGACAACAAGTAACTTGAATACCGCCAACAATGGCTCAACACCAAAGACAAGATCAATCGGTAAACGCATTCAGTATGCAAAGGTGGAATCGAGAAGCCCTGCTTCGTGGCACAACTTTGAAGTAGCTTTGCGTGTACTTCGACGTTTCTCGCCCAGCCAGCCTCCAAATCAGAGAGCAGGATTGGGCGCAAAAAAATAAGAACAGGTCAAGCAAGAAGGCACAGCAATGAACGACACGAGGATTTCCGGTCAAGCCGAAGTATGTCTAAAGCTGATGCTTGAACGTAACAACCAGCTGTTCAGCGAAGCACATCTCTTGAGCTGCGCCGCCCTTGATCTTCTCGATCGGCTCTATCTGGATTGGAAATTTTCAGCCAGTATCATGAGAAGAGACGAAATACCGATCTCAAATATCCTGACGCCATCAAGCACTTACGGTTGATCATGACTGAATACCATGCGCCTCCGTCCTCAATAGAGATAATTTGATTATTTACTTAGCCTCGATTATTTCAATTTCTTCTGTGTGACCGCCACTACGACTGGTTAAAATTTTATTCAATTTCTTGACAGCTATGCGAAGTCTACTACCCTCAAGATCATTCAACTTCCCAACTTGAACCACGGCACTCAAATATGCAGCGCTTGGTATCGTTAATAATTAGTGCCTGTTCTCGGCTATTTGAATCCTGACCTCAGGCAATCGTCAGTGCAGCAGAAGTCGAGGTCGCCTGCCTTGTTCCGAGCACCGCAAAGCCGCTGTGCGTGCGCCTAACACTCTTCCTGTTGATTAATACCCACCCGGCAGAGCGTTATCCCAGGAACTTTCCACCTGCATTTTCACATTGGGAGGCAGTCGTGCAAAAAGTCTTGAAGCTTGTCAGCTATGCAGTGCTCGTGCTGATGGCCAGCGCGGTCGTCTATGCCGGAGTGATCGGCATCACCTATTGGACCGGCATCGGCGTATAGGGAGTTCGCAATGAACAAACGCCAGACACGCTCATTCGCGCTGATATCGACGGCTATCGCCACTGTGGTGTTTCTGGGCATGACTGTTGATAGTCACCGGCAGTTTCCCACACTGACCAACGCTCAACAGATCACGCCCCAGGTCACTCGCGGCAAGGATGTCTGGCATCAATACAATTGCATCAATTGCCACACCTTGTTCGGCGAGGGTGCTTATTACGCCCCGGACCTGACGAAAATCACCCAGCAGCGCGGCGCCCCTTACCTCACTGCGTTCCTCAAAGACCCCTCAAAGTTCTATGACGAGAAACGCCATCGCCGACTGATGCCGAACCTGAAACTCGGCGATGAGGAAATCGCCGATTTGATCGCCTTCCTCGACTGGGTGAGCAAGGTCGACAATCAAGGCTGGCCGCCGCGCCCGATTCTGGTGACCGGTGCGTCGATCCCCGGCATGGACCTCACCGTGGCACAGCAGAATGCGACCGGTGGCGACCAACCCCCTCCCGCCGCCCGCCCAATGTCCGGCAAGGAAGACCCGATCGCCCTGGGCGAGGCGTTGTTTCGAACAACCGCCACCCCGGTGTGCAGCGCTTGTCACTCGATTGCGCCGGGCGTCAACCTCGCAGGGCCATCGCTGGCCGGGTTGGCCAATCGGGCCAAGCAGGTCATCGCCTCGCCTGACTATAAGGGCAAGGCCAAGGATGCCGAAGGTTTCATCCGCGAATCCATCGTTACGCCGAGTGCCTACCTGCATCCGGGCGACATGTTTTCCGCCAACGGTATGTCCTTCATGCCGGACACCTTCGCCAAATCGCTAACGCCCGAACAGATCGATCAACTGGTCGCCTATCTGGCGTCGTTCCAGTAACCGCAGGGGATGACCATGCGCTACAGATCTCAATCCGTCGCCTACTGGTATTTCGCCGTTGCCATGGTGTTGTTCGGCCTGCAACTGGTCTTCGGCCTGCTCTCGGCAGCGAAATACCTCGGGCCGGATCCGCTGCTGAACCTCTTGCCATTCGATGTCACCAAGTCCATTCACACCAATCTGTTGATCGTCTGGGTGCTGACCGGGTTCATGGGGGCGACCTACTGGATGGTGCCGGACGAGTCCCGTGGCGAGTTGCACAGCACCAAACTGGCCTACATCCAGCTCGGGTTGTGGACGGCCATGGGCGTCACCGCCGTTCTGGGTTACCTGTTCGGTTATGGCACCGGGAACAAGCTGCTCGAACAGCCGCTGCCCCACAAAATCGTGATCGTGATTTGCATGCTGATGTTTCTCTACAACATCGGCATGACGATCAAGAAAGCCGGGCGTTTCACCGCCACCGAGGGCGTTCTGCTGCTAGGCCTGGCCAGCGCCGCCGTGCTCTTTCTGCCAGCGTTGCTGCATTATGAAAATTACGTGGTGTCGATCTATTACCGGTGGTGGACCATCCACCTGTGGGTCGAAGGTGTCTGGGAGATGATCCAGGGCGGCTTTCTTGCCTATCTGCTGATCCGGCTGTCCGGCGCTGACCGCGAGGTGATGGAGAAGTGGCTGTACGTCATCGTCGGCCTGGTGTTTATTGCCGGCATTCTGGGCACCGCACACCATTATTACTGGATCGGCGTTCCCCATTACTGGCTGCCACTGGGCGGCTTCTTCAGTGCGCTAGAGCCATTGGCGCTGATCGGCATGGCGATCTATGCCTACAACGCGATGCGCCGGTCGGGCCTGTCTCACCCGAACAAACTGGCCTTGCACTGGACCTTGGGCAGTGCCGTGTTCACCATGTTCGGTGCCGGCCTGCTGGGGTTGGCTCACACCTTCCCCGACGTCAACAAGTGGACCCACGGCACCCTGATTACCGCCATGCATGGCCATGCAGCCTTCTATGGTGCTTACGCCATGATTGTCCTGGCGATGATCACCTATGCGCTGCCGGGCCTGACCCGTCGTCCCGTGGAGGAAAGCAGTATCGGCTATTGGGCGTTCTGGCTGCAGTTGGGAGGCATGTTCGGCATGACCCTGTCATTTGCCACCGCGGGCATTGGTCAGGTGTACCTGGAGCGCATTCTCGGCCTGGGCTACCTGGACGTGCAGCTGAAAATTCAGGTGCACTTCCTGATGCTGGTGGCGACAGCATCGATGTTCAGCCTGGGTGCGGGGCTGTTCATCTTCGAGTTTTTCCGCCATGCGCCGGACTTCAATGTCGATGAAGCCGATCCGGTCCAGGCCACACCTCATGCCTCAGGCGCGGCGCTGTGATGGAACGTTCGCTGATGCACGCCGAACCCGCACCGCTGCAAGCTGAACCCTATTACCAGCCCAGCGGCGACGAGGTCGCGATTTTCGAGCAATGCCATGCGCAGCAACTGGCCGTCATGCTCAAAGGACCCACCGGGTGTGGCAAGACCCGTTTTGTCGAACACATGGCCTGGCGCCTCAAACGCCCGTTGATCACCATTTCCTGCCATGACGATCTGAGTGCCAGCGACCTGGTCGGGCGTTTCTTGATCGGTCACCAGGGCACCCATTGGACGGAAGGCCCACTGACTCGAGCGGTGCGCGAAGGCGCTATCTGTTACCTGGACGAGGTGGTCGAAGCGCGGCAAGACACGATTGTCGTCCTGCACCCGCTGACCGACCACCGACGCATTCTGCCGCTGGACAAAATCGGCGAGATCCTCGAAGCCTCACCACATTTTCAACTGGTGGTCTCCTACAACCCCGGCTACCAACGCATTCTCAAGGATTTGAAACCGAGTACCCGACAGCGCTTTGTGGCGCTGGATTTTGACTTCCCGCCGCCCGAGCGCGAAATCTCTATCATCATCCATGAGGGTGGAACCGACTACGCCACCGCCCACGCCTTAGTCACCCTCGCCCAGCGGCTACGTGCCTTGCAGGACCGAGGCCTGGCGGAAGTCCCTAGTACCCGTCTGCTGATCGCCACTGCGCGGCTGATCACCCACGGCATTGCTGCGCCCGTCGCGTGCCGGGTCGCGTTGATCTCGCCGCTGTCCGATGACGCGATACTGGTCGCGGCCATGCGCGACCTCGTCGACCTGACGTTTATCTAGATGGCCGAAGCCGAGGACCTCATCACCGATGTCGCACGCCACGCAACGGTGTATGCACATGCGTTGTGGCGTCGTCACCAGGCACCCTCGCCCCCTGCAAAAATCGTCACCCTAGGGGATGTCGCACAACACCTCGACTTACTGATCAAGGCGGTGTTCAACACCCACTATTCGCTGCGTGTCGCGCAACCACCCTCGCCACCCACATTGTTAAAAAGGCTTTTACAGCGTAGCGAAATACCTTGTCGGCAAAGCGCGATCCCGGCTACCGATGGTGTGTCTATCTGGCTGCCGGAGCACCTGGGCAGCGATGATGTTCCACTCATGCGGGAACGTTATCGAACCCTCGCCTTGCAACAAGCGATGCGCGCGCAAAGAGGCAGCGCCGCCGCCCTGCCGACCCTTGCCAACCCGATGCAGCGCAGCGTCTATCTGCTCCTCGAAGCCTGGGCTGCCGATACCGATTTGGTGCGAGTGCTGCCGGGACTGGCCGCATCGATCCAAGGGTTGCGTCAACATGCATTTGCCATGCGCCCCCCTCTTCACGCATTTCCCCGCCAGCGACAGCCCCTGGAAAACTTCCTTCGGTTACTGCTAAGCAGTGAATGCGGCAAGCCTCTGGAGGGACTGGTGATACCTGCCAAAACGGCCGACTCGCTGCGCCATTCAGCAACCCTCGCGGCACGCCTCATGTCCGCCGAAGAACCTCGCAAGCTCGGTGCCAATTGGCTGTTGCTCGATGCCTGGACCGGCGATCTGCGCGAGCCGTCGGCGCGACGGGCGGTCCCGACGCTGCCCGGCGAAATCGACACCGCCGACACCCAGCCACGCAGCGCACGCCTTGAACGCCAGCCAAATGTGCGTGCAGCCTATGCCGACGAGGACGACGATCAGGAACAAGGCCTGTGGATGGTGCAGCCCGCCGAGCCGCTGGAAAAGGCCGAAGACCCCATGGGAATGCAGCGCCCTGCCGACCGGGATACCGACACCCCGGCGGCTGATTTTGCCGAGTCATTGGCCGAACTCGAGGAAGCCCGACTGGTGGTCACGGCCGGTCCCACGAAAGAAGTGCTGCTGTCTGACGATCTGCCACAGACCCGTGCTCAGCACGGTGCACAGGATCTTGCCAGCAACGCAATCAGCTACCCCGAGTGGGATTACCGCCGGCAGGTCTACCGTGATCCGGGTGCAACCCTGCAACTGTGTCCCGCCCTGGCAGGCCCACAGCAGTGGGTCGAGCGAACCCTCGCGACTCACCGTCCGGTGCTCGATGCCATCCGCCGGCAATTCGAAAGCCTGCGGGCCCAACGGGTCAGGCTGCGCAAACAATGGGAGGGCGACGATATCGATCTGGAGGCGTATATCGACGGTTGCGCCGAGGCCCGCGCCGGCCTGAGCATGCCGCAGGCGCTGTATCAGACCCAGCGCCGGGGCCGGCGCGACATGACGATCATGTTGCTGATCGACGTCAGCGGCTCCACTGACAGCTGGCTGTCCTGCCATCGCCGGGTCATTGATGTCGAGCGCGAGGCGTTGCTGCTGGTCTGTTTGGCGTTGGAGAGCCTAGGCGAGCCTTACAGCGTGCTGGCGTTTTCCGGCGAGGGGCCACAAAGTGTCACGATACGCACCCTGAAAGCATTCGATGAGTGCTACAGCAGTGAAGTCGGCCGGCGCATTGCCGCACTCGAACCGGAACGTTATACCCGGGCTGGCGCTGCCATTCGTCACGCGAGCACATTGCTGATGCGCGAAGCGGCCACACACCGGCTCCTGTTGCTACTTTCCGACGGCAAGCCGAACGATATTGACCAGTACGAAGGTCGCTATGGCGTGGAAGACATGCGTCAAGCCGTGACCGAAGCCAAGCTACAAGGCATGCACCCTTTTTGTTTGACCATCGACCGCCAGGCAGCGAACTATCTACCAGCAGTGTTCGGATTGCGGCAGTACGTCTTACTGCCCAGGCCGGAGCTGTTGCCCAGCGCGCTGCTGGAATGGATCAAGAGGCTGGTGATGGCTTGATCCCCCTTCAGACGGCTTTTTTTTGCCTGATGATGTTGGCAACAGGAAACCAGTAGCTGCGCAGCTCTGCCAATTTTTTTCCAACGAACGCAGATCAGATTCGATCAGCACCTTTTGGCACCATTTATAATGGTCATGCCAGGAACCTAAAGCCGATTGAAGTGCTTTCAGAGAACTCGCCGCTTTGCGCGAAAGCGGTGAAATTTCGGGAAAAGCCTCCGTGAGGTAGCGAGTCCGCTTGACCAGGATTCTCAACTCGTGTCGATCAAATCCAGTGTCATCCACGGCAGTATTCAAGCGGTCGATCTGCAGAGAATGCGGCGGCGTGTTCTGCTTTCCTGCGAAACCTGTTGCGATGATCCGCATCGATTCCATCTTCACTCAATGAAATCGCAGCGAACCACGCGAGTATGGCTATGGCAAAGGCAGAAGAGTCGGCCGAACTGAGGGAGCGACACCTGCAAATTGTGGGCAGTCTGGAAGTCCCGTCCATTGATACGCAACAGATGCCACTGCAGCTCATCGCCGGCGTGCAGGACAACCACCCCGGACAAGCAACCAGCTACTCGCTCTGACTGCCAGTCGAGGGGTCCGCTACGTCCTCCGTCGGCTTGTCTGTAGTGATGAGCGTCTCGAGGCCCCAGTCACCAGGCAGATACCAATCCTCGCCGAACAGCTCGGCCGGATGCATCGTACGGTCGGAGCCATTGCCGCAGGCCAGGGACTTCGCCGGACAATACCGGTCGCACCCCCAACAGATCCGTTCGGGGTGCTTGGGGTTGATGGGGAAGTTCTTGGCCATGCCGATCTCCGGTCATTGGGAGGCTTTATTCCAACCTACAGACGTTACGCAAAGCCAGCCTTGATACACATCAAGAATCGACATCGGGTGACTGCGCTCACCTCCTTCGCAATCCCGGGGCTAAGCTAATGCTTTAATAGAATTGGAGACGTCTCTCATGCTCAATAAAAATCCTTTCCCAAGCGGCCTATCAACTTGGGACGATCAAGATGCCGCAACATCTCTCGATGACAAAGCGTTTACCGCTCCGCCCGCCTTGACCAACGCCGAACTGGTTCATCTGCGTGTCCGAGTGATTGCCCTGGAAAACCTGGTCATCGCCCTGCTGGCCGATGGATCGGAACACCAACTCGCCGTCGCGCGGGAGATGGCCACCTACATTTCCCCCAGACCCGGTTTTACCCAGCATCCGCTGACCATTCACGCAGCCGAACAGATGACCCACAGCGTCGAGCGCGCCCAGCGATTTCGCCAGCGTGATGAGCCGTCGATTTAATTGCTCGAAACTTGATAGTAATCATTATTGTTCGCAGCAAAGCTTCCTAGACTCCGGCTCCTACTCGCCAATGCCCAGGAAGACATCATGCGCATCCCCTGTTCGCTGTCGCTTGCCCTGCTTTTGCTTACACCGCTGGCTCATGCCAAGGAATACCCAATCGGTGAACCACAGTCGTGCCCCGGGTTGGAAGTCGGGGCGGTGTACTTGCAGCCGATCGAGATGGAGCCTGCCGGGATGATGCGGGCCACCGCAGATTCCGATGTGCATCTGGAAGCCGACATTCGCGCCATGGCGGACAATCGACAGGGCTTTCAGGAAGGTAGTTTTGTGCCCTACCTCAACGTTTCTTTCAGCCTGAAAAAACACGGCAGCGAGCCCGAGATCAAAGGCGATTTCCACGCCATGGTGGCCAACGACGGGCCGCACTATGGCGACAATGTAAAGCTGCTTGGCCCCGGTAAATATCAGCTGACGTTCACCATTCTGCCACCCGGCGGGCATGGCTCCCTCGGGCGCCACACCGATAAAGAAACCGGTGTCGCCCCCTGGTTCGAACGCTGCGAACTGCACTACGAATTCATCTACGCCGGCATCGGCAAAAAAGGCGGCTATTGAATGAAGCGCCTGCACATTGCCTGGCTGACCCTCGCCGGAGCCGTCGTGCCATTGACCGTTTATGCCCAGTTACCCAGTTACGAACTGAGCCTTCGCGATGGCCACTTCACGCCGGCCTTGCTGGAGGTGCCGGCCGGACAGCCCTTCAAGATTGTTCTGAAGAACGTCGGCCAAGGTCCGGCCGAGTTCGAGAGCACGCCGTTGCGGGTTGAAAAAGTCCTGTCGCCGGGCGTGACCACCTTCGTGGTGATTCACCCCCTGAGGCCCGGTCACTACCCCTTTTTCGACGAGTTCAATCCGCAATTGCCCGAGGGCGGCATCCTCGCGAAATAACCTGTTGGCGCACGGAGCTTTCATGAATCAATCAATGTTCATCGTCTGGCGCGAAAGCGTCGAGGCGCTGCTGGTGATCAGCATTCTCCAGGCCTGGGCCAGCCAGCAAGGCCAACGTCATCGGCTGGTCAAATACCTGTGGGCGGGTGTGGTGCTGGGGTTGATGCTCTCGGGTCTGCTGGCAGTGTTGATTCTGTTTGCCGGCGAGGCCATGAGCGGGTCGGCCAGTGAATGGTTCCAGGCCGCACTCGCGCTGGCTGCCAGCCTGTTGATCGTGCAGATGGCGGGTTGGATGCACCGTCACGGGCGCACCCTCAACCACGATTTGCGACGACACGCCGATAGCCACCTGGCCCGGCAAGGTGGCGCAGGTCTGTTACTGCTGGCCATGCTCGCGATCTGCCGCGAAGGCAGCGAAACGGTGGTCTTTCTCTATGGCGCTGGGGCTCGGCTGCGAGGTCCGCAACTCGGTTTTTTTGCCGTCGGCGGCATTTTGGGACTGGTGCTGTCGGTGCTGACCATTACGCTGCTGCACTGCAGTCGCCGATTCATTTCATGGCAACGGTTCTTTGCCCTCAGCGAAGTCATCTTGCTCATGCTCGGTGCGGCGTTGCTGGTCAGCGGCACTGAGCGAATCGGCGGCCAACTGCTCGCCCTGGATTTGCCGGACGTGGTTTACAGCCTCGTTGGCGAAGCGCTGTGGGACAGCAGCACGTTGCTGAGCGACAGCCA
>Ga0157370_10004314_pt1 | contig 16344 bp, 13 predicted proteins | sample C35metaG_FD_113463 | JGI IMG/M metagenome (GOLD analysis project Ga0157370, IMG submission 113463) | Corn rhizosphere microbial communities from Kellogg Biological Station, Michigan, USA - C3-5 metaG | ecosystem: Host-associated > Plants > Roots > Rhizosphere > Soil | place: USA: Michigan...
CGACGAGATCGCCGAAGGTGAAGCGGTCATAGATGCGCATACTCGGCCCGTCGGGATGCGACAGGCTCGGCCGCAGCGGCATGTGCTCGTAATAGGCGCGATAGGCCGCAGCGCGGCGCTGCAGGAATTTCGCCGGATCGTCGAAGGTCTCGGACCATTCTCCGGCGTAATCGTTCTGCACCTCGTGATCGTCCCAGGTCATCAGCGCCGGGACGGTTGCGTGCAGCCGCTGTAAGTCGGCATCGGTGCGATATTGGGCATAGCGGTTGCGGTAGGTGCGCAAATCATGCGCGGCGGTGCCGTCGCTGTGCCGGCGCACGCCCGGGCGGCGCCCGGTGAATTCATAAATGTAGTCGCCGAGAAAGATGACGAGCTCGGGCTCTTCCGCGGCGAGATGGCGGTAGGCCGAGAAATAGCCGAGCTCGTAATTGGCGCAGGAGACGAAGCCGAAGCGCAGGCGCTCCAGCGGCGAGCCCGGCGCGGGCGCAGTCATGGCACGCCCCACCGGGCTTTGCGCGGCGCCCGCGGCGAAGCGATACCAATAGGGCCGGCCGGGCGCGAGGCCGCTCACCTCGACATGCACCGACCAGGCGAAGTCGGGTTCGGCGAGGGCGGTGCCGCGGCGCACGACGCTCCGCATCGCTGGGTCGGACGCGATCTCGTAGGCGATAGGGATCGCCGCGCCGCTCATGCCGCCGGGGGTGGCCGGATCGGGGCTCAGCGGCTCGGGCGCCAGCCGCGTCCACAGGACGAAGCCGTCGGGCCGCGGATCGCCCGAGGCGACGCCGAGGCTGAACGGGTCGGCGCTCCAGCGCGGCCCCGGCGCCGCGCAACCGATGAGCGAAGGCGCGAGCGCGCTGCCGGCGAGCGACACCGCGCCGCGCAAGACCTGGCGCCGCGTCAGCATCGTCCGCCGCCCATCAAAGCTCGGTCGAAAGCGCGGGCTGCGCGGTCTCGACGGGGCGTTTTGCCTCGCGGCGAATGCCCCATTTCACCACCGCGCCATTGCTGCCGACATGACCGTCGAGCACGATCTGGCGGGTTTTCTTCACATCGCCCGAACCGAGATAGATGCTCTCGGCGATGCTCAGCACCGCGCCTTCGGTGCGCAGGCGCCAGCCGATGCCGCTTGGTAACCGCAGCAGCGCGGCGTTGCCGTCCTGGGTGATCGAGGCTTGGACCTGGGGATGCAGATGGAAGCGGATGGCGAAGCCCTGCCCCGCCCGGCCGGTCATCCGGTCTTCGCCTCGCAGATCCTCGCCGTCCGCGGCGAGGAACAGTTGGCGCGCATGGGTCAGGCCCAGGCTCTTCTTGTAGCCGTCATGGCTGGCGGCGATCCATTGCGCACCCGCATCCTCGGCGCGCATCGAGGTGACCTCTTGCGGGCCGTCCGCGACGCCGCCATCGGGGCTAAAGGTGATCGCGCTCATATCGGCGGCGACGACCGTCGAGTGCGCGGCGGTCGCCCGCATCGCCGCCCGCCATTCCTCGCTCGGCCCGTGATAGGCGCCGCAATTGACCACGAGCCGATCGCGCCCATAGCTCATCTCGAAGGCGAGAAGCTCTGCATGAGCGCTGCGGTCGAAACCCGGCGGCGGCGGCTTGCCGCAATCGAACAGCACGAGCGAATGCCCCGCGCGCAGGCGCTCGAAGCCGCTATGTGGCGCGGTCGAGGGCGGACGCCCTTTGGCATCGGCGCGCGCCAGCACCCGGTCGATGACCGCGGCCTCGCCCTCATTGGCGCCGTTGAAGAGCGCCAGCCCGCCATCGCCGTGACGGAAAAAGCGCAGCATCGGCGCGCTGCGGTCGATCGCCTGCTGGAGCGCGGGCGGGATTTCGGTGTGCGAGACGATGAGCGCGGCGCGCGCATCGATGAGATGGCGGAGCGCGGCGAGCTGCGCCGCCGGGCTGCGCGCGATATGCCCGCCATCGACGAGGATCTGGGTTTGCGCCTCCTGAGACAGGCTGGTCAGCGCACGCGTGAGTAGCCGGTCATGGCCCTGCGCCGCGAGCGCCGCGACGAGGCCGCGCAAGGCCGCGAGGCGCTTGATGCCCGGCTCTTCCTTGCGGGCAATGCGCGCGAGGTGGCGTGTCTGCCGCGCGAGGCTTTGCAGCAGCGCGCGGCGCAGCGCGGCATCGGCTCCGAGGCGCTCGAAATGCTCGAGCCAGGCGAAGAGCCGGTTGCCGATCACATCGGCGCGCCAGGCGAGCCGGTCATAGATCTCGAACCGCTTGATCCAATCCGCTGTCCAGTCGCGGGCGGTCTGCCAGGCCGCCTCGCTTCCGACCGCCGCAATATCGCCGAGCCATTGAAAGCTGTGCAGCGCCGCGCGCCATTCCTCGCCGGCATCGGCGCGCCAGGGCGGCGAGGGTGCGCGGACATATTCGTTCTCGAAGCGGAATTCGCCGGCGAGCAGCATGTCGCCGCGGCCGCGTTCGCCGGGCCAAGGCTCGAGCGGCAGGCTCACGCCGCGCGGCGAGCCGCCGAACAGGCGGAGATGATAGATCGCCGAAGCGAAATACAGCGCGCGCAGTTCCTGGCGCACGGGATTTCGGGCCGCTCTAGCCACCGGGGCGCGCGTCTGCGGCGCCGCGCAATTGGCGGATATTGCCCGCATAAGCGGAGGCTCCGCCGGCAAAGCTCGCCGTTCCCGCGACCAGCACATCGGCACCGGCGGCGATGGCGGCGCGGGCGGTGTCGGGATTGATGCCGCCATCGACCTCGAGATCGATCGAGCGGCCGCGCCCATCGATCATCGCGCGCACGGCGCTCACCTTCTCGAGCGCTTCGGCGATGAAGCTTTGCCCGCCGAAGCCGGGATTGACGCTCATCACGAGGACGAGATCGATATCGCCGAGCACGTATTCGATCGCATCGACGGGCGTCGCGGGGTTGAGCGCGACGCCGGCCTTTTTCCCAAGCGATTTGATCAGCTGGATGCTGCGATGGAGATGCGGTCCGGCCTCGGGATGAAGCGTGATGATATCGGCGCCGGCGGCGGCGAAATCGGGAATATAAGGATCGACCGGCGCAATCATCAGATGCACGTCGAAGGGCAACGCCGAATGCGGCCGGAGTGCCGCGACGACGCCGGGCCCGATCGTGAGGTTGGGCACGAAATGCCCGTCCATCACGTCGACGTGAATATAGTCGGCGCCCGCGGCGGTGATCGCCCGGACCTCTTCGCCCAATCGCGAGAAGTCGGCCGAGAGAATCGACGGCGCGATTCGGGTCTTCTGCTGCATGGCGGTTTGGTAACAGGGAAGCGCCGCCGCCGCAAGGCGGCGGCTCGCCTTAGGCGGGAACCAGGGCGCCGGGCGTTTTGAGATAGCGCGTCGCGATCGCATCGGCCGCCCAATAGGCCAGCGCGCCGACGGCGCCGGTCGGCGGGTGGCCCGGATTCTGCGGGAAGGTCGAGGCGCCGAGGATGAAGAGGTTGCTCGCCTCCCAGGCCTGGAGATAGCGGTTGACGACGCTGGTCTTGGGATCCTCGCCCATGATCGTGCCGCCGGTGTTGTGCGTCGATTGATAGGGCAGGACATTGAAATCGCCGCGCCGCGGCATCGGCATGCCGAGGATCGTCGGATTCATTGCGCGGGCGATCTCGACCGCTTTCGCGGTGGTGAAGGCCGAAAGCTTCCGATCGTTGTCGCGGAAATTATAAGTCATGCGGATCAAGGGCCGCCCGAGCGCGTCGCGATAGGTCGGGTCGAGATCGAGGTAATTGGCGCGATGCGCGAAATTCGCGCCCGAGGCGTGGATGGTGAAGGCGCGGCTGTACCATTTCGCCGTCGCTTCCTTCCAGGCGCGGCCCCAGCGCGGCGTGCCGGGCGGCGTCATGCGCCCGGCGATCGGCCGGCCATGGACAGGGCCAGCGAAGATGAGCGCGCCGCCGAAAAAGCCCAAGCCGCCATGATCGAAATTGTCGCCGTTGAAATCGTCGACATTCATCTGGTTGGCGCCTGCGGCGATGAAGGGGTTGATCTCCTCCTTCTCGAAGAAGACCGCGACATTGCCGGTGACCTGATAGCAGTAATTCTTGCCGACGGCGCCTTGGCCCGTCACCGGATCATAGGGCGTGCCGATCCTCGAGAGGAGCAAGAGCTTGGTGTTGGTGAAGGGATAGGCGCAGAGCGCGACGAGGCCTGCCGGCTGCTCGAATTCCTCTCCCGTCGCCATATCGGTATAGCGGACCGCTGCCACTTTGCGCGACGCCTTGTCGTGGACGAGCTCCGTCACCCAGGATTGGGGCCTCAGCTCGAAGCGCGGATCGGCGAGAAGGACCGGCAGGATGGTCGAGTTGGGGCTTGCCTTCGAATTGGTTGCGCAGCCGAAGCGGTCGCAATGGCCGCAAAACAGCGTCGGATTGAGGACGAGACCTTCGGGATTGCGGTACTCGCGGCTGAGATTGGCCGAGGGCGTCGGATAGGGATGAAGCCCCAGGCTCTTCGCCGCATTCTCGAACAGCATGCCCGCATGCGATGGCGGCAGCGGCGGGTTGGGATAGTCGCTCCGGCGCGGTCCCTCGAAGGGATTGCCGCCGGCGATGATCTCGCCGTTGAGATTGCCGGCCTTGCCCGAGGTGCCGCACAGCTTCTCGAAGTGCTCGTAATAAGGCTCGAGCTCGTCATAGCGCATCGCCCAATCGGCGATGGTCATGTCATCGGCGATCGCATTTTTCCCGTAGCGCGCGGTGATGCGGCTCCTCAGCTCATGGTCGAAGGGGAGAAAGCGCCAGGTCATGCCGTTCCAGATCGTGCCGGCGCCGCCCAGCCCCATGCCCGGCATGAACGCGCCGAAACGCCGGAACGGCAGCGCGCTCTCGCTTAGCTCGTGCCGCAGGGTGAGCGTCTCGAGCGCGGGATCCTGAACCAGTTCCTGGCGCACATGGTATTTGAGCTCGTCGCGGATGAAGGGCAGCGCGAAGTCAGCCTCGGGCGTGCGCATCTTGCCGCGCTCCAAGCCGACGACGCGAAGCCCGGCCTTGGTAAGCTCGCGCGCCAGAATGCTGCCGGTCCAGCCGATGCCGATCACGACGGCATCGACTTCTTTGAGCCGCGTCACCATGGGCGAGGCTTTAGGCGAAATCGCCGATCGAGCGCGGCTTGGCACGATAGCGCTTGCCGCGATAGGTCTCGATCGCCGCCTGGTAATCCGCCATGAGGCCCGGATAGCCGAGCATCTTCCAGCCGGCCAAGTCGCGATTGCCGCCGTAATAGGGATCGGCGAAGAAGCCTTCCATCACGATGGTGAGCAGCGCCTCGAAGAACTCCTTGGCACCGAAGCCCGCGAATTCCGCCTTGCCGCTCTCCATCGCCGCGAGCGCCTCGCCGCGCTCGGTCTCGCCGAGGGCTGCGAAAGAGCGGCCGAAGCGCGCTTGCGTCCAAGCTTCCGCAGCGGCAATGCCGTCAGCGAAGAAATCGCGCGGGGTCAGGCCCAGCTGATAGCCATGCTCGGGCTTGCCCTTCTCGATAGGCCCGTCGCGATAGAGCCGCGCGCCTTCGCCGTACGGCCCTGCCAGCTCGCAATCGATGAAATCGATGACGCCGCACTGGCTCGCGGAAGGCGAGAGCGCGTCCGCCGGAATGATCGTATCGGCCGCGGCTTGGAGAAAGGCGGCTTCCGCTTCCGTCAGAGTGAGATAGTCGGAAGCGGCCATGGGTCAGAGCGGGATGACGAGCAGCGTGTCGATGCGCCGCGATTCCTGCACGACGATGCGCTCCTCGAACATGGCGCCGTCCGCATCCAAGACGATTTTGTCGAGATAGAGCCCCGCCGAGAAGGTCGTCATCTCGCCCGTCACCATGGTGCGGATGACGAGATAGTTCTGGCGGCAGGCGACGCGGCTCGCATCGATGCGCTCGATTGCGAGGCCCGACAGCATATGGGTGTAGCGCTGGGGCTCGTAGACATTGACGCGGCGATAGCCGGTGACGCGATCGATGAGCATGCCGCGGCTCGCGCATTCCATCAGCGGCAGGGCGAAGCCGCGCGCGAAATTCTCGCGCGTCACGACCCGGTAGAGGCATTTCTCGACGAAGAGCTCGGGCCAGGATTCGAGCTGATCGTCATCGATGGCGCGGATATAGCGCGCATTGAGGGCCTCGACCTGGCGCCGCGCCGCATCGTCGACATTCGTCCCGAGCAGGGTCATCGCGTCAAAAACCCATCAGGTCGCGATAGGCCTGCCAGAAGCCGCGCAAGGCGGTCTCGGTGGCGCGCACGCCGGGCGACGCCTTGATGTCGCGCCCGCCCATCTCCATCACCGCGGCTTGACTTGGATCGGCGCCGGCGATGCCGCGCTGGACATAGCCGCCGACCGAGCCGTCCTCCATCGAGACATAGCCGGCCGGACCGATGAGATTGGCCTGCAAATGGCGCATGCGGCGCAGCTCGGCATCGTCGTCCTTGTAGCCGAAGCAGGTCCAATGCAGCTCCGATTTGTCGAGGCTCAGCGGCACGGTCTGGCGAATCGCGAGCGTGTTGTAGATCTGCTGCGTGTTGCAGGTCGGGAAGATCGACTGGATCGCGATGGTGAGGCCGTCGTCGAATTCCTGGAGCCGGGTCAAGAAGGAGGAGTCGGCGAGCCCCACATCCTCGATCACCGAGCGCAGCCCCTTGCCTTCGTAATTGGTCTTCTGAATGTCGCGCGATGCCGCCGAATAGAGAATGTTGTGCCAGCCCTCATGGCCGAGCGCGACGCCGCCCAGCATCGAGAGGCGATTCAATTTGAACGTCGCGTAGAACGCGTGGAGGATGGTCGCGTGATAGGGATCGCGCGAATTCTCCATATAGAGCTTCCAATTGTTCGGCAGAACCTGGTGGTAATAGCCGATCACCTCGACCGGGCGGTTGAAGATGCGCCGGATATGCGCCGCCATGTCCGGCCCGAGATAGGGCTCGACCGCCTCGACCGTCTCGCTGAAGGTCCCGAACACCATGCCGCTGAAATTCTCGACGCGGACGCGCTGCAGCCCGTGCTGGCGCAAATCGAAATCCGCCGGCATGCCGCCCGCGCCGGCGAGCCCGCGCTGAAACGCGACCGAGGTGAGATCGCCTTTAAGATCGTAGGTCCAGGCGTGGTAGACGCAGGTGAATTCCTTGCGCTTGCCGCAGGGCTCGATGCACAAGAGCGCGCCCTTATGGGCGCAGCGATTGACCATGGCATTGATCCGCCCCTCGCCGTCGCGGACGACGATGATCGGCGTCTCGCCGATGAAACTGGTGCGGTAATCGCCGGGCTCGGGGATCTCGGCCTCGAGGCAGAGATAGTGCCAAGTGGGACCGCGGAAGATGCGCTCCTGCTCGCGCGCGTAAATCGCCGGGTCGTTCATCACCCGATAGGGGGCGCGGGTGGCGCCCTCTTTCGGCCATTCCATCAGAGGTATTTCGTTTTGCATGGCGCGGAGCAAGGCATGGCGGCCCCGCTCCTGTCAAGCATGGGGCCGTTGCTACTGGCGCATGAGCCGTGCGGCGAAAAATCCGTCGATGCCGTCGCGCTCCGCCAGATGGCAGGGCAAGGTGCGAAGATCGCCCTCGGGGCTGACGCATTCCTGCAACCCGCCGATTTCCGATGCGTCGAGCGGCACGCGCCGCACCGGCGCGCCGGCTGCGAACAGGCGCTCGATCTGCTGCTTGCCTTCCTGCGGCTCAAGCGAGCAGGTGCAGTAAACGACGATGCCGCCCGGCGCCAGCATCTGCACCGCCGCCGCGAGCAGCCTTTCCTGCACGCCGCCGAGACGGATCACATCGTCCTGGCTTTTGAGATGGGGCACGTCGGGGTGGCGGCGGATCGCGCCCGTCGCCGTGCAGGGCGCATCGAGCAGGATAAAGCGGACGGGCTGCGGCGGCCGCCACTGGATGGCATCGGCGACCAAGGTCTGCGCGCTCAATTGCAGACGCGCGAGATTGGCGTTGAGCCGATCGACCCGCCGCGGCGAGCGGTCGAGGGCGATCACCTTGGCGCCCGCCGCCGCGAGCTGGGCGGTCTTGCCGCCGGGCGCGGCGCAGAGATCGAGCACCGTCTCGCCCGCGACATTGCCGAGAAGCTTCGCCGGCAGTGCGGCGGCGGCATCCTGCACCCACCACGCCGCTTCGTTATACCCCGGAAGATTGGCGATCGCGCCGCCGCCTTGACGGCGCAAGCTCCCCGTCGCCAGCAGCACGGCGTCGAGCCGCTCGCGCCACAGCTCGGGATCTTTCTTCACCGAAATGTCGAGCGGCGCCTCGTGCAGATGCGCCAAGGCGATGGCGCGCGTCGTCGGCTCGCCATAAGCATCGCACCAATTGCGCCACAGCCAGGGTGGGACGTTGAGCAGCGCCTCGTCCTGCTGCGCGATCAGCGTCGGCCCTTCCTGGCTCAAGCGCCGCAGCACGGCATTGACCAAGCCTTTGTAGGAGAGAAAGCCGCGCGCTTCGGCGAGATCGACGGTGGTCGCGACCGCGGCGTGCGGCGGCGTGCGCAGGAACAACAGCTGGGCAAGGCCCATGCGCAGCAAATCCTGCGTCGCGGCGGCGCGCACCGGCAGCGGCTTTTCGAGGCAATGCGCGATCATCGCGTCGATCTGTCCGAGCCGGCGCAACACGGTCGCGACGAGAAGCCGCGCAAAGGCGCGGTCGCGTGCCGGCAAATCCGCCATGCCGGCGTAATCCTCGATCGCCTCATCGAGCGGATGACGCTGCCGCAGCACCGCGCCGATGAGATCGAGCGCCGCGTTGCGTGCCGATGTCGTGGTTACGGCCGTACGAACGTGCGGTGAACCCTGCATGAAATGAAACTGGGCCTCGATGCAATGCGCTTCAATGGCGCGCGGCTTTTCTTAGTTCAGTCCTTAAAACGCCGCAGTTTGGTCACGATGGCGGTGTATGGGCGGCGCGATATCGACGCAACATTTCGGCGAATGTGTCGAGGAGCGCGGCTTCGATCTCCGGCTGATCGCCCAGCCGCGCGAGCGTCAGCGCTGCCGCTTCGAGCGTCGAAAGCCCCTCGCGCCGCGGCTCGCGGCGCAATTTGCCGTAGAGCGAGCGCCGCTTTGGGTTGAGAGCGATGCGGCGGCATTTCAGCACCCAGGGATTCCGCCACCACAGCGTCTTCGCTTGGCTCCAGCTGCCGTCGAGCAGGATCACCCCTTCGATCTCGCGCAGCACGCGATCCTGGTCGGCGAGCGGCGCGCCTTTGGCATCGACGGCGACGATCTCGCGCGCCGGCAGGGCGGCGGCGGAGAGCGAGCCGAGATAGAGCACCGCCCAACGCTTGGGATCGGCGGGACGCCCGAGCGCTTTCGCAAGCGTCGGCCAGCTCAGCCCGATTTTGAGGCTCGCGCGCGCGAGGCGAAGCACGGCCGGCCGGGCGCTGGCGAGGAGACGGTCCTGCTCTTGCGGATGCTGCAGGATGAGAAGCTCGATCCGGTTGGCGAGCGGCTGGGCGGTGACGCAAACGCAAAGCGGCGGCGGCTTGCCGCAGCGCCGGCAATCCTCGCCGAGCGGCGCCCTCGCCTCCGTTTCCGGTGAAGGCATCATCGGGTCTCTATAGGCGGCGGTGCCGGGCTTGGCAAAGCGTCGGGCGCCGCGTCATAGTGGCGGGCATGGAGAAGACCTCATTGCCGCCCGCCGCGCGGCCCGCGCCCGCGCCCAAGGACTCGCCGCGCCCGCCGCGCGAAGTGGGCGGTCCTCCCGGTCCCGAGCCGACCCGGCATGGCGATTGGGAGTTCAACGGCCGCTGCACGGATTTTTGAGAGGCGCTGCCGAGGGGGCTGCGATGGCGATCGATTTCCACGACCGCGAGGTCATCGTCACCGGGGGCACCGGCGCGCTCGGCATTGCCGTGGTGGGCGAGTTGCTCGCCGGCGGCGCCATCTGCCACGTTCCCTATTACATCGAGGAAGAGGAGAAGCGGTTTCCGCACCGCGAGCATCCGCGCGTCAAATTGATCGCCGGCGGCAATCTCGCCTCTCAAACCGTGGTCAATCGCCTCTATGACGCCGTGCCCAAGCTTTGGGCCTCGGTGCATCTGGCGGGCGGGTTTGCGGCATCGCCCGTCGCCGAGACCAGCGAGAGCGATCTCGTCACCATGCTGCGCACCAATCTCGTCACCTGCTTCCTCTGCTGTTCGGCGGCGGTGCGGGCGATGCGGCGCGCGGGCAAGGCCGGCGGGCGAATCGTCAATGTCGCGGCGCGCCCGGCTTTGGAGCCCCGGCTGGGCGCCGGCTCGGCCGCTTACGCGGCGAGCAAAGCGGGCGTTGCCGCGCTGACCCAGGCCTTGGCCGCCGAGGTGCTGGGCGAGGGCATTCTCGTCAATGCCGTCGCGCCCTCGATCATCGACACGCCGGCCAATCGCAGCGCCATGCCGAAGGCAAGCTATGCGCTGTGGCCGAAGGCCGACGAGGTCGCCGCGGTGATCTGCGGCTTGGCCTCGCCCGACAACCGCATCACCAGCGGCGCCGTCATCCCGATCTACGGCCGCGCCTAAAGCGGCTCGCGCGCGCCAAAGAAAAGGGCCCGGAAGCTTGCGCCGCCGGGCCCTTTCCGAAGTCTTCTCCCGCGCGTCAGTCGCGCCGCGTCCCCATCAGCTGCATCAGCATGATGAACAGGTTGATGAAGTCGAGATAAAGCGAGAGCGCGCCCATGATCGCCTTCTTGCCGACAACGACGCTGCCATCGCCCTCCCAGTACATCTCCTTGATGCGCTGGGTATCCCAGGCGGTGAGGCCGGTGAAGACGAGGACGCCGATCACGGAGATCGCGAACTGCACCGCCGGCGAATGGAAGAACAGGTTGACGAGCGAGGCGATGATGATGCCGATCAGCCCCATCATCAGGAAGGAGCCGAATTTCGACAGGTCGCGCTTCGTCGTATAGCCGTAGAGGCTCATCGCGAGGAAGGTCGCGGCGGTGATGAAAAAGACCTGAGCGATGCTGGCGCCGGTGTAGACAAGGAAGATGTAGGACAGCGATAGCCCCATCAGCCCGGCAAAGCCCCAGAACGTTGCCTGCACCGCGCCGAGGCTCATCTTCTGGATGCGGAAGCTGAACAACAGCACGAGCGCCAGCGGGGCGAATACCACCACCCAAATCAGCGGCGTCTGCGCGATCTGGGCATAGAGACCGGTCGCCGCGGCGAAGTAGGCGACGAGGCCGGTCAGCGCGAGGCCGCCCGCCATGTAGTTGTAGACGCGCAGCATGTAATTGCGCAGGCCGACATCGATCCCGACTTGCGGGAACGCGCTATTAGCGCTCGCCGACCAGCGATTGTTCGAGTCGTAGGACATGTAACCCCCTGTATCTCGGAGTTGTGGCTCTTGCCGATGATATTGGCAGGTTTGAAGGCGAATTCAATCCCGCTCGCAAGGGCGGCTCGCCGGGATGGACATCAACCATGCCGTTAGCCACGATGCCCTGCTAACAGCGATGTAATTAACGGGAGGGCGAGATGGCGAGTGCAGGCGAATTCGATTACGTGATCGTCGGCGCGGGCTCGGCCGGCTGCACTTTGGCGCATCGCCTTGGCGAAGACCGTGCCATACGCGTGCTCGTCCTCGAGGCGGGCGGCTGGGATAAGGATTTCTGGCTCCACATCCCGCTGGCCTGGGGACGGAATGTGCTGCATCGCCGCAAGGATTGGATGTATTCCTCGCAGCCGGAGCCCGGAACGGCTAACCGCAGCATTGCGATCAATCGCGGCAAAGTGATCGGCGGCTCCTCCTCGATCAACGGCCTCGCCTATGTGCGCGGCCATCGTGGCGATTACGACCGCTGGGCGTCGCGTGGCTTGGGGCAATGGTCTTACGCGCATGTGCTGCCCTATTTCCGGCGCGCGGAAAGCTGGGAGGGCGGCTCTTCCACCTATCGCGGCGGCGAGGGGCCGCTCAGCACGATTTTTCCGAAATCGGACGATCCCATCAACGAGGCCATCATCGAAGCGGGCAAGCTTGCCGGCTTTCCCTTCACCGCGGATTACAATGGTGCCGAGCAGGAAGGCTTTTGCCGCTCGCAATCGACCATCCGCAATGGCCGGCGCTGCAGCGCCGCGGTCGCCTATCTCTATCCGGCGCTCGCCCGCGGCAACAATGTCGAAGTCGAGGTCGATGCGCATGTCGCGCGCATCCTCTTCGAGGGAACGCGCGCGGTCGGTGTCGAATACACGCAGCGCGGCGAGACCAGGATCGCGCGCGCCGGCCGCGAAGTGATCCTGTCGGGCGGCGCGATCAATTCGCCGCAGCTCTTGATGCTGTCGGGCATCGGCGACGCCGAGGAGCTGAAGCGCCACGGCATCGCCGTGAAGCTCCACCAGCCGAATATCGGCAAGAACCTCCAAGATCACATGGGCGCCTCGGTCGACGCGCTGCGCACCGTGCCGGGACCGCTGCAAAAGGCGCTGCGCGCCGACCGCATCGCGCGGCATCTGGCGCAGGCGCATTTCTTCGGCCGCGGCCCGGCGGCGACGGTGATGAACAATGTCCAGGCCTATTTGAAGACCGATCCGTCCGAAGCCATGCCCGATTTGCAATTTCTCTTTCGCGTCGCGCCGCTCGATGCCGGGCCTTACCTGCCGCCCTTCAAGCCGGCCTTCCTCGACGGCTATGGCGTCCGCGCGGTGGTGCTGCGGCCCGAAAGCCGCGGCAAGCTCTCGCTCGGCTCGGCCGATCCGCGCGCGCCGATCCGCATCGAGCCGAATTTCTTCTCGCATGACAAAGACATCAAAACCATTCGCGACGGCATGCGCATGGCGCGCGAGGTGTTCGCGCAAGCGCCGCTCGCGCGCTTCGGCGGCGTCGAATCGGCGCCGGGCGGCGAGAAGACGAGCGATGCCGATCTCACCGCCTATATCCGCGCGACGGCGACCACGGTCTATCACCCGCTCGGCACCTGCAAGATGGGCGCCGATCGCGACGAGGCGGCGGTGGTCGATTCCGAGCTCAAGCTGCGCGGCATCGACGGGCTGCGCGTCGTCGACGCCTCGGTCATGCCCGATCTGGTCGGCGGCAATATCAACGCGCCGGTGATCATGGTGGCCGAGAAGGCCGCCGACATGATCCGCGGCCGCGTCCCCCTCGCGCCGGTCAATGTGTGACGGCGCGCCGCGCCGCTATTCGTTGCGCAGGAACGGCGCGGCCTTGGCGCCGAGCGCGCGCCAGGTTCCGGCAAACCCTGCCAGCAGGGTGAAGGCGGTCGCGGCCAGCGTCGTCACCGCGACCGTGCCGGCGAGGAAATCCCATGGCGTGTGCATCACGCGGGTCAGCAGGAAATAAGCCGCGATCGAGCCGATCACGGCAGCGAGAAGAGAGGCGGCGAGCCCCATCAGCGCATATTCGATGAGAAAGCTGCCGGCGATCTGCGGCCGGCTTGCGCCCAACACCTTCAACACCACCGCGTCATAGATGCGGCGGCGGCGGCCGGCGGCGATCGCGCCCGCCAAGACGAGCGCGCCTGCCGCCAGGGTCGCAGCCGCGGTCAACCGCACCGCGGCGGCGATCGCGGCGACGATGCTGCTCAAAGTGGCGAGCGCGTCCTTGACGGGGATCGCCGTGACATTGGGAAAGGCATCGGTCACCGCGCGCTCAAGCGCTGTCTCCTCGGCCGGCGGCGTGCGCGCGGTGGCGATGAAGCTTTGCGGTGCCTCGTCGAGCGGCTCGGGCGAGAACACCATGGCGAAGTTGATATTGAGCGAGCTCCAGTCGATCTCGCGCAGATTGGCGATGGTGGCGGTCAGATCGCGGCCGAGCACGTTGACGGTGATGGTGTCGCCGATCTTCAGCTTCATGCCGCGGGCGAGATCGGCCGCGAAAGAGACGAGCGGCGGCCCCTTGTAATCGGCCGGCCACCATTGTCCTTCGGCCAGCCGCGAGCCGGGCGGCAGGCTCGTTGCGTAGGTGAGGCCGCGATCGGAGCGGGTGGCCCAGCGCGCATCGGGACCGACAAAGGCGCGCTCCACCGGCACGCCATTGAGCGCGGTGATCCGGCCGCGCAGGCTCGGTACCTGATGCACGTCGCTGACGGCCGGCATGCCGGCGAGCAGCCGGTCGAAAGCGGCGATCTGGCTCGGCTGGATATCGATGAAGAAGAAGGAGGGCGCGCGCTGCGGCACGCTCTCGCCGATCTCGCGCATGAGATTGCCATGGACCAGCGCCACCGCGACGAGAACGGCAAGACCGAGGCCGAGCGAGGCGACGATGCTTCCGGTGGCGGCACCGGGGCGATAAAGGCTGGCAAGCGCCAGGCGCAACACCGTGACGCGCGGCCGACCGGCCAGCGCCGCCGCGCGCATGATGGCCCAAGCCGCGCCCCGGAACAGGGCGAGGGCTACCGCCGCGCCGAGGATGAACCACAGCGCGACAACGCGGTCCGCGGCGGTGGCGAGGACGAGCGCGGCGAGTCCCGCCGCCGCCAGCGCCGCAGTGGTGGCGGCGAGCCGGCCTGGCCGGGCGCGCGGCGGCTCGACGAGATTGCGGAACAAGCTTGCCGGCCGGGTCTGGCAGGCAATCCCGATCGGCCAGGAGGCAAAGACCAAGGTCGCCAGCAACCCGTAAGCGGCGGCGAGCAGCAGCGGCGCCGGATAGACCGCGAGCCGCGCCTCAACCGGCAGGACCGCCGGCAGGAACGGCACCGCGCCATAGGGCGCGAGCGCGCCGAGCACGAGTCCGAGGCCGATGCCCGCCAGCGATAAGACGAGGATCTGGAAGAGGTAAGTCGCGAAAACCAGGCGCAGCGGCGCGCCGAGGCATTTCAAAGTGGCGATGGTCGCGACCTTCTCGCGCAGATAGCTCTCGACCGCATTGCCGATGCCGACGCCGCCGACCAGCAGCGCAGTCAGGCCGACAAGGGTGAGAAAGACGGTCAGCCGGTCGAGCAATTGCTGCAAGCTCGGCGCGGCATCGGCGAAGCTGCGGATGCGCCAGCCCGCCTCCGGAAAGCGCTGGCCCAAAGCGGTGACGAACCCCGGCACGTCCCTGCCGCCCGGGAGGCGCAGCCGGTAAGCGTGCTCGACCAGCGTGCCGGGCACGATCAGGCCGGTCGAGCCGAGCGCCGCTTGCGCGATCATGACCCGCGGCCCGAGCTCGAAGCCGCCGCTGACGCTGTCGGGCTCATGCGCGATGATGGCGCGCAGCACGAAGCGGGCATGGCCGATGCGAATCGTGTCGCCAAGCCGCAGCTTCAAGCGGTCGAGCAGCGATTGCGCGATCGCCGCGCCCCAGGCGCCGTTCGCGTTGCCGAGCGCGCGCGACAGCGGCTGCTGGGGCGTAAGGTCGATGGTTCCGTAAAGCGGATAGGCGCCATCGACCGCTTTCAGCTCGATGAGGCTCCGGGCTTCATCGTCCGGGCGCACCGCCATGGCACGCAGCCGCGTGACATCCGAGACGGCGCCCGTGGCGGCGAGGTAGCGGCGTTCCTCGGGACTCGCCGCGCGCTGCGCCAATTGCAGCTCGACATCGCCGCCGAGCAGCGCGCGTGCATCGGTCTTGAGCCCGGCATTGACCGCAGCCGAGAGCGAGCCGACCGCGGCGATGACCGCGACGCCCAAGGTAAGGCAGGCGAGGAAGACGGCGAACCCCCGGAGATTGCCGCGCAGCTCGCGCCGCGCCAGCCTCGCGGCCAGCGCCAAGCCCGTCATGCCGTCGCTCCATCGAGCGCGCCATCGACGAGCGTGAGGATCTTATCGCAGCGCCGCGCCAGCTCGGTATCGTGGGTGATGAGCAGGAAGGTCGCGCCCGACTCGCGATGAAGGCGGAAGAGGAGATCGATCACCTGCTTGCCGGTGGCGCCGTCGAGATTGCCGGTGGGCTCGTCCGCCAGCAGCAATTTGGGCCGCGCGGCAAAGGCCCGGGCGATCGCGACGCGCTGCTGCTCGCCGCCCGAGAGCTGCGCCGGGTAATGCGCAAGGCGCGCGCCCAGCCCCACCGCCTCGAGCCCCGCGCGGGCGATATCGAAAGCGTTCTTGCGGCCTGCCAGCTCGAGCGGAAGCGCCACGTTCTCGAGCGCCGTCATGGTCGGAACCAAATGAAACGATTGGAAGACGATGCCGATATTGTCGCGGCGGAAACGCGCGAGCGCGTCCTCATCGAGCGCGTTCAGATCGCAGCCGGCGATCTCGATCGTGCCGGCACTGGCGCGCTCGAGCCCGCCCAGCGCCATCATCAAGGTCGATTTGCCGGAGCCCGAGGGGCCGACCAGCCCGACCGTGCTGCCTTCCTCGATTTCGAGCGATATCCCGCGCAGGACGTTGACGGGTCCGGCGGCGCTCGCCAAGGTAAGGCGCAGATTGTCGAGCCGGATCAGCACTCTTCCCATGAATTCCCGCCGCATGCGCCCGTTCCGGGCTTATGGCGGGGCGCTCGCCTTTGTCAATC
>Ga0157370_10004320_pt1 | contig 16335 bp, 18 predicted proteins | sample C35metaG_FD_113463 | JGI IMG/M metagenome (GOLD analysis project Ga0157370, IMG submission 113463) | Corn rhizosphere microbial communities from Kellogg Biological Station, Michigan, USA - C3-5 metaG | ecosystem: Host-associated > Plants > Roots > Rhizosphere > Soil | place: USA: Michigan...
AGCGTTACTATGTGGCGAGCTAACGCCCTGGCTAAGCTGCAAAGCATTCAAATAAGCGTTGCGGCGCAGCTGCAACAATGCAATAGCGATGCTTTGACAGCTTCAGCGTTCGTTAGGCGACAACCGAATCGGGCCTGACCTGCGTCCGGCGTCGCGCACCCCAGAGGCGACCCTTCCACCCAGCGACGACTATGCCGGCTGAAAGCCCAAGCCACAAAAGCGCTAAGCCATCAACGGCGATCCGGAGGACGCCAACGCAGGCATGCGCCTCCGCACAATGTTCCGGGTCGATGGACACAAGCGCGATGCCGTACACAACAAATACGACGACGAGATAGACCACGATCATGAGAGAGCGTCGAAGGGCCGATGGCAATTCCACATCGACGTTCTCAGGTCGTTCGAAATGGTAGTCGCTCAGGAGCGGGTCTGCTGACGCGGCCAGCTGAACACTCGTGCCTGTGAGAATATCATGGACTGCCTGATGCCTGCGACTCAGAGTCATGGTAACGAATGACGGCAACCCCAGGATTGCTTTGATCAGATAGCGGACGAGGGCACGGACGAACCCTGGCCGCTCACCGGTATCGACCCTGACAACCTGCAGCTGCTTCGCTGAGTGACCGATAGTTGCGCCGCGGCGCCAGATGAACAGTGGCTCGTAGAGGACAAGCAGGCCGACCATGAGCGCCCAGACAATTCGACCAGAGGCTGGTATTCCCTCGGCGAAATCTCCGAGCAGGAGAACGGCGATGAGTGTAGCAAATACGATCGCGGTGTCGATCAAGAGCGCACGAAACCGGCTCGTAAAGGTGGCGTAGCGAGGCTGGGCAGCAGCGGACAAGTGAGCGGACTCTGAGTCGTTGGTAGTGTTGTCTGACATGAGATGCGTGTTTGTCGCCTAACGCCAAAGCTCAGCTGCGGGCGAGTCAAATAGACGCCGAGCGAAGCGAGGCATCCGATAATCGCCCGTCAGTCGCAACGACACGTTAGGCTGCAGCGCTATTCAGCTCGGTATGCGCCGCACCCTACCCGTGGCGTCAGTTGGATAACCTGCTCCGAGCGGGAGCTTGCGTGCGAGGAGGGTAGCATGCCGTTCGCGGTGGGCAGTGACGTACCGCATCAACTGCACTCTGCTACCGGAACTTCCCGCGCAGACGGACGGTCGTTCTTATAGCGCTCGTATTCTGAGAGATAGAGCCGCTTCGATTCATCGAGAAACTGCTTCTTCTTCGATGCGAGCTCGCACAATCGTGACCAAATGTTCTCATAGATAATCTGGTGAGCCTGGTTGTGTATTAACGATGGATCATAAGCATCCAGCTGACAGTCGGAACTCAGCGTCAGCTCAACCAAGCGGAGTAGATCCTCCTTCGCGATCTTGTCAAGGAGGGTCTGCTCGCCGGAGTAAGACAGGAAGTAGCCTTTCCCGTCGCTAATGCTTAACAGCTTCATAGCTCGCTCTCCGCTGCTGGTACGCCTCTTCGCCGGCCTCGAGTGAGGTCAGTAGGACATCATAAGTGGGGACACTGGATCCGTCGTGGGCGCGAAGACTCTGATCGGTGGGATAACCACGGTAGATTTTATGCGTTCTGCCCGTCGGCCCAGATTCCTTGCGAGCGCACAGCAGGTAGTCGGCCCCCAGCGATGCTCCCACTGTACTGTTGTGGGTTACCACTATCACTGGCATGGTGCGGGCGATGTCCCGAATTATGGCGTTGACGTTCCCTTTCAAGAACATGTTGTCGAATGACGATTCCGGTTCGTCAATCAGAAGCAAGTCAAAGCTTTGGGCGTCGCTGATCTCCTGGATAAGTCGATACTCGGAGCGCTCTCCGCCCGACACGTTGTACCCGTCCCTATTCAGGATTTCGTACACAATATGTGCGAAGAACCTATAGAAGTCGGCTTCTGCGAGTTCTGGCTTTCCCATGAGGCACCGCAAGAACTCGTAGGGTTGGTTGTAGCAATCCATTGCATCGGAAAAGGCGATCTTCTTCCCTGAGATAGCCTTCAGTTCGCCAGCACCACCGAATGGCCGTTTTCTCGCCACGACTCTAAAGCCTTGCACTGGCCTCTCGTAGATGACGGCCTCCCTGCGGAGGTCACGCGCGATCTCTTCGAAGCGGGCGACGCGCTTGCGATCCATTGCGATCGCATACAGATCCAGATCGGGCACCTGGGTCGCGGACGTACGCACGGCGAGTTGGCGCCTTGCGTCCTCAATGATCCTGTTGGCGACGTCTTTCTTGCTGCGTTCCGCGTTGCGGGCCCAAAGGGCTTCGATTAGCTCCACAGCAAGAGCACGGAGCGGTGCGAGGTCGAGATGCTTCTCGATGATCGGTCTGTTCTCGACATTCTCAATGAGGTGGCGTACGGCCTCAATGAGCGTAGCAAGGGAATTGTCTTCTGCGATCTTGAATGTCGACTCGGAGAAAAGACGTGTCTTTGAGAAGGAGTCGGCCCGATCGACCTCCTCTGCCGAGCGGAGGAGTGCATCCACAAATATGTCGAGCGAGCGGTCGTGGGCATCGAGATCGATGCCGAAGATCTCATCGACGACGCCTTTGAATGCGCTTAGATACTCCTCTGAGTGGCGACTTCGCCGGCGATCCAGTTCTGCGTTGAAATCCCGCTCGTACTGGGCCTCGTCGAGTTGCACGAGCGAGAATTGACGAATGTACTTGACGTTGTCATGCTCGGCGCTGATCCGATTGAGAAGGTGAGTCTTGCCCGACGAGCGATCGCCTAGCAGCACATTGAGGCCAGTCGACACTTCAAGGCCGTCGCCCAAGACTGGGAACAGTGCATTCCCGTCTTCCCGAGACAGGAAGACCTTTGAGCGATACCTGAGCGTTTCTTTGATCGCAGCGAACGTGGGCTCACCGCACTGTAGAAATGTGCAACGAGCAGGAAAGCGCTCTAGAGTGGCGCTCATGCGTGCGTCGCTAAACAGTACAGGGACCAACTTCTGTTCGTCCTTCGCGCATCGCACAAACTTCTTGGGGCTATCTACCTCTCCTGCCGTTACGAATGCTGCGAGGGACGCGAAGGTTGCGGCTCGGATTGCAGGCTTCTTCTCCGAGTGTGGAATAATGATGTAGTCCGAAAGGTTGCCGAAGATCTCTAAGAGATCGGAAACCGCAACCGGGTTGTCCGGACCAGCATTACGCTCTTCCAGCCTTTGCGAGGCTAGTACAAGCTTGTCAGCTCGGGGCGGGTCTGCGATAACGAGAACGTGGCAGCCGTCGACGTCGACCTCGATACCGGGAAGCACACTCCCGGTAACATTGCTCCGTATGTCCTCATATTGACGAAAGTCGAAGACGTTGTGGTTTGTGATCGCGATAGCATCGAGAGACGCGCTAGCCACATATGCCTTCAGCTTAGCGAGGTCGAAGTCGAAGGCACTATCGCTCGCAGTCGGGATGGTATGGATGTGAAGGTCGATCTTTATCAAATGGTCCCTCCTCCTCTCTCGACTGTTGCGGTCTAATGCCCAAGCTAAGCTGCAAAGGATTACATAAGAGTGCGCGCGCAGCGCGCACAATCAATGGCTCCTTTATCAGCTTCAGCGTTCGTTAGCTGGCCGGCGCGACCATACCGGAAGAGCCCTCTGCCTCATCCAGCATCTTCACAAATTGAGAGAACGTTAGAAAACGAACCTCAGCCGGCGTGGGAAGCGTCGGAATCCGTGTGTCGTCCGGAACCACCACCCATGCCTCCGATGCTCCTTCGTTCCTTACTGCCGATGCAAGAGCCGTTGACAGTTGATGGAATACGGCAGAAGGCAACCATGGACGCCAGAACTTGGCTTCAAGGAGGACCGTGCCCTGCGAGACAGCGAATCGGTAGTCGTACGAAGCTCGTCCCCGATTCCAGTCGAACGGGATGTGCCGCCGGTTCAAGGCGTCACGGACAGCATCCTCAAATTCTCGGGATGTCTTACTTGCTCGGGAGTGTTGGGCAATTTCGGATCGATCCCTCACTCTGCGACCAATAATCAAGGCGGAGATCGCACCCAAGCTTAGTCCAAACGCTCCGAGTACCTCTGGCAACAGCAAGCTGGTGACGGAGCCCAAGAATGGCAGAGCGCCGAGAAGTGATCCAGCGACTGACGCGACTATAGCGAGCAGTCCGATGAATGTGCGCTGCCCTCCTTGCGATTCCGGGGCTCGGCTGACCGGCAGCACTGCGGGCGGTACGGCCAGCGTCTCGACCAGAGTGCTTAGAAGAAGTTCACGTCGATCTGCCGGAATGAAGTCGGAATCTGCCACACGTGTATAGAGAGTAGCGACCGTCTCGTCAAAGTCCGCAACCTCACCCGTTTTTACTCGATACTGACGCGTTAGGCCCTCGCGAAGGAGCGCGAACTCCTCGGGAGTCGGTTTATACCCGTCCTGAACCATTCGCCGAAGGAGAATGCGCTCAAGCGCGGCGTTGGCCGCACGTGCGCGCTCCTTTCGAGCTCCGATCGTCTGACGATAGGAGACGATGAACAGGACGAGCGACACGATCGTGCCCTGAATCGCCAGCAGATACTGTTCGAGAGTGCTATTCATGTCGTGGCGACCGTCGGTGTGGCCAGCTAACGCCTATTACACTGCAAAGCTCTGCTTCAAAAACGCTGCGAGCACGCAGTATAAGATGTCCACCCAAGTCCCTGGCGCAAGACGTATCTCCCGCAGCCAGAAGGATTTACATCATTCTACGCGTTTCACAGCCTCCGTCTTATACTGCAATCTCTGCAGGCTAACGCATTCAGCCTTCGCAGAAGCTCTCCTCTCGCATGAGGCGTCGACTCAGCCCATCAGCTGGACTTCGCACCCCTCGGCCACCTTTATTCAGGACTGGACGCCAGCTGTATACGCCGGTTTCCGTCGAGTGAGTCGTCCAATGACAGGAGCAACGGCTTTGGCGCTGCAGCGGTAAGCTGAGGTCGGATACCATTACGCCCGACTGATGGCGATCCTATACTCTGGCGGCTCGACTGAAAGCATCCGCTCGAGTGCGTGGACGCGTCCAATTGATTCCATCCCGGAGATTGAATGTGCGCTGCAGTGGCCCGAACGGAGCAGAAATACTCCATTCCGCGCAATCCCATCATCCCCCAACAGACGGCGCTGGCCATGCTGGCGTCCGGATCGCTGTTCAAGTCGCAAAACGGTGCGGCAGAAGGTTCGCCGTGCCCGTCCAGACGCTTCATGCTGTCGCGGAAACCACTCGCCTCGCGCGTGCAGCCAAACGTGTCATCCTTGGGATAGAAGTAGAGCACTACTCGCGACCCCCGCTGCTGCGAGCGAAACGGGCCCGTTGGTGCTCTCGAGCTGGAAGGCGGGCGCTGGTGCGCCGACGGTCAGTCTCATCTGTGAAAGTTACAGTTGTGAAACTTACAGTTGTGAAAGTTGGAGAAGTCGCGTCGTGCCGAGTTCGCACGGCCACCACTCGCACCACTCATGGGCACGCGCTTGCGTCGGATCGCGTCAGAGTGCCTTGAGCAGCCGGTATGTGAACTCGAGCTGGTCGTAGTAGGCCTTGACACCGATGCGTTCGTCGAGCCCGTGCGCGCGCGTGTCCTCGGGGACGTTCAGATCGACGAACAAGCCCGTCAAGCCATACACCGGGACGCCGGCGTTGCGCAGGTAGAGTCCGTCCGTCGCGCCGGTCTCCATGTCGGGCACGACAGGGAGGGGGCCCCATAGCGACGCCACTACGGACTGGATCGTGCGCTCGAGCGCGGCCGGCAGTGCCGTCGGAGGGCTCGGTTTCGCCGTGTCGGCAGGTGACACGACGACGCTCGTGTCGGCGACGACGGCGCGCAGCGCACGCTCCACGTCGCGCGGTTCGACGCCGGGCATGATGCGGCAGTTCACGAGCGCCGCTGCGCGCTGCGGCAGTGCGTTCGGCGCATGCCCGCCCTCGAGCAGCGTCGCCACGCACGTCGTGCGTAGCTGCGCGTTGAGATATGGCGAGTGCGCGGCGACCCGTTCCCCCGCAGCGGGGTCGGGCGTCTCTGCTGCACCCAACGCGCGCATGTCGGCGGCAAGCGACGGGTCACCCAGGTCCGCGGTGCGCGCGAAATACGCGCGCGTGACGGCGTTCGTCTGCACCGGGAACTCGTACGCAGCGATGCGGCCCAACGCAGCCGCGAGCGCGTAGATCGCGTTGTCCTTGCGCGGCTGCGAGCTGTGACCGCCCGGATTGCGCGCGACGACATCGTAGCTCTGGTACACCTTCTCAGCCGCCTGCACGTCCATCGACATCGGCTTGCCGTCGTGCAACTCGCCGCCACCGGCGTCGCCGTTCAGCACGTACGCGACACCGGCAAGCAGGTCGCGCCGGTGCGCCAGCAACCACTGGACGCCGTTGTTGCCGCCCTCCTCCTCGCCCGCGGTGAGCGCGAGCACGTAGTCGCCGGCCGGAACGATGCCTTCCTTCTTCATCCGCAGCAGCGCAGCGACCCAGGCGGCGTCCGCGCTCTTCATGTCGAGCGTGCCGCGCCCGTAGAAGTGACCGTCCGACTCGACCAGCGTGAATGGGTCGCGCACCCAGTCCTCGCGCTTCGCCTCCACCACGTCGAGGTGGCCGAGCAGCATCACGGGCGGCCGCCGGCCGGCGCCTCGGTAGCGCACGACGAGGTTGCGGTCCTTCGCATCGACTCCCGTATCGGGCCCGACCACCTGGACGTCGCTGGCGGGAAAGCCCGCCGCGCGGAACCGCGCCGCGAGTTGCTCGGCCGCCTTCGTGGTGCTGCCGACCGAGGGCGTCGTGTTCGTCTCCACCAGCTCGCGCAGCAGATCGCGGCCTGATGACTGGTACGATGTGAGCGCCGTCGCCGCGGTCGGCGGTACAGTCGCTGGAGTCTGCTGCGCGGCGACTGGCGCGGCGAGCATGGCGATGATGAACAGCGAGGACGCATGCGATGCCACCGGTGGCTCCAGTCGGAGAAGCCCCAAAGATCGACGTCGCCAGGTCTTCACGCCAGACCCGGGGGAAGCGCCCGCCCCTTGCACACCGCAGGCCGTTCACTAGCAGACGACAGAGATATTTGGGGACGGAGTGGGGACGGACTCCTTCATCTCCAGGTGCGGACTGCCACCTGCGCGAGGACCTGTTCCACGCGCTGAGTTACGGTGCCGGAGACTGTGATCACACGCACGCCGAATCCGGCGCTGTCGTCAAGGAGCATGTCGCGAAGAATGCGATCGACGCGTCGCCGGAGTCTCGGTGCATCCGCCGCCTCCACGCGATCGGGTCGCTCGATCGGCACGAAGACGACAAGATCCAGCGTCGCCAACGCTGTCGTCGCGGCTTCGATATGATCTGCCGATACGAGCGCGGGATCGAGTGCCGTCATGTAGGCGAGATAGTCTGCGGGCGATCGGTCGAAGAGTACGTCGCTCGCGCGCTGCTCATGCAACAGAGACACCGAGCGGTCGAAGAGCAATTCGGAGTCCTCCGCGCTCGGCGGATCGCCGAACACATGTCCCTCATCTTCGAGAATAAAGAACGGCTCGTCGGTTGTAGTGTAGCCGGTCAGGCAACGTGCCAGCTCCGCCACGAGCGTCGATTTCCCGGTGGCATGACTTCCCGAAATCGCGATGCGCATTGCCTATTTTGACTTCGGATCGGAACCCAGCTGTCGGATGTCGCTCGCGACTTCGGAGAGATCGTTGTTGAGTTGATGATCGCGGTTTGCCAGGCGGCGCACGTGTGCAGCGGGAAGAGCTCGAGCGTGCAGATCGACATGCGCAACCGGCACCGTGTCGTCATCGTAGCCATGATATAGGAAGATGGGAACGTCGCCCGGCAGGCGAGCCGCAAGGTCCGATCGCGGCTCGATGTCGTCGCTTTGCCAACCGCCCGCACCGATGAATGGTGCCGAGATCAGGCAGATTGCGGCGAGGCTGGTGTGTGGGGTCTGATCAGCAAGAACATTGATGAGGATCGTTCCGCCGACCGAGTGGCCAACGACGATAGTTCCGGGTTCGAGCGCTGCGAGCTCACGCTCGAGGGCTTGCTTCCACGCGGCGTACTTTGGGTCGGCTTCGTTTGGCATGACCGGGTAGCGGATGTCGTAATCCGGGCCTAGCTCGCTGCGGAGGCTGTATACCAGTTGGTCATCCCAGTGATCATGGACATCCGCACCGGATATCATCTACCTATGTCCCATCTCCTCTGTTTTTGGAGCTCTTTGCAAGACTTCGAATTTCGTGTCTCAACTCTACTAGTCCTCGTCGAAGCGCTCGATGAAGTGTCGAATTAGAGTCGCACGTGTGGCTAACAGCGACGGCCCGTACCTAGCTGGCCGTTCGGTTATCATTCCAGCGATAGCTGGCGGTGAGTCCGGACTAGCATCTACTGAAACCGAAACAGGCCAAACAGGGCTCCCGCTCATCCCGTCCACGCGCGGGGGCGAGCCGCGTGTCGTGCCGTTGTAGAGAATATTTTCGCGCCGATACCGCAGAAGGATATGAGAGCGCGGGTCGCAGCGCGTGAGTTGGTAGCCACGCTCATCGGCTGGTCCAGTCATGAGCATAGTGGATGCTGTTTCGATTGTGGTGCTATCCACCTTCTGATCGCGTGCTGGGAAGCCAAGAACGATCATTACGATGACCGGGTCGGCCAGCGGTCCATCATCGGTGTGCCTAAGATTCAGGAAATTGTGCTCGCCAATCCCGTCCAGTTCGGACGCGGTTAGACGGACGAAGCCAAGGTCGTTTTGATCCTTCGTCCGCGTTTGGCCGGGTTTTAGCCCCGTCACAATACTTGGATGTTCAAGGACATCGCCGCGGTGTACAAGATGTGGTAATAAGACACCAAAGTCGCAGCGATCGAGGACGTGCGCAGCCGTCACCAAATAGTACCGTCGGTCCAAGCGCGTGAAGAAGCCAGTTCCTACGAAGTTTGCACTGCCGGATTCATCAATCGTGAAAACGGGTGTAATATGACGCTCAACTAGGTCAGCTGTTAGCCGAACTCTCTGGAGTACTTCATCACCTGCTTGCTGCAGAAGCATCGCGAATTCGTCGTCTCCCGAGGGTCTCATACCGTAGCCCATGAAGGTGTGCAGCAGCGGAGTGAACCTGCTTATCCATGTCAATTAGGAGCGTATCGGGGGCACGTCTTGTGCCGTCTGCAAAACCACGGGCACGCGCACCACATCTGACGCTAAATTCCTGCTTACTGCGCGCTGGTAAGGTTACACGTTACTAGGCGTCAGCCTTGCGGCGCCGGCGCCCCACGTGTGCTAATGTCTCTTGCATTAACAACTCGAGGAATTGGCCGCTCGGCTGCAAACGTCGCGCTGCACGAATGCGATCCGCGCCAAATGCCGCCACCGTTTTGCGCAGAGGTGGAAGTTCGATTCGGAAGGGTGGGCGATGCTCCGATCCGAGAGGTCGAAGCTGCACCGCTTCCTGTCGATACCCGCCTATTCGAACCTCGCTCCGCGTCAGGTTCTTTATGAAATCCACTCGAAGCCAACTAGGGTCTGACACTCGATCATCTTCATCAAGCCGGAAGCAAAGTACCCAATCATTCGCGGCGAGCTGCCCGGGTGAACAGGGGATAAAATCTTCGATTGTGCCGACGCCGTGCATGTCGCGAGCCGCCCGAGCTGTCGATGGGCTCTCGTCACCGTCCGCGTCGAACCACCCGGTTTTCCACTGAGGTGAACGACCGCTTTCATACCACTCGGAGAATCCGAGAACTCGCCGTGCTGGCGCATTCAACTTCCGGCGCGGAACGTTCGCCCAATACTCGTCGTGAAGCTGTTGCAGGCGCCGGAGTTCTGCTTGTTGGAGGGGGCGCGATTTCAGGCGACCGATTATCGTGTCGATAGGCACTTGAGAAGGATCGTTGCAGAAGATACCGACTTCCTCCTGGATCGTGTCGCCGAGGGCGCGCCGCGACAGATTTGCCGAGGTTATGACGAACCCCTCTCTCTCAACCCAGTAAAGTTTCATGTGAAGGTGATCAACGAGCCGCACTTTTGCATCATGTGGTGGCCGTTGAAGCTCGTCGAGTGTGTATGGATCAGTCGCACCGGTCTGCGGCCAGCAATACACCTCAACATCTCGAAAGTCGGGCAACAACTTGTCCGCATCTCGTCCGATGTAGGCGACCAGAGCAACGCGACGTTGTCCGCGAGTACGTTTATCAAACAGATCTCTTAGCTTCTCGTGTACTGATGTCGCTGACGGAAGGATTGTTATCATCTTGGCTCCATCTGTAAAGGTGACGAATATGGCCGGTGCGAGCTTGTCAATGGTCCGACTTCCTCAACTACCTAGCGCCTGAATCCACCGCAGACGGCTTTGCGGATTGCTGGTGTAGCGAGCAATCAATGATCGGAGGTCATCCGTTTAGCCAGGACCTGCTACGAACTCGAATATGCGCCTGGCGTGAGTGCGATGGATATCGCTTGACGGGTAGAAGTGGATCTCTGTCTGATGAAGGGGCCACTGGCCCGCTGTACGTACTAGAAAGGCAACTTCCGCCTCGACTGTCTCCACGTCGCGACTCGACCGATCTTTCGCGTTCTCATGGTACCAGACGTGGAGAGTGGCACTCGTCAGTGCATGCCGCCAAGCGTAGCCGTAATAGCCAGTCTCGCCCTTTGCTTGCCAGCCAAGCCTGAGTCGATTGCGAATCGGCTGTTTGGTGACTCCAACGTACATAAGCTGATCAGCAGCGGCGACGACATACAGCTTCGGTATCTTCGAGCACGCACGCGGCGTAAACTGTCCCAGTCCGCTATCTGGGCGAACTTGGAATTTCTCGTGATCAAACACGAGTTCGAACGAATCGGGACCGGCCAGTTCCATAATAGGCGGTTGGTTAGCGTGTTAGTTGAATCGCGACAAGAGTTCCAGAGAGCCGGTCCCGTAAGCTCGATTCCAGCAATGCTTCGCTAGACTTCGTAACGATGCAGTGCCGTCGGTGTTCACCGATCGAGGCCGACGATCGCTCCAATGAAGTGATCGACTTGCTCCGCAGGCTGCGTTGGGACCTTGACCACCATATGGCCCTCCCGGCGCGCCACGTTGAATTTTATCTGGCCGCCTGATCGGCTGAAATAATGCTTGTGCTGCGCAATAAAGCTCTGTGGAAGGCAAAGGTCGATCACCTTGCCCGATTCGGGCGCACACAACAGAACCGCTGCATCGAAGTCGTCCTCGCCCAAGCCAAGGAACCAGCGGTTAGGGTTGCGCTCTGTCGCGACCGCGATCCCAATTCTCCGACCACTTTGACTTGAATAGATCGCCCCGCGTTGGTGACGAAGCACGAGCCCTGCTTTTGCCGCCCGCTCCAGGAAACCCGATCGTATCTGAACGCCATGTGCACGACCCGGCACCTTGTCGGCTACTGTCACTCGCGTGGCAAGCCGCGTCGACTCATTCGTTCCAGCCGATGCAAAGTCAAGAATGGCTCGTGCCTCAGCATCGATGTCGTCAATCCGGGCAAGGAGGGACACGGTCTGCCTGAGTTCATCATTCAGAGCCAGCAGAGAGTGGGTATCTGCGACTCGGGCTGCTGACGAAATCTTGGTGATCAGGTCGGTTTGGCGTGCCGAGAGCTGTTCTTTAAGAGGGGTTGTCATGGCGTCTCTTGCATGAGGTAAGTGAAGTGAAGATAATTCTACTTATCTCACCTTTACTCCGCAAGTGGCGGTTCATCTAAGTGCCAAAAACCAAAAAGGGGGCTCTTGGCGCCCCGCGTTCCTCGGACTGAATTCGCGCCACGCAACCGGCCCCTTTCGACGAGTAAGCGTGACTAGGGCGTGAGCAGCTTTGAAACGCAATCGATCAATAGTTGATCAAACGACGGTGACTTTCCGATCCACGGGTGGTCGCGGCGTCCTTTATACATCAGGATTGTTGTCCAAGATTGTGATACAAGGTGATCGATCTGTGCGGGACTACCCGACGGCTCACCGGCGACGAAGTAATATTCCACACCTGCAGAACGACACCTGTCGTGCGACTCCTGGACGGAATCGAAGTCTCGTTTTTTTGGCGACGTTTTGAATTCAAACACAGCATGACGGCCGTTGGAGTGCAGGTGTAAGTCAGGCTGTTTGGGTAATCCTTCCAAGCCACCCCGACAGCTGGGGACGAAACAATTCACTCCCACCTGAACATCGGGAACGCGCGCTCGGACGTAGCTCACCACGGCAGCGCCGGCGAATCTCTCCAAGAACAGTCCACCGATTGGACCGGGGTTATTCGACGAGTGAACGTCCACATCCGATTTCACAAGCTGTTTCGCGCGCCAGTATGGGATCGGCATCAGCTCCGCGAGTAAGTCGTGTACAGGAGCGCCTTCGCCGCTAAGGGTCCGAATTTGCGAGACAACCTGGTCCACGGCAAGTTGCAGAGCATCCCAGCCCGCCTCAAATTGCGAAGCAGGGCCACTCACGGCTCGTTTTGTGTCCATAATCTCAAAGGGCTAAAAGAATTCGGTGACGGGAGCGTCCTCCGATCTGTGCGCTTTGTATCTTCGCTTCTGGCGCATCCGTGACGCTGAGTATCGGCGAAGATGAATCGCCACGTAGGCTGGATGTTCGTATCAGCGTTTCCGGTGGGATCGTGTGTCACATCTCCATCAGCGTCATAGGCCGTTGGTCGGCACTTCAACCAGCTCAGGGACGACTTGGAATCGCTGCTCGTCCACGCCGGACAACGAGCGGCCGGCGAGTGCTGATCAGGAAAGGATGCGAGAGATCAATACCTTCATCCGGAAAGTACTCTTTGCCGTAGCGAGAGAGTTCATGGATTGCCCGGTGGCGGGCGTGCTATCTAACGCCTCAGCTCAACAGCAGCCGAGCCGAATAACAGCTCGGGCGTAGCGCCCAATTCAGAAGCTCGGCTATCAGTTCCTGCGTTCGTCAGTTCGCCGCGCCATGGCAGAACTGTCCGCAGGAGTCTGCGCCGGCGCCCGAAATACGTTAGGTGATGTGGCTGGCCTCTTCCCAACCTTTGCGCGATCAAGCTCATCCAGATGGGCAAACTCCTGAAGGAGCGCTTGGCCTTCGCTCACAATTGCCGGCAGGACCGCCGTTTGTTTATCCCACGACGGCAGTGTGCCGCTCTCAAACTTCACCAACTCGTGAAGTGCGCGATTTCGTTTGCTGCGCCATATGTCAATTCGACCAACGAGATCGAGAAAAAGTGGCTCCCGTTCATTTGTCTTGAAGATCTGCACCAACTGGCCAAGCGGACGAAAGCCCTGATTCGCACCGGTAAGATGCCTCGCACGGCTCTCCATGCGATCAGATAGAAGGCTTTCGAGCAGCGTTATTGCCTCCAGGTGATAGCCAGCCTTGCACGCGTCATGGACTCGCCTCCAGGCAATAGCGTAAAGCTGGTATCGATGGTTTCCCACGCCGGCTTGGTCCGATGCAACCGCCCGAATGCGACTCGCGGCAGGTTTCTTCGACACCGTCTCCTCCCGTCCTTTGAGTTCAGGTCGACTTCTAACTCACATGTCTGCAAAGTTGCGTTTCAAGAATCGGCAGCGCGCAGGATAAGATGCGCTCCCCGGTTCAGATCGCAAGTCGTATCGTTCACGATCAGGGCGATCTACACCAAAATTTGACGTTCAGATCTCTTGCGATGCATAGTCGCGGAAATACGAGATGGGGAATCGGCGACACGTTGCGCTGCACGAGATCTCAGGCCGATCATGCGAGCCAGTGGCCGCGTTAGTGTGACGCCGTCCGGCGCCGCAAGCAATGGTCGCTCCCTACCGGAGCCGGTCCACAAACCACACAGAAAGCGCACCGATGCCAAATCCGATCATTGCCGATCGGGCTATGTGGCACCTTTGTCGAAGGGAACTGTCTGGGCACACCTGACAATACTCGTCGAGAACGCGCGTTACCTGCCGAGGGGTCGCCGGTGCCCTGGCTCTCGATCCCCGGTGTTGTCACCCGAACACGTCGAGGTGTAGAGGCGGGAGCCCGCGCCGCACACCTTCCCGACGAGCTACGGCTTGGAATTGCGTACCTACACGCGGCGTTAGACGCCGAACGGAGTCCTCGCGTGGCAGCGTCGAGGCACACGCGCGCAGTGCTTTTCCCGTGTATGTGTCAAGCAGGAGCTCCAAATAGGCTTCGGAGGGGGCCAGCCGAGCGGCGTCTTGCAGGTACGATGTAGGCAGCCTCACATGAAGATATTCAAGCCTTTCCGGGTCAGATCCCAAGAACGAATCCTCCGTGGCATTTCAACGCAAAGCTCCTCCGTTGCAGCATGAAGGTCGCGGGCGAATGCCGTGCGACTTCCCCTCAAGAAGCGCCTTAGAGGGAGATCTCCGAGACTACTCGCCGCGCCATGATTGCGTCACCACATCCGACACCGCGCACGCTCGACGCCGAGATAATTGTGCGCGCCGTCTTCGCTTGGAGTCTTTCCACGAATGTCGGCTTGGTTGAGGCCATGGTCTGTGTGGCAGCTAAAGTCCGAATCGAGCTGCGACTGTCTCAACTTGCGCTGCGGGGCCCATCGTATCACTCTCTGACAGCGTTCAACAGCTTAGCAGCAACCGGTGCTAGCATAGCTAAACCTGGATCTCGTGGAAGTGAGATGGAGGACACTACGTCGAAATATGCGAATTCGTGCCCGAGATAGTACTTGTGCGACCGCTCGAGCAGCGCGAGTTCATCGGTGGTAAGATGAACCACAGCGCCAATCCCGCGTGCGTTACAAATCGTTAGCGTAGGTGTGAGGTCATGACCGCGCGCTTTTACTTGTTTTACACTGTCGCCATTGAGAAGCAAGTATGACTTAAGAGTGAGTTCTATCGCACGGCATGCGAGAAACGCAGGAACAAAAGAAAAACGGCCGGATTTCTCCGACAGCAGTTCGCTCGCCTCGAGAAAGTCTCGCGCGCGCGAGAGAAATCCCAGTGGAGTGATGTCGAATTCCGCCAAGCTTGCAAGAAAAAGCGGTTCGCGCGCCGCGCTTTCCACGCGATTACGTCTCTTCCTGCTGCGCAACAGCCCAGATCCGCTTCAGCGGCAGTTCGGCTTTTAAGTCGTCATCAAACTGATCATAGTGCGCAAACAAAGCGTCTAATAGATCGGTCTGCGACCAAAGGCGCACACGGAAAAAGCTCGCAGCGAGTTCCTTCTGCACATTTGCCTTGAAGCCGCTCCAGGACACAAAGAGGCCTTCGCTTGCGCCAAATTTGGCGACCGCGCCCAGCAGTTTGTCCACCGTTGGGCGATCAATTGGCTTCTCCTCCGACTTAACCTCTACGCAAAGCCTCGGTTCTCCAAAGCCGAGTGGACCGGCGCCGGCGAGGATATCGGCACCGCCATCTGCCCCTTCTGGGCTTCGATAGGTCGTGTAGCCCTGCGCTTTCAGGATTGCCTCAACCAGTCGAGTAAGACCATGACCCTTGAAGCGGGCGCGGATTAATTGAGCAACCTGATCGCTCGCAGACTCTTCGATGTCCGTTCCTTCTACCGAATCCGTGGCCTCATCGGTCGCAACAACTGCCGGCTCTGTTATCGACGCAATAGTTTCCGGTTGCCAGCCGCTATTTCGCATCGCGATTAAGCGGGCTTCTGCGTTGTTGCGATGGATGCGGCAAATTGTCATAAATGCGCCGAAGCTGTTGAGCAGATCCTTGCCAAAATTTGCTCGTGGGATCGCCTCTCCTATCCACTTGACTGCACGCCAGTGATAGAAAGGGTTCGGGCCGTTGACATCAAAATGGTACTCTCCTGTGACTTCGCCGACCTGGATCGCGCGTTGAGTCTTCAAAGGCAGGATGATCGTGTCCCCAATGCGAATGTCATGTGCGAAGGGCCAGACCTGGCTTGTCCAGTTGGATATTGTTTTGACCTTTGCATCTGGGTATCTCTGTGCCAACGCCTCGTAAAGCTCGGTTCTATGGGGAATTTGGGCGAGATTGACATCTAAGTGTTCCCACGTCACGTACACACGCTTATCCTGGATAAATTTGAGCTCGTACTCACCCTGGGAGCCCGCACGGATTAGCCACACAGCCATACTTGCCTCGTGTATAGTGGAACACCGCCGCAAAATGGGCGTCGTTGTCTCTCGGATTCTACTCGCCGACCGATCGGCACTAGCTAAGCCGAAGGGCGAAAGTTGCGGCCAGGTCGTGTGCCGTGCACGGGACTTCATTCACGCCAGAAGACCTGACCGCAACATCTTGTAAGAAGTCAGCACAGCCACAGTGAATCGTCCCGGGTTTATCGGAGGCTCGGTTATTTGAGTGCTCCAGCCGCCGTCGTTGCGATCTGGAGTTCCTGACACTGCTCTTGAAACTGCGCTTCGTACTCCGCTGGCGGAAGATAGC
>Ga0157370_10004322_pt1 | contig 16333 bp, 17 predicted proteins | sample C35metaG_FD_113463 | JGI IMG/M metagenome (GOLD analysis project Ga0157370, IMG submission 113463) | Corn rhizosphere microbial communities from Kellogg Biological Station, Michigan, USA - C3-5 metaG | ecosystem: Host-associated > Plants > Roots > Rhizosphere > Soil | place: USA: Michigan...
TATGCGCCGAGGAGCGGAGCGTTTCGCGGATCAGGGCTCGCCCTTGTTTGAGCGAAGCGAGTTTGGGCGAGACCCCGCGGAACGTGAGCACCGCAGGTTGCCCGCAGCGAAGCGAAGGGACGCAGACAGCAGGGTCGCCTTTTCTTTGCTTACGTTCTTTTGGCGAAGCAAAAGAAAGTAAGTCGCCTGCCGGGGCGAGACCCGGCCTCGGAAAGAAAAAGAAATCGCATTCCTCACTAACCCCGGGACGCCCGGGCGGCCGAAAAAAAGGCCCAGACGCCCCGTCTGAGTGCCATATGCACCAGAACAAGGGTATTCACCAACAAGCTGGCTCCATCCCCCCATCCGCGCTGGTACTTCCTGGCCAGAGGCGTTGGGTGCAAAGTCGCGGCGAGATTCATCTATCTACTGGAGAAACCCGATGACCACGTCCCGCCGTCTCCCCCTCCAACTCGCCGTCCTCGCCTCCGTCCTCACGCTGTGCGGCGCCTCCTTCGCACAGCAGACCAAGGAGCTCACCTTCGCCCACCAGGACATGCTGGTCCCCCTGCGCCTGGTCATGGAATCCGGCGAGGTCGAGAAAGCCACCGGCTACAAGATCAACTGGCGCATGTTCTCCGGCGGCGGCGACGTCATCCGCGCGATGGCTTCAGGCGACGTGCAGATGGGCGAAACCGGCTCCAGCCCGCTCACCGCGGCAGCCAGCCAGGGCCAGGACATCAAGCTCTTCTGGATTTCGGCCGACATCGCCAACGCCGAGGCGCTCATCGCCCGCAACGCGTCGGGCATCAACAGCATGAAGGACCTCGCGGGCAAGAAGGTGGCCACGCCCTTCGTCTCGACCGCGCACTACCAGCTCATGGCCGGCATGAAGATGGACGGCGTCGACCCCAAGAGCGTCAACGTGATGAACATGCGCCCGCCGGAAATCGCCGCCGCCTGGGAGCGCGGCGACATCGACGCCACCTTCATCTGGGACCCGGTGCTCTCCAAGATCAAGGGCACGGGCAAGACCATCGCCACCTCGGGCAGCATCGGCAAGCGCGGCGCGCCGACCTTCGAAGGCATCGTCGTCAACGCCAAGTGGGCCGCGGCCAATGAGCCTTTCATGATCGCGTTCGTCAAGGCACTGAACCGCGCCAACGAGGAATACAAGGCCACCGGCAAGAGCTGGACGCCCGATTCGCCACAGACCAAGGCCATGGCCAAGTGGACCAAGGCCGACCCGAAGGACGTGGGCGCGGCCATGGCGCTCTACACCTTCCCGACCATGGCCGAGCAGGTCTCGCCCACATGGCTGGGCGGCGGCGCGGCCAAGGCGATGGCAGGCACTGCGGCCTTCCTGAAAGAGCAAGGCCGCGTGCAGGAAGTGAAGCCCGACTACGGCGCGTACGTGACCACCGTGTACGTCGACAAGGCGATGGCCAGCAAGTAAGCAAGCAGTACCGAGATGCCCACGCTCGACATCCGCGACCTCACGGTCAACTACGCCGTCAAGGGCGGCACGCTGCAGGCGCTGGCGCCCGTCAACCTCACGATGCACGACGGCGATTTCGTCGTCGCGCTCGGTGCTTCGGGCTGCGGCAAGACGACGCTGCTCAACAGCATCGCGGGCTTCCTGCCGCCATCGACCGGCGAGATTCTTCTGGACGGCAAGCCCGTGGTCGGCCCCGGCGCCGACCGCGGCGTCGTGTTCCAGAAACACGCGCTCATGCCCTGGCTCAACGTGCGAGACAACGTGGCGCTGGGCCTGCGCCTGGCCGGCATGGGCAAGGCCGAACGCGACCGCATCGCCGAGGACAAGCTCGCGCTCGTCGGTCTGCAGCAGTACGCCGACCGCGCGGTGTACGAGCTCTCGGGCGGCATGCAGCAGCGCGTGGGCATTGCGCGCGCCCTTGCCAGCGACCCGGCCGTGCTGCTGATGGACGAGCCCATGGGCGCGCTCGATGCGTTCACGCGCGAGCAGGTGCAGGAGATCCTGCTCAAGGCCTGGTCCAAGTCGAACAAGATGGTGTTCTTCATCACCCACTCGGTGGAAGAGGCGCTGTTCCTCGCCACGCGCCTCATCGTGATGAGCCCCAGCCCGGGCCGCATCTCGCATGTCTACGACAACGTGCCGTTCTCGCGCCAATACCTCTCGCACGGCGATTCGCGCAAGGTGAAGTCCGAGCCCGAATTCATCCGCATGCGCGAAGAGGTCTTGTCGATCATTCACCATCGCGAGGCCGCCCATGCCTGAGGTCACCATCGCATCGCCCAATGCTGTTGCCGTTGCTGCCATGACGCCGCCTTCGAAACCCGCCGCATCGCCGCCGCCCGCACCCGGCGCCAAGCTCAAGACCAGCGCCTTCAAGGTGCCGGGCGAGGGCTCCAGCGTCGTCATCAGCGTGGTCACCGTCGTGGCGCTGGTCGTGCTGTGGTTCGTTGTCACCAACATGGGGTGGGTCAAGCCGCTCTTCCTGCCGACGCCGCAGGCCGTGTTCCAGCAGTTCTACGAATACCTCACCGGCCAGGCCAACGACAAGCCGCTGTGGCAGCACTTCCTGGCGAGCATGTTCCGCGTGTTCTCGGCCTTCTTCCTCGCGTGCGCCACCGCCATTCCCGTTGGCATCGCGATGGGCATGAGCCGCTTCTGGCGCGGCATCTTCGATCCGCCGCTGGAGTTTTACCGGCCGCTGCCGCCGCTTGCGTACCTGCCGCTCATCATCATCTGGTTCGGCATCGACGAACTGCCCAAGGTGCTGCTGATCTTCTTGAGCTGCTTCGCGCCGCTGGCCCTCGCCGCGCGCTCGGGCATGCGCAGCGCATCACAAGAGCAGATCAATGCCGCGTACTCGATGGGCGCGAGCTACATGCAGGTGATTCGCCATGTCATATTGCCTTCGGCGCTGCCCGACATCCTCGTGGGCATGCGCATCGCCATCGGCTTCGGCTGGACCACGCTGGTGGCCGCCGAGATGGTCGCGGCCAACATGGGCCTCGGTCAGATGGTGCTGAACGCGTCGAATTTCCTGCGCACCGACATCGTCATCATGGGCATCATCGTCATTGGCGTGGTGGCGTATCTTTTCGACCTGCTGATGCGGTGGCTCGAGCGACGCCTGGTGCCATGGAAAGGGCGCATGTAGCAGCGGACGGCATGACGGGCGACGCGGGCGGCATCGCCGGCATCGCGGGCGGGTCGCCGTGCTGCGCCATCGACTGTTCCAGGAAATCGAGCATCGCTCGCATCGCCGCGCTGTTGTGGCGGCGCTGCGAGTACGCGGCATACAACCAGTGGTCGCGCGGCATGTGCTCGCGCAGCACCGGCACCAGCGCACCGCGCTCCAGGTGCGATTGCGCCAGCGGCTCCGGCACATAGGCCACGCCCACGCCGCGCAGCGCCAGCTCGATGAGCGCCACCGCGTCGTTGGCCTCCATGCGGCTGTGCACCGGCACGTCGTATGCCTCGCCGTCGGTCACGAAGGGCAGGTGCGTGGACGGCTTGAGCGAATAGCTCAGCACGTCGTGCCGTGCCAGGTCTTCGGGCAGCTGCGGAATGCCGCGCCGCGCCCAGTAGGCGGGCGACGCGCACACCACCATCTCGAACTGCACCAGCCGGCGCACGATGAGGTTCATGTCGTCGATGCGCCCGCCCGTCAGGTGGATGTCGATGCCTTGCTCGATCAGGTCGATCTCGCTGTTGGTGAAGACGAGGCTCACATACACCTCGGGATAGAGGCGGATGAATTCGGCGATCACGTCGGACATCCAGCCCGCGATCATTCCGTTGGGCGCGCTCATGCGCAGCCGCCCGCGCGGCGTGGAGCCGTGGCCCTGCAGGTCGTTGAGCGTGTTCTCGGCCATCGCCACCAGCTCGGTGCTGCGGTCGAGCAGCACCTGGCCTGCGTCGGTGAGGCTCAGCGAGCGGGTGGAGCGGTTGAGCAGGCGCACGCCGCTGCGCGTTTCGAGCTCGGCCACATAGCGGCTGACGGTGGCCTTGGACATGCCGAGCGAATCGGCAGCGCGGGAGAAGCTACGGCGGAACGCAACTTCGCGAAATGTTTTGATGAGGTCGAGGCCGTCCATGACTGGCGCATTGTTCCAGCATCGGGGGAGGGGCCATGGACCGTAGGGGCATCCCGGGTTGACGGGCCCGGCTGGCGAGTACTGCGTGGCTATACTGCGCCGGTCATGTCAGAAAAAGGCGTGATCGGGATTGGTCTCCTGAAGCATCTCTGCGACGAAAGCCGCAGTCACCCCGCAGGGTCTGCGGCTTTGTCGTTCGTGCCTCCAGTTTTGGCGGCTCGACGGGCGGGCGCAAGCCCGGCCGGTTCTCGCAAGAGGTGCCCGGTAGACCAACCCGTCGAGCTGCCGCCTCCGATTGGTCTCGGGAGTGGTGGTTTCAGCAAACCGCACCTCTTGGAGGCCATGTATGGCTCACGCTCCCTCGTTCCCTGAATCTTTTGAAACCCCCAGCGCTGGATTGCTTGCGCTGCGGGCTTGCGATGACATCGACAGTCTTCGCGTGGTGCAGCGCGCGTATGCGTGTCTTGAAAAACTCATCGGGTCGCAGCACACGAGCGATACGGAAGAGCTTCACCCGGATCGCACGGAGCTCAGTGCGTTGGTGGGGCTGGTTAACGAGGAGTTGCTGCGGCGAATTGAAACGGCCGATGCGACGGTTCAGTCGCTGCGTGTCGCCTTGAGTGAAGGCGGTGCGCGATAAGGCGATCAACGCCAAGGCTCGATGCGCGCCAGTCAAAGGCCGCTGTGGATGCGGCTGAAAAATCAACTTTCCATGCAGAGGCTCGAAACGAGAGTCTTGCTTCGGAAAACGCCGGCCGTGGCGGCCGGCGCACCCGGTGCTCGGCAGCGTCGGTGACTCGCCTTGCAACTGGGTTCTAGAACGTCTCCCGCCCCGGGCACCTTGGGGAAAAAACATAAAAGCGCAGTAGCCAAATTGCCACAAGCCCCAAACCGACCCAAAGAAAGAAATGAATCTTTCTCGCCCGAATTGAAAGTGCAACTGCCGCAACAAGAAAAGGAAGCAGGAAGGAAAAAGAAATAAATTCAGACGATCCTTCGCCGTCATCAAGTGGCAGCGTGCAAAAAGTGAGCGCATCTTCACGCATTGCAGGATCGCTCAACATCCATTCGTATTTGTTTTTCGGCAAACCAAAAATCACCAGAATACAAAAAGCCGAATAAATTGCGCCAAAAGATAATAAAACTTTTCGCATTTTTCAGAAACTCTTGAGTAGCGAGGCAATGTGCTGCTTGTGTCGAATCATGGTTCGCCCATATGAAGAGTAAACCCTTTTTGAATTTCCAGGTGCTTGAAGATTCGAATCGACTATGTCTGCCAGGGCACGCTGGGTTCCTCTGTTGTAACGGGAGCCTGCAACAATAAATTGTTCGTCTGAAAGATTGGCGGTGTCTGCATCTGGATAGTCGTAGTGGATCAATCCATGCAGATGTTTCGCCACAATGTCCAAATTAAACGCATCCTTCTTCAAACAGGAAATGATGCGCAAGCTATCTCCAAAACTCAAGGTTGCAGGGTTCATGCCGAGTTCTCCTGCAACTGCGCGCAGCTGAATGCTTACAGCGCCAAATGAAGTTTCCAGCGGCGGCTTGCCGGTGATGGTCAAGTGTCGATTTACCCAATCGGAGCCACTCCAGTCGATGGCCCGAAGAAAAAATGCGTAGTCCTTCCATCCGTCTGGTTTACCGCCTACCTCAATCCAGGCAACGCTTGCCAATAGCTGCGGAGAAATTTTGTGTTTGCTTGCGCTGTTAATAATTTTTTGCCGATTGAAAATTATCCAGCTATCCTTGTACCTGTTCAGCGATGGGGCACCTCCGCCGAACTTCCATGTTAAAGCGTCAAATGTTGTCCATTTGGGATGGGTAACTTCATCTGGCGCGCAGTAATTCAATGGTTTCATTTTTTTCCTCCCCTTTTGGTTTGCAAAGCTCTATCGAGTTTTTAGTGCTGATGTGTGAAGCGGCACGGCTTCTGCGTCAACGGTACAACGGGGTGTGGGTTTTCCATTGAGATCTGAATGTCCTTGTTTGACATCTATCGATGCAACTGTGATTTTTATGGAGTTTCCTGATTGAATGTGTTGTTCGCCGACACGGGTGAAATGGGTGCCGAAACGTCTCTATTCATCAATTAATGACGGCGTCTTGTTTAAAGCGGACGACAGTGACACTGGCATCAATGGCTCTGCCCTCATCCAAACGCCATTCCCCTGCGTACATCTCCCAACAGCACCCACCCCGACGTGCTCTTCGAGGAGAACCCCCGTGCCCCAAGACCTCACCTCCGCCCTCCACTGGGCAGAAAAAGGCCTGATCCCCGACCCCTTCCTCCGCCGAGGCATCCGCCGCCTCCTCAAGGACCGCCTGACAGAGTTGCAGGCCGGCAACCCCTTGGCCGTCGCCGACCTCACCCAGGCCTTCCTCACCCAGATGCGCTCATCCAACCTCGCACCCCTCCCAGAAAAAGCCAACGAACAACACTACGAAGTCCCCGCCGCCTTCTTCGCTGAGGTTCTGGGAAACCACCGCAAGTACAGCAGCTGCTACTGGCCCGAAGGCACCCACACCCTCGAACAAGCCGAATCCGCCGCCCTCACCGCCACCTGCGAACGCGCCGGCCTCATCGACGGCCAGGACGTCATGGAGCTGGGCTGCGGCTGGGGCTCCCTCACCCTCTGGATGGCCGCGAAGTACCCGAACAGCCGCATCACGGCCCTGTCCAACTCCAACTCCCAACGCGAATACATCGAAGCCCAGGCCGCGCAGCGAGGCCTCGCCAACGTCCGCGTGCTCACCCGCGACATCAACGCCTTCGACACCGACGAGCGCTTCGACCGCATCGTCTCCGTCGAAATGTTCGAGCACCTGCGCAACTGGCCGCAGGCCTTCGCCAACGTCGCGCGCTGGCTCAAGCCTGAGGGCCGTTTCTTCATGCACGTCTTCGCCCACCGCGAAGCGCCGTACCCGTTCGAGGTGCGCGACGCGAGCGACTGGATGAGCAAGTACTTCTTTTCCGGCGGCATGATGCCCAGCGACGATCTCGCGCTGCACTGCCAGGACGACCTGCGCCTCTTGCGCCGCTGGCGCTGGGAGGGCAGCCACTACCAGCGCACGGCCGAGGCGTGGCTGCGCAACATGGACGCGCGCCGCGACCAGCTGCGCCCGCTGTTCCAGGCCACCTACGGCGCCGAGGCCAACGTGTGGTGGACGCGTTGGCGGCTGTTCTTCATGTCGGTGGCGGAGCTGTTCGGCTTCGATCGCGGGCAGCGCTGGTGGGTGAGCCACTACCTCTTCGAGCGCCGCGCATGACGAGCGCAGTCGGCATCGCATTCGCGGGATTGGCGTGGACCGCGCTGGTCGTGCTGCTGACCTGGCTCGCCAGCCTTGTGCGGCATGACGTGAGTCTCGTGGACCGCGTCTGGTCCGTCTGCATCGTGGGCGCGGGGCTCGTTTACTTCGCGCTGCTGCCGGGCCACACGGCGCGCGGCCTGTGCATGGCGGTGCTGGGCACGGCGTGGGCGGTGCGGCTTTGCCTCTACATCACCTGGCGCAACTGGGGGCACGGCGAAGACCGCCGCTACCAGGCGATGCGCGCGCGCAACCAGCCGGGCTTCGCGTTCAAGAGCCTGTACCTCGTGTTCGCGCTGCAGGCGGTGCTCGCGTGGATCGTCTCCGCGCCGTTCCTGCCGGGCATGGCGGCGGCGCAGCCGATGGGATGGATCGACCTCGCCGGCATCGTGCTCGCGCTGTTCGGCCTTTTCTTCGAGGCCATCGGCGACGCGCAGATGGCGCGCTTCAAGGCCGACCCCGCGAACGAAGGCAAGCTGATGGACCGCGGCCTCTGGCGCTACACGCGCCACCCCAACTACTTCGGCGAGGCCAGCGTCTGGTGGGGCCTGTGGCTCATCGCCATGGCGGGCGCAGGCTGGAGCGGCGCGTGGACCGTCGTCTCGCCGCTGCTCATGACCTGGCTGCTGCTGAAGGTGTCGGGCGTACGCATGCTCGAAGCCGACATTGGCGAGCGCCGCCCCGCGTACCGCGCGTACATCGCGCGCACCAACGCGTTCGTGCCGGGGCCGGTGCGCAAGGACGAGACACCATGAGAAGAAAAGAACACTGGCTTTTCGCGCTGACGCTGTTGGCGTGCGGCGCCGCGTCGGCGAATGGACCGGCGAGCGGCGAATGGAACTTTCGCGTGTTGCTCGACGATTCGCTGATCGGGGAGCACCGCTTCACGCTCACCGCCAACGGCGAAGAACGCAGGCTGGCGAGCGAGGCCGCGTTCGCGGTCAAGCTGCTGGGCGTCACGGTCTATCGCTACCGGCATTCGGCGACCGAGCAGTGGCGCGGCGATTGCCTGCGCCGGCTTGCCTCCAGGACGGACGACGATGGCACGCCCGAGCAGGTGGAGGCGAGCACGACCGGCGGCAGCGCGTTGGCGGTCACCACCGCCAAGGGCACGCAATCGCTCGATGGTTGCGTGATGAGCTTTGCCTACTGGAACCCCGCCATCCGCAAGCAGGAGCGGCTGCTCAATTCGCAAAGCGGCAAGCTCGAAGCGGTGCAGGTGAGCCGTGCGGGCAGCGGCACGGTGGAGGTGCGCGGCCAGCCGGTCGCGGCCACGCGCTGGCGTATCGCCACGCCGGCGCAGCCGATCGACATCTGGTACTCGGCAGAGGGCGAGTGGATCGGCCTGGACTCCACCGTGAGCGGCGGCCGCAAGCTCAGCTACCGGCTGAAGTAGACCGGGTCAACGCGAGGCAGCAGCAACCGGTGCGTCCACCGCATCCGCTGGCGACGGGCTGCGCCCGATCATCCAGGCACACAGCGCCGACACCACGCCCGCGAACAGCACGTACATGCAGATCTGCCACGGCTCGCCGCCACCCGATTTGAGCAGCGCGGTCGCGATGATCGGCGTGATGCCCGAGGCGAAGATGCCCGAGAACTGGTAGACGAAGCTGATGCCCGTGTAGCGCACCTTCGCATCGAACAGATCGCAGAACAGGGCGGCCTCGGGCCCGTACACCGAGGCATACAGGATGCCGAAGGGCACGATGATCGCGAGCCACACCAGGAGCACGTTGCCCCCGCTGTGCGTCATGAGCCAGAAGCCCGGAAAGGCCGACACCGCGGTGATGAGCGATCCCCACATGTAGACCTTGCCGCGTCCCATCTTGTCGGAGAGCCTGCCGAAGAAGGGAATGAAGAAGATCATCACCACCGCCGCCGCCATCACGCCCAGCAGCGCGTCGGTGCGGCTGATCTTGATCGTGCTGGTGAGGTAGTTGATGGAGAACACGCCGAAGATGTTGAAGAACACGCCGTCGATATACCGCGCGCCCATGCCTTTCAACACATTGCCGGGATAGCGGCGCAGCATGTCCATGAACGGAATGCGCAGCTCGGCGTTGCGCGCCTTCACGGCCGCGAACTCGGGCGTTTCCTGCACATGCAGGCGGATGTACATGCCCACCAGCACCATCACGCCGGAAATGAGGAACGCGATGCGCCAGCCCCAGGACATGAACTGCTCGTCGGTGAGCAGCGACGACAGCAGCGCCACCACGCCCGAGGCCAGGCACAGGCCAATGGCCAGCCCGATCTGCGGCAGCGATGCGTAGAAGCCGCGCTTGTTCTTCGGTGCGTATTCATACGCCATGAGCACCGCGCCGCCCCATTCGCCACCCAGGCCAATGCCCTGCGCGATGCGAAGCAGCAAGAGCAGCACGGGCGCCGCGATGCCGATCTGCGCATACGTGGGCACCAGGCCGATGAGGAAGGTGGCCACGCCCATGATCATCAGCGTGATGATGAGCATGCTCTTGCGGCCGATCTTGTCGCCGAAGTGGCCGAAGATCACGCCGCCCAATGGCCGCGTGACGAAGCCCACCGCGAAGGTCGTGTAGGCCAGCAGCACCGACACCACCGGGTCGCTGCCCGGAAAGTACAGCTTGCTGAACACGATGCCGGCCACCACGCCGTACAGGAAGAAGTCATACCACTCGATGGTGGCGCCCACCAGGGCGGAGATGACCACCCTGCGAATCGCTTTCTCGTCGGTTGCGCTCATGTGTTTGTCTCCAATGCGTTGTTGTCGGGCGGCCTCTGCGGGCCTTTGATTTCAGGAACCTCGGGCGTCCTCTCTGATCAGGTCGACGGCCTTCTCGGCCATCATCACGGCGGGGGCGTTGGTGTTGCCGGACACCAGCGTCGGCATCGCCGAACAATCGATGACGCGCAGCCCCGCGATGCCGTGCACGCGAAGGCGCGCATCGACGACGGCGAGCGGGTCGCTGCCCATGCGGCAGGTGCCGGTGGGGTGGAAGATGGTGGCGCCGTTGTTGCGGCAGAACTCGAGCAGGTCTTCGTCGCTCGCTGCCGCGGGGCCGGGCTTCACTTCGCGCTTCACGTAGGGGCGCATCGCGGGCGCATCGGCAATGGCGCGCGCGGCCTTCACGCCGGCCACGGTGGTGGCGCGGTCGAGTTCGGTGGCCAGGTAGTTGGGCTGCATCTCGGGCGGCTCGGCCGCATCGAGCGAGCGGATGCGGATGTGCCCGCGCGATTCGGGCCGCAGCTGGCACACCGACATCGTGAAGCCCGAGTACGGATGCACCTTGCCGCCTGCCATGTCGGCCGAGAGGGTGGCCACGTGGAACTGGATGTCGGGCGTGGCGGCCACGGGGTTGCCGTGTTCGTCCTTCAGCGCGCGCATGAAGCAGCCGCCCTGGTTGATGCCGACAGCCAGCGGGCCGGTGCGGTGCATGAGCCATTCCATGCCCATGCCGATCTGGCCGGCCCATGAGTTGAGCTGGTCGTTGGTGGTGATGGGCTTCGTGCACTCGTAGCCGAGGCGGATCTGCAGGTGGTCTTGCAGGTTCTCGCCGACGCCGGGCAATTCATGCACGACAGGGATGCCGAAGCGATCGAGCAGCGCGCGCGGCCCGATGCCCGAGAGCTGCAGCAACTGCGGCGACTGGATCGAGCCGGCCGAGAGCAGCACCTCGGCGCGGCAGCGCGCGGTCTTCAATTCACCGCCCTGCCGGTAGGTGATTCCGACGGCGCGCCGGCCTTCGAACACGAGCTTGCCTGCGAGCGCGTCCGTTTCGATGCGCAGGTTCGGGCGGTGCTTCGCAGGCGTGAGGTAGGCCTTCGCCGTGCTGCAGCGCCAGCCCCTGTGCGTGGTCAGCTGGTAGTAGCCAGCGCCTTCCTGCGCCGCGCCGTTGAAGTCGTCGGTGCGCGGCACGCCGGTTTGCTGCGCACCGTCGATGAAGGCTTCGATGAGTTCGTGCTTCGCTGCGATGTCCGACACCTTGAGCGGCCCGTCACCCCCGTGAAAGGCGTCGCCGCCGCGCTGGTTGCCTTCGGACCTGATGAAGTAGGGCAGCACGTCGTCGTAGCCCCAGCCGGCGTTGCCGAGCGCGGCCCAGTGGTCGTAGTCCTCGCGCTGGCCGCGGATGTAGATGAGGCCGTTGATCGCGCTCGATCCGCCCAGCGTCTTGCCGCGCGGCCAGTAGATGCGGCGGCCGTTCATGTTGGGGTCGGGGTCGGTCTCGAAGCGCCAGTTGTAGGTGGGGCTCCACATGGTCTTGCCGTAGCCGATGGGCAAATGGATCCAGAGCGATTTGTCGGGCGGCCCGGCTTCGAGCAGCAGCACGCGCGTGGTGGGGTCTTCGCTCAACCGGCCGGCCAGCACGCAGCCGGCCGATCCGGCGCCGACGACGATGTAGTCGAACTCTTCATCACGCATGCTTGGCATCCGGGGAGTGGAACAATCGCTTCCGATCCGCTGCATCCTAGGTTATTGTTTTTCGGAACGCAATGTTCCATTTTTAAGGTTTACCCGCATGCCACGAGCCGCGCGCGCGCCTGTTGAAGTGATTTCCGCCGTTCCTGTCGCCGAAGAGGCGGCCTCCGGTTCATCTGCCGAGCGCAGCCTGCGGTTGCTGGCGCTGCTGGCCAACGAGGGCAGGGCGCTGACGCTGGCCGAGTTGGCCGCGCAGCTCGGGCTGCCCAAGGGCACGGCGCACCGCATCTGCACGCAGTTGCTGGCGACGGGGTTCCTGGCGCGCGATGTGGACGAGCGCTCGTTCAGCGTCGGCCCGGCGCTGCGCAAGCTGGCGTTCGACACGCTGAACCACGGGGTGGTGCGGGGGCTGCGGCACGAGGTGCTGTCGGAGCTGGTGCGCAAGGTGGGCGAGACCTGCAACCTCACCACGCTCGATGGCGCCCAGGTGCTGTACCTCGACCGTGTCGAGGCGCAGTGGCCGCTGCGGCTCACGCTCGATGTGGGCTCGCATGTGCCGCTGCACTGCACCGCGAGCGGCAAGCTCTTCCTCGCGCAGATGCCGCAGAAGGCACGCGACGCGTTCATCGACAACCTGCCGCTGGAACGCATGACGGCGAACACGATCACCAAGGCCGATGCCCTGCGCGCCGAGTGCGACGAGATCGCGAAGCGCGGCTACTCGCGCGACCGTGAGGAGTTCATCGCGGGGCTGGTGGCGGTGGCCGTGCCGGTGCGCGATGCGGCGGGCGAAGTGCGTGCCGCGCTGGCGGTGCATGCGCCGACGGCGCGGATGTCGATGGAGGATGCAGTCAAGCGCATCGATGCGTTGAAGGCGGCAGCGGGGAAGATGAGCGGGCTGCTCTGAGCGACTCGCTCACTGCTCGTAGCAGATGTCCAGCCTGACGAGGGCGCCGCTGGCGTCGATGTGGTCGGCGCGAAAGTAATAGCGACCGCGGTAGCTGCCGAGGTGAAGGGGGATTGAGACAGGGTCGCCCCAGCTCGTCAGCGCAAAGCCTTGCCCGCGCAGCCATTGCAGCAGGGCGTCGAGGCGCTGCGGGTCTGCGTCTACGCAGATGTCGGCGTCTGCGGGCGGCGTGCCTTGCGGGTCTTTCAGCCATCGCGCGAAGCTACCGAGCAATGTGAAGGTGTGCCCTTGTGCGCGCAGGGCGTCGAGCAGTTCGGCGGTGGCTTGCAGGTCGATGCGCTCGCGCTGCTTGCGGAAGACCAGCGCGTATTCGTGGCGACGGTCAGTGCGCCCATCGGTACTGGTGTCATTACTCTCGTGCGGGTAGATGAGCACGCGCTCTTCTTCCATGATGAAGAGCGAGCCCAGGATGCGCGCGAGATCGAAGGCCAGGGGCAGCACGCGGTCGCCGAGGCGGATGTTCTGCACCATCGCAATACAGGCGCCGCCTTCGCGCAAGCCCGCGCGGGCGCGATGGAACACGCTGCGAAGGCCGTCGAGGTGTTGGGCGTAGCTCTGGCTGTCGTAGAGCTGCGAGGCCACGGGTGCGCCTGTCCAACCGCAGCCGAAGTAGGGCACGTTGGTGAGGCAGAGGTCGAAGGGCGGGAATGCGGTGTCGTCGAGCGCATCGCACGAGCCATGCAGGAGCGTCGTGCCCTGCGCGAGTGCGTGACGCGCCAGCCGCTCTCGGATGAGGTCGATGCGGCCCGCATCGACCTCGCAGCCCGAAGCCAGGCGGCCTTCGAGACGTGCCGCCAGCAACGTCGTGCCGAAGCCCGCGAACGGATCGAACACCGTGTCGCCCGGCTGTGAGAACTGACGCACGAAGGGCAGCATCTGCTCGACCCATCCGCAATCGCGACCGCCCATCGGGTCGCGTGCGCGCAGGTCGTCCGGCAGGCGGTAGCGCGGGGATTCGTGATCGAGCATCAACCAGCTGTGGCTAGCCATGGGCAAGGACCTGTTCGGAGCGGATGTCGAGCAGCACGTCATGCCCCGGCTCCCAGCCTGCGCAGAGCTGGCCATTGGCAAAGTAGACGAGCTTGTAGATGTCGCCGGTCGCATGGCGTTCATGCATCGCGCCGTAGTCGGCGCTCTCGAAGACGACGTTCAGCCCGCTCGCGGTGCGAAGGCGCAGGTTCCAGAAGTAGTAGCCCTCGGTGAGGCCTTCGAGGGACCAGGTGCGCGAGACCTCGGGGTCGTCGAGGCAGGCGGTCAGCAGGGCGTCCATCGACACGCGTTCTGCGCGCAGGTAGCGCGCGGTGGCGTTGTCGCGGTAGCCGTCGTCCAGGCGCGAGAACTCGCGGAAGACGACGGTGCCGGCGCCGCATTGCCGCGCCCACGCGAGGTACGCCGCCACGTCCTGCGGTTGCGCGACGCCGCCGCGCTGCAGGATGCATACGAGGCGCAGCGCAATCGCATCGGCCAGTTGCCGCGCAGTGCGTTCGAACACGGCCTGATCGCCGATCGCCACCTCGGGGCGGAACCGCATGATGGCCTGGTTGGTCGCGCCGTCGTGGTGATGGCGGGACAGCTCCAGCCAGCTCAGCCCGAAGCCTTGCAGCGCGCGTTGCAGCATCTCGCCTTGCGGCGCGGCGAAGCCGGCGCCGTTGGTGTACAGCACGCGGTCTTCGATGGTGGGGCCATCGCTTTCGCTCGCGGTCAGCGTCTGGAGCAACTGGCGCATCCAGTCGGCGTCGTCGCTCGTTTCCAGACCCGAGAGCGACCACGAGAGCGGCACGCCGCGCAAGGCCCGCAGCACGTGGGCGAGGCCATCGAAGTAATCAGGCGCGGGCCGCAGCCGCGAGGCCGGCGTTCCGCCCTGGGTCTTGCGCAGGTTCTCCGAGCAGAAGCTGCAGCGCGCCGAACAGGGCCGCACCGACGCATACGGCGTGAAGGTGATCGGCTGCGCAAGGCGCCGCTCGACGCCGCCGATGGTGTGCGTGTGCCAGCGTGCGGCTTCGTGCGCCAGCGGAGTGCGCCGGGTCACCTGGCTCACCGAGGTGCGCAGCCGTTCGAAGAGCGGGGAGCCCGCGCTTCGTGGCAGGTCGGCAAGGGCGATTTCGAAGGAAGTGGCGGGGCGCATCGCGGGTGGTGAAAGGGCGGAAATGGCCGCAGCCGCAACGATACGACAGCGCCGTCCCCGATTGGGAATTCGTGCGCGATCTGTTAGAACCCCCCCATGCGCACCTCCCTGGTCCTTATTCCGCTGTTCTTCGCCGCCCTGGCCGCGAATGCGGACGTGGTGCGCTGCACCGATGCCAACGGCAAGATCTCCTACACCGACGGCAAGTGCCCGACGGACACCAAGCAGTCGCGGCAGGTGCAGATCGATGAGACACCCGCTCCGCCGGTGCCGGCCTTGCGTCCGCAAGCCGAGGAATCGCGCCAGCCGGCCTACACGCCGCCGCCCCCGCCGGTCGCTGCGCCCTCGGGCCCCGCCATCATTCCGCGCAACCCGGTCGCCGAGGCGCCGCCCGTCGATCCGCCGGTCTACATCCTCGGGCCCGAGCCTTACTACGACGGACCGCAGCGCCACGCGCATCGTCCGCCGCGCGTGCGCGATCCGGGACCGCCGCCCGGCCAGCGGCCGTGCCAGAACCTCGCGGGCATCAAGCGCAACAACTGCTGAAGGTTGACGGGCTCCGGCCCTGCATTCGATCCATGACTCTTTCCGCTTGCGCGCCGGAGCGCCCGCGCCACTGGACCGTCCATTGCGACGGCAGCGCCATGCCCAACCCGGGCCGCATGGGCGTCGGTGCGGTCATCACGCAGCCCGATGGCACCCGCCACACGCTCTCGCAGGCCACGCACGCCATCGGCTGCAACAACGAGGCCGAGCTGCGGGCACTGACCCTGGCCTTGAAGGAACTGCGCGCCCGCGGCGCCAGCGCCGTGGTGGCCTACAGCGACAACAGCATCCTGGTCGAGCAGCTCGGCGCGGCCGGTGCCCGGCCGATCGCGCGGCTGGCGCCGTTGTTCGACGACGCTCGCGCGCTGCTTGGCGAGTTCGAAGAGGCCCGCGTGCAGTGGATTCCGCGCCATCGCAACAGCGAGGCCGACGCGCTGGCCCGTGCCGCCCTCGGCGCGGGGCCGAAGCCGCCGCCCAAGCCCTGGAAAAAGCGGCGTTAGCTGAGAAGGTGTGAACGACCCCGTCATGCCTGAGCAGCCCGCCGGATCATTCGCACCTTCCGAGGTCCTTATCATTCGGGTCGTTCCCGAACCACAGACGCCCATGACCGAAGAAACTTCCCGCCCGCCGCTTCCCGATCACCTCTCCACCGATGCCCGCAGCCCGCATCACGTGGCCGCCGTCTTCGAATTCCCCATCGGCATTCGCTTCAACGGCAAGGAGCGGCTCGACGTGGAGGAGTACTGCATCAGCGAGGGCTGGATCAAGGTGCCGGCCGGCAAGGCGGTGGACCGCAAGGGCTACCCGCTGCTGCTCAAACTCAAGGGCACGGTCGAGGCCTACTACCGCTGAAGCCGTCGCCTCAGCGCCACTGCAGCAACAGCGACCACGGCTGGCGGCTCATGTGGCGATCGATGCA
>Ga0157370_10004324_pt1 | contig 16321 bp, 15 predicted proteins | sample C35metaG_FD_113463 | JGI IMG/M metagenome (GOLD analysis project Ga0157370, IMG submission 113463) | Corn rhizosphere microbial communities from Kellogg Biological Station, Michigan, USA - C3-5 metaG | ecosystem: Host-associated > Plants > Roots > Rhizosphere > Soil | place: USA: Michigan...
CCCCGCAAGTATTCCGAGATAAGGAGCTTGATGATGCACAATATGAAAAGTTCAAAGCAGGGCAGACGGTCTATGTTGACGGTCTTACTGACGGCAAAGGAAAAGCCTATCAAGGTTACATCACCTTCAACAAGGAAACGTCTAAAACAGACTTTTCCTTTACAAACCCCAATAAGCTGAAAGAAAAAGGCCAGCCTTCAGAAGACCACAAGACCCAGAAGGCAGTCAATTCCGATGGCAAGACGAATGAAGCCACCAAAAATATTAAAGAACCGCTGGAGTCCAAACAGCAGCAGCCTGCCAATAAACAGCAGGAAGATCAACAGAAGAAACCGACCAGGTCAAGAGGACGCAAGATGTAACCATAATAAACAATTCCAATCAATATAAATCCAGAACATATGAAAGCCATTATCGCAGAAAAACCCAGTGTTGCAAGAGAGATCGCACAATTATTAAATGCCAATGAAAGAAAAGAAGGTTACCTGGAAGGCAACGGTTATTGTGTAACCTGGGCATTAGGACATCTGGTATCATTGGGAATGCCTGAAGATTATGGTATAAGAGGCTTTGCAAAAGCCTCTTTGCCTATCTTTCCCAATCCATTCCTGTTGATCCCAAGAGCCATCAAAAAGCAAAATCAAAACGGGTATCAGCCTGATCCTTCCGCACTCAAACAGCTAAAAACAATAGAAAAAGTCATCAATCGATGCGAGAGTATCATTGTTGCAACGGATGCCGGAAGGGAAGGAGAGCTCATCTTCAGATATATTTATCACTATCTTCAATGCAACAAACCTTTTGAAAGGCTATGGATCAGTTCGCTTACCGACAAGGCCATACAGGAAGGATTCAAAAAACTCCAACCAGGTTCAGCATTCGACGGTCTATATCAGGCTGCGAAAGTTAGAAGCGAAGCAGACTGGCTGGTCGGAATCAATGCCACTCAGGCATTGAGTATTGCTGCTAATCAGGATGTATATTCCTTAGGAAGGGTTCAGACTCCCACACTGGCTTTGATCTGCAAAAGATTCGAAGACCATAACAATTTCACCCATAAGAAATACTGGCAGATCCAGATGAAGCACCGAAAAGAATACCTGGATTTCAACAGTCTATCCAATGAACAATGGGAAGATGAAAAGCAATCTGAACAAATATTAAAATCAATAGAGCGGGAAGGCAGGGCAACTGTTGAAAATGTATCTATCAAAACAGTACAGGAATTATCGCCAATACTTTTTGATCTGACAGAACTTCAAAAAGAAGCCAATAGAAAGTTAGGTCTGTCAGCCGACGAGGTCTTGCAAACCGCACAATCACTATATGAAAAAAGATTCATCACCTATCCACGAACCGGCAGCAAATATATTCCCGAAGACCTTTGGGCGGAGATCCCGGAACTGGTCAGAATCTTAAATACAACCGATCAATTCAAACCCGCCATTTCAACCCTCAAATTCGGCAACTTCAACAAAAGGATGGTGAATGACCTCAAAGTAACCGATCACCACGGACTGCTAGTCACCACAAAAATACCATCCGCACTCACGGCAACCGAGAAAGCCATCTATGATATGATCGCCTTCCGTTTACTGGAATCCCTTTCAGAACATTGCAGCAAACAAGTCAGTCATATTACGCTCAAAGTACACCATTATGAATTCAGCATCAAAGGATCAAAAATACTCACCAAAGGCTGGCGAGCCATAAAAGGGATTCTCTCAGACCACAATAATAGTGGCAAAAACGATAATAGCAATTCTAATAACCATAACGTCAATGAAACACTTATTGACCTTCCGGAATTCAAGATTGGGGATGAGCTGAAAATTTCACAAGCAGACCTACAAGAAAAAACGACCCAACCGCCCAAACTATACACTGAGGCAGATCTTTTGTCAGCAATGGAAAATGCAGGAAGATCGATCGAAGACAAAGAAGCGCAGAAAGCCATCTCGAATATCGGGATCGGTACACCCGCCACCAGAGCTTCCATCATTGAGACCCTGCTCAGCAGAAACTATATCATCCGAAAAAGCAAATCCCTAATTCCAACCGAAAAGGGAATGAAAGTATATGACCTCGTTAAAGACCAAAAAATAGCCAATGTACGGATGACCGCAGAGTGGGAGGTGGCATTGAATAAAATCGAAAACGACGAACTCGATGCAAGCCAATTCATCACCGATATCAAAGACTATTCATCAGAAATTACCAAAGAACTATTATCATTGTCAATCCCTCAAGAAAGCATTCCTGATCTACAATGCCCAAAATGCAAACAACACAACCTCATCATTAAGGACCAAATCGTCAAATGTCCAGATGAGCAATGCAACTGGATCCAGTTCAGAAATGTTTGCGGCGTACAGCTAAGGATACAGCAGATCACTTCACTCATCAAAAACGGAAAAACATCACTTATCAAAAATATGAAAGCCAAAAACGGGAAAAAGTTCAGTGCCTATATTGTATTGAAAGATGACCACAAAACCATATTTGAATTCCCCGATCACTAAATTTATTCTTTAAAATTAGTATCTTAGAAATAAAAATAATGAAAGTGTTTTTATGTTACCAGCACGAATCGGTAGTGATCAAATGGAACCTCCCATTCTTACCCCGCATAGGAGAATATATTTCAATTGACGAACTTTTATCGGAGAAAGAATTCAAACTGTTGGGCACAAAAAAAGATTATCTCAAAATCATCAACATCTCATGGTTTCTATATAAAAATAGCAGAGAGTCGGCTGTAGAAATTCTTTTGGAGTAATTTTAAGCATTAATATTTCGATGCAAATTTGAGGACCTAATCTAACCAAGAAGTTACGTCATATAAAAAGAACCATCTTCATTATTTTTGAAGTTAAGTTTTTTAAGACTTTTATCTTCAGCAATGATCATATCTGCAATCATTTCTATTAGTGAGCTAGGAAGTCCTGTTCCGAACCTCAGTTCATCCTGAAGATCATTGTTTTTTGTGTCTCGTGGTGATTCTATAATAATTCCAAGAGCATAACCTGTGGAACTAATAATGGGACTACCACTACTACCTCCCTTTACATTTGCATTCACATATATTTGTTCATATTTATGTAAATATGTTTTTGCAACGGCAGTTATTTCTCCTTTTGAAGCAACTAGGATAGCATCTGTACTACCAGGAATTGAAGGATATCCGGCAACAACAATATCATCTAACAATTGATGGCTTTCTAGCTGAAAGAAATGGTCACTTATCAAATCATCTTTAGAGAATTCTAACAATGCAATATCAATATTCTCGTCAGGATGCACGTATATATGCATAGGTGAGACAAATTTTTTTTCAGGCAGAAAAATTCTAATATTGATTTTATTACCTTTAGGTAAGCAATGTTTAGCAGTGACAAAAAATGTTCTATCAGGTTTGATAAGAATTGCAAATCCTGTTCCTACCGTATAATCTTTTGTTTTTAAATCCTGAACTTCTATAACTCTAATTGCATCTTTAAAGTGGTCAATTATAAATGGAAATCCATAAATTAAAAATTCGTAATAACCATAACTTGCCAATACAGCATTGTAGCCATTTCCTTGAAACTCTTGAAATAATCCAACTTTACCAGGAATCGGACTAAGAAGCCCGACGCTAGTTAATTTATTTGCAATACTGAGAATCGCACTTGAATATTCTGTAGTATATTTCTGATCATCACGGTATCTAGACGGAATATTTCTTAAAAAATCCCACAAAGATAAATGTTTTAATGGAACAGATTGTCCTAATTTAAATACTCCTGTTTTTGAAGCTTTATTTATTGGTTCTATACTTATGAACTTTAGCAACTCACTTGGAGTCAAATATGGTAGATTAAATTTAATTTTCATTATAACTAAAATTTAAAGCTTATAAATCGATTAACATATTTACTACTTATTACAAGAGTGATTATTAAGGTAGAAGTTTAATGATTATAGAGAAAATTTAAAAACTTAATGTTTGAGCTATGATCACTATTATTTTTGTATGCTAAGCTTTCATAATTTCTTAATATCTCCACTTCTTCTTCATTGTATTTGTCAGGGTTGTAATTTAATTCATAAATACACATTGTAAGAAGAATTGATTTGAAGGCATGTTTATCTGAAAAATCATAATAATTTGCAAAATAAATTGGTGTTTTCGGACGTCCAAATATTTTTTTGACCGTGTCTTCAAATGTCATTGCAAAATTGCTTCCCATGTTATTAGTTTTATAATAATTAATCTGCTAAAAATACAAAAAATGTTAATCAATAGATGTCCAGCAGTTTCAAATTATAATAATTTTTTTTATTAATTTATGGTAACATTAATATATTCATAGAATTTTTCAAATCCTAAATCTTCCATTACTCTATTTGAGGACAAAACATTTGCATCAGTCATAACGTAGATGATTTCATTTTCTTTCAAAAGCTGCTCTGAACAAAAGTTCAACAAAACTTTTCCAAATCCTTTATTTCTAAAAGTAGATTTGGTAAAAAGTATTCCTGGGCTGGAATCCTTTACAGTACAAAGTGAAATAATTTTTTCACTTTTTGGATCAGTTAAGACGACAATTGAATTTGTTAAAAGTAGCTCATTTATTTTCTTGTACATTTGGTCTAAGGTCTTGTCATTATCGCCATTATACTCTTCGTGGTAGTACATTTGTAGCATCTCTGCGAGCTCTAAAACATTTTCGAAATCTGGAATCACAATTTGATATGTTGAATAGTCCATTTTTTTTGCCTGCGACAATCTGTAAAAATACCGACTTTTTTCTAATTTGTACTTTCCCTCAGCGGCAAAATCGACTATTTTTAAGAGCAGATCTTTAGAACCACTTAAAAAAGTATGATTTTCATCTGCGAAATCGAATACTTTAAGAGATTCTGTTATTTGTTCTTCAGTGTAATTTTCTCCATATACAGAAACAAATTTGTCTGTGTTAACAACTAAAATCCAGCTTTTAGGATTTTTTTCACAAATATTCACGAATGAATCAGAATAAATTTGATCATAGCCAGCTAGAACTGATTCTATTTGATTATTTACAAATGTATATTCATATTTATCTCCAGAAATATTTTGTTCTAAAAAATTCCTAAATAAAATTGGATTTTCACCTGCGCTATAGTTCATCTATAATAGTTTATCTCAAAGATGCAAAAAATATTTTTTGTATAAACTACAAAAGCAAGCAATAGCTGTCAATCTAAAGTTATTATTTGTAAAGTAGTTGATATAAAGATATCGCCTATTCTAATAATTTTTTTGTAAATTTATTTAAATAACAAAAAATGCTTGCTCAGTTCGGATTAGATTACGGTTTAAAACCTGATTTTGTTATCCTTTCGGATACTTCTTTTCAGCAAAATTTTAGTAAAGCAAAATGTATTGGCCTAGCTTACATTCATTGTCCAGATAAAAATGGATATAAAATACCATGTGAATTAGGTTTTCTGGTAGAAGATGAAGATTTTGCAGATAAATTTCTTGATTCATTAATTGCCTGGAAAGAAAAATCAGGGGATAGTAAAGCTGTCGATTTAGAATTTATAGAGTATTTAAATGGAGACTACATGTTGTCGATCTCTCCCAACGTTCCTATTTTGATTCAACGTATTATACCCGAACATATGCAAGAACATGTAAATCCGAGTGTTATTTTCGTTGCACAAGGCAAGGGTGGAATGAGGATAAGCGATAATTATAAAGATTTTAGAGATAATTATGTCGAAGGTAGAAATATAGCAATTCGATATTTTATTGTTGACAAGAATAATCACATCTCGAAAAGAAGCGAAAAATATTTTTTGAAGACCGAATTTAAATTTTATAAGGAAGGCCAATTGGAAGGATCTTCTTTAATTAACCCCATAATAAATACAAATTTAAAAAGATCTCGCCCACCAAAAATAGATAAAGATAATCAGGACTTTATTAAACGTCGTAGTGATAAATTTCGATATTTTTTTCCAGTAACAGTTCAGAAATTAAAAACGGAAGGATGGCTTGAGGGAACTATTAAAGGTGTGAGTACCAAGTACTCAAAGGATCAAATTACACAAGCTATATGCAATTTGATTTTGTTTGAAAGAATGAAACGATCCAATGTACCTACAATAAATACTGTTGAGAAAGGATATGATCTCAAGATCATTGAATATCTGTCAGAAAACTACGAATCGTACAGCAGCTATTTTCCAGAGACGGAAAGTTTTACAAAACAAAAAATTGAGAGACAAATCCGTCTTGATGAACAATATTTTAAAAAAAGAAATTTATAATGATTACAATATTTGATTCAATCGTTGATTTTTTAATCGCTGAAAAAGCTGGAATTGCTAGTAAAGTGTTAGCGAGTGCTACATATGACATGCTAAAAAGCAATTTGCCTTTTAACTCATTAAAACAAAAGATCGGCAACATGTTTAAAAAGGAAAGAGATGCAGACACTTTTATAAAAGAATTGTGTGAAAAACCTGCGAGCGATAGTTATCAGAAAGATGTGGCTAATGTGTTTTTAGAAACAACAGGTAATGTAGCTCCTGATAATCTTGTCACAATATTGGAAGAATGGGTTAAGGAAAACAGACAATCATTTGAAAACATAAATAATGTCCAAATTACTAATTCTAGTGGATTTAACATAGGCGTTCAAAATGCACAAAAGGATATAATCAATATTCAGGGAGATTATTATTCTAAGGATGAAACAAATGAAAATTGACCAGCAGGAAGCGGACATTATCTTAAATGTTGCAGGAAACTTTATTAATCAAGGGAAGCTGATTGCTAATGAAGTGTATCTAAATGTTGATGGTGATGAACTCCTTAATATTGTTCATCCAAATCAAAATACATTAAAGGCACAATTTAGCATCAATTATCTCAAAAATCTAAAGAAAAATTTTGACCAAAAAATAATTATTCGCAGGAGCATAGTTGAAGAAGTAGAACAAATTTTTGAAGATAATTTTGAGCTGGCCATAATAGGTCCTCCTGGTGCTGGGAAAAGTTGCTTGTTATATGAGTTGTCAAAAAAATATCAAGATGCGATTTATATTAATTTAAAGAATAAATCCATAAAAACAGTTATTCTACATTTAATCAACAAGATCCGGATAAAGAATGGTCAAGAGTTGATTAATGCTGTCGATATCGATTCAAGTCTGGAGATTTTGCAAGACTTGCTTGTCAGCAGTAAGATGACTTTTTTTATTGACGAATGTGAAGAAGATACTGATACATTAGATCGAATTTTACTTTTAAATAAGTTTGAAAACAAATTTTTATATGCATCTCAAAATATACAGGAATTTTTGTCTTGCAATATTGAGACATTTCAGTTAGATAAATTTAGCCTGGATGAAGCTAGACAATTTCTATCCGACCAGAAGATCGCACTAGAGTTTACAAAATTTAATGAATTATATGAAGCTTCCCATGGAAATCCCCTCTATCTATTTTACTATAGCCATTTTACTATCGACCCTTTTCCCAAAGATTTATTAAAATATCATCAAGCAATATGGGGAAGACTATCAAGTAAAGATAAAGAATGTTTGATCTTTATAGCGCTGTCCTATTTACCTATTTCTATTCTTACTGTAAATTCCCTGGTAAAATTTGATACAATTCAGGAAACCACGGATTACATAAATAAATTGCGTCTTATATCAATTTCAGATGAGGCCGGTCTATCGATATTCCATCCATCATTCAAAGGATTTATTTTAGGTGAATTAAAAAGAAATTCAACTCTTGAAACTTACCAGATCAGACTTGGTGAATTTTTTATAGAGAATAAGGAATTTGTTCAAGCAACGTATTTGCTGGTTGATCACAAACCCTTGTCAGTAGAGAATTTTGGATTTGAGGTACTGCCTGATCTTATCAACCGTGGGGATTTCGAATTAGGAAATCGTGTTATTGAAATTCTACTCGCTAAAAAGAGATCTCGTTATATAACTGGATACCTTAAATACAATATGTATGGTAACCTACGAACATTAAATAAAAAAGAGGAAGCCAACAAAGTTCTTGATGAAGCTCTTGACCTTCTTAAATCTGTTAAAGATCGAAGGTTTTATCTTATGGCACTTATGAACAAGGCTGTGGACCACGTTGAAAGGGAGAAAAACAGGTGGGGCTTGAATTGGTCGATGTGATCATGGACGATAAATTGTGTTCAGACGGCTTATTTAAAGCTCAATTATTGGTTAGCTTATCTAAAATTTACATAGACTTACATCAGTATAGAAAGTCTGCTATCGCTTCTAAAACGGCCTATGATTTATTTGCCGAGCAGAAACATTACTATGGACTTATTTCAAGTCTTGGAAATTTAGCCGCAGCGCTAGGTAGCCTTAATGAAGATGAGCTAGCGAAACTTTACTCCTTGAAGCTTCTTGATCAACCATTGGATGATATTAATTACGCTATTAAGCTTGTTGCATTAAACTCCATGACTTCACTAAGTAGAAAAAGCAAGGATTACATAAGTGCAAAAAAATATGGACATGAAGCTGTCTATTTATGTCAACACCATAAACTTGAGTCGAAAGCAGTACTTAATCTGGTAAACTATGGAAATGTTATTAGGGACTCCGATGAAATTGACGATGCAATACTAATTTACGAAGAAGCACTTACATTAAGTTTGAAATTAGATCTATTTAAAGAGCAATCAAGGATATATTGGATCTTATCAAGTATTTACGAAGCACTGGGTGATAAGGTAAAAAGCTTAGAGTACATAAACAGTTCAATAAAAATTGCAGAAAAAATAAGTTATGAATACGGTATCGCACATGCCTATGAAGAGAAAGCCGCTTTGCTTTTTGAAAGAAAGGATATGGAAACTGCCGGAAAGTATTACGAAAAAGCATTTCATGTCTTTTTATCTATGGATGATATGCCACATGAAACCACGCATTGTTTGACAAAAGCGCTAGTTTGTTATGCGGAATCTAACAACCAGATTCCTTTTGCGTCACTTATTAATCTTTCACTGGATAGTTTTGAGAGTAAAACATTTATTGATACCAGTGGATTAATTGACTATGATCTCAGTAACTTTGATATTTCTAAATATATCTATGATCTAACAGAAAGATCGATCACATCTCCTGGATCGAGAAACCTAATAACTTCGTATGTAAATTATTTAAAATTTTGCAAAGAAAATCCTAAAAAGTTCGCAGGCAAATTTTTCAAGCTATTGGTTTTGATGGCTGAAAATGTTAGTTCGAATGATTTTATAAAATCCAATCTTGCGATTCTGCTTGAACAGTCTGGAGATTTATTAAGTTATAACGATCTGTCAGGTCTTATTGATATTTTAAATCAAAATTTAGAAGGTTTTTTTGCGCGTCAAACTAGAGATGAAATCATATTTATTGTAAGACTGGATGAAAATTTCAAGTTTGAATTTATATGTATGAAAAATGAACTTATTAATTTAAAACTGATTATAAATTTCATTCTTTTTATATTTTCCATGCCGGAATGTCTGACTTTAAAAAAGGAAAGGAAAGAAGATTTTTGTAAAATTAGTTTTATCAAATATAGCAGTTTTGTGACGCTTGCAAAGTTCGAAAAATCTATTTCTTTTGAAGATGATTTTCAGACTGTTTCTTTAGAGCGAGTAGATTTCTCAGTACCAATTTATATTATTGTTAATGATCATTATGAAATTTTCTCGAATCTTGCCGCCGACATTGACAATAAATGTAATATGGTTTTTATCCGGTCATTACTCAAAAATATTATTGATCATTTTTATCATTTGAAGAATCAAAATAAATCCCAATATTTAAGACATATCATACCTAAGATTGCCCATTTTTATGATTATGCTCCGGCACCGCAAAATAAAAATCTAAAATCTGATTTTCAAATTGATTTAACAATTTTGGATGATTCAGCAAACGAATTTAAGTATGGAAGAAATTAATAAACTTTTTAGAGAAGCGATAATTGTTTTTTTTAGAGTCCCGCGACATAAAAATGATTTACCATCTATCGGCATAGGATTTTCAAATAATGAAAAGGCAGAAAGAGCAAAAAAGCTATTAAAATTTGATGGTACAAAATTTATTCTCAGAATAGTTCGTGATCAAGTTCGTATTAAGCTGACAGTGTTGAGTAATAATGAAGTAGTATTTGTAGCACAATTAAATTATGATGAAGAGGAATTTCATTTGTTTAAGGATGCAGTTTCAAATAAGTCTGAAGGATCACTTGTTTTAGGCACTTTTATAAATTGTCAATTTTACATTATAAGCCAAAAAGACGGCGCAGAAAGTCTGAATCTAGAAAGTATAGAATTTGTTGAGTAACAATTTATGATTGATCTTCATACTTAGAATTTTAAAGCACTATGATGACAATTAAGCAAAACTAGATCATATATTTTCCTTACATATATTCTGGATGATTTAAAGAGCAGAAGAAGTTTCCAGCAATGTTCAGATCGATATTATAAAGTAATTGCTGAAAAAAAGTAAAATCATGACATTATCAGGATTTTACTTTTTTATATTTCCAAAAAAATCTTCTAAGGTGATTTCTTTTTTTCGACAAATTTTAGATATAGTTTTTAAAGAGATATTGTAATCCGCTTTCGAAGAGCCTAAGGCTATATTTTTAATTCTTCTTACCGTACTTTCTTCTATATCACATTTAGACGCAAATTCTCTCTGTGATTTTGCTTTTGAAATCCAATTTACATAAAGCTATTTCACCAATTTGCGATTTTCATATTTTTTCACTCCAATAAGTTTAAATGTTTTGAAATCTTTTGTGCTATAAACTACTTCGTAGTCGATTTTGGTTGTAGGTGGCGGTGCGGGAGAATAGGGAGATCCACTAGAGTGTGCTGATATTTCTGAACTTAAAATATAGGTTGAATTTTTAGACTCTTTTATTATGCTTGGACTCTTCCAATTACTTCCATCAGTAGCTCTTTCTTTAATTTCAGGTGCCTTATTTGTTAGTGATGTAATAAAATTATTGTCACTAGGTATAGCCTCAATAGGCACCAATTTGTCGTTAACGATCCGAAAATTTTTTCTAATTGAGTGGGCGCCTCTAGTAGTCCATCCAATTATATCTCCGGGAATAATTTCATATATTATAGGAGTATCACGAAGGTTCTCCATTGATTTTTCATATTCATCAATGACATTCTGATTATATAATTTTGTTTCGAAACTATTTGATATAAGCTGTTTTAAAGTGATTTCACTTTCTTGTGCGTAAGATAGACACATAGAAGACAGTGCTATAAGTAGTAGATTTTTCTTTAACATATCTGCTTTATTTAATTGTAATCATTTTCGTGATAAATGTAAGTATTAATCTATTATGAAACTGGTTTTTAAAAAGATTGGAAAAAAAACATCGTTTCAAATTATCTTCATAAAAAATATAATTAAAAAATTCATAATCTACAGCGCCGTATGAACTCTTTCTATCATTGCTTTCCCATTTGATTTATCTATAAAAAAGTTTTAAAAGAAACAAAGAAATCTAGAACATAGTTCAGATCGTTGTTATTATAAAGTTAGTGGAAAATAATAAGTCCCAACTCTCGTTAGGATTTATTCCGAAATAAAAAGTTTATAATGAAAAATTACATTATTTCCCAAGATACTTCTTCACTGCGAAGACAGAAGTTCCAGCAGCCTCGACAGCTTTTTTCAATCGGTCTTTTGTAACACCGAGTTCCTTTGACCAGTAGTCTAGTTCCCATGCCTCATTTACATTGATCTTAGTTGCATCTTGTGGTCTTCTTTTACTTAAATCGTCGCTCATAATAAATAATTTATTGGTTAATAAAAGTAAAGGTAGTTAGGTTTAATTTGACATCTTTACGGTTTTCCGTAAAAACAGAAAAATCCCAATTCTGTTCAATATTTTAAAACTTTTATTATTTTTACAAAAACACAAATATGAAAACACAAAAAATCTACAGTATCGTAGCAACCCTAACTATCATTGGACTTGCCATTTGGATCTACTCGTTAAAAAAAACAATTAATAGAAACGGAAGAAGTTCTACAACAATGCTCTGATCGATATTACAGAGAAATTAGAAACTAAAATCAAAAATCCAAACATTAATCAGTAACCATAAATTACACAATGTTCTACCAATATTAGCGAAGCTAAAGCGTTGTGGTTAGCTAAAGTTTTTATTTATATTTAGTTCTTCAAGATGAACACCACTTCCTGCAATATCATTCATTTTCATTTCTTCAATTAACAATTCATATTTATCTGGCAATCTTTTAGCAATTTTAAGGTTTTCTATCTTATAGCCAAGTGATGCAAACAATTTGAGAATTGTATATCTGTCTTTTGGAGATGATTTACATCCAAAAATTATTTCTTTTAGTGATTTTCTTTTTATTTTCACTAAACCTTGGTCTTTGTGAATCAATCGAATTTCGTTTTCATATTTCCATTTAGAATACTTGTTAGACAAGATTTTAAATCTTAATGCATCAAGTTCTAAATGAGAATAATTGAAAATTTCAATAGGCTTATCAGAATACTCAACGTTCAAAATTTCAGGAAAGAAGCTATTGTCAAAACTTAGATTCTCAAACTCATATTTAATACAAATTCCTTTATGATTATTTGCGTAGTGTCCCCACATTAGTGGACAACATGGATTTAATGAACCACAAAAAATTCCTGTTTTTTTATAATCTATTAAAAGGAATATATAATCATAATACATTTTACCTTGTAGAAATTCAATGTTTTCAGTTAGCAATTTTTTAAAAATTTTTTCTTCAGAATAGAAAGCAGAAAGCTCAATCAACTTATCATTAGAATTTTCTATCTCATTGGAATAAAAATCTTCGGAAAATAGATTTAATTCACTCAATGTTATGAGACGTTTTTTAATTTCTTCAAACTTCTTTTTGTTCTGATTATTAGAATTAACTACTGCATCAAATTCTTGAACCTTTGCTCTTAAATAATTATAGAAAGCTGTAATTTTTGAAATTTCTGATGTTAAAGTAAATCTTGGATAACTGTCAAAAGGATCATTGAAGTTTCTAGGGTTTGTAAAATAAAGTTCGTTATTAATTATTGTACTAAATAAATTTTGATTTATGGTATAGTATTTATAAAAAAATTCTGATTTCATTTATTTAAGATAGTTTTACAATTTTCTGCTAATGCCCTAAATATACAAACTTTATCACCAGTACCAATTCTGGTATTCATAGGATAAATACCGATTGACCATTCCTATAAATTGTAAACTGCTCCTCGCTATAGGAGAGAAGCAGTTTTAGGAATAGCTGCAGTTATTGTATAATGTATTGTTTATCATAACTAATAAGAGTTGAATTGTGATAATTTTTAATCCAATCATATTTAATCTTAATTTTAAGCAAACCTTGTTTTCTTTTTATATCGTTTTCATTAGCAATCAGCATATCTACTTCCACTAGTTTTTTCTCAATAGATTCTTTGTGAACAGAAAAGAAACTATGTTTAACTATTTTTTGTGCTAAAAAAAGTTCAGGATCAGTAATATGATGTTTTAAATAATCCAAAAAATAAACTCCATTATCTTCTTTTAAGAAACTGTCTACTCCATAAATCCATTTGCAGAGTTTATTAAAAGTTAAAATTAATTTTTCATTTTCACTAACAGATTTCGATAAACAAATTCTAGGATATATTGCAACTTTCGATTCAGTTTCATAGGCTTCTATAAGACCTTCTCCAACTGCAAAATTTTGTTCTATTTTAGCAAATTTATTTGATATTCCGCCTCTAATAAATATTTCTTTTTCATGTAAACATTTATAAATAAAAGTTTGCAATCTTTTTATAATAATTATTAATGCATTCGCTGAATGCATATAATAGTGCAATTCATTTATTTCATCTTTTTGTTCTTTTGGATAATATGTTATAACTAGTGAATCTGAAACAAATAAAGTCTTTATTTCATAGAAAGCATAAAGATTGAAAGCTCCTTCGGAATAGGCTTTTTTTATTTTTTTACTATCTTGAGCTGAGAACACTTGCTCATTTGAAGTCATAAAACTGATAAATTCATTTGCGGAATTTTCTTCAGTTATTTTACCATTAATATTCCTGTAGCCTAGCATGTCTATGAATATTGTCCATGGAATTAGTTTATTCATTGATGTGTTGTTATATAATTATATTAACTACCAAATATACCAACTTCCCCCACAATCCGTTTTACGGTTTTCCGTAAAAACAAAAAATCCCAACTCTCGTCAGGATTTTATTTGTTTTTAAATATTGGACTATCGAAAAATTCTGATAATGACATATCTATTAAATCACAAAACTCTTCAACTGTATAGATAGAGATTCCTCTTGCTTCATTCAAATTTGTCCATCTATTGATTGCTTGTCTATCTTTGATAGCATTACTAGCCAAATCGATTTTTCGTATCCCCTTGATGTCTATTACTTCATTAATTCTTTTTTTAATGTTTTCTCTAAGTACAATTTGTTTTGCTGTAAGTTTTGGCATAAACAATTTTACAGGAATTCTTGTTTTTTATTGTAAACCACTTGGTTTACAAATCTATTTTTTATTATATTTGTAAAATAAGTTACTGTAATGTAACTTTGCGATACTTCAAAGAAAATATAGAAGCTATTGCTTAGAATCTTGTAATAGAAAACTGGTAATTTTTATAGCAACAAGAGGATAAGTAAGCGGCTCACGACCTAGGCGTGGGTCTCTTCCTCTTATCTGTTGCAAAGGTATACCAGTACCCCTATTACGGATAATGTAGAGTCCCATGCCGTTTTTCTTTCCATGCCGTTCGCTCAAATCTACACTAAAATCTAAGCCCGCTTCCTAAAATATAGTATCAGATTATACGATACAATAGGAGGGTACAACCTATTGCGGCTTTAAATAGCTCACACGGGACACAGATTTCATTCATATTAAATTCTTTCCGGTGCCTTGCGGTCACTGTTTTTAGAACCTCACCAGTCCTTTTTCATACCAAAGGGCATCAGGAAAGTTTTTATCCATCGATGAATCCATCACATTAATTACAAAAAATAAAAGAACAAAAAAGCCCCTTCCCATACAGTTTGACGACATAGGGAAAGAGCAGATCAGTAATTAATTTAACGATTAAAAACCTTTTACAAATCTATGAAAAATTCCTATTACAAGATAGGAGGTATTTTCTTTGGCCTTATGCTGTCCGCTGTGGGCAGCAACACAAAAGCCCAAACACGCACCATTTCAGGTACCGTTACTGCATCCAATAAGCCCCTTTCAGGAGTTAGTATCTCCCAAGAGGGCAGCGATCAGGTAACAACGACCAGCGAAAACGGAACCTACACATTACAGGTTACAGCAGAAAATCCCATCCTATTGTTCAGACATCCTGATTATGCTGAAGAACGAATCACAGCCACTGATCAGACCGTCGTCAATATCAGCTTAGAACAAAAAGTAAAGGGAATCGAAGAAGTTATTCTCAACGCTGGCTACTACAAGGTCAAAGACAAAGAAAGCACCGGTAGTATCGCCAAAGTTTCAGCAAAAGACATAGAAAATCAACCCGTGGTCAATGTGCTCTCTGCCATCCAGGGCAGAATGCCAGGAGTCAGCATCACTCAGAATTCAGGAACGCCCGGTGGCGGCTATGATATCCAGATCAGAGGGAGGAATTCACTCAGGACCTACAGCGCCGGCGGTGTCAATGCCAATGCTCCGCTGTATATTATCGATGGTGTCCCTGTTCCCGCAGGGAATGATTTCAGGTCGGGCATGTCATCTGCCATCCTGCCTTATCAGGATACCAATCCGCTAAGCGCCATCAACCCCGATGATATCCAGGACATCGAAGTCCTGAAAGATGCAGATGCCACAGCAATATATGGCTCCAGGGGCGCCAACGGTGTCATACTGGTAACGACTAAAAAAGGTGTTAAGGGAAAGACACTGATCAGCTATACCGGCTCTTACGGCATAGGACGGGCCGCAAGGCTTCCTGAGATGATGTCCACAGAAGAGTACCTTAAAGTCCGTAAGCAGGCATTTCAAAATGACAACATTCAAAATATCCCTGCCACCGCCTATGATCTCAATGGCCGCTGGAGTCCCGACAGAAATACCGACTGGCAGAAATACTTCATTGGCAACCGGTCTGAGCAGCAGTCCCACCAGGTCGCCATTTCGGGAGGCACGGACCATACAAAGTTCAATCTGAGCGGCTCCCACGATGAGCAGACCACCGTGTTTCCGGGAGATTATGGCTACAG
>Ga0157370_10004325_pt1 | contig 16319 bp, 14 predicted proteins | sample C35metaG_FD_113463 | JGI IMG/M metagenome (GOLD analysis project Ga0157370, IMG submission 113463) | Corn rhizosphere microbial communities from Kellogg Biological Station, Michigan, USA - C3-5 metaG | ecosystem: Host-associated > Plants > Roots > Rhizosphere > Soil | place: USA: Michigan...
CGTCTCGGGAGCATAAGTATGCTGCATATAAGCCGTGAGCGACAAAGAAAGGAAGTCCGCCAGTCCTTTTTCAAGAAGGGCGTCTCCCGCCCGCATTACGAACAGGCTGGCATCCGCACTGTATATCGGAGGCGTCGGATGCCCTACGATAGATTCGACATGGTCGATGCCATGCGTTGCCAGCTTCGCCTGTCCCGCTTTTTCCGCAGAAAATGCAATGCCCTTCAGCTGATAGGAAAGGATATCCCTCAGCTTCTCCTTGGCGGTGACCACCGCCACTTTTCTTCCGGCATTGGCCGCGGCTGCCAGAATGGTCTCCGCACGCAGATACTCGGACGAGTTCATCATCACTTCCTGGTCCCTGGTCACATCATAGAAAAAGTTCCCGCCGATGCCATGCACCGCAGGAGACACGCCCGTTACGATGGACGAGTTATTCACATTGGTAAAAGAAGGCAAAGCCCCACGGACCATGCCACGATAGCCCTGCCTGATCATCTTCTTCATGTTGGGCATCCTGTCGAATGCCAGCGTCCTGTCCAAATACTCATCCGCCGATCCATCCATACAGATCACGACAACCGGTTTTGCAGCCGGCGTATACTTTTTTCCATTCGCCGAAAATGACTTTGTTGATATGCTCATTCTGTCCGGTCTTTTGTTTATCAAAAGTACACTTTGTTTACAAATAATATACAAAAATTTATTTGATCATCCAGATGACCCCGTTGATATCGTCGGTGCCGAATTGCTGCGCCTGTAAAGCAGCCTGCCAGTTGGTCGCCATCCGCGTGAAGAAAATCCGTCAGCCTATGTTGGTTCAGTGAGAATTGGTGATGAAGTAGTAGATCACCAGCAGCAGCGCACTGGCATCGCCGGCATTGCGTGGCTTATGTCCAAGGCGGCCATCGAAGAAAATAGAATCCCCTTCTTCCAAAATATATTTCTTGTCTTCGATCAGGTACTCCACCTTTCCCTTGATGATGTATTTGTACTCATAAGCATCTGTACGCACCACCTGGCTCCTGCTGGCGCCCTTTTTCAATTCCAGTAAAATGACATCCATCGGACCGCCCTGCATATTGCGCGTCATGATCCTTTTATACCCGAACCCTTTCGCCGCCTCTTTATTGAAGGACTGGTATTCTTTCGAGCGGATGATGAATACTTTCTCGTGGTTGTTATTGGTGGAAATGCCCTTGAAGAAATCCGTAAGGTCGAAGTTCAGCGCAAGCACGATCTTCATCAGAACAGGCAGGGAGGGGATCGTCCGGTTGTTTTCAATATGAGATATAAGCCCCTTGCTGACATCGGCGTCATTGGCCAGCTGCTGTACGGTGATTTTTTTACTCTTCCTGGCCTCCTTTATCTTATTGCTGATCTGTATCAGGATGTCCTCGTGCATGGCATTGCGCTTTAGCCAGGCAAATTAATCATTTTAGCGGATTTCTTGTTGAAGAACACGGCGGCAACCAGCAACAGCAGAAGGCCCGCGGCTGCCAGCAGATAGCTAAAACGCATCAGTAAGCGGGCCCAGCTCAGGTTCGCCATAAAAAACTCCTTATAGATCAACAATAAGGTACTCCCCAGGTACCCGATGGAGTCGCATAGATAGACGAAGAACCCGGCATTCGCCCTGATCCTGAAATAAGCGATCATCCGGTCGAACAGCGCCACCTGGATGGGAATATAGGCCAGGAACATGCCCATCCCGACCAGCAGCATCCACCAAAAGGGATGAAGCTTGTGCATTTGAAAAAGCAGGGTGCTGATCCCGCTCAATAATAGTCCCACAGCGATCAGCATCTGTGTGCTTTGGAAGCCTTTCAGATTATCCCGGATCAGGGCCAGGCTGGCGATGGCGATCAGCACGATGAGCCCCGTAATTGTCTCCGTCTCCGAGAATACGGCCTTATCCCAGGACGGATGGATCTCATTCCAGATCTCCACGGCGAAATTGTCCCGGAAATCCCGCATGGTCGCCAGCATCGTGTACATAAGCACAAAGCTCACTATCCCCCAGCGATAGGTCTTCAGGACAGCCCGCTTATCTTCTGCCGTCATTGGCACCCGTTCCGTCTTCAGCAGCTTATCCGTTTCAGAAGGCGGCGGCATTACCGACAGCATCCAGACAAACAAAAGGAACAAAGGGAGGAACAGGATGCCAATAACGGAGGGCATCCACCACTCCGATAGGAAAGGAGCCCACCCATTCACAATAAAATAAATGGTCTTGAGCACCCCGGAGCTGACGATCAGGCTGATACAAAGCCCCATGGCCAGCACTTCCGTAAACCGCCGGCCCTCCAGGTAGCTGAAAACAATCCCCCAGACCATCCCCAGCGGTAATCCATTCAGAAAAAGAAATACAAGATTATAGGGAGGCCGCACCAAGCCAAAAAACAGCAAGGCAATCTCTGCAAAAAGGATCAACCCCGTGATCAGGAATTTCCGCCTGGAAGGCCTCAGCTCCGAGATCACTTTGATCCCGATGAATTTGGACAACATGTAGCCGAATACCTGCGCGAGGATCAGCAAGACCTTATAATTGATGCCCATCAGTGTAATTCCCTCGTACGTGCCGGCGGTAAAAGGTTTCCGGAAAGCATACATGCAAAAATAAGTTCCGAATGCGGCGACCATGGACCATACGATAAAAAAGCCTTTCGATCGCAAAAGCAGGCGTTGCAGGGATTTCATAATACTATTTTATTTGTCGTCGACCTCCCGTATAGGGCTTTATTCCGTACACCGTGAATATACAAATATTAAACATTAGTTTAGTATTTGTACCATTAATCTAATATTATTTTTGCAATATCTTTTTCTCCCAAAATTTAATCATTTGATTAAATAATTTGTTTAAATCAAAAAACTTCCTAATTTCGTTCTGAATAAACACCGACACAGTGGCAAAAGCATCCCGTTCATCCCGCACCAATTCCGGCTCCTCCGAACGCCGCACAACCCGCAAGACAGGCCAGCCTACCCGCCCGGCCTCGCAGCAGGCCCGTCCCTCGTCCAAAGAACCCCGCTCCGCCCGCAAAGCTTCCGGGAAGGACGCCCCCTCTCCAGGCGACCTCTCCACCGAGGAAAAGATCATGCAGGCCGCCAAAAAACTCTTTACCCAAAAAGGCTTCGCCGCCACCCGCACCCGCGACATCGCCGAAGAGGCAGGCATCAACCTCGCCCTCCTCAACTACTATTTCCGCAGCAAGGAGAAGCTGTTCGACATCGTCATGATCGATAACTTCCGCCAGTTCATCAAAGGCATCTCCATCCACCTCCTCCAGGATGCCAGCACCGTGGAAGAAAAGATCCAGCGCATCGTCACGGCCTATATCGACTTCCTTAACAATCATCCCGACCTCCCAATATTCATCATCAACGAGATAAGAGGCAATACATCCAGGATCACCCAGCAGATCAATGAAGAAGTAGCCCCTTTGCGGGCGCATATGTTCCGCCAGATCCAGGAGGCCGGTCGCCAGGGGAAGATCATCCCCATCGACCCCTTCCATTTCATCGCCAATCTGATTGGGCTCACCGTATTCCCCTACATCGGACGGCCCATCCTGCAACGCGTCACGGGCGTCGATGACCAGCAGTTCCGCGCCTTTATGGAAGAAAGAAAAAAGCTCGTACCCCTATGGATCAACGCTATTATGCATGCAAAACCACCGGTGGACAGCCATCCGGCGGCTGGTTCCAATAAAAATCCTGACAATGTTTAAAATATTCCCCCGGCCTATTCGTCCTCCTGAAAAGAGCCTTAGCGGCCGGCGGCTCGTCCTGCCAGACCGCGGAGCCACAGGTCCCCAGTGACCCCGGGGTATTTTTTTTGCATTCATATTAATCAAATGATTAAAACAAAATATAAAAAAATGAATACTGGAAAAAAGCTCACGGCATTCCTGCTATTCCTCCTCCCGCTAGGGACCGTGTACGCACAGCAGCAGCCCCTCACCCTGGAGCAATGCTACCAGCTGGCGGAAACCAACTACCCCCTCACCCGCCAGCGGGCCCTCATCGACAGGACCGGGGAATACAATATCGACAACATCCGTAAAGGTATTTTTCCCCAGTTCATAGTCAACGGCACCGCCACCTATCAGTCGGACGTAACAAAGATATCTCTGCCACCCATCAGCGGTTTTAACATCAACATTCCCACGGTGCCCAAGGATCAATACAAGCTCTACGGAGAAGTTTCCCAGACGCTCACCGACTTCGGTATCAATAAGGAGAAAAGGACCATTAGCGCCACCGACGCACAGATACAGCAGGAAAACCTCAATACCGAACTCTACAAGCTCAGGGACAGGATCAACCAGCTCTTCTTCGGCATCCTCCTCATCGACGGCCAGCTGCGGCAGAACGACCTCTCCGCCGGGGACATCCGGACAGGCATATCTAAAGTACAGGCCGCCATCAACAATGGCACGGATTTCAAAAGCAGCCTCAACAAACTGCAGGCCGAACTGCTGTCCAATCAGCAGCATGCCATCGACCTCAAGGCCACCCGCAAATCCTACACCGACATGCTCTCCCTCTTTTTAAATAAAGACATCGACGAAAATACGCCCATCGAGACTCCGGCGCCACCCACCCTCACAGACAGCATCAGCAGGCCGGAGCTAAAAACATTTGACCTGCAAACTCAATCCTACGTCGAACAGCAGCGCCTCACCCGGATAGCCCTCAATCCACAGCTCAACGCCTTCTTCCAGGGCGGCCTGGGTAAACCCAATCCTGTCAACTTTCTCTCTACCCAGCTGTCCGGCTATTACCTGACAGGACTCCGCCTCACCTGGAACTTCGGAGGACTCTATACCTATCATAAGGATAAATTGATCAACAGGAACAACCAGGAGATGGTACAGGCCCAGCGCAGTACCTTCCTCTTCAATACATCCATTACCCTCCGGCAGCAGCATGCGGATATCATCCGGTACCAGCAGCTCATCCAGGCTGACAACGAGATCGTGAATCTCCGTGACTCCATCAAACAGACCTCCGCGGTGCAGCTGCAGAATGGCGTCATCACAGCCAACGACTACCTGCTCGATATCAACGCCGAAGCGCTGGCCCGGCAGAACCGCAACCTGCATGAGATCCAGCTCCTGATGTCCCAATACAATCACAAGACTACAGCAGGCAATTGATTAAATCATTCAACTACTTAAAATAACATAGATGAAAAAGTTATCCTTCCCCATCCTCCTCGCCACACTCGTCCTGGCAGCTTCCTGCAAGGACAATACCCCCAAAACAGACGCCTCTGGGGTATTCGAATCCGACGAGGTCATCGTGTCCGCCGAGCAGAATGGGAAACTCCTCTCCTTTCCTATTCAGGAAGGAGACACCCTGCGTAAGGGCGCCCTTGCAGGCAACATCGACATCAGCAATATCCTTCTGCAAAAGGAGCAGGTCCAGGCCAGTATAAAAGCCCTGAGCCAGAAGACAACCAACCCCCGGCCCCAGATCGAGCTGGTAAAAAAACAGCTGGCCGTTCAGGAAGTTCAGCTCGCACAGCAACAGCGGGAAAAGACACGTACGGAAAACCTCCTCAAGGCGGATGCAGCCACCCAAAAACAATTGGATGATATCAACTACCAGATCGATCAGCTTCAAAAACAAATAGCGGTATCCCGTCAGCAGATAGCGCTCGACAACTCCAACATCGCTACCCAGAACAGGAGCATCTACAGCGAACAGGACCCCATGGAAAAGTCAGCCGCGCTGTATCAGGACCAGATCGATAAAGGCCGTATCATCAACCCCATCACCGGCACGGTCCTGACAAAATATGCGCTGCAAGGGGAAATGACTACCATCGGCAAGGCGCTCTATAAGATAGCCAACCTCGATACCCTCACCCTCCGCGCTTATGTCACGGGCGCCCAGCTCACTTCCATCCGTCTGGGCCAATCGGTAAAAGTCTACACCGACGATGGCGCCAAAAACTATCGTCAATATCCCGGTCAGGTATACTGGATCTCCGACAAGTCCGAGTTCACTCCCAAGACCATCCAGACAAAAGATGAGCGGGCCAACCTGGTGTACGCCATTAAAATAAGAGTAAGGAATGACGGGCTCCTGAAAATAGGCATGTACGGCGAAGTAAAATTCTAGCCTCACCGATCAACAACTAATAAAATGATCAGTCTCACTCACATAAAGAAGACCTACCCGGGACGGGCCAAAGGCAAGTCATCGGAAGGGCAGGTCAAAGCGCTGAACGATATCTCCTTCAATGTTGAAAAAGGCGAGCTCTTTGGCCTCATCGGCCCCGACGGCGCCGGCAAGACCTCCCTGTTCCGTATACTCACCACCCTCCTCCTCCCGGATTCAGGTGACGCCACGGTCGACAATCACGACATACGGAAAGACTATCAGAAGATCCGCAACTGCGTTGGCTATATGCCCGGACGGTTCAGCCTCTACCAGGATCTCACGGTGGAGGAGAACCTCAACTTCTTTGCTACGGTCTTCGGCACCACCATCAAAGAGAATTACGATCTGATAAAAGATATATACCAGCAAATAGAACCGTTTAAGGACAGAAGGGCAGGGAAACTATCGGGAGGCATGAAACAAAAATTGGCTTTGTCCTGTGCGTTGATACATAAGCCCTCTGTCCTCTTTTTAGACGAACCGACCACCGGTGTCGACGTGGTCTCCCGCAAGGAGTTCTGGGCCATGCTGAAAAAGCTGAAACAGGAAGGGATCACTATCCTCGTCTCAACGCCCTATATGGATGAGGCCGACCTCTGCGATCGCATCGCGCTGATACAAAAAGGAGATATCCTCTCTATCGACAAGCCCGGGAACATCGTACACTCCTTCCCGGGAGAACTGTATGCCGTCCATGCCGCCGATACCCACCGGCTGCTCCAGGATGTAAGGAGCTTCCCCGGCACGGCCACCTGCTTTGCCTTCGGCGACTCGCTGCATGTCACATTTAAGGACAGCGCCGCGGCCGGGTCTAACGCACCGTCCGGCACAGCCTCAGGGTCCGCCGGACCCCAGGCCCTCCTCGACTACCTTCATCAGAAGGGGCACCCCGACGCCACCGTCGAAAAGACCGAACCCACCATCGAGGATTGCTTTATCCACCTCCTAAAAAATTAACCATGTCATCCACCACCTCACCGCCCGTCATCACCACCGACAAGCTCACCAAACGCTTCGGTCAGTTTATAGCCGCCAATGAGCTTACCTTCAAGGTGGCCAAAGGAGAGATCTTCGGCTTCCTGGGAGCCAACGGCGCCGGCAAAACCACCGCCATGCGCATGCTCTGCGGACTCCTGAAACCCAGCTCCGGCAAAGCCACCATCGCCGGCTTCGACGTATACACCCAGACGGAGAAGATCAAAAGGAGCATCGGATACATGAGCCAGAAATTCTCCCTCTACGACGACCTCACCGTCTCGGAGAACATCCGCTTCTACGCCGGCATCTACGGCATGAGCCGTCCAAAAATAAAGGAAAAGACAACACAGCTCCTCCAGGAGCTCCAGCTGGAGAAAGAAGCAAAAACCCTCGTCAGCGAGCTCCCCCTGGGGTGGAAGCAGAAGCTCGCATTCTCCGTTTCCATCGTCCACGACCCTGACATCGTCTTTTTGGATGAACCCACCGGCGGCGTGGATCCCGTCACACGGAGGCAATTCTGGGACCTCATCTATCATGCATCGGACAGGGGCGTCACCGTATTCGTCACCACGCACTATATGGACGAGGCCGAATACTGCAATCGGGTCTCTATCATGGTCGATGGCGTCATCGCGGCCCTCGACAGCCCCACCCGGCTCAAACAACAATTTGGTCGCGATAATATGGAAGACGTCTTCTACGAGCTGGCTCGCAAAGCCACCCGGAAGGGAGATTGACGGCCCGCCGCCCAAAAGAATTATCCGGCCCCCAAAAGAATCGTCCGTCCCCCAGCTAAAAAATTTATCATGAAGCAACTAATCACATTCATCCGAAAAGAATTCCTCCACGTCTTCCGTGACAGGAAAACCCTTTTGATGCTCTTCGGCCTCCCCATCGCCCAGATCGTCCTTTTCGGCTTCGCCCTGTCCAACGAGGTAAAGAATTCCCGGATAGCCGTCACCGACTATTCCAAGGACCCCGTCACCACACAGCTCATCGATAAGATCTCCTCCAGCAGCTATTTCAATATCCAGCGCAACCTCACCAGCGCCACCCAGATCGATGCGGCTTTTAAAAAAGGGGACATACGGATGGCCGTCATCTTCCCCCCTAACTTTTCCACCGACCTCACTCATACAGGAAAAGCCACCATCCAGGTCATAGCCGATGCCTCCGATCCCAACCTCGCCACCACCATTACCAATTATATCACCCGCATCGTAGGCGACTTCAATACCACCACCGCCCTCAGCGCAGGACAGCCGCTCCAGATCCTGCCGGAGGTGCAGATGCTCTACAACCCCGAGCTGAGAGGAGCCCCCAACTTCGTACCTGGCGTCATGGCCCTCGTGCTCATGCTCGTATGTACCATGATGACCTCCGTAGCCATCGTAAAAGAAAAAGAGCTCGGCACCATGGAGATACTCCTCGTCTCCCCCTTCAAACCCATCTACATCATAATATCGAAGCTCACCCCCAACCTCCTCATATCCATCGTCAATCTTTTTGTCATCCTTATTCTCAGCGCTCTCTTCCTCGATCTGGGTGTCAAAGGAAGCATTGTTCTGCTGGTCTTCGATAGCATGCTGTTTATTCTGACATCCCTCTCCATAGGACTGCTGTTATCCATCAACGCCAAAACGCAACAATCCGCCATGATGGCCTCCCTGATGGGCATGATGCTTCCCACCATGCTGCTCACGGGCTTTCTCTTTCCCATCGAGAACATGCCCTGGCCCATGCAGGTGCTCGCCAACCTGGTACCTTCCCGGTGGTATTTCATCATCGTAAAAAGAGTGATGCTAAAAGGCATGGGATTCGGCGCTGTCTGGAAAGAGACCCTGATCCTGGCAGGCATGTGCTTCGTGCTGTTTGCCATCAGCCTTAGAAAATTCAAGATCAGATTGCAATAACAACAAAACAACCTTCTGATGAAGACGCTATTATTCTTATTGGAAAAAGAATTCAGACAGATACTCCGCAACAAAGGCATCGTTCGCATGCTGATCATTGCGCCCGTCATCCAGCTTATCCTGCTCCCGCTGGCGGCCGATTATTCTGTAAAAAATATTTCCATCGCCGTCGTGGACAATGACCACTCCACCGCCTCCCAGCGTCTGATAGGAAAGATCACATCCTCCGGCTATTTCAAGCTCGCGGGCTACACGGGCTCTTATAAGGCAGCCCTCTCCCTGGTCGAGCAGGACAAGGCAGACCTCGTCTTGCAGATACCCACTCACTTCGAAAGAGACCTCGTCCGGGAGAATGCGCAAAAATTGTATATAGCCATCAATGCCATCGAAGGCACCAAGGCCAATCTCGGCGGCGCCTACCTCAGCAGCATCATACAGGACTATAACCAGGAGATACGACAGGACTGGCATACAACCGCCACCGTCTCCATCCAGGACGCCCCTCAGATCAGCATGGCCTCGTCCAATTGGTACAACCCCTTCATGAATTTCCATCTGTACATCGTACCCGCCATCCTCGTCACCCTCGTAACAGCCATGGCATCCATGCAGACAGCTTTTAATATTGTTCAGGAAAAGGAGAGCGGTACCATCGAACAGATCAATGTCACTCCGATAAAGAAATACATATTCATCACAGGCAAAATGATACCCTTCCTCGTACTTGGTATCATCATCTTTACCCTCGGCCTGCTGGTGGGATGGATCTTCTATGGCATCGTCCCCGTGGGTAATCTCTGGGTAATATACATCTCGCTGATAGACTATTTATTCGCCATGCTGGGCCTGGGGCTGCTCCTGGCCACCTATTCCGCCACACAGATGCAAGCCATGTCCCTCTCCTTCTTCTTCATCAACATATTCAATATGATGAGCGGCGCCTTCACCGCCGTCGACAGCATGCCCGGCTGGGCCCAGGCCATCGTTCAAACCTTCCCACCCAGCCATTTTATAAAGATCATGCGTATGGTCGTATTGAAAGGCAGCGGTCTCGCGGACATCACCTACGGCCTGGCAGCCATGTTTGTCATTGGCGTAGTGCTGAATACCTGGGCGGTCGTCAATTATCGCAAGACGGCTTAGCGCCCCGCAGCAGGTCACTCCCGGACGGTTCCGGTCTACAAACTCACCCCCCTCTTCCACGGGATAAAATCGTCTTGTACATGCCGCACAGCCGCCACCTCGATCTCGCCGCTGGCGACCCCAATCACATAATCCAGTATCCTTCCACCCGCCTGCTCTATCGTCTCCTTACCCTCGATGATCGTCCCTGTATTGATGTCGATGATATCCTGCATCCGCTCATACAAAGGCGTATTCGTCGCGATCTTCACCACCGGCGCAATAGGATTTCCCGTAGGCGTCCCCAGCCCCGTCGTGAACAGGACAACCGTTGCCCCCGAAGCCACTTCCGCCGTAGTCGACTCCACATCATTACCCGGCGTACACAACAAATTGAGCCCGGGCTTTGTCACCTTTTCCGGATAATCCAGCACAGCCGTCACAGGCGACGTCCCACCCTTCTTGGCAGCCCCCGCCGACTTGATGGCATCCGTGATAAGACCATCCCGTATATTGCCGGGCGAAGGGTTCATGTCAAATCCGGACCCCACCGCCTTGGCCCGCTCATTATATGTCCGCATAAGATGAGAGAATCGCTCTGCCGTAGGCACGTCTACACACCGGTCGCTTAGATTTTGTTCCACCCCGCACAATTCCGGAAATTCAGAAAGAATGACACTCCCACCCATCGCCACCAGCAGGTCGGAAGTATACCCGATCGCCGGATTGGCTGAGATACCCGAAAAACCATCCGAGCCGCCACATTCCAGCCCGATACACAGCTTGCTCAACGGAGCCGGCTGCCTCGTCTGTTGATTGGCCAGTATCAATCCCGCAAAAGTTTGCTTGATCGCCTCCGACAGGAGCGCAGACTCCTTACCGATCTTCTGCTGCTCCAGGATATACAACGGCTTGGAGAATTGCGGGCTCCTCTTTTTTATCTCGTCCTCCAGCATGCTCACCTGCGCATTCTGACATCCCAGGCTCAGCACCGTGGCGCCGGCCACATTCGGATGGGTGATATACCCCGCCAGCAATCCGCATAACGCCTGCGCATCCTGTCTTGTACCACCGCACCCGCCGTCATGGGTAAGGAATTTGATGCCATCCACATTCGGGAACAGCCGCTGAGAAGCATATTTTCCGTACTCAGCCTGTAGATCGGCCTGCAAGATCTCTTCCACACTCTTCCCCGTCTTGTATAATTCGATCAATTGCTGTGATTGCACCTGGTAGCTCCTGTTCCTGCCATACCCCAGATCATTCACCAACGCCTGCTGCAGCACATCCAGATTCCTGTTCTCACAAAATACCATGGGGATCACCACCCAATAGTTGGCCGTTCCCACACTGCCGTCTGCCCGGTGATAGCCCTTAAAGGTCCTTCCCTTCCAGGCCGACACATCCGGCTTTGGCCATTGCGTATGACGCTCTCCAACAGAAAAATCATTGGCAGCATGCTTCACATTGGCAGTGCTGATCAGTCCGCCTTTTTTAATAGGCTGCTGCGCCTTGCCCACCAGCACACCGTACATGATAATGGAGTCCCCCGGCGCCAGATCCACCGTGGCGAACTTATGCTTCGCCTTTACCGTTTCTTCCATCGTATATTCCTTGCCTTCCCAAACTATTTTCTCGTCCTTTAAAAGATTGGTCAATGCCACCAGTACATTGTCATTAGGATGTACTTTCAGGACTATTTGTTGTGTGCTCATAATACGCTTTTTATTTTTCCAAATTGGGCCAGTGTCGCCAAAGCCCCTTTATTGATCAATGCATGCAGGTCTTCCCTGACAGCCGCCGCAAAGCCGGACAGCCCTGACAGGTCCGTATCCCAGAGAGACGTGTCGGCAAGTACCTTATCCACTACCTCATCCGGTCCATGCTGCTGCCAAAGCCCCGCAAAGTATTCCGCCTTGTCGTCATTCACCTTGTAGTTCCCTCCTTTCATAAACAACAGATAGGCGGCAAATCCCAATGCAAACAGTGCCGGCGGAGAATTATGCTGCCGATAGTGTTGCAACAGCACGGGTACATTCCGCATCTTCATCTTCGAAGAGTACTGCATGGTGATGCTGATCCATTGATGCTGCAGATGTGGGTTACGGAATCTGTCCAATACCTGCAAACCAAACTCCCGGGATTGCTCGGCAGGTATGGTATAGGGTATGGCAGGCGCAATTTCACGAAGCATCAGGTTCGCTACAAAAGCGGCAAAACCTTCATCATCCATCGCATTCTTCACCGTGACGAACCCCGCCAGATACGCCAGCCCGCAGCTCAACGTATGCGTCCCATTCAACATCCGCAGCTTCAGCTCCCGATATATCTCGATATCCGGCTTGATGATCACTCCATCATCCGCCACCGCGAAGGACAGCACCGGCTGCACCTGCTCATCTCCTTCTATAGCCCACAACCGGTACACCTCCGAGATGGACAGCAGCTCATCATTATAACCCAATTCCTGTTGCAATTGTTGCAGGCAGGCCGAATCCGGCTTGCCCGGTACGATCCTGTCCACCAGTGAGCTGCACCACCGGCAGGCCCCCGACAGCCACTCCACAAACGCCCCCTCCAGCTTATTGAAGACAGCCAGTTCCCGCACGATGGCAGCCAGCTTCCTGCCATTGTCCACGATCAGCTCCGTAGGAACGATCACCATTCCACCTTCCTTACCACCGCCACAAAATTTATAACGTTCGTACAAAAAGGCCAGCAGCTTCCCCGGAAAAGACGCAGGAGGCTCCTGACGGATGTCCTCTTCCACCAGCCGTATCCCCACTTCCGTCGTGTTCGATATGATCACCTGCATGGCCGGATTATGTGCGCATTGCAGGATCTCCTTCCACTGGCTTTTGGCCGACAGCACCCGGCTGATAGAGCTGTTGATGATATTCTCTTCAACCTTCTTTCCATTTTCGATCCCCCGCACACACAGCGTATACAGTCCATCCTGGCTGTCAAAGGCGGATGAATCCCCCGCATCCGTGGACTTCACCACTACCACTCTGCCATTGAACACCCCCTGCCGGTTGGCCTTGTCGATAAAATAATCCGGCAACCCCCTTAACAGGACACCCGTCCCGAACTGCAGCACCTTCTCCGGCAGCTCAAATATCCGCGACACAGGTTTCACAACGCCCGGGGTGGATATGCTGTCTAAATTTTTTCTTGATAAGTTCATAATAGCTACTTTTCATTGACCACATCGTTGACGAGCTCCAGAGCCGTCATCGTATGCTTGTATAAAACTTCGTATTGTTTGTTCTTTAGAATATCCTTGCTGATCAGCTTGCTACCCATACCCACCGCACAAACGCCCGCCTTGAACCAGGCATCGATATTGGCTTTGTTCAGCTCCACACCACCCGTAGGGATAAAAAGCTGACCAGGGAACAGCTCGCGGATGGAGCTGACAAACTCCGGCCCAAGGATATTGGCCGGGAATATCTTGATCACCGCTGCCTGCAGCTGCTGCGCCTGGTGTATCTCCGTAGGCGTCATACAACCCGGTATCCACAACATGTCCCATTCGGCGGCAACCGCAGCCACCTCAGGATTGACGATAGGCGCCACGATAAAATCCGCCCCCGCCTCGATAAATGCCCTTGCCTCGTCCGCCGTCTTGATGGTGCCGATGCCGAGATAAAGGTCCGGCGCCTCTATAGTAAAGGCCTTCTTCAGGGCCCGGAAATTTTCCAACGCAGCCTTGCCCCGATTGGTATATTCCAGCGCACGCACTCCTGCCTTGTACAACACACCCGTCACTTCGATGCTGACTTCCGCGCTGTCCCAATAAAATAAGGGCAGTATTCCCTGGTCCAGTATGCTCTGAAGAATTGCATTCTTATCGCTCATATGATTGCATAAATTTTTCGATTTCCTCCACCCGCTGGTTCGTAGCGTCGTCGGAGATAAAAAGTTTCTGAAAGGCGGCTGCCGTGGCAAATTCCAGCGTCTCCTGGTAACCCATCCCGCTATACTGCCCATAGATCAGCCCGCCCATAAAACAATCCCCGCTCCCCACCTTGTCGACGATCCTGTCGGCCAGATATTCCTTCGACTGATAAAGCCTGCCGCCCGCATAGAGGGCCGTATAATAGCGAATGCCTGCTTCCGTTCCCGGCCGGCCCGTCGACCCCGGCCCCTCCCTGTCAAATCGGAAGGTCTTTGCCACCATCTTTACCTTCGGCCACCGCCGCATGATCTCCCGGCTGGTCTTCTCCGCATGCGCCAGATATTCTTCCTTCCCGCTATTCTCCGTAATGGATGGACTCACCGGTATGCCCAGCATTTTATCCACGGCCCACAAATTTCCCATCACCAGATCGCAATATTCCACCAGCCCCGGCATGACCTCCACAGGCGCACACCCATATTGCCAAAGCTTGGCCCTGTAGTTAAGGTCCACGGAAATAGTAATATTCTTTTCAGACGCCGCACGCAACGCTTCTTTGCATACAAGGGCCACCCGGCTGTTCAGAGCAGGAGAGATGGCGCTGAAATGCAGCCATGTCGTATCGAGGAAAACCTTGTCCCAGTCGATGCTGCCCGGCTGCAAGTCGGAAAAAGAAGAATGGTCCCTGTCATAGATCACCCCCGCATTCTTCAGATCCTTTCCTTTGGGAAGGAAGTAAAGACCCAGACGTGCGCCCTGGTAAATCACCCTCGATGTATCGATCCCCCGCTCCCCCAGATAGTCCGTCAGCTGATGTCCCATAAGGTTTTCCGGCAACACCGTAAAGTAAGCCGAAGGTATCCCCCACAAAGCCAGCGCCGTAGCCACATTCGCCTCCGCCCCGCCCACATGGCAGGACAACGCATTTTCCTTCAGCCATACGCCATCCCCATCCGGACATATCCTTAAAAGCAATTCTCCAAACGATAAAACTTTCTTGCTCATATTTCTATACTTAAAGCCCCGGCCCCATTGTCTCACCCACGGTCGGCTGGCTGGTCAGCCCAATTCCACCATCGCCTTGATCACTCCCCTCGCGGGGTCCAGCCATCCCGCAAACTCTTCCTTCACCCGGTCAAATCCCACCCTGTGCGTAATATAGGTAGTAGGGTCGATCAGACCCTTTTTCATGGAATCCATTACAAAAACAAAATCCTCGCGCGTAGCATTTCGACTGCTCATCAACGTTGCCTCCCGCTTGTGGAACTCCGGGTGGCTGAATTCGATCGTCCCCTTCTGTAATCCCACCAGCACATACCGACCTCCATGCGCCATATATTGAAAGGCGTCGATAATCGCCTTCCGGCTGCCCGTAGCATCGATCACCACCGTAGGCATATCCCCACGGGTAATATGACGCAGCTTCTCCATCACGTCACCTTCAGCCGCATTCACCGTATGCAGCAAATGCAATCGGTCCCGGCAAAAACCCAGCCGCCCCTCGTTGATATCCATAGCGATCACCTGTCCGCCCGCAATACGCGCCGACTCCATTACACCCAACCCGATGGGACCCGCGCCAACCACCAGCACAAACTCATCCGGCTGCACCGCAGCCCTCCGCACGGCATGCGCCCCAATGGCCAATGGTTCCACCAACGCCAGCTGGTCATAACTCAACCCCTCGCGGCGTATAAGAGCCGACGAAGGCACAGAAAGATATTCCACCATCCCCCCATCGATATGCACCCCGCAGACTTTTATGGATACGCAGCAGTTCGGCTTCCCGTTCCTGCAGGCAATACAATGTCCGCAATTGAAATAGGGAATGATCGTCACCGCATCCCCGATCGCGAACCCAGGAGCCTGATCCAGGTCTACCAGGTCTCCCGCCAGCTCATGCCCCAATATGCGGGGGTATTCGAAATAAGGCTGCGTCCCTTCATAAGCATGAAGATCCGTCCCGCAAATACCTATCCGCCGTATTTTTATAATGGATTGCCCCGGCCTGGCCAAAGGCGCATCCATCTCCCGGTACTCGAATTCCCCCGGCTTTATACAAACTAATGTCTTCATTTTTTTCTCTTTTTATTACCCGGCCATGTCTTCTCACCGGTTGCCGCCCAAATCCTCTGGTCCTCGCCATGTCCTCCGGTCCTCGCCATATCCTCCGGTCCTCGCCATATCCTCTGGCCCCCGCCAAGTCCTCCGGTCCTCGTCATATCCTC
>Ga0157370_10004326_pt1 | contig 16318 bp, 10 predicted proteins | sample C35metaG_FD_113463 | JGI IMG/M metagenome (GOLD analysis project Ga0157370, IMG submission 113463) | Corn rhizosphere microbial communities from Kellogg Biological Station, Michigan, USA - C3-5 metaG | ecosystem: Host-associated > Plants > Roots > Rhizosphere > Soil | place: USA: Michigan...
CTGAGCGGATATTGTCCAGGACCGTCTCGAAACCGTGGGCGAAACCGACAAGCTGGGTGAGGCCGAAAGCGCCGCCGCCGCCCTTTATGGAATGAACCGCGCGGAATACTGCATTGATGGTTTCGGCGTCAGCCTCACCGCTGTCCATCGCGATGAGGCCTTCCTCCATGGCGAGGAGAAGCTCCTCGCACTCCTGGAAGTAGCCTTGCTTGATGACCTCAATCGAATCCATGACAGCCCTATGGCGCGACGCGGCGGACCGCGGCCACCAGCTTTTCGGTATCGAAAGGCTTGACGATCCAGCCCGTGGCGCCGGCGTCGCGGGCGCGCTGTTTCTTGGCCGGCTCGCTTTCCGTGGTCAGTACCAGGATCGGCGTCGTGCGCGTGCCGGGCTCACGGCGGACCGCCTCAATGAAGGCATAGCCATCCATGCGGGGCATATTGATGTCGGTGATAATGACCTCGACATCCGGATGCTGCGCCAGGACCTCGACGCCATGCTGGCCGTCATCGGCCTGGACAACCGTGTGCCCGGCGCCGGTCAGCGCCAGCATCAGCATGTTGCGCATGGTCCTGGAGTCGTCGACCGTCAAAATGGTTTTACCCATGGGAATCTCCAGAAATGCCCAGCGCAGCGCTAAAGCCCAGTTCTGCCGCCATATCCCGGAAAACCTGGGAGCAGGCGTCGATGGACATTGCCGCCGCGGTGGACGGATCGACTTTGGCCGCCAGCAGAAGCTGCAGGCAGAGAGAACAGAGACGCTGCACGTTGCCGGCGTCGATGCTCACCGGTTCGCCGGCCGCGCGGGCTTCCTGCAGCTCCAGCTTGAGCTGGGCGGCCGCGTTAAGGTCCAGGGCTGCTGGAAGCACCAGGCTTTTGCCCGTTGCATTTGTCATGGTCATTCCTCACCGCTGTGTTGGGTAACGGCTCAGAATTCCTTCCAATCTTCCTCTTCCTTGGGGACGGACCGCAGCGCCAGAGAGCCCGCCGCACGCCGTCCGCCAGCAGCCGGACGTTGATCCGGCCTGGGGACGGCGCGCGTCGCGACCTTGCCTCGGGTGGGGAGGGGCGCGATCGCGGAATCGGCGGCGTCTTCGCCACCAACCCTGAAGAAGGAGATCAGCTTGGACAGTTCGGCCGTCTCGCCCGCGAGATTGCGGGACGCAGCCGTGCTTTCTTCCACCATTGCGGCATTTTGCTGGGTCACCTGGTCCATCTGGGTGACGGCGGTATTGACTTCCTCGATGCCGGTGGACTGCTGCTGGGCCGCCTGGGCCATTTCGGAGACCAGCGAATTGATCTCCACCACCTGGCTGACGATCTTGCGCAGCGCTTCGCCGGACTCGCCGACCAGCTTGACGCCCGACCCGACATGTTCGCTGGAGGCCTTGATGAGACTCTTGATCTCCCGCGCGGCTTCCGAGGAACGCTGAGCCAATGCGCGCACTTCACTGGCGACAACTGCAAAGCCCTTGCCGGCATCGCCGGCGCGCGCCGCCTCCACGCCCGCGTTGAGAGCCAGAAGATTGGTCTGGAAGGCGATCTCATCGATGACGCCGATGATATCGGTGATCTGCTTGGATGACTGTTCGATCTGGCCCATCGCCCGGATGGCCGTGTCCACGATCTGGCCGCCATTTTCGGCCGCCGCCTTGGCGGTCGTGACAATGGTGCTGGCGTCCTTGGCGTTTTGCGCGGTCTTCTTGACCGTAGCCGTGATTTCTTCCAGGGCCGCGGCGGTTTCCTCCAGGCTCGCTGCCTGCTGCTCCGTCCGCTTGGACAGATCATCGGCCGCCTGGCTGATCTCGGAAGCGCCGGTGCTGATCCCCCCCGTGGAGGAGAGCACGGTTTGCATGGTCTCCTGCAGCCTCTGGACCGTGGTATTGAAATTCTGACGCAGCTGCTCGTATTCCCCGGCAAAGGCCTCGTTCAGGCGCGTCACCAGATTGCCGGCGGACAGCTCCTTGAGGCCGGCGGCAAGAGAGGTGACGACAAGAGCCTGTTCGGCGGCCTTGGCGGCGCGCTCGGCCTCGGCCTGGCGGCGTTCATTTTCCACGGCGGTGATGTCGGACGCGAATTTGACGACCTTGAACACCTTGCCATTGAGGTCGACCAGCGGGTTGTAGGAAGCCTGAATCCATATCTCCTTGCCGCCGCGCCCCAGCCGGCGGAATTTGTCGGCGACGAACTCGCCACGATTCAACCGGTCCCAGAACTGGCGATATTCGCCGCTCTTGGCATACTCCGGATCGGCGAACATGCTGTGATGGCGCCCGACAATTTCGGCCGCGCTATAGCCCATCGTCGCCAGGAAGTTCTCATTGGCGCCCAGGATATTGCCGTCGAGATCGAACTCGATGACCGCCTGCGAACGGCTTATGGCCGTGATCTTGGCCTTGAACTCATTGTTCTCGTTCTCGGATGCAGTGATGTCGGTCGCAAACTTGACGACCTTGTAGGGCTTTCCGCCCTGGTCGCAGACGGGATTGTAGCTGGCCTGAATCCAGATCTCCTGGCCACCCTTGGCGATGCGCTTGTATTTGCCGGCGTCAAAATCTCCGCGGGCCAGCTTCTCCCAGAAGGCCCGGTATTCAAGGGACTGGCGATATTTGGGATCGACGAAGATGCCGTGATGCTGACCGCGGATCTCCTCCAGGGTGTAACCAAGCGCGTCGCAGAAATTCCTGTTTGCGTTGAGGATGCGCCCATCCAGCGCGAATTCGATGATCGCCTGGGAGCGGTCCAGGGCGTTGATCATGCCCTCGTTGACGCGCTGCTTGCTGACATCCTGCCATTCCAGGATGTTGCCGATATAGTTGCGGCCTTTGTCGAAGACCGCGCTGACGTTCAGGGCAAAGCGCAGATCGCCGATGGCGATGTCGGCGCGGTGCGGCAGCCGGCTCGGGTCGGCGAGAAGCTGGCGCTGGTGGGAGGGGTTCTTGTGGAACACATCGATGCAGACGCCCAGCATCCTTTCCGGATCGATGGTGGAAACCAGCGTCCGGAACGTGGCCAGGTTCTCGCGAACCAATCTTTTGGTGGCTTCATTGACGTAGGTGATGGTGAGATCGCGGTCCACCATCATCAATGGCATCGTGGCGGCGTTGGCCGCCGAAGCCATGAACGCTGAGCTTTTCCCTTCCTGGCTGGAGGTCTCGTCTACACTCCGCGAAAACAACCCCTTAAGCATGCTCAGTCCCCTCTATTGCTTCGTTGGAAGCTGCCCCGCGCAAGCTCCGTTATCCGAGGGGAATGGTGGGTTTCTCTGCTTAATTGCGCATTAACCGCGTCAAAATAGCTTTTAAACTCAACATATTAGATGGAATAATAAACTGGATCATAGATCCACTCTCCGCTCCGCACCTGCAGTTTTGAGATCACGTTAACCATCATTATCCAGCGATAGCGCCGGAAACGTCTAACTAATATTTGTTAGTCTCTCACTCAGTAGAAAGAGGGAAGAACGGTTGCTGCAGTTGCGTCCGATCCGCACGCACACACCCCAACGTATCTCTCTGACGGACCCTCATATACGGTGATGTAATCTCGGGTCACGTGCGTCTTCGATTTTCAACTGAGCGATGCGCCGGCGAACGGCGCACAGTCATTTAGATAGGTTCGAGTAAGCGATGTCATATCTTCCGATGGGTGCGGGATCGTACAAAGTTCGTTTCAAGCCATCTTCCTCCCGGCAATCGCCTCTTTAACCGTGATGTCGGAGAACTATGACGAAAAGCCGCCACTTTCGTGTGCGGACTGCTCGCGAGGCCGATACGCGCTGTATGGGCCAACCAAGGAAGTCTCACCCCAGGAAATATACGTCCGCAGGCGCGGGATTTTGAATTTCGCCGCGCACAAGACTTTTCTGCGGGAAGGCGACATCCTCACCAAGATGTTCACGCTCTATTCGGGCTGGGCGTTCTGTTTCAAGCTTTTGCCCGACGGCCGGCGCCAGATCCTGTCATTCCTGCTGCCTGGCGACTCGATCCTTCTTGAGAGCCTGTGCTTTCCTGATGAGCCCCTGCCCTATTCCGTCAAAAGCCTGACGGACATCTCGGTGTGCGCCTTCGCCCTGAATGAGATGATCGAACTGACGAGCTCGACCGAAGCGCAAAATAAGAGTGTCGCGAAAGCGATGAGGAGACATTGCGCCGCCATGAACCGGCGGCTGGTGGATATCGGCCGCCGCAGCGCGATTGGCCGCGTGGCTCAACTTATCCTTGAAATTGAGGACCGTCTGGGCGAGCGGGACCAGGTGCGCGATGGCGCTTTTCATTTCCCGATGCGGCAGGAGCACATGGCCGATGCGCTGGGGTTGACCACTGTATATGTCAACCGCACGCTCGATCGCCTGCGCAAGGAGGGCGTGATAGACTTCAAGCGCGATCGCATGAAGATCATCAATCGCGCCCTGCTTCTGCAGACCGCCGAGGAAGAATAGACCTCGCGAACGATCGCCGCTTGCCGCTGGTATTTACGGAAACATAGTGCTCAAGGCAGGGTGAAAGCGACATAGGCTGCGCCCTGGGGGGCTTTCCTGTCGCGAGCATTGTCTGCCTGGATCAGCACATACTGTTTTCCGTTCGCCATGTAGGTGATGGGCGTGGCATTGCCGGCGTAAGGCAGGATTGCCTGCCACAACAGCTTGCCATTGCCGGCATCGAATGCATGCAGCTTCTTGTCGTACAGCGTGGCGCCGATGAAGAGCAAGCCGCTCCTGGTCAGGATCGGTCCACCGTAATTCTCGGACCCTGTCGTCTTGTCTTCCAGCTCGGGATATTCACCGAACGGGATCTTCCACACATATTGGCCAGTGTTGAGATCGATGGCGTTCAGGGTGCCCCATGGTGGGGCCACCGCCGGATAGCCGTCGGGATCGAGAAATTTCTTGTAGCCGGTGAATTTGTAGGTGGCATCGGCGGCGCCTTGCGGCTCCTTCTGCGGACCACTGGCATCGTCATTGCCGGTTTCCAGGAAAGCAATCAGCGCCTTCAAGGCATCGCCCTGAATTTGCGGGAAGGGCGGCATGCGGCCCGCGCCGTGATGGATCATGTCGGCGATCTGCTCCGGCGACAGGAACTGCGCCGCTTTCAACAGCGACGGAAAGGCCGGCGGCGAGCCGCTGCGGTCCGGCCCGTGGCAGCCCGCGCAGTTGGACTGATAGGTCGCGCCACCCAGGCTGCGGGTGGCGGGGCTGGGCGCCAGCGCGCCGGTCCAGGCGATGTCGTTGGCATTGAGATACAGAATGCCGGTATCCGGATCGGCGGCCGATCCGCCCCATTCCGCCCCACCGTCAAAGCCCGGCATCACGACCGTGGGCTGACCCACCTTGAGCGGCGCATACGGCCCGGCGCTGTAGAAGCTCTTGAAGCGCAGAAGCGCCCATTCCCGCACGATGGGTGTGCGCTCCGACAGCATTTGGCTTGTCAACTTCTGGCGGGCATAGGGCGCGGGCAGCGATGGCACCGGCTGGGTCTTTGACGACACCTCACCCGGCACGTCAGTCTGCGGGATCGGCATCTCGGTGACCGGGAAGAGCGGTTGGCCGGTCACGCGGTCCAGCACGAACAGATATCCCTGCTTGGTCGGCTGGGCGATGGCATCGACCGGCTTGCCGTCATGCATCACCGTCAGCAGCACGGGCGGCGAGGGAAAATCGCGATCCTGGATGTCGTGATGGACGCCCTGGAAATGCCACAGCCGCTTGCCCGTGTTGGCGTCCAACGCCAGCAAGGTGTTGGCGAACAGATCGTCGCCCGCGCGCGAGGCGCCATAAAAATCGTCCACCGCCGAGCCGGTCGGCGCATAGACAATACCGCGCTGCTGATCGATCACCATGCCGGCCCAGTTGTTGGCGGCGCCGGCGGTCTTCCACGCATCCTTGGGCCAGGTGTCATAACCATATTCGCCGGGATGGGGAATGGTGTGAAAGCTCCAGCGCTGCCTGCCGGTATGCACATCAAAGGCGCGGATGTCGCCGGCCTGCGCGGGCGCGGATTCGCCTGTGCGGAAGCCGGTGACGATCATGTCCTTGAAGATCACGCCCGGCGTGGTCAGGGAGACATAGAATTTCTCGTCACTGCGCAGATCGATGCGCCCGTTCCTGCCGAAGCCGGGGATCGGTTTTCCCGTCGCGGGATTGAGGGCATAGAGATAGTTCATCACCGAGGCGAACAGCCGCTTGCCGTTCCTGTCCTCGAACCAGGTCAGGCCGCGCTGGGCGCCCCGCGCCTCGACGCCGGAATCGAACGTCCAGACAAGTTTGCCGCTCGCCCCGTCCAGCGCGATCACTTTCAGGTCCGGCGTATAGGCATAGATCACGCCATCGATCGCCAGCGGATGGGTCTGGGGGTCGCCGGCCGCCGTCATGTCGAAGCGCCAGGCCTGGGTGAGGCCGGCCACGTTCGCCTTGTTGATCTGGGTCAGGTTGGAATAGCGGTTACCCTGACTGGTTCCTCCATAGATGGCCCAGTCCTTGTCCGCCGTCATGGCCGGCAACGTGGCCGCCAAAGTGGTCGCCAAAGTGGTTGTCAGTCCGAAAATCAGGGCTTTCTTGAGCAATGTCATTCCGGCGCGGTTCGAAAATATTTGATGACGTGTCGGCGTGTGATCCCCAAGTCTATATGCCATCCCTGTTTCCGCCGCGCAATTTACGGGAGCGAAAGGACCGCCTTGTGATCGCGGAGCTTGGCCTGCAGCTCCTGCACCGGGACTTGTCCCACGCCGATCCGGTTCCTGACCGCAATGGACGCCGCAACACCGGCAGCCTGTCCCAAAATCATATATTGCGGCTCCATGCGGATCGTCGAATACGCCACATGGCTGGCCGAGAAACATACCGGAACAAGCAGGTTCGTTACCGCGCCGGCTTTGGGCAGCATGATGCGGTACGGAATCTGGTAGGGCGCAGGCATGACATACTGCTCCCCTTCATTTTCCACCGCGCCATCCGGGGTCGGGATGCGGCGGACATGATGGGAGTCGCTCTGGTAGGAACCCATCCCGATCGTGTCGGGCTTGGTCACATCGGTCGTGATGTCTTTCTGCGTCATCACATACGCCCCAAGCATGCGGCGGTCTTCACGGATATAGAGCTGGAAGGGCCAGCCGCGCTCCGCCACGAACTCATCCTTCGCCAATCCATAGGAATTGACTTCATCGTGCAGTGCCCTGGGCACGCTGGGATCATTGGCAAGGAAATAGAAGAAGCCGGCCTCGTAGTCGTAATGATCCTGCCAGATCGCGGCTTGCCGCCGGTAATCAGCGAACGGAAAGTCCCAGCTGGCGCCGATATGATCGGTGGAAAAGCCGCCGAAGCTGTTGATGTCAAACTTGTTTCCCTTGAGCGGTGTTCTGATCATGAGCTCTTTCATGGCCGGCGCATGTCCTTCGGCCTGCTCCAGGGCGGCAATATATCGTTTCAGCAACTCGTACCGGCCAGGGTCGTAATTCGCCGGCTTGGGATAGGGCAACATGTTCGCCGCGACGTTTGTCAGACACATGCGGAAGCCATAGGCCTGAACATATTTATCGCCCTGCCCAAATGGGCCATGCGGTCCCGGCTGCACCTCCGGCAACAGGGAGCCATCCGCGGCATAGGGTGAAACCGGGACATTGAAATGATGGTCGGGCCGCTGGCGCCCGCGCACGCCTGCGATCGATTCGCCATATTCGGCCTGGCTCTCCCGGCCCCAGGTATATCGCACCCCCGCCTCTCCCATCAGGTCGCCCTCATAGGAGGCATCGACAAAGACGGGAGCCCGAAGAATTGTGCCGTCGGAGAGGGTGATGGCAGCAATCCTGTTTCCGCGCAGCTCGACACCCCCTCGTTCGCGCAGCCGGGCCTTTGCGATGCGTGAGACTTTGGCTTCGGCCAGCATCTCCACGAAGACCTGCTCGGCGACATGGGGTTCGAAACGCCATTCGATCGGCTCGCCATAATGCGCGCCAACGCGCTCAAAAAATTCGCGAGACAGGCCCCCAATGACTTCCTCTTTGCCTTTGTCCGTGGCGCTCAGCCCGCCACTCACCATGCCTCCCACATGGTCATCGACACCGACAAGAACGACGCGCATGCCCTGGCGGGAAGCGGACACGGCGGACGCAACGCCACTTGCTGTTGCGCCATAGACCACGACATCGAATTGCCGTATCTCGGCCCGCGCGCCTGGTATCGCCAGTATCAACGCCGAAACGAATGCCAGGACTGCCGCACGCATGTATTTTCTCCTCCGCGGGCGGCTGATCACTTACCGATGCGGCCCAGGTGAACCTTAACGGGATAGCTCTTTCAGGATTTCAGGCCCCGGGCCCACGGGCAGCGCTTTCCCGCCGGGACCGTAAGCAAAAGTCCGCCACGGCGTAGCGCCCTGCTGCCCGACACCGGGAACGCTCCAATCGCAAACGCCTTGCTTGAATATTTCCGCCAGGCGCGTGTACTGATCCCCTGTGAGACGCCCTTGGTAGTCGCTGAGATTCAGCGGCTTGAGTTGGCACTTCAGAATGTCGCTCGCCAGGGGGCCACCCGCCTGCTGCCGGATGGAGCTGTAATAGGCCAGCATCGGGTCACGGTCGCAGCGCGCCTCGTCTGTAATCTTGTGGTCGTAGTCGGTCCCCAGATAGCAGAACGAGAATGCATCCGAAGGCCGGTCGCGCTTTACCTTTTCCTGCGGGGTGCCGGGCCTGGTATCGGCGCTTATGGCCTCGATCCAACTGTCCATCACGGTCAGGGAATGACGGGGAATGCCGGTCGCCCGCCAGGCACTGCTCGTCCAGGGCGGGGCGCCCGCCATCCCGACACGCCAAAGCACATAATTCTCGGTCCCTTCACCCAACTTCCGGAATCGTTCGCGCAGTGCGAAACTGTTCCAATTGGAGTGGACGCCGGAATTTTCCTCTCCGCGCAGATCTATGATGGGGGTCGCCGCCAGTATCCGGGGATCCGAGATCAGGCCGGTCTGATAGGCGATCCTGATCGCATCCGGGTCGCCCACGCTTCGGGACGTGGTGAATTCACCGTCCCGATCATAACCGCCGATTTTCTGATTCAGTTGAAGGAAATCCTCGCCGGTGATTTTCCCCGCCAGCAACGCCTTCAATCCATATTGCACGCCCACATTGTCGAGGTAGGTCCGCCCGATGTTCGTCTTCGGATAGCTTCCCCAGATGGCGATACTATGGTCGGCAGCACCGCATCGCACCCCATTCGGGTTGGTGCGCGCGTCATAGATCATCACATTCGGAAGCGCGCAATTGTTGCTCATCGGCGCATCGCCATACACGCCGGCAAGAAGCGCGGGGCGAACGAAGGCCCAGGACTGCAAGGTGCCCATATCCTTGTGCCCGGTAATCGCGATTTTCTTGTTCAGGATATCGGCGGGGCTGAGGTCGTGATTGAGCGTTTTGAATGTATCGCTGTCGAAATAACGGTTCAGGAGCAACCCGTCGGTCGCCTCCACCAGGGTCGTCTCGGTGTCCGGAAAGGAGCAGGAGATCAGCAGACCATCCAGCAGCCCGGGATACATGGTCGCCATGGCGAGCTGCTGCATCGAGCCGGCCGAACAGCCTTCTCCTATCGTGCGCAGCACTTCTCCATAGGTGTCGGAAATATATTCCTTCACCATCATCACCGTTTCGGCCGCCAGCACGCGATTGGAGTTCCGCGAACCGGCAGTGAAGTTGCTGACGACAGACATGTAGCCCTGGGACAGGGCATCGTCGTTTACCCAGCCGTCGGGTGGCGGGGTTTGACGGCGCATCGCGCCGGTGCCGCCGCCAAAAGACCATACGATTTTGTGGTTCCAGCCCGTTTGGTCCTGCGCGCTGGCCGCTGGGTCGTAGAGGACCACAATATCGTAAAGCCCACGATTGATGGCGCCCCGTTCGGCCCGAACGATATAGTCCATCAAGCGCCCGTCGGTGGTCGTTGTGCGCGACATGTCCGCCGGCCGCGGTGCCTTGCTGTCGTAGGGCCTGAAGCAGGGGCGGTTGCCCCCTATCGATTCCGCGCAATTCGGGAACGAACTGCGGTAATAGAAGCTGTATTCCGGCCTGATATTGCATTGCGCATCTGTCGCCGGCTGACTTACGCCACTCGCGGATGTCGCGGGGTGCCCCCCGGTTTCAGGCTGGGCCTGGGGCGTGGCGCAGATCCAGGGCTGCAATTGCGGCCCGGAAATGATCGGCCCGCCGATGGGATGATTGACGATGGTGAGCCGGGCCGGAGCCTTCCCCGGCTCGCTGGCCGTCAGCTCGTTTTTCCCGTTGCGAAGACCGCTGACGAGCCCCGCTGCTCCGTTCGGCGTTCCGACAAAGCTGGCCGTTATGTCCTGACCGTTGAGCAGGACCTTCAAGCCGCCGGACCGCGCTCCCGAAATTACGACCCGAATATCGCCGCCGCTCACCAGATCCGGACGCGTCGGCACGGTTTTGAGTGCCAACGCGCCATTTTGCCCGGCATCGGCACCCCTCGCCTGCGACAAGGAACAGCAGGCCAGTGCAGCACAAAGGACAAGTCGCCAGGCGGATTTTACCATGGGAGCCAGTGAGACAGGGGCACTCCGTGCCCCTCGCTTTCTAGAATGTCGCAGCGATGCCGACGTAATAACGCGTGTCGTCCATGAAGGCGTTGTAGATGCGGTTCTTGTTGCCGACATAGAAGCTGTTGATGTTTTTTCCGATATTCACCCCCTCGAAGGTGACTTTGTATTGATCGGTCAGATCATAGGACGCTGAAACATCCCACTGGCTGCGGCCGTCGCCAAACAGGCTGCCGCCCGAGGCCGCACCCTGCTGCGCCACCAGGAAGGACGAGCGGTAGTTGTAGGCGAGGCGAGCGCTGAAACCGTACTTTTCATAATAAAGAACGGCATTGGCGCTGTGCTTGGAGGCATAGGGAAGCGGCAACGCCCTGGCCGAGAATTCATCGATGTTGGGGGTTCGGCTGTCGGAGTGGGTATAGGTCAACTGATAACCCAGACCGTCAAAAGGCTCGGGAAGGAAATTCAGCGCGTGCTGGTAGCTGATCTCGTAGCCGGAGACGGTGCCGCTTTCCCCATTAACCGGCCGGTTCACCAGATAGATCGTCGACCCGGTGGTGTTGTTCGGCGCTTCCGGATGATTTTCGGTGACCTGGACGATCCGCGTGAATGCGGAGACGTCCTTCGTGAAGAGCGCCACCGAAACCATGCTGGCCGGGCCGATATACCATTCAGCCGACAGGTCGTACTGGGTTGCCACAAACGGCTTGAGATTTGGGTTTCCGGCCGCGCCCGTACCGGAAACTAGCGCCAGCGAAGTCGCCACACTGGTCAGATTGAGCGGCGGCCTGGCGGTCACCTTGGCCGCGTCCAGCCGCACATCGAAATTATCGGAAGGGTGCAGCACCAGGTTTGCGCTCGGCAGCAACAGGTCGAAATGCTTGACCACGGTGGTGGGCACGGCGGTAGCGCCTCCCACAATCGTATAACCGAAGGCGTTGCGATGGGTATCGACCCAGCGCAAACCGGCATCGCCATCGAACGGCATGCCGAAGAGATCGCCGCCTAGTTCCGTTTTTATGTAGGCCGCATTTGTCTGCTGGTGCACCTGGGCGATGCTTCCCAGCGACGCAAGCGAGGTCAAATCCGGGCCGGTGGCATGCAGGAAAGCCCGCCAGACCGCCGGGTCAGGGACCCCGCTCAGCAAGGTGCGCGAGAAATTTCCGTCGACACCATCCAGGAAGCTGGTGATCGTACGGCCATAATTGAGGCCGGGCACCTCGGTGACCCGCAAGCTGTTGGCCGGCGTGGGGTCATAGGTGTTGAACGGCGGGTAACTGGCCATGCGCTGTGCGGAATAGATGCTGACATCCTCCACGCGGGCGCCCGCCTTGATAGCCTTCAGAAGCCACCAGTTGAGCTCATACCGCGCATCAGCGCTCATGTCCCGGCCGCGGTTGCTGATAGGATAAGTGGCGTCAAAGCTCGAGAATATTTCGTATTGGCTGGGGTCCAGCGTGTTGAAGTTGGTCGTCAGGGTGTAATTGGGCGAGATGTTGTTGTTACCCAGCGCATAGGCGACGCTCACCGTGTCCTGGCCGGCGATCTGGCGCGCGACAAGCACTTGCGCATTGCCGGTGCTGCTGGCGTCGGTGGTGAGGCCGTCACGTCCCAGGCCCGTGCCCTGGCTTTGCGAAGCGGAAAAGTGCGCCTGCAGCGGACCATGGGAATAGTCGGCAACAAGGCTCAGCGCGTTGGTGCTCGACCTGGAGTCTTCATTATAATCCAATGGCCGCCAGGTGACGCCACCATAGTTGGCGCTCGCCAGCGTCCCATCAGACAGAAGCTTACCGTTGGTTATGTTGGCGGTCAGAATGGCCTGGGCGGCCGTCAGGATACGCTTGGTGTCGAAGCGGGAGTACAGACCGTCGAAGTTGATATTCCAGTCGCTGTTGGGACGCCACTGGAGCGATCCATTCAGCGCCAGGTTCTTGTCGCGATAGATGTCCGCAAACTGCTGCAGCCGCAGCGGCATCGTGAAGGTATCGGGGACACCATCGCCATTGATGTCGATGGTCAGCTTGGTCCATCCACCCGAACTGTACTGGTCCGAACGCCCCGCCTCGTCGGAGAAGGATACCGCCAGAAGCGCGCCGACCGTGTTGTCGAAAAACTGATGCGCGGTGAACGCCGACACTTTGCCGCCGCCAGCCCCGACTTGGTCAGCGTAGGTGCCGGAGATTCTGCCGGCATAAACAGGCTCGTTGAAATCCAGGGGCCGCTTGGTCTTGAGGTTGATGATGGCGCCCAGCCAGCCTTCCGGCTGGTCGGCCGACGGCGACTTGATGACCTCGGCGGACGCCAGCAATTCGGGCGCAATGTCAGCCAGCTTCGGCGCGCCGTCCGCGGCACTGCCGACGAAATTCTGGCCGTTGAGCTCGACCTTGTTGAGGTTGATGCCGCGCACACTGACGGCCGTGCCCTGCCCCTCCATGCGCGTGATTTGCACGCCGGGAACGCGACTGAGCGTTTCCGCCACATTCTGGTCCGGCAGCTTGCCGATATCCTCGGCGGAGATGCTGTCCATGATGACAGCGGAGGCTCGCTTGGTGTCTATCGCGTCCTCGATGGATTTGCGGATGCCCGACACGGTAACCGATTCCACGCCATCGGGCGCCGGCTGCGCCTGGGCCTTCGTTCCCCCCGCCATGATGCCGAACAAAAGCGCCAGAACGGACGTTGAAGCCTTCAATGTCGGTGACATGTTCGCCCTCTCCTGCCTTTTTATTTTCTGGCAGCGAGATCGTCATGACCCCATCCGCCGGGCGGCCGACCTTCTGGTCCGTTTCCCCTTCAACCGCGCGCTTTACTATGAGTTATAATATGTTTCTGTCAAGTAACATCTATTGGATGAAGGTATCATCCGGCGCTTCCGGCCCGGGACATCTGGCGATTGCGACGGGGGCGTTGCCGCTATTGCGATCATGCGGGAAAGCGGGCGAGGGCGAACCGCGGACGGAGGCCAAGAATCCGCCCACATACGGCAAACCCGGTCACGGACGGCGCAGGGTCCGTCAGGGTCTTTCCGATATGGGAACGAACCGCAGATTCTCGGGCCCGATATAGTTTGCCGAGGGACGGATGATCTTGTTGTCGGCCCGCTGCTCCATGACGTGGGCGCTCCAACCCGAAGTGCGCGAAATCACAAACAGGGGTGTGAACATGTTCTCCGGTATGCCGAGCTTGCTGTAGGAAACGGCGCTGAACCAGTCGAGGTTGGCAAACATCTTTTTTGTTTCCGCCATCACCTTCTCGATGCGATCTGCTATCGAGAAAAGCGCCATGGAGCCGCTTTCCGCACTTAGTCGAAATGCGACATCCTTGATGATCTTGTTGCGCGGATCGGCAATTGTATAGACGGGATGGCCAAACCCGATAATGACCTCCTTGTTCCCCACGCGGCGCCTTATGTCTTCCTCGGCGGCGTCGGGATCGGAGTAGCGCGACATGATCTCAAACGCGGCTTCGTTCGCACCGCCGTGTTTGGGACCGCGCAGGGCGCCGATAGCACCCGTAATCGCCGAGTACATGTCCGAGCCGGTGCCGGCTATGACCCTGGCGGCGAAGGTCGAGGCATTGAACTCGTGTTCCGCGTAGAGGATGAGCGAGGTGTGCATCGCCCGCACCTGGGATGAGGAAGGTTCCCGTCCGTGCAGGAGATGCAGGAAATGCGCCCCAACGCTGTCGTCGCCGGTTTCCGTGTCGATGCGCTTTCCGCCGCTCACGAAATGGTGCCAATAGAGCAGCATCGATCCGAATGACGCCATGAGCCGGTCGGCGACGTCGCGGGCGCTGCCACTGCCATGGCCCTCCGGAACGACGCATCCCATGATGGAAGCGCCGGTTCGCATCACATCCATGGGATGGGTGTCGCCAGGGATCTCTTCGAGGGTGCGCCTGACGGGTTCGGGAAGCCCCCGAAGACCGGCCAGCTTGCGTTTGTACGCCGCCAGTTCGGCGGGGTTGGGCAGCTTCTCATGAATCAGAAGATGCGCGATCTCCTCGAATTCGCAAGCGTCAGCAATGTCCAGAATATCATATCCGCGGTAATGCAGGTCGTTGCCGGTTCGCCCGACCGTGCAAAGCGCAGTATTGCCCGCGACAACACCCGACAGGGCGACCGATCTTTTGACGGGCGTGGCTGGTGAGGCGTCGATCATCGTTTCTCTATTGGTTTTTGGATGACGTCGGCAGAACGGTCTTGGCGATGGACGAATCCAGGTCTTCGTAGTCGGAGTAGGCGATGGTGTCGTAGAGTTCGGCGCGGGTCTGCATCCGTTCCACCATCTTGTGCGCGCCGCCATGGGTGCGGATGGAATCGTAAAGTTCCTCGTGCGCCTTGGCGGCAACCCTGAGCGCGCTCACGGGCCAGATCACCATCCGGTACCCCATCTGCGCGAATTCGTCGGCGGTGAAAAACGGCGTGCGGCCGAATTCCGTCATGTTCGCGAGCAGCGGGACGCCGGGCAGCTTCTCCGCGAAGGCGCGGAACATACCGGCGTCGGTCAGCGCCTCCGGGAAAATCGCGTCAGCGCCCGCCTCCAGGTAAAGTCTGGCGCGTGCGACAGCGCCTTCAAGCCCTTCGCTGGCCGCGGCGTCGGTGCGGGCGATGATGACAAGATCGCGGCGCGCGCGGCTGGCCGCCTGGACCTTGGCCGCCATGTCCTGCGGGCTGGCCAGCTTCTTGTCGTTGAGATGACCGCATTTCTTGGGCAACAGCTGATCTTCTATGTGGACGGCCGCGGCGCCCGCATCCTCGAAGCTTCGCACCATGTGCATGACATTCAGCGCTTCGCCATAGCCGGTGTCACCGTCGACAAGCAGCGGCAGCCCGGACGCGCGCGCAACCTGACGCACAAAGAAGCTGACTTCATCCACCGTGATAATGCCGACATCGGGCAGGCCCAGGCTGGCGCTCATCGCGGCCCCCGAAAGGTAAAGGGCCTTGAACCCCGCCTTCATCGCCTGCCGCGCGGCCAGACCATTATAGGCGCCGGGCATCTGGATGATCTCCGGCTGTGCGAGCAGTTGCCGGAACCGCTGCCCCGCAGAAGGCCGCGTTTTGTCCGTGTCAGAGAGATAGATCATCCTGCATCCCCGATCGCATAGAGATCGACATAGTCGGTAACCTGCATCAGTTCGAGCTGCCGGCGGTCGCTGGACGCCGCCAGGATCCTGTGTTGCCGGCCTTCATCGAAGCGCCGCGCCAGCTTGCGCCGGAATTTCTGTTCCAGCAGCGGCCAGCCTTCTTCGCGGCGGCGCTTGTGTCCAACGGGATATTCGACAACGACCTCTTCCAGAACCGTACCGTCGGAGAGCTCTATCGTCAGGGCGTTTGCGATCGAGCGCTTTTCGGGGTCCAGGTAATCCCTGGTGAAGTGGGCATCTTCCGTACAGAAAATCTTCGATCGAAGTGCATCGATACGAGGATCGGCCGCTACATCGTCTTCGTAATCCGCGGCAGTCAAACGGCCGAATATGAGCGGAACAGCGACCATATATTGAATGCAGTGATCACGGTCCGCGGGGTTGGCCAAGGGCCCTTGCTTATCGATGATCCGAACAGCCGCTTCGTGCGTGCGGATCACAATGCGCGCAATATCGCCGGCATTCTTGGCCATCTTCTTCAGTTTCTTATGAAGCGTCAGGGACGCTTCTACGGCTGTCTGGGAATGAAACTCGGCCGGAAAAGATATTTTGAACAGGATATTTTCCATAACATAGCTGCCGTATGGACGCTGAAATCTGAAGGGCTGGCCCCGAAAAGAGGAATCATAAA
>Ga0157370_10004329_pt1 | contig 16316 bp, 17 predicted proteins | sample C35metaG_FD_113463 | JGI IMG/M metagenome (GOLD analysis project Ga0157370, IMG submission 113463) | Corn rhizosphere microbial communities from Kellogg Biological Station, Michigan, USA - C3-5 metaG | ecosystem: Host-associated > Plants > Roots > Rhizosphere > Soil | place: USA: Michigan...
ATTAAGACTGCATCATGACCTTTGAGAATGAACATTTACTATCGGGACAGGTAGGCCATTTTTTCGTGTTACTTGCTTTTGTCTCTTCTATCGTTTCTGCAATTTCTTATTTTACTGCTTCTAAAATTCAATTTGAAAACGAAAAGCAATCATGGATTCGTTTTGCACGGGGTGCATTTTTTATCCAGGTATTTTCTCTTCTTTCAGTCTTTTTTTGTATCTATTATATTTGTTCACAACATTACTATGAATATCTCTATGTGTACAAACATGCTTCGAAAGAATTAGAGCCGAAGTATCTGCTGGCCTGCATTTGGGAAGGACAGGAAGGAAGTTTTCTGCTTTGGGCTTTGTGGCATTGCGCGCTTGGAACGGTTCTGGTTTTTACTGCAAAAAAAAGAGAAGCGCCTGTAATGAGCATCATTAATACAGCACAGTTCTTCCTGATTTTGATGATATTGGGTTTATACATTTTTAATGTAAGAATCGGCAGCAGTCCTTTTGTATTAACCAGGAATGAATTGGCCGGCCCTATTTTTTCCCAGGCAGATTATCTTACTTATATAAAAGATGGAATCGGACTAAATCCATTATTAAGAAATTACTGGATGGTAATTCATCCGCCAATTTTATTTTTAGGATTTGCCAGCACGGTTGTTCCGATTGCATTCGCTTATTCTTCTTTGGTTACAAAAGATTGGGGAGGGTGGGTGAAAGCAGCGCTGCCATGGACTCTATTCAGCGCCTGTGTTTTAGGAACCGGCATTATGATGGGAGGAAAATGGGCTTATGAATCACTTTCATTTGGTGGTTATTGGGCATGGGATCCAGTAGAAAATGCTGCGTTTGTTCCCTGGCTGATTCTTGTCGCCGGATTGCATTGTATGGCAATTTTTAACTCAACCAAAAATGCTTTAAGAGCTTCTTACCTGTTTATAATCCTCACTTATTTATTTGTTCTCTATTCCACTTTTCTTACAAGAACCGGAATTCTCGGCGATACTTCCGTTCATTCATTTACCGAAGCGGGCACAGCCATGAATGTGTTGATTGGAATTTATGTAATTGCCATTTCTTTGCCGGTATTTTATTTGTTTTTCAAAAATTATAAAAGCATTCCTTCCATTCAAAAGGAGGAAGATATGTCGTCACGCGAATTCTGGATGTTTATCGGCGCATTGATTCTTTTCCTGTCGGCTTTATTTGTAATTTCCATTACTTCTTTACCGGTTTATAATAAAATTTTTGGAACTAATCTGGCAGATCCGCAGGATCGTGAATTTGCCTACAACAAAGTGCTGGTGCTGGTTGCAGTGATTGTCGGATTACTTACAGGCGTTTCCCAATATTTAAGATATAAAAACACAGATAAAAAATATTTAATTAAAAAAATTTCATGGCCTCTGGGGATTGCTGTGGTGGGAACCGGGTTAATGATGATTTTTTATCCTGTAGATTATACCCAAAAAGGGCCGGGCTTTTTGATTGCCGTTAATCTTGCTTTATTTGCTTCTGTTTTTTCTGTTTTGGCAAATGCATTTTATTTAAAATCTGTTTTAAAATGGAATTTAAAAGCAGGTGGCGCAGCAATTGCGCATCTTGGTTTTGCCTTAATGATTGGTGGAATGCTCATTTCTTCAGGCAACAAAAAAGTGATAAGCGATAATAGTAAAACGGGTTTGTTTATTCCGTTTGCCAAAGACCCAACGGGGAGAGGAACAGAAAATCCAATGGAAAATCTGACGCTTTTAAAAGAAGTACCAACCCGGATGGGAAAATATACAGTAACATATATGACCGATTCTGCATCGCATGAAAAAGACCGGACATTCTATAATTTACATTTTCAAAAAATTGACAGCGTTACCGGAAATGTGGAAGAAGACTTTGTTTTATCCCCCGATGCATACCGGATGAAAGACAATAATCTTACCTCCAATCCCGGAACAAAACACTATTTGACGCACGATATTTTTACCTATATTTCTACTATTTCTGTTCCTGATGCATCTAAGGATACCGTTAGTTTTAAGCCACATAATCTTGCAATTGGTGATTCAGTTTTTTATTCAAAAGGCTATTATGTTTTAAATGGCATTGAAAAAAATCCGGACAATGGAAGGTTTCATTTTTCTTCAACGGATACCGCTCTGGTCGCTGATATTACTGTTTATGGGGAAAATGGAACCAGCTATAAGGCTTATCCGGCATTGGTCATTCAAAACCAGGAACTGAACTTTATAAATGACACCGTTATTGCAGAAAATCTCTATCTGAATTTTGCCGGGATTGCAGGTGATAAAAAATTTAAAATCAATTCAAAAGAATCCGATAAGCTAACTGATTTTATTACATTAAAAGCCTATTATTTTCCTTATATTAATTTAGTTTGGCTTGGATTAGTAATCATGTCGTGCGGTTTTATTGTCTCTCTTGTAAGCCGTGTAAGAGCCCCAAAAATTTGGGCTTATTTATCTGTAGGCCTTGTGTTAGCCTTCTTATTTTACATGTTTTTATTGGCAAATAATTAAAATTAAGAAAATATAAGTTTCATTTATTTGTTTTTTTACTGAAATGAGAAGGACCGGAAAGCTTTTAAATATTACAGGTCCGATTAATTTGGTAAAACCTTTACAAAAATTTCCTTTGTTTTTGCCTATAAAATTATAAATTTACAGGAACAATGCGTGCCAAATTTAAAATACCAGAATTAGAATCCGCTCTGATGCTTGTGGTATTTTTATTTGCCACAATCAATACAAAAGCGCAAACACAACCGGCGCAAAAATCATTCGCTCCCATTTTCGCCCAACACGGCATTAACGATACCATAATTTGTTCAGCAGTTGTTTATGAAGGAGATACCATAGAAGCAAAAATTCTTGCCGGAGTGTATGTCTGGGGGAAAAGAGATCCGCATGCAAGGCAAGAATGGACACGTTTGAGAAACGCAGTATATGTTACTTATCCTTATGCAAAGCGGGCCGGCTGGGTATTTAGCGATATTGAAAACCATATCGCTCATAATCCGAACAAACAGGAAGTAACAAGGTATATAAACAGCCGTGAAAAAGAATTGAAAAAAGAATTCACGGAACCTCTCAAAAATTTATCCGTCTACCAGGGAAAAGTTCTGATGAAACTTATTAACCGCGAAACCGGTGGAACCGATTGTTATGATATTTTAAAAGAACTAAAAGGCGGATTCACTGCGCGTTTCTGGCAAACGGTTGCTTTCGTTTTTGGAAGTGATCTCAAACAGCCATATGATGCAAAAGGTAAGGATGCTGAAATCGAAAGTATTGTAAAAGAAGTGCAGCGGATGTATGGATATTCTGGTTGAAATTAATTATTACTGAATCTGATTTCTCCAAAAAATTTCATTTAAAACCTTGCCAGCAATTTAAAATTGAGCATCCTCGGTGTTAACCGGTTTGGAATGCTGAAAATATCATTGCTAAAGTCTTTTATTAACTGATATGAAATAACATTTGCCCTGTCAATCAGGTTGAATACTTCCAGGCTTGCCCAGATATTTTCAAAGCTCCTGAATGGCGAATGGCTGCGCCTTAACGATTTTTCACTCAGCAGTAAAGCACTGAAGCCCACATCCACTCTGATATACGGCTCTATAATGAGCGCATTTCTGTACCGAACACTGTTGGGAATATTGTAACTCATATTGCTGCCATAAATCATGTTTAAATGCACTTTAAAATTTTTATTTGTGCTTAAATAATCCTGTAGAAATAATCCCATAGTAATCAATCTGTCACTTGGTCTTCTTACCCAGCCTACATTTGTTTTTACACTATCTGCAACCATCTGATCTGTAGTTTTTGCAGAAATAACTTCTCCTTCGGCATTTTTATAAGTATAATAAAAATCGTTATCAATGTTTTCTTTTGTCTGGCTAATGCCTATGCTGAACCAGCTTTCAGCGCCTTTAACCAATTCAGTAAATAACCTTGTTTCAATTCCTGTTGCATAAGCGCGTGCATCATTTTCACCAAAATACTGAATGTGCACATTGTCAATATCATAAGGATCGACATCCCAAAGTGATTTGTAATATGCTTCTGTGGTGATGCGCATGGGCCTGTCGCCATAAGATAAATTATAATCAACGCCCGCAACGTATTGAATGCTTTTTTGGCTTTTTAACGCGGCATTAATAGTGCCGTCATATCTTCTCATTTCACGATAGAATGGCGGCTGGTCGTAGATTCCGGCAGATGCTTTAAAGACAATATCGTGTTTCCAATCCGGCTTGTAACTGATTTGAGCACGAGGACTAACAATAAATTCTTTGTTCAATGAATTATAATTAAATCGCACACCAGCTTGCAAAGTGACCTGTGTAACAGTACCGGACAAACGTATATTATCCTGCACATAACCGCTGTATTTATCAACCGTAAGGTTCTCATTAGATTTTAAAACGTTGCTCAGAATAATTTGATTTGGATTATAGGGCAAAGAATATCCGGCGCTATCCCGGTATTCCCATTCGTTTAAATGATCACTGATAATGGTATGATCTATTCCCGCACCCCATTGAATAAAATGTTTTCCAAGATCATAACTCCCTTTATGGCTGACATTGTAAACCTGTATCTCCAAAGCATTTCGCGCATAATTTTGATACACCCCCGCCCCAAGCGGATTGATTATTTTCCCAAAATCAGGCTTCGTTTTATCAAAACTTCTTTCACCAAATAGATACGCTCCGGTAATGTCAAAATTTTCATTTTCATTATCACCATAGCGACTGGCCATCCATTTTAATTTTAATTTCTTATTTGCATTATGGACAAGGCTCACGCCAATTAAATTACTATTGTAATTATCTTTTTCCTGTCCTTCAAAAAATATATCCAGACCAAGATTGGCTGTAAACAATGGTGAAAAAACGGCTGTGGATTTTTGTGCAGATTCAGGTATCAATGAAAACCTGGAACCTGAAATTATTCCTAAAACTTCCAGTTGTAATTTTTGAGAAATTTTATAAGCAACATACGCCTGAAGATCTGATGAAGAAGGAATATAATTTCCTTTGGTTTCCTGCCTGCTCAATAAATTTCTATTTGTTTTATTTCTGATACCAAAGAGCCATGAGAGCTTTTTATTTTTGGAGCTCCCTTCCAAATGCAATCCTTGTTCCAGTGGACTTACATACACAGAACCACCAAAAGAAGCCGGTTTTTTATATTGAATATCCAGTACACTACTAATCTTATCGCCATATTTTGCCTGGAAACCTCCATTGTAAAAATCAATATTTTTTACCAGTTCAGGATTAATAAAACTTAATCCCTCCTGTTGACCATTGTGTACGAGATATGGGCGGTAAATTTCAAAATCATTTATATAAATAAGATTCTCATCATAGTTTCCGCCACGCACCGAATACTGCGAAGTGAGTTCATTATTACTTCCAACCAATGTTTTAATTAATGCTTCAACACCGCCTGTTACACTGGGAAGTGCGGCCACACTTTTAGGATTTATTTTTATCAATCCGGTTTCCTTTCTTTCCTTTTCATCATTGACGACAACAGTTTCAAGCGTTTTACTATTTCGTGTAAGCATCACCGTTAGTTGTTCTTCTTCCCGCTCACTCAGATAAAAATTCTTTTGTACATCACGAAAATCTGCATGTGAAAAAATCAAAGCAAATGCTTTTTCTGCAGGCACTTTTATGCGAAATCTTCCTGAATCAGAAGTAATAATTCCATTTTGTTTTCCAAGAATCGTAACGGTCGCTCCGGTCACCGGAATTTCATTTTCATCAATAACTCTGCCGGATACATACGCAGTTTTCCTTTGGGCAGAAGATGAAAGCGTTGCAAAAAGAAAAAAAATAAAAACCGTTAGTCTCATAAAGTGAAGATAATATTTTATGAAACGGAGCAATAAAAATTTTCCAAATATTTATACGCCAGGTTTCATCGTCAAAAAAAAAAATAAAAAATGAACAGATAAAATTACATTTATTATCAGCTTCATTTCAATTTTATTATTTTTGAAAAATGCGTAAAACATTTCCTCTCATTATTATTTTTAGCGCTGCCTTTTTTTGCAATTGTGTAATGCCATCTTCAAACAAAAATGAAAAAATTGTTGATGCACCTGCAAATATTCAAAAAGATACCTTTCATCTTTTAGTCCAGTATTGGATTTTATCGGATGCGGAACATCCTACATCAAAAGATATTTCATTTACAAATGATGCGGGAATCTTCATCCAACCGGGAATTATTTTTATGACAGATTCTTCATTGCTTGAAAATCCTGCAGGAGAAATGACTTATGGAAAATTCAAATTAAATGGAAATAAAATTCAGGCGAATTTTGCTAATGGAACAAAAGCAGTCTATACAATAAAACATCTGAATAAAGATGAGCTTTTATTGAACAGAACTGAAAATAAACATGTATCAGAACTTACTTTTAAGCCAACAAATACTTCATGGCCTGATGCAAATAAAAACCCTTTTGCAAAACAAAATTATCAATGGAGCATCAAACCAAAAAAGGCTGAAAGCGATGACGAAATAAAAAACCGGCTGAAGGAATTTGTTGAGTTTTATAAATATTATTTTGATGGTTTAATAAATGGAGGAGCAACAAATATTGATTTTACAGGCCTGCCTTGTTGTCTCAACTGGTACCAGGGTGGCATTACGATTCAAAGTGAAAGTAAGCTGGATAAAAAATGGATCAATTGCTTTTATTCAACAGAACAGGCATATAAAGGAAGGCAAATGCTTGAAGACGCTCTAATGAAAAAATATGACTGGGATACCAAAGAAACAAACTGGCTAAAGCAGACTGCATCTGTATTACAGCAGATTCATGATGGAATGTGACTCGAAAATCCAGAACCGAAAAAGAAAAGAAAGTATAGTATTTGTCTTTTTATTGAACAAATTTTACTGAATTGATGTGAATAATTTAATAATCAAACAATTCAATAATTCAACAATCCCTTCATTTTCTCAATCGTTTCTTTAGGATTTTCAGAACTAAATATTGAATTTCCTGCTACTAAAATATCCGCACCGGATTTTATTATTTCAGCTGCATTTTTTAAAGAAATTCCTCCGTCCACTTCTATTTTTGCTGATGAGTTTGTTTGAGAAATCAGTGTTTTTACTTCCCTGATTTTCTGAATTGAATGCGGAATAAATGATTGTCCGCCAAAACCGGGATTCACGCTCATGATTAATACCAAATCAATATCTGCAATAATGTCCTGCAAAAAAGAAACAGGAGTTGCAGGATTAATAGCCACGCCGGCGTTCATTCCCAGAGATTTTATTTGCTGAATATTTCTGTGCAAATGAGGACAGGCTTCCTGGTGAATCGTTAAACTGTTTGCTCCTGCTTCTTTAAATTCTTCAGCATATTTTTCCGGTTCTAAGATCATCAGGTGAACATCAAAAAATTTATCGGTTGCTTTTCTGATTTGTTTTATAACAGACATTCCATAACTGATATTGGGGACAAACCGCCCGTCCATTACATCCAGGTGATACCAATCCGCTTTGCTTTCATTCAGCATTTTGCATTCCGATTCAAGATGTAAAAAATCAGCGGCTAATAGTGATGGGGCGATGAGAGGCATAAAGTTGAATGTTAAATGTTGAATGTTGAATATTGAATATTGAATATTTTCTTCTTCTTTCTACTCCTCTACCTGCTACTATCGCTTTTTCCCTCAAGCCTGTCCAAAGCTTCCCTTGCTTCTGCATAATTTTTATCATATAATAAAGCATTCTGATAATTTTGAATTGCCTCATCTTTCCGGTTCAGTCTTTCATAACATTTTCCTAACCAGAAATATCCTTCATCAAAATTATTTTGAATTGTAACAGCACGTTCCAGCACTTTTATCGCTTCGTTATATTTCGCCTGATTATACAAGGCAATTGCCTTTTCGCGATATGCATACATGTATGTAAAATCAAGATTCAGCGCACTGTCCAAATAAGGTATTGCTTTCTCCGGCTGGTTCACATAATTATAATAAAGTCCCTTTATAAAATAAGCATCCTTACCTGATTTTGTTTTATTAGTGCGCAGAAGTTCATCAGCAATTACAAGTGAATTTTTGTTTTTCATTTCCGCATACACTGTCCCAAGAGCTGCTAAATAATCAGGAAGCGGATAAATTTTAATTGCATGCTGAAGGGAATTTATTGCATTCAGCGTGTCATTATTTTCAAAGTATAAAGAGGCTTTAATATTCCACAAATACGCGCTGCCACTATCTTTTTTCAACTCCTGATCAGCAATGGAAATGGCAGAATCATAAAAACCTTCATTTCTGTAAGCTTCAATTAAATTTGATTTTAGCATCAGTGAATCGGGATGTTGCCTGATTTGTTCTTTTATCGATTCAATTGTATTTGCTCCGGAATGTAAATGCTTGCTTTCCTTGCTATTCGAATTGCATGCAGCAAAAATGCAGAGAAAAATAAAAATAAAGTAAAATATTTTTGATGGCATCATGTTGCAAATTTAACGCTCAAAATGTGCAAAATTCCCGCTATTATTTCTTTCCATATTTTCTTTTCATCATTTCATAAACCCTTCGCGATATTTCTTTCATTCGCAGCCTTACATCCATTTCTGTTATGGGGGTAAATAAGGCAATAATATATTTTATGTTACCATCATCCACAATGCCAACATCATTTGTAAAATAACTCCACCATCCTGACTTATGATAAAACACCGCATCATGTGGAAGTCCGGTAGAAAGTTTGGTGGTGTCTAATTGTCTTCCCAGCAAAATTTTTAATTGCTGGCTCACCCAGGGATTTATTAATTCGTTTTTATAAATTTTATACATGAAGTCTGCGGCGTGTAATGCACTGGTGGCAGTACTTTTAATCGTATCAAAACCCGGGTCTTCAAATTTCCTTGATAAAAATTTGCGGGTCACTTCACTTCCATACCAGCCATATTCATGCATCGTTTTATTGATGTTTTTTCTTCCGGCAATATCAATCATACAATTAGCTGCGGAATTATCGCTTCTGGTAATCATCAGATCTAATAAATAATCAATTGTCACTGAGTCGCCATCTCTTAAAAGCGGCCTTGGATCCCAACTTATTTCGGATGTGCGGTCCACATCATTAGGAGATTCTACGACATAAGATTTGTATAAAGAATACTTTTCGTTGCTCACCTGTTTTAAAATTTCCATCGCCACATACATTTTATAAACAGAAGCTGGATAAATAAAATTTTCCATATTAACACCGCCCAGCAAAGGTCTGCGGCCGTTCAGATCAATCACGGCAAATGAAATTTTTTCCATTCCATCATCACCGGCATCATAAATCCCATCAAGGTTTACATCATGCACAATCTGTTGCAGCGAATCGGTAAAAGCTTTCTTCTGAATATAATAACCAGGAATTTTTGTTTGAGCCATTGTAAAAAAAGAAAGGCTGAAAAAAACAAAAAACAGAAATAAATTTTTCAATGGGAAATATTTTAATGGTTAAATGTAAGAAGAAAGTGAGAATAGAAAATAATGGTTATTTACGTAATTTACGATATGCATCATCATCTTACATCTTCTCTTTCCTCAACAATTTTTATCACAGAATTGTGGAGCGATTTGTTGATCATTATCTGGCAGGATAAACGAAGATTTACTTTTTTTACAGCGCATTTTCCGAGAGTACTTTTTTCATTTCTTTCCATTTCAGAATTTCCACTCATACCTTCTGTTTCTACCAGGCAAGTGCCACATCTGCCAATTCCTTTGCATTCGCCAAAATCTTCGACATAGATTTTTTCATTAATAAGGATCATCAAATTTCTGAATTCGCCTTCATAAGTTTCTACTTTTATTTCCTCGTCAAAATAAACAAGAATAAAGGTTATGTCGTTTTTGTAAGTGGTCATTCCGGAATGAAAAACAGTTCGTGTTTTGGACGAATAAAAATTATTAAATTATTTGATTATTTAATTATTGATACGCAAGAAATGATTTTTGAAAAGGAATATTTTAAAACTATCTTTTATAAAGAAGATGGTTTTGTCCAAAAATTATCTTCATAATTATCCATCAGTGGTTCTGTATTTATTTCCCTGCCAATCTTTTCTAATTGTTCATCTGATAACTTTTCTTCAAGGTGAGGAAATAAAACTCTTTCCTCGTACCGTACATGATCGTTTACCATCTCAGCAAGTTCCAGGAAAACATTTTCGCTGCCTTCTGTTCTGTGAAAAGAAATTTGCCCGATAAATGTTTTTATTTTTTGATGATCTTCCATTGCTTTTTGAACAATCTCATCTTTCAGCGGGGCAAAAAGAAATTCTTCTTCCTCTCTAAAATGAATGGAGAAATGATGTTGCCAAAAATATTGAACATATTTTATAAGGCGCTCTCTGGAAATGTGATATTTAATTCCCTGCCGCAACTTCCAACAAAACAAAAGACTTGCATGATGATCGCGGGAAAGTTTCACAATATGCTCACTTCTTTTGAGTGGTTTTGTTTCCATTTGTTGTTTCTTTTATTTGCAAATTTACCTCCATTAGATCACACTAATCACAAACTTTGTTCTGCCATAATTCCATGTGCTTCAAAAAATCTTTTAATCTCATAAAAAAAGGCCGTTATTTTTTCAAAATAACGGCATTAATCTTGATAATATTCTTTGTTTTCAGGAACAAACTATTTAATCAGTTAACTCTCAAATATGATTTTACAAAAAGGAACTCCTGCGCCTGATTTTGAATTAAATTCAACTCCCGATCAAAAATTAAAGTTATCAGATCTGAAAGGGAAACGGGTAATACTCGCATTTTATCCTGCTGACTGGAGCCCTGTTTGCAGTGATCAGATGGCTTTGTACAATGAAATGCTCAGTACCTTCCATAAATACAATGCACAAATTTTAGGAATTTCTGTTGATAGTACATGGTGTCACCTGGCCTTTTCAAAACACAGGAATATCCACTTTCCATTGCTGTCAGATTTTGAACCAAAAGGAAAAGTTTCAAAAGAATATGGCTCCTACAATGAAAGAGAAGGAACGAGTCTGCGAACGTTATTTGTGCTTGATGAGAACGCAATTATCCAATGGAGTTATCTTTCTCCTGAAGGCATTAATCCAGGCGCGGATGGTATTTTGGAAGCATTGGATGAACTAAATAAAAGAAAAAAATAAATCTATAATTTATGGCAAAACTAAATACACCTGTAGGACAGCGGGATCATATTATTGGAAAAACAAGCGCGTCCATTACACTGGTAGAATATGGTGATTACGAATGTTCGCATTGCGGCCATGCTTATCCGATTATTAAAAAGTTAATGAAACAGTTTAGTAACGAATTGCTTTTCGTGTTTAGAAATTTTCCTATGCAGGAATCGCATCCTGATGCTATGGCAGCTGCTGAAGCGGCAGAAGCCGCAGGACTTCAGAATAAGTTCTGGGAAATGCATGATCTGCTTTATGAGCACCAGGATGAACTGGATAAAAACAACCTGGATTATTTTGCAGAAACATTGAATTTGAAAATGGATAAATTTGAAAATGACTGCAACAGTTCAGCAGTTTCATCAAAGATTGAAAGTGATTTTGAAAGCGGCATTCGCAGCGGAGTAAACGGTACGCCAACATTCTTCATAAATGATAAAAGAGTTGATACTTATGATGCAACTTATGATTCATTAGCTGATGCTGTAAGAAATGCCGAATAATTTGTAATCATTCTTTTTAATACCATAAAATAGTTTTACTCTATACCTTACGTTGGTTCTTTTTTATTCTAAAACATTCCATACTTCACAAACCAAACTATTCTAAACATCTCTTAAACGTTTCTAAAATCATTCTAAACTTTGCTTTCGAATCAGGCATATATGGTGATTGTTGGTTTATAATTATTTTATGATGAATGCACAACAAACTGTTTTGGCAAGCAGACAAAAGGCGTTCCAACCCAACAAATTTTTCATATAGAAAACCATACATTGCCGGCTTTAAAATGATGATGAAGTTTTGATAAAGGGCTTACATTTCTCAATGGACATTTATATTCACAGACGTATGAATGATGCGAAATCTTATGCGAATCAGTTCCGTTTAAATGAACCTATTTATGGAAATGCATCAAAGGAGCTTGTCCTAAAAATGTAGATATCTATTTTGATAATGTTGGTGGCAAAAATTTCTGATACAGGTTATTTTTAATATTAATTTTCGCGCAAGAATCGTTTATTCGGCCAAATCTCTTTATATAATTCAACTGAAACACCCATTGGGCCGCGATTAGAACCGCTTCTCGTTACCAGGAGCTCATTAATGCAAAGTTTCTTGATCAGTAGTTTTAAGAGTAAATTCAGCAAAGGTATTCAGCAATTATCGCAATGGATAAAAGCAGGCACGCTCAAATATCATGAAACGATTATTGAAGGCTTTGGTAAACTGCCGGAAGCTTTTACAGGCGTTTTTCAGGAAAAAATATTGGTAAAATGATTGTAAAAGTTTGGCCAAAATAACAATAATGAAAGAAATCTTTTGTTGCTTAAAAATTATCAGCAAAGGAGCAACTAATAAAGATTTCTGCTTTTCTTTTTCACAAATATTTCTTCGGTATGTACCAAATCAGCTCATCTTAAATCCTTCCAAAAATTTAGTAGTAAAATTCCCTTTTCTGAAATCTTCATTTTGCATCAGTTGAAGATGAAATGGGATAGTGGTTTTTATTCCTTCAATTACATATTCACTCAGCGCACGATGCATTGTATCTATCGCTTCATCCCGGGTTTGTGCCATGGTTATGAGTTTGCCGATCATGCTATCGTAATAAGGAGGAATAACATAACCTGCGTAGCAGTGGCTATCCACACGCACACCATGCCCGCCGGGCTGATGAAGAACTGTAATTCTTCCCGGCGAAGGGCGGAAATCATTATAAGGATCTTCTGCATTTATCCTGCATTCTATGGCATGCATTTCCGGATAATAATTTCTTCCGGAAATACGATCACCGGCGGCGATTTTTATTTGTTCTTTTATCAAATCATAATTGATAACTTCTTCTGTCACGCAATGTTCTACCTGGATGCGCGTATTCATCTCCATAAAATAAAAATTGCGGTTTTTATCTACCAGAAACTCAATCGTACCCACGCTTTCGTAATTAATTGCGGAAGCAGCTTTTATCGCAGCTTCACCCATTCTCTCCCTTAGTTCAGGAGTCATAAATGGTGAAGGAGATTCTTCAACCAGCTTTTGATGGCGGCGTTGAATGGAACAATCCCGTTCACTGAGGTGACAAACATTTCCATATTGATCACCGGCAATTTGTATTTCAATGTGACGTGGTTCTTCCACAAATTTTTCCATATAAATGCCGTCATTTTTAAATGATGCAGCCGCTTCCGTCTTCGCATTTTCAAAAGACTTTTCCACATCCTTTTCCTCCCAAACAACGCGCATTCCTTTGCCGCCGCCGCCGGCAGTTGCTTTTAAAATAACCGGATAACCGACTTCCGCAGCAGATCTTTTTGCATGATCCACATCTTTTAATAAACCTTCAACACCAGGTACAACAGGAACTCCGGCCGTAATCATGGTCTCTTTGGCGGTAATTTTATCCCCCATCGAATTGATCATTTTCGGAGTTGGCCCTATAAACTTTATTCCATGATCAATACAAATCTGTGCAAATTTTGCATTCTCTGCAAGAAAACCATAACCCGGATGAATGGCATCGGCATTGGTAATTTCCACTGCTGCCATAATGTGGGGAATATTCAGATAACTGTCAATGCTGGCTGGTTTCCCGATGCAAACTGCTTCATCAGCAAATTTTACATGAAGGCTGTCTTTATCTGCAGTTGAATAAACGGCCACAGTTTTAATGCCCATTTCTTTGCACGTTCTGATAACTCTTAGTGCAATTTCACCACGATTAGCTATTAAAATCTTTTTAAACAAAATATTTAATTTGAAAATTTGAAAATTTGAAAATTTGAAAATGAAAACGGCTCATCATTAAAATTCCTTTTTCATAAATAATAAGAATAAAAAGTAGCGATTGCAATTTTAAAAATAGCTTTTAAAATTTTTATACTGACTACTAACTAAGGCTCTACAAGGAACAATGGTTGATCAAACTCAACAGGGGAAGCGTCTTCAACCAAAACCTTAACAATCTTTCCTGACACTTCACTTTCAATTTCATTAAAAAGTTTCATCGCTTCGATAATGCAAACTACCTGTCCGGCTTCTACTTCATCCCCAACACTTACAAACAGTGGCTTTCCCGGACCTGCCTGACGATAAAAAGTCCCGATCATAGGACTTTTTATAGTAAGATAATTTTCCGTTTTAGCAGATTCGGGTGTTTTAGATTCGCTTGTTTTTTCAGGAGCAACCGGTGGCAACGACATTTGTTGTGATTGGGGAGCTTGCTGAATCATTGGCGAGGCAAAATGTTGGGCAGCTTCTTTTTTTTGCTTGATGGTGATTTTAAAACCATCTTTTTCAACGCTTAATTCGCCGATATTGCTTTTATTAACAAGCTTTACCAACTCATGAATTTGTTTAATGTCCATATTGGATTAATTAGATTTAGATGATGGAAAACAGATAGCTAAGATAGCGATACTTGAATTAAAAATTAAAAATTAAAATGAAGCGGTTCTTAATTCTTAATAAGTAATTCTCAATTAATTTATTCTTTTACCCTTTCAACATACTCGCCTGTTTTGGTATTTACTTTTATTAATTCGCCTTCATTCACAAACAGCGGAACGTTAACAGTAGCACCGGTTTCAACCGTTGCTGGTTTTAAAGTGCGCGTGGCGGTATCGCCTCTGAGGCCGGGCGCACTGTAAGTTACTTTCAATACAATTTTATCAGGAAGCTCTACGCCCATCGGCTGGTCGGTTTCTGTATTTATCAGAACAGCAACTTCCTGGCCGTCTTTTAAAAATTGAGGCGCATCAACCATTTCAGGGGCAACAGCGATTTGTTCATAATTTTCTGTATCCATAAAAGTGTAACCCGAATCATCTTTATATAAAAACTGGTAAGGCCTTTTTTCAACTCTTACCGGATGAATGGTTTCACCGCTGTTCCAGGTTTGTTCAATGGTACGTGCATTGTCAACACCTTTTAATTTAGCCCAAACTTTTGCACCTGCGCGGGCTGTTTTATTTTGTCCAAAATCAACAACAGTGTAGAGATTTCCTTCAATTTTTAAAATCAGCCCTGTCCTTATGTCTGATGTAGTTGCCATAAAAAAAATTTTAAGGCTGCAAAGGTAAAAGAATTTGGTTTATTGTTGGGGGTTTAATTGGTTGATTTAATTATTGAATAAGTTGCATTATTGAATTATTAAATTATTGCGTCCGGTAAATGAACTTCTACTTTCTGATTCAGCCCCCGTTGATGTCCGGTTTAATTATTAAAGTATTGCTGGCATTCAGTAAAAAAACTTTCATTACATTATATTTTTCATATTTTTTTAAAACACCTCTTAAATTTGACTATTCACAACTCACCATTCATCATTCACAAATAAAAAAACATTAAAATTTAAAAAGCATTTATCTGCATAACTGCTTTTTCATAGCTTTATAAAAATTTTTACTCTTGAAACATTTACTAATTATCGCTGCAGCAATTTTTATTTCCTGTTCTGCTTTTTCACAAACAACCGCCACTACAGAAGAAACGCCTGTGTATCTGCGTTTTCCTACAATCCCTGAATTTACGGTTTATAAAGCGCCGGATAGTACCACTTTTACGAGGAATGATTTGCACAAAAAAAGGAATACCATCTTTATTATTTTCAGCCCGGATTGTGAGCATTGCCAGCGTGAGACAGAAATGCTGACACAGAATATCGATAAATTTAAAAACACCCAAATCGTAATGGTTACTTATTTACCCTGGGAAGAAATGGTTGCATTTTATCATCATTATAAAATCGCAAATTATCCACAAATCACGATGGCAAGAGATACGAAATTTTTCTTCCCGGTATTTTTTAAAGTAAGAAATCTGCCTTCCATTTTTGTTTATGATAAAAAAGGAAATTTAAAAAAATCTTTTGAAGGAGATGTAAAACCGGAAACGATTTTAGCTGAATTGTAAAAAGGAAAAATCTGAAAACTAAGTTTTTTGCAATACGAAGAGTAATGTAGTTCTCTCACTAACTGTATGTTGCAAGCCAGGGAGATACTGTTGAAGAGGCAAAAAATAATCTTCAGGAAGCGATTGAATTGTTACTGGAATACGCCTCAAAACCGGAACCTGAACGCA
>Ga0157370_10004332_pt1 | contig 16314 bp, 14 predicted proteins | sample C35metaG_FD_113463 | JGI IMG/M metagenome (GOLD analysis project Ga0157370, IMG submission 113463) | Corn rhizosphere microbial communities from Kellogg Biological Station, Michigan, USA - C3-5 metaG | ecosystem: Host-associated > Plants > Roots > Rhizosphere > Soil | place: USA: Michigan...
ACCGCGCTCGAGCTCGCGCGCAAGGTCGGCCCCACCGGCTCGGTGCTCGGCCTCGACTGCTGCGACGCGTTCCTCGAGAAAGGACGCGCGGACGCTGCGTCGGAAGGACTCGCGAACGTCCGCTTCGTCGCCGCAGACGTCGAAACCTACCCGTTCACCCCAACGTTCGACTTCGCGTTCTCGCGCTTCGGCACGATGTTCTTCGCCAACCCGGTTGCCGCGATGCGCAATGTGCGCAAGGCGCTGAAGCCGGGCGCGACGTTCATGTTCATCGCCTGGCGCACGATCGACGACAATCCGTTTCTCGGGATGCCGAAGCAGGTCGTGTCGCGCTACCTCCCTCCGCCGGGCGAGGACGCGCAGACCTGCGGGCCGGGGCCGTTCTCGATGGCCAATCCCGGCACCGTGGCGGCACAGCTCCGCGCGGCTGGCTTCGAGATGCTCGATCACGTGCGCGTCGACGGTGACGTGATGATCGGTGCCGATCTCGCGCAGGCAGTCGACTTCCAGCTTGCTCTGGGACCCGCCGGCGAGATCGTCCGCGAGGCGGGCCCGGCAGCCGAAGGCCGCCGGGCGGAGATCGAGGCGGCGCTGCGCGCGGCGCTCGAGCCCCACGCACGCGGCGACGGCGTCTGGATGATGTCGTCGTCGTGGACCTACACGGCGCGCAATCCCGGGTGACCGGGCTCCCCGCGTAGCGATGTCCCGCCATACCGCATCGATCGCCTGGGCGCGCGGCAACGCGCGCTTCGGCGACGGCCGCTGCAGTCGCCGGCACGTCCGGCGCTTCGACGGCGGCGTCGAGGTGCCGGCGTCGTCGTCGCCGCACTCGGTACGGCTGCCGTGTTCGAGCGAGGGCGCGGTCGATCCGGAAGAGGCGTTCGTCGCGTCGATCTCGATCGAATAGGGTAAGGCGGGGTCAGCGCTGACCCCGCCCTAGCTGGCGACGAGCTTGCGGTGCGACTGCACGCTCATCAGGACGCCGAGCCCGACGAAGAGCGAGATCAGCGCGGTGCCACCATACGACACCAGCGGCAGCGGCACGCCGACCACCGGCAGCAGGCCGCTCACCATCGCCATGTTGACGAACGCGTAGGTGAAGAACATCAGCGTGATCGAGCCGGCAACGAGGCGCGCGAACAGCGTTGACGCCCCGGCGGTGATGATCACCGCGCGGCCGATCAGCAGCAGGTAGAGCGCGAGCAATACCACGTTTCCGATCAGCCCGAACTCCTCTCCGAACACGGCGAAGATGAAATCGGTGTGCTTCTCGGGCAGGAAATCGAGGTGCGTCTGCGTGCCGTGCAGCCAGCCCTTGCCGGCGACGCCCCCCGAGCCGAGCGCGATCGACGCCTGGATCGAGTGGTAGCCCGCGCCGAGCGGATCGCGCGTCGGGTCGAGGAAGGTGAGGATGCGCTCGCGCTGGTAGTCGTGCAGGTGGCTCCACACGACCGGCCCGACCGCCGCCGCGACAGCGACCAGCCCGATGATGAGCCGCCACGACAGGCCAGCGAGGTAGAGCACGTAGAACCCCGAAGCGGCGATCAGGATCGACGTGCCGAGATCGGGCTGGCGCTTGATCAGATAGACCGGCACGACGATCAGCATCGCGGCGAAGGCAAAATCGCGCAGCCCGATGCGACCCTCGAACTTCTGGAAGTACCACGCGAGCATCAGCGGCAGCGCGATCTTCATCATCTCCGACGGCTGGAAGCGCGCGATGCCGAGGTTGAGCCAGCGCCGCGATCCGTTCACCACGACACCGAATGCGGCGACGCAGACGAGCAGCACCACGGCGACGAGATAGAGCGGCACGGCGATCCGTGCGAGCGTCTGCGGCGCGATGTTGGCGAACAACCACATCAGCACGATCGCGAAGCCGAGGCTCATGACCTGGCTCGTCTCGCGCGGAACGCTCTGATCGGAAGCCGAGAACAGCGTCACCAGCCCGACACCGACGATCGCGAGCGCGGCGCCGAACAGCATCGAGTCGATGCGCCGGGTGAGGAGCTCCCAGATCCGCTCGAGGGTGACGGTGAACGGCGTGCCCATCAGTCGCTGCGGTCGTCGGAATTCGGCGCCGACACCGGCGCCGGGCCGGGCGCCGACTCGCCGAGCAGGTAATGGTCGAATACCTTGCGCGCGATCGGCGCCGCCGCGGCCGCACCGAAGCCGCCGTTCTCGACCAGCACGGCAACCGCGATCACCGGATGATCGGCGGGCGCGTAGGCCTCGTACCAGGCGTGGTCGCGCAGCCGCTCGTCGACGTGGTGCTCGGAGTACTTCTCGCCCTTCAGCGAGAACAGCTGCGCGGTCCCGGTCTTGCCCGCGCTCACGTACTTCGCATCCTTGAACACCGCCGCACTGGTCCCCTCCTTCGCCACGCCGACGAGCGCGTTCTGCACGAACGCGAGCTGCTGCGGCGAGACGTCGATGTGCCCGGAAGGCTGGCTGGCGATCAGCGTCACTTCACCCGTGCGTGTGTCGCGTACCGATTTCACGAGGTGGGGCGTGTAGCCGACGCCGTTGTCGGCGATCATCGCGATCGCGTGCGCGAGCTGGATCGGCGTGAAGGCGTTGTAGCCCTGGCCGATGCCTGCAGACACCGAATCGCCGAGATACCACTTGCGCGCATCGGATGGGTAGCCCTTGCCCGAGAAGCGCTGGCGCTTCCACTCGCGCGACGGCAGCACGCCCGTCAACTCGCCCTCGATGTCGATGCCGGTCTTCCGGCCGAAGCCGAACTGCGAGAGGAAGCGCGCGGTATCGTCGATGTCGGTGTCCGCGCCGAGCATGTAGAAATAGGTGTCGCAGGATTCGACGATCGCCTTGTACATGTCGACGACGCCGTGGCCTCCGGGCTTGTCGTCGCGGAACTTGTGCGACTGCCCGGGGATCTGGAAGTAGCCCGGATCGAAGATCGTCTGCTGCGGCGTACGTTTGCCCGACTTCAACGCCGCGAGCGCGAGATAGGGCTTGATCGTCGATCCCGGCGGATAGGCGCCGCGCAGCGGCCGGTCGAGGAGCGGCTTGTCGGGCGAGTCGTTCAGCTCCTGCCAGTTCACCGGATCGATGCCGTCGACGAACAGGTTCGGGTCGTAGCCCGGCTTCGACACGAACGCGAGCACGTCGCCGTTGCGCGGATCGATCGCCACCAGCGCGCCGCGGCGGTCGCCGAAGGCTTCCTCGGCGACCTGCTGCAGGCCGATGTCGATCGACAGGCGCAGGTCGTCGCCGGCGATCGGTGGCGTACGCTTCAGCGTGCGCACCGGGCGCCCGTTCGCGTCGACCTCGACTTCCTCTACGCCGGTGGTGCCGTGGAGCTCGCGCTCATACGAGAGCTCGACGCCGGCCTTGCCGATCGTGTCGGTGCCCTTGTAGTCGGCGGCCTCGTCCCAGGCGGCGATCCGCTGTACGTCGCGGTCGTTGATCCGCCCGATGTAACCGATCGCATGCGACGCGAGCGCCCCGAACGGGTATTGGCGAAAGAGGCGTGCCTTGATCTCGACACCGGGGAAGCGGTAGCGATTTACGGCGAAGCGCGCGACCTCCTCGTCGGTGAGACGCGTGCGGATCGGAATGCTCTCGAAGTCCTTCGATTCCTCGAGGAGCTTGCGGAAGCGCTTGCGGTCGCGCGGCTCGATGTTGACAATCTTCGCGACGGCGTCGATCGTCGCTTCGAGGTCGGGCACCTTCGACGGCGTGATCTCGAGCGTGTAGCCCGAATAGCTCTGCGCCAGCACGACACCGTTGCGGTCGGTGATGACGCCGCGGTTGGGCGCAATCGGCACGATCGCAATCCGATTGGTCTCGGCGAGCGTCTCGAAGTGAGCGTGCTCGATCACCTGCAGGTAGTAGAAGCGCGCGAAGAGCCCGCCGAAGCCGGCGACCATCGCCACCGCGGCGAGCACGAGCCGGCGGCGAAAGCGGGCCTGCTCACGCTCGGGATTGCGAAGCTCGGGCGCATCGAACTCGCCGCGGCGTTCGCCGCTGTCGCGCATCCCGCCGAACAGGCGCCCGAACATGCGATCAGCTTCGCGAACCGCGGCGCGGGCGTTGCGGCGCCTGCAACAACACCGACAGCAGCGGCCAGAGGAGTGCGCCGACGAGGGGCGGCGCGACGTAGGTCCACGAAGGCAGCGCCGCCCCGCCGACGTAGCGCACGACCAGCACGAGCCCCGCGCAGACCAGCAGCAGCACCGCCACCTGAGCCGCCTGCTGCCACAGCGGAAAGCGCAGCACACGGCGCCTGAAGTAACCGGCGGCGAAGGCGAGCACCGCATAGGCGAGCGCGTGCTGCCCGAACACGGTCGCGTCGGCGACATCCATCACGAGCCCGGCAAGCCACGCGGTGCCGACGCCGACCTGGCGCGGCTCCTGGATGCACCAGTAGAGAAGCACCAGCGCGAGGAAATCGGGCCGCAGCGCCATCGCGACGCCCGAAAACGGGACGATGTTGGCGGAGAGGCCCACGGCGAGCGACAGCGCGATGAACCACGGCCGCGCCGGACGAAGGATCTCCTCGGGGGCGGCGGGACCGAACGATGCCACGGCAGGCAGCACTCTCATCCGCGCGGCGCCCTCGCGCGCGCGCCTTTCCTCGCCGGAGCCGCGGCGGCGGAATCCTCCTGCGGAGGCGGCGACGCGACGCGCGGGCGTGCGAGCACGAGCAGATATTCGCTGCGGTCGACTCCGGCGAGCGGGCGGCACGCGATGCGCGCGAACATCTCGCCGGGGCTCTTCGCGACCTCGGTGACAACCGCCACCGCGAGTCCCGCCGGATAGGTGCCGTCGATGCCCGAGGTGACGAGTCGATCGCCGGCGCGCAGATCGGCCGACGGCGCGGTGAAGCGAAGCTCGGGCGCGCGCCCGGTGCCGCTGCCGAACATCACGCTGCGCGCGCCGCTCCGCTCGACCTTCACCGGGACCGCCTGCTCGCGGTCGGTGATCAGCGTCACCTCGGCGAGTCGCGGCAGCACGCGCGTCACCTGGCCGACGACGCCGGTATCGTCGATCACGCCGTCGCCGGCCTCGACGCCGTCACTCGTACCGCGGTCGATGTAGAGCTTCTGCGAGAACGGATCGCGGCCGGTGTAGAGCACCTGCGCCGCGATCGCCGCACCGCCGTACTGCTTGCGCAGCGCGAGGAGCTCGCGAAGTTGCGCATTCTCGCGGCGCTCGTTTCCGTAGCCCTGCACGGCCGGGGCGTTGACGGCGAGCTCGTGCTCGAGCGCGGCGTTGGCGTCGGCGAGATCGCTCTTGGACGCGATATAGCGCGCGAAGTAGCCGATCGCGAGTCCCGGCGCCAGCAGCGCGCGCTGCAGCGGGTACAGCGCTACGGCGACGGCTCCGCGGACGTGCTCGAGATAGCGGTAGCGCGTGTCGGTAAAGAGCAGTACCAGCGACAGCAGACCGAAGAACACGAGGCGCGCAAACGGACTCGGCCCGCGATTGAAGAAGGCGGGGGGATCGACCGGAATGGGCCGCATCGCCACGTGAGCAGGCCCTAGTCGGTCGTGAAAATCGTGTGCAGCTTCTCCATGTTCTCGAGTGCCTTGCCGCAGCCACGAACGACGCAGGTCAGCGGATCATCGGCGACGATGACCGGCAGTCCGGTCTCCTCCATCAGCAGGCGGTCGAGATCGCGCAACAGCGCGCCGCCGCCGGTCAGCACCATGCCGCGCTCGGCGATGTCGGCGCCGAGCTCGGGCGGCGTGCGCTCGAGCGCGCTCTTCACCGACGACACGATGCTGTTCAACGGATCGGTGAGCGCTTCGAGGATCTCGTTCGACGACACGGTGAAGCTGCGCGGGATGCCCTCGGCGAGATTGCGCCCCTTGACCTCCATCTCCTTCACCTCGGAGCCGGGGAACGCCGAGCCGATCGTCTTCTTGATGAGCTCGGCAGTCGTTTCGCCGATCAGCATGCCATAGTTGCGCCGGATGTAGTTGACGACGGCCTCGTCGAACTTGTCGCCGCCGACGCGAACCGAGCCCGCGTACACCATCCCGCCGAGCGAGATCACGCCGACCTCGGTGGTGCCGCCGCCGATGTCGACGACCATCGATCCGGTCGCATCACCGACCGGAAGGTCGGCTCCGATCGCCGCCGCCATCGGCTCCTCGATCAGGTACACCTTCGACGCGCCGGCGCCGAGCGCCGACTCGCGGATCGCGCGGCGCTCGACCTGCGTCGATCCGCAGGGCACGCAGATGATGATGCGCGGGGAGGGTGAGAACAGGCGTGACTCGAGCACCTTCTTGATGAACTGCTTCAGCATCTGCTCGGTGACGGTGAAGTCGGCGATGACGCCGTCCTTCATCGGCCGGATCGCGGTGATGTTGCCCGGCGTGCGGCCGAGCATCTGCTTCGCCGCGAGCCCGACTTCCTGGATCACCTTCTTGCCGTTGGGCCCGCCTTCCTGGCGGATCGCCACGACCGAAGGCTCGTCGAGAACGATGCCCTGGCCGCGCACGTAGATCAGCGTGTTGGCGGTGCCGAGATCGATCGCGAGATCGCTCGAGAAGTAGCCCTTGAAGAACTCGAACATGAAGAATCGGTCGCCCGTGCGGTGGCCGATCCGCTCCGAGATCGGAGGAGGTGGTTGGCCCGCGAAAAATGGCCGTTATGATAACCTAAGCCACGGCTCTTCCATTCTGATTCGGCGCGGTTTTCGGCGCGGGCCGATCCTCCGCGATCGTAACCGTTGCACACCTCCCGCATGAGCCTTGGCACCGACGAAGTCCGCCGCCTCGCGAAGCTCGCCAGGATCGCGCTCGACGACGGCCACACGAACGCCGTCGCGAGCGAGCTCGACGCGATCCTCGGCATGATCGACCGCCTGCTCGCGATCGACACCGCGGGCATCGCGCCGATGGCGCACGCGCACGACACCGTCGTCGCGCTGCGCGACGACGTGGTGACCGAAGGCGACCAGCGCGAACTCTTCCAGCAGGCGGCTCCGGCCGTCGCGGGCGGACTCTACCTCGTGCCGAAGGTGATCGAGTGAGGCGCGGCCGCCGCTGCGCTCGCCGATGACCGAGCCGTTCACCGTCGCCGGCCTCGGTGCGGCGCTCCACGCGAGGCGGATCTCGAGCGTCGAGGCAACGCAGGAGTCGCTCGCGCGGATCGAGGCTGCGCAGCCGGCGTTGAATGCCTTCGTGACGATCGACCACGAGGGTGCCCTTGCTGCGGCGCGCGCCGCCGACGTGACACTCGCCCGCGGCGCCGCGCCACCGCTCGCCGGGGTGCCGATCGCGCACAAGGACGTGCTGATGACGGCCGGCCTGCCGACGACCTGCGCGTCGCGGATGCTCGCCGACTACGTCGCGCCGTACGACGCGCACGTCGTCGCGCGGTTGCGCGATGCCGGAACGACGCTCGTCGGCAAGACCAACATGGACGAGTTCGCGATGGGCTCGTCGAACGAGAACTCGCACTTCGGACCGGTCGGGAACCCGTGGAACGCCGCGCGCATTCCGGGAGGGAGCTCGGGCGGCTCGGCGGCCGCGGTCGCGGCGCGGCTGGTGCCCGCGGCGACCGGCACCGATACCGGTGGCTCGGTCAGGCAACCGGCGGCGATGTGCGGCGTCACCGGCATCAAGCCGACCTACGGGCTGTGCTCGCGCTACGGGCTCGTCGCGTTCGCGTCGAGCTTCGACACCCCGGGAGTGCTGGCGCAGAACGCCGAGGATTGCGCGCTGGTGCTCGACGCGATGGCGGGGCACGACGCCCGCGACGCGACGTCGGTCGACCGGGCACCCGCCGACTGCACGCGACTGCTTCGCCGAGGGGCCGGCGCCCGTCCACTCGCCGGGCTTCGCATCGGCCTGCCGCGCGAGTACTTCGACGCTGGCGTGACACCCGACGTCGCGAAGGCGGTCGAGGCGGCGCTCGCCGAGTTGCGCGCGCTTGGCGGCGAGACCGTTGCGATCGAGCTGCCGACAGTGGGCCACGCGATCCCCGTCTATTACGTGCTGGCACCCGCCGAGGCATCGTCGAACCTGTCGCGCTTCGACGGCGTCCGCTACGGTCATCGCGCCGCCGCCTATGCCGACCTCGACGACCTCTATTGCCGCACGCGCGCCGAGGGCTTCGGGCCCGAGGTGAAGCGACGCATCCTGATCGGCACGTACGTGCTGTCGCGGGGCTACTACGACGCCTACTACCTGAAGGCCCAGCAGGTGCGCCGCCTGATCGCCCAGGACTTCGCGCACGCGCTCGCGCGCTGCGACGTGATCGCCGGGCCGACCACGCCCGCCGCGGCGTTCGCGCTCGGTACGCGCGTCGCCGATCCGCTGGCGATGTACCTCGGCGACATCTTCACGGTCGCCGCCAACCTGACCGGGCTCCCGGCGATCTCGATTCCCTGCGGATTCGACGCCGACGGGCTGCCGATCGGTATGCAGCTCCAGGGCCGACACTTCGACGAGGCCACACTCCTCGACGCCGCCCACCGCTTCCAGCAGGCAACCGACTGGCACCGGCGCGTTCCGTCCGGGTACGAACGATGAGTCGCGCCGGCCAGGCGCGTGCCGGCTGGGAGGTGGTGGTCGGCATCGAGACCCACGTCCAGCTCTCCACGGCGTCGAAGATGTTCTCGGGGGCGTCAACCGCCTTCGGCGCGGCACCCAACGTCAACGCCTGCGCCGTCGATCTCGCGCTCCCCGGCGTGCTGCCGGTGCCCAATCGCGGGGCGATCGAGCGCGCGCTCGCCTTCGGCCTCGCGATCGGCGGCACGATCAACCGGGAGAGCGTGTTCGCGCGCAAGAATTACTTCTATCCCGATCTGCCGAAGGGTTACCAGATCTCGCAGTACGAACGACCGATCGTTACCGGCGGGACCCTCTCGATCGCGTCCGACGACGGCGAGCGCTCGATTCGCCTCACCCGCGCGCACCTCGAAGAGGACGCCGGCAAGTCGCTGCACGAGGGTCTTCCGCAGGAGGCCGAAGCGGCGGTCGGCCGCGACGGCTCGGGCATCGACCTCAATCGCGCGGGAACGCCGCTCCTCGAAATTGTCTCCGAGCCCGACCTCAGGAGCGCCGCCGAGGCCGCAGCGTACGCGCGCAGGCTGCACGCGTTCGTCACCTGGATCGGCATCTGCGACGGCAACCTGCAGGAAGGCAGCTTCCGCTGCGACGCCAACGTGTCGGTGCGCCGCGAAGGCGCCCCGCTCGGCACGCGCTGCGAGATCAAGAATCTCAACAGCTTCCGCTTCCTCGAGCTCGCGATCGACTACGAGGCGCGCCGCCAGATCGAGCTGATCGAAGACGGCGGCAGCGTGCGCCAGGAGACGCGTCTCTACGACGCGGGCAGGAACGAGACGCGACCGATGCGCAGCAAGGAAGACGCCCAGGATTACCGCTACTTCCCCGATCCCGACCTGCCGCCGCTCGCGATCGACGAGGACTGGATCGAGCGCGTCCGCACGTCGCTGCCCGAGCTTCCCGATGCGGTGCGCGCGCGCCTCGTCACCGAGCACGGAATCACCCATTACGACGCGCAGCAGCTCACGGCGTCGCGCGAGCTCGCCGAGTACTACGAGCGAGCGGCAGCCGCGCTGCCCGCGCACGACGCCGCCGGCTTCAAGCTGGTGGCGAACTGGGTGTTGGGCGAGTTCAGCGCCGCGCGCAACCGCGACGACGTGCCCATCGAGCGCGCACCGGTCGCACCGGCCCCGCTCGCGGACATTCTGCGGCGTGTCACAGACGGCACGATCAGCGCGTCGGCGGCGAAAACACTATTCAACGAGATGTGGAACGCTGCCTTGCGCGGCGCGACGGAAGGATACGTGACCGGCACCGTTCCAGGGTTGGTCGGAACGGGATCTGCAACAGTGTCCACGTCGTCGAGCGTCGATGCGTTGATCGAAAGCCTGGGCCTGCGCCAAGTATCCGACGAGGGCGAGCTCGAAGCCCTCGTCGACGCGGTCATCGCCGCGCAGAGCGCCGTCGTCGCCGAGTTCCGCGCGGGCCGCGAGAAGGCGTTCAACGCCCTCGTCGGTCAGGTGATGAAGGCTTCGCGCGGCAAGGCGAACCCGGGGCGGGTGAGCGCGCTGCTGAAGGCGAAGCTCGAGCGGTCAGGGTAGCCAGCCGGGCAACGGTCAGGTGAGCCGGAATCCGCCACCGGACTCGATGATTGCCTTCGGCAAGCAAATACTTGCCGAAAGCAATCAAGTGTCCTACCCTGCGGTCGATGGGCGATCCCGAATTCGAGCGCCGAGTCGACGCCGTCCGGAGCTTCAGCCGCTTCTACACCCGTCGAATCGGGGTTCTGCGCGAGCGCCTGCACGATAGCGGCCTGACGTTGCCCGAAGCCCGCATCGTCTACGAGCTCGCGCAGCGCGAGCACGCGACCGCGAGCGAACTGGCCGTCGAGCTTTCCCTCGACGCCGGCTACCTGAGCCGCCTGCTGCGGGGACTCGGCCGGCGCAAACTGATTGCGCGTCGCCGCGACGATGCCGACGCGCGCCAGGTGGCGCTTTCCCTGACCGCGCCGGGGCGCATTGCATTCGCCACCATCGACGGGCGCTCGCGCGATGAAATTGCCGCGATGCTCACCGCGCTTTCCGCCCCCGCGCAGCGTCGGCTGGTCGATTCGCTGGAATCCGTCCGGCAGCTTCTCGACCCCGGTCCCGAGCCTCGCGTTCCCTACCTGTTGCGCGCGCACCGCCCCGGCGACATCGGATGGGTCATCCACCGGCACGGCGCCCTCTACGCCGCGGAATACGGTTGGGACGAGACCTTCGAAGGGCTCGTCGCGCAGATTGCCGGCGATTTCCTCCGCCGATTCAAGCCCGGGCGAGAGCGCTGCTGGATCGCCGAGCGCGATGGCGTGGTCGTAGGCTCGATCTTCCTCGTCGCCAAGTCGGCCACCGTCGCGCAACTTCGGCTGCTTTACGTGGAACCCGAGGCGCGGGGCCTCGGCATCGGACGCCGGCTGGTCGACGAATGCCTGCGCTTCGCGCGCGAGGCAGGTTACGCGAAAGTCATGCTGTGGACCAACGACGTGCTGGTTTCGGCGCGGAGAATCTACGAGGCCGCGGGCTTTCGCCTGGTCGGTGAAGAAGCGCACCACAGCTTCGGCCACCGCCTCACCGGGCAGAACTGGGAGATAACGTTCGATCGAGGCGCCGGCTCGGCGCACCGTCGCCGCCGCGGCGCCTGACGGCTACGAATGCAGCGGCTTGTACCGCGGCCGATGCGGGCGTGCACCTTCCTCGCCCAGCCGCTTGAGCTTGTCGGCCTCGTACTCCTGGTAGTTGCCTTCGAAGAACATCCATTTCGACTGATCCTCGGCCGCGAGGATGTGCGTCGCGATGCGATCGAGGAACCAGCGGTCGTGCGAGATCACGAGCGCGCTGCCGGCGAACTCGACGAGCGCATCCTCCAGCGCGCGCAGCGTCTCGACGTCGAGATCGTTGGAGGGCTCGTCGAGGAGCAGCACGTTGCCGCCCTTCAGCAGTGTCGCCGCGAGGTGGAGCCGTCCGCGCTCGCCGCCGGAGAGCGTGCCGACCTTCTTCTGCTGGTCGGGTCCCTTGAAGTTGAAGCGCCCGAGGTAGGCGCGCGACGGCATCTCGAATCGGCCGACGGTGAGGATGTCCTGGCCGCCCGAGATCGCCTCCCACGCTGTCTTGTCGTTGGGAAGCGCCTCGCGCGTCTGGTCGACGACGGCGAGCTTCACCGTCGGCCCGATCACCACGTCGCCGCGATCGGATTTCTCGGCGCCGGTGATCAGCTTGAACAGCGTCGTCTTGCCGGCACCATTGGGGCCGATGATGCCGACGATCGCACCGGGCGGAACCGCGAAAGAGAGATCGTCGATCAGCTCACGGTCATCAAACCCCTTGCTGACGCCGCGGAACTCGATCACCGAACCGCCGAGGCGCTCGGCAACCGGGATGAAGATCTCCTGGGTCTCGTTGCGCTGTTGATGCTCGTAGCTCGCGAGCTCCTCGAAGCGCGCGATGCGCGCCTTGTTCTTCGCCTGACGCCCTTTCGGATTGGTGCGCACCCACTCGAGCTCGCGCTGCATCGCCTTGATCCGTCCCGCCTCCTGCTTCGCCTCGCGCTCGAGCCGCTCCTCCTTCTGCTCGAGCCACGATGTGTAGTTGCCCTTCCACGGGATGCCGTAGCCGCGGTCGAGCTCGAGGATCCACTCGGCAACGTTGTCGAGGAAATAACGGTCGTGGGTGACGGCGATCACCGTCCCCGGAAAGCGCTGCAGGAACTGTTCGAGCCAGCCGACGCTCTCGGCGTCGAGGTGGTTCGTCGGCTCGTCGAGAAGCAGCATGTCGGGCTTCGACAGCAAGAGCCGGCACAGTGCGACGCGGCGCTTCTCGCCGCCCGAGAGCTTGCCGATCGTGGCGTCCCACGCCGGAAGGCGCAGTGCATCGGCGGCGATCTCCATCTGCACGCCGGCATTGGCGCCCGATGCTGCGATCACCGCTTCGAGGCGCGCCTGCTCGGCCGCGAGGGCGTCGAAGTCTGCGTCCGGCTCGGCGTAAGCGGCGTAGACCTCGTCGAGCCGCGTCTTCGCGGTGAGCACCTCGGACATGCCCTCCTCGACGGCGGCGCGCACCGTCGCCTGCGGGTCGAGCATCGGCTCCTGCGGCAGGTAACCGACGCGAAGGCCAGGCATCGGCGTCGCCTCGCCCTCGAACTCGGTATCGACGCCGGCCATGATCTTCAGCAGGCTCGACTTGCCGGCGCCGTTGAGGCCGAGCACGCCGATCTTCGCGCCCGGGAAGAACGACAGCGAGATGTCGCGCAGGATCACGCGCTTCGGCGGCACGACCTTGCCGACGCGATTCATCGTGTAGACGTACTGGGGCATCGGAACTTCGCAAGCGTTGCGGGGCTGCGATTATCGCAGGACCGCCGCTGCCAAGCCGCCGACGCGCGACGAAAGACGAGGGAAACGCTGCGCGCGGGCGCGCGCGATCAGTTGCGAGCGGCGGAAGCCTGCGACGCGGCCGAGAGCCGCGACGCGGAAGAGACCTGCGTACTCGACGCGATCGACGTGGCGTTGCTCGACGGCGACCTCGTCAGCTGCTCGTAGCGCAGGCGGTCGGCGTCGTAGCGCGCGGTGATCGTCGCCGCCTCGTTCTTGCGCTCGGCGATGAATGCCTGCTGGCGAGCGAGCTCGGCTTCGGTCGACGCGAGTTCGTGTGTAATGGCCGCGGGCACGGGCCTGGATCCGTAAGCCGCCTTCTCCGCCTTAAGCTCGTCGCACCGCCTGGCGATGTCTGCGGCATAGCTCGTCGTCGATGCGATCTGCCCGCGAATCGTGGAGAGCGCGCGCTCCTTCGCGAGTTCGATCTCGGCAACGCTCGAGTACGAGTCGAGCAGGGCGCGATCGCGCCGCTCCGAAGCCTGTCGGTCGCGAGCGAGCTGGCGATTCCTCTCCTCCTCGGCGGTACTCGTCGCCTGCTGCGACAGCGGCGCCGCCTTGCCGGTGCGCCGGATGGCGACACCCTGGTGGTTGAGCTCCTCGTGCGCGCCGTTGACCGCATCGGGCGGCAGGTGGTCGCTGTAGTGAACGACTCCGCGGCTGTCGGTCCACTTGTAGAGCTCGGCGTGGGCGATCGTCGCGATGGCGAACAGCACGATCCCGACGAGAAGCGCCGGCAGCAGCCCCATCGAGACCGACGCGTCGTCGTCGCGCTCGACGTGCGAGTCGTGCAGATGCAGTGCGTCCATCATGCGGCGCCCCAGCGCTCCCGATAGGCGGTAATCGCGTCCCGGTGGACAGCGAGGTCGTCGCGGGTGGCGACCAGCGCCATCACGTCATCGAGCGTCGCGATCGCGGCAACCGGGATGCCGAATTCGGTCTCGACTTCCCGCACCGCCGACAGCGTGCCGCTGCCTCGCTCCATGCGGTCGAGCGCGATCAGCACTCCGGCGGGCGTCGCACCGTGCGCGCGAAGGGCGGCGACCGATTCGCGTACCGAGGTTCCCGCCGTGATGACGTCGTCGACGATCATCACGCGCCCCGCGAGCGTTGCGCCGACGATCGATCCACCTTCGCCATGATCTTTTGCTTCCTTGCGGTTGAAGCTGAACGGCAGATTGTGCCCGGAGGCGGCAAGAGCGATCGCCGTCGCCGCGGCAAGGGTGATGCCCTTGTACGCGGGTCCGAAAAGCTGGTCGCAGCCGATGCCCGAAGCAATCAATGCCTCCGCGTAGAACTCGCCCAGGCGGCGCAGGCTCGCGCCGTCGTTGAACAGTCCCGCGTTGAAGAAATACGGAGTCCTGCGCCCCGCCTTGGTCACGAAGTCACCAAATCTAAGCACGTCACGTGCCAAGGCGAACTGCAGAAAGGCCTGTCGGAAGTCGGTCATGAAGCGACGAACGGTCGATGAACGACGTTCGAGGATAGCATTGGGGGATGCGCGTCATCACGCTCAACGTCAACGGTCTGCGCTCGGCGGAGCGCAAGGGATTTGCGAGCTGGCTCGCGCGCACCGACCCGTGGGACGTCGTCTGCGTGCAGGAGATCAAGTGCGCGTTGGACGACGTGCCGCCCCCGCTCGCGAGCCCGCGCCGCTCGCTCGCTGCGTTCTATCCGGCGGCACGCCGCGGCTACGCCGGCGTTGCCCTCTACGCGAGGACGCCGGCGGCGCTCGTCCACGGCTTCGGTGACACCGAGTTCGATGCCGAGGGCCGCTACCTGCAGGCCGATTTCCGCGGGCTCTCGATCGTCAGCCTTTACCTGCCGTCGGGCTCGAGCGGGCCGCACCGGCAGGCTTCAAAGTTCCGCTTCCTCGATTCCTTCCTGCCGCAGCTCGCGAGGCTCGCGCAGTCCGGACGCGAGGTGATCGTCTGTGGTGACTGGAACATCGCCCACCAGCCGATCGACCTCAGGAACTGGCGCAGCAACCAGAAGAACTCGGGCTTCCTGCCGGAGGAGCGCGCGTGGCTCACGCGCGTGTTCGACGAGCTCGGCTACGTCGACGTGTTCCGCCGGCTCGACGCCCGCCCGGAGCAGTACACGTGGTGGTCGAACCGCGGACAGGCGTGGGCGAAGAACGTCGGCTGGCGCATCGACTACCAGATCGCGACGCCGGGCATCGCGAAGCGCGCCCGCGCCGCGTCGATCTACAAGACCCGTCGTTTCTCCGATCACGCTCCGCTCGTGATCGACTACGATTTCGAGCTCGCCTGAGCGTCGGCGATGATCCGCATCGTCGACCTCACGCTCGCGCGCGGCGACCGTGTGCTGCTGAAGAACGTGCAGCTCGCCGTCCACGCAGGGCACAAGGTCGGCATCGTCGGACCGAACGGCTGCGGCAAGTCGAGCCTGTTCGCGCTGCTTCGCGGCGAGCTCGTTCCCGACGCAGGATCGGTCGAGTTGCCGCCTCGGTGGACGCTCGCGTGGGTCGCGCAGGAGACGCCTGCGGTCGCGACCCCGGCAATCGAGTTCGTTCTCGACGGCGACGCGGAGCTGCGCAACCTCGAACGCGAGCTCGCCGGCGCCGCATTCGACGATGGGACCGCCGGCGACGAGACCGCCGGCCACACGCACGTCGCCGAACTGCACAGCCGCTTCGAGGCGATCGGCGGATATCGGGCGCGGGCACGCGCGGCAACGCTTCTCGCCGGGCTCGGCTTCGACGAGGCCGCACAGGCGCGCCCGGTGGCGACCTTCTCGGGCGGCTGGAGAATGCGCCTCAACCTCGCGCGGGCGCTGATGTGCCGCTCGGACCTCCTGCTCCTCGACGAGCCGACCAACCATCTCGATCTCGACGCTGTCCTGTGGCTCGAGGACTGGTTGCGCCGCTATCCAGGCACGCTGCTGCTGATCACCCACGATCGGGACTTTCTCGACGCGGTCGCCGGAACCATCGTGCATTTCGACGCGGGCCGGCTCGTTTCGTACCGCGGCAATTACGCGCAGTTCGAGCGCGAGCGGGGAGAGCGGCTCGCGCTGCAGCAGGTGAACCATGCGAAGCAGCAGCGCCAGATCGCCCACCTGCGCAGCTACATCGACCGCTTCCGCGCCAAGGCCACGCATGCGCGCCAGGCACAGAGCCGCATCCACGCGCTCGAACGAATGGAGCTGATCGCTCCGGCACACGTTGACAGTCCGTTCGATTTCTCGTTTGCGCCGACCGGCGTTCAATCGCGCCAGCTCGTCCGGCTCGAAGCCGCGAGCCTCGGTTACTCCGGGGCGGCGCCGACGCTCGCCGGGGTCGACTGGGCGGTGCTCGCCGGTGCGCGCATCGGGCTGCTTGGGGCGAACGGGGCAGGCAAGTCGACGTTGCTGAAATCGCTCGCCGGAACGCTGCCACTGCTCGCCGGAACGCGCCAC
>Ga0157370_10004336_pt1 | contig 16302 bp, 10 predicted proteins | sample C35metaG_FD_113463 | JGI IMG/M metagenome (GOLD analysis project Ga0157370, IMG submission 113463) | Corn rhizosphere microbial communities from Kellogg Biological Station, Michigan, USA - C3-5 metaG | ecosystem: Host-associated > Plants > Roots > Rhizosphere > Soil | place: USA: Michigan...
CGAACAAACGACAATCGTTCCCTGCGATTCCAAATTATAAGTTTTACTACCAACGTTTACCGCGGTTGTCCCAACTGTACCCATATTCACCGCTGTGCCTGGCATTTTACCCGCATTCGCATTAATCGCATCAGTACCCTGAATATTAATGATTTTCCCTACAATATCAATGGTACCATCCTTTTTCAAGGTGATGCTGCTATCTCCTGTTCTGATCACAATTGTTTCAGCAGATTCTGCCGTGATTTGTCCCGGACCATTTTCTACCTTTACATAGTTGGCTGCGTTTGTACCCAGGTTCAGCGCATGGTTTAAGTCATCAAAAGTAAGGGCACTTCCTTTTCTGGAGGTTAATCCTTTCGTATTACTGTTTTTGAAACCTGCACTATCCCCACTCTTACCATGGTAAACACTGCCAATCACCACTGGCCGTGCCACATTGCCTTCTTCAAAAGCAATTACTACCTGGTCGCCTTTTTCTGGAATGACGTGAAAACCACGGTTTTTACCAGTGTCTCCACTTCCGGCGTTGGGACTCACTACCCTTAACCATTCTGTAGGGTCGTTGGTTTGACACTCCCATTTAAACCGAACCTTAATCCGGCCCTGCCCTTGTGGATCATCATTATCCAATACATCCGCCAGTTGCATATCCGGACTTGGCTTATCATAATTTTTTACCAGCAAACGTTCGGTTGTAGATACCAAACCTTCGAAAGTATTGCTATACTTACCCGTCCCGTCAATCTGGTGGTTGATGCTGGTGATTAAGAATTTACCCAGGCTTTCGGTGGCAAATGCAATCTCCTGCCTGATGCTCATGGTAATTTCAGCAATGGTACCAATACCCAGTTCAGCATTATCGCCACCGGCATTCACTTTTAACAGTTCGCTGATGTGCGCCTTTTCCTCATTTTCTACATGGCTTTTAATATCACTTCCGTTGTCTACCCTGATTAATGACGGCTGATTGAAAGTTTTACTGTACATCAGATTCGATGCCTTTATCGCATGAGCCAGATCGGGATGGCCCTCTGCTTTACCAGTACTTTCGCTATGCAGCATTTCATCTTGCTTAGGGTTGTAAGCAAAACGTTTATTTTTGATGGGTGCAACTTCCATGGCATATTGCAAATTATGTACATCACGTCCGTAAAATAAGGCCACGTCTTTTTGTTGATCAGGTTTCCCGAAATTAAGCTGTAAACCATCGTAGTATAACCACTCATGATATTCTACGGATAACCGGTTTAAAAATTCCCAGTCGCTTTCCTTATATTGAATTAAATAATCGATTGTAGATTGCCTGGATGCGTTAGCCACAATTTTCAAATCATTGGCTGGCGTATCCTTTGTGGCCAGTTTTACAATGTCATCTAAATCTTTATCCAGGTATGACCCCAGATCTTCACCCCGATCGATTAAAATGGTGGGACTATATCCACTTACAATTAATACGCCATGGTAGCCATGGCTTTGCGAAAGTTCTACCTTGGTAACCAAACCAGCAAAATGTTGCATTCGCTCAGGTGAATGACCAAAAGATGCAGATAGTGTTTTGCCTACAAAATCCCGACTATCATCCAGATTGATCAACCCGGGAGTACCTAACTGATCATGATTGAAGTGGAGCTCAAAGTAGTGATGCTGATTAAATGCCTGGAGCAGATTAAACGAGGCAAAATGCAGGATGGGAACATCTTCTATATTAATTTCTACAATAAGTTTATTTTCCATGGGCTTGACTGAGAACTTTTTAAATAATATTCTATTTTAAAAATTTTTTAACTACTGTGAATGAAGTGCTTGACGTTAAGTTTATGGGGCTAGGTGTAGTATATTTTGATTTAAACTTATATACAACCTGATTATTGATATACAATTCATAACAAGGAAACATATTATGTTCCCCATTCACTACTACTCGATAACAATCGCTTAAACGATATATGTTTATTTCTATGATAAAGTCAATATTTGGCGAAAAAGGCTCAAGTAATTGATAGCCAGCACTTGATTTAACTTTAAGGATGGAATGATTTGGATTAACATCATTAACTATATCCTGAAATTGTTTTGCTTCTCCTCTTAAGAATTTGGGTGGTTGTAAGTAACCATATTTTCGCCTACGATCAACTAATATAAATTTACTACCACCACCTTGATAAGGAATTTTTGGCACCATATCCATCTCCCTAGCAGTTAATGATCGGTTCGCAAACTGAACAAATGCCCTTCCGCTAGGATCACATTTTTTTTGAAACAAATTGGCTAGTCTGCCATAATTCCTCACAAACTGTCCAGTCATATTCAAATCTAGTTTTATGTCATTATATGCATACAATCTATTTGTCCCGTTAAAATCTCCAAATTCCCTATTATCAGTTTCGCAAAACACTGTTGCAGGATATGGCTCTGGCAACCAAAATCCTGATATCTTAGCAGCCTGTAAATCAAATGATTTCTGATTAACCAGGTTTTTAGGTAGTGCAATCGTTTTAAATGGCTTACCGAGACTTTTAGGTATAAATGCACACATCTTTATCTTCATAATTACAAATTATCATTGCTAAACAGCTGATTAATTTTTTTGTCGATTTCTTCCTGGTTTTTAAAATGTTCCTGTTTATAATTCCTGTTTTTTGTCAGGTATAAAACCATATAACTTCCTTGGTGATGCCCCCCAGAAAATCCCCTCAATTGATATATTTGGTGCTTTTTACTGATGGTATCACTTACGAGATCAGCATTAATTGCCTCTAATTCTGTTCTTTCCCCAGTCTTTTTATTGTAGCTATAAAATTTTTCTTCAATTGGAGCAATATTTCTACTCTCTACCTGTGTTCGCAAAAAGCCATTCTCAGGAATCTTGTAAACTTCAAAATCGCCCTCTTTCACCATTTTAGACCCAGATTTCTGTCCCCAGGCAATCACGACCATTCCTTCATAATCTTCAGGTATTAGGTATTTGATGTGTGGCTTATGCCAATAAGAGCATGAAAATATTAAACATAATATTATCAAATAAAGAAATGCCAATTTCTTCCTGTTTAAGTGAGTCATATACTGTATAATATTCTGTTTGCTATGCGAACAGAACAGCAGATGTGTCTTCGTGAGCATCAAGCTCTCTATTTTTAAAAGCGTTTTCATTTTGGTTGATTATCTAAACTTCAAAACTTCAACAGTAACCACCTTCGCTTTGGCTATGTCTTTATTATCGTTGAAAGTCAATTTCAGTGAGGTACCCGGAAATAAATCCAGCATTACAGGAAGAGGCTGTGAAGTTACCCCTATTAATGGCTTCTCCGTTTTTAGCTTTCCAAAATAGCGGATAAAATCTTCAACATTTAGCGAATCTGAAATACTTTTAGGTACCAGAAAAATAGCACCTGCCTTAATGGTATCGGTTGCGCCATTATTGTGATAAAGCTGAATCACGATATTTTTTCCATCATCTTCTTTCGATGGGTGATGCATCATTAACGGAAGGTGATCAGAAAATTTGTGATTCAAAGCGTTAAGATTGGCTTCACCGAATTTCGCCAATGGAAAATGAGCAACGGAATCTACGTAAGTGAGAAAAACTTGTGAATCTTTGATTTCCTGTAGATCCGCAGCTTGATGCTTACGCTCATTTTTTTGAGGTTCTCCATTACAACTATAAAAAAAACAAAGCAAAGCCATAAAAATCACTAACGGAAATACTTTAAATCTTAAATACGAACAAACCATTTCTACTAAAGTTAAATTATCTAAAAACACACTTTACATCAATAAGGGATACAAGTCCGGCGCTGCAAAACCTGAAATGAGTTTTTAGTACCGGATTACAATGTGACCGGAATCAATCAGGTATAAGAGGCAGATTGGATCTTTGCGTAAACCGAAAAAAATATAAATATTAAAAGACGATGTCCGATATTATTTATACCCCGGTGGAGGGTGAAAAAGCGATGGAATAGATCATCGGGTATGTAAGACAAAGTTAGTCTAGCTATGAAAGCCATGTTGCTTAGGTTTGGAGGTTAACAAAATTTGGTTAAGGTAGCAGGCTACCGGGTGACATAAATCCAAATATCAAGCCAAAATGATGTTTATCAGATGATTAAAGAATAACCCATTTCTAAAAAGAGGAGACATATAGGCAAGGAACACCTTACAATGCGTATTTGAAGGATATTTCGAGCTTGTAAAATGTGGATAAATTACTCCACACAAAAAACTATAACTACAAACATGTAGTTAAACCGTATACTTAAGCGAAACAAAATCAAATATAAATGTAGTCTAAATGATATATTTATACCACTGAAACGCTTAATAACAATTCTAAAATAAATGACAAAAAAAAACAGGTTAGGTTTAGTCTGCTACCTGTTCTTTTAACATTAATATAGTTTAGGGGCTAAGCGTCTTTTTTATTGATAAAGAAATAAACGGGTACGCCTAATAATACGATGATAAGACCAGGCCAGGTATATTGTTGTTTATAAATGAGCAGTAAAATACAAAATGCTGCACCTATTATCAGGTAAATAACTGGCGTAAGCGGATACAGCCAGGTTTTGTAAGGTCTTTCCAGGTTTGGCTTCTTCAACCGTAAATAAATGACACCAAAAACGGTGATCATGTAGAATAGCACAATTACAAAAGAAATCATATCCAGCAGATTACCGTATTGGCCACTTAAACACAAAACAGAAGCCCATATCCCTTGCATCCAGAGCGACTTCTCGGGCACACCATTTTTATTATTCTTAAGGGCAGCTTTAAAAAACATCCCATCCTGTGCCATGGTTTGAAACACCCGCGCTCCTGCCAGCACGATTCCATTTACACAGCCAAAAGTAGAAATCATCACCAACACAGCCATTATAATAGTGCCTATTCCACTCCCGAAAATTTGCTCGGAAGCCGTAACAGCAACCCGGTCATTCACAGCAAATGCAATACTGTCCCGGTTTAAGGTATTGAGGTAGATAAAATTAACCAACAAATAAAGTATCATCACCGCCGATGTACCCAACACCATCGATCGTACTACATTCTTCTTTGGGTTTTCGATTTCTCCGGAAACAAAAGTTACGTTCTCCCAGGCTACGCTCGAGAAAACTGATCCTACCATCGCAGCAGCAATTCCGCCCATAATAGTCATTCCGGAGATGGATTCCCATCCGGACTTGAGTAAATTGCCGCTCGAATCTGTTTTGAGGTTATTGAATGCATCCCATCCGAACCCCATATTTCCAGTCCAAAAACTGTTCTTAACCAGTAAAAAACCCAAAATAATTAATCCTATTAAGGCGATAATCTTCGAGCCAGTGAAAATATTCTGGAGTATTTTCCCACTTTCAACACCTTTCGTATTAATATAGGTAAGCAACAGAATAACGCCAATTGCCAGAATCTGGATCCAGGTTATTTTATAGCCGCCACTTTGAAAAATGGGCGCAGCATCATTTAATGCCGGTATGAGATAAGCTGTAAATTTACCAAAGGCAACTGCAACTGCCGCAATTGTACCGGTTTGAATAACAGTAAACAATCCCCAGCCATAAAGGAAACCCATCATTTTACCGAAAATTTCTTTCAGGTAAGTATATTGGCCACCCGCTTTAGGGAACATCGATGATAGCTCACCATAAGAAATTGCAGCGGCAATCGTCATTACCCCGGTAATCAACCAAACTACAATCAGCCAGTATCCGGAACCTAAATTTCTCATAATATCGGCACTCACAATAAAAATTCCGCTTCCAATCATCGACCCCATTACGAGCATCGCAGCATCGAAAAGACCTAGCTTTCTTTTAGAAGTCCCTTCTTCCTGTAATTTTTCCATTTCTCTAGTTTGGTTTATCCTTAGTTGGTGGCTAATTTATTTATAAAAAAAGATAAACCGCCCTCTTAGGTTGTAATTATTTCAATAGGATAAAAATTATTATATTGCTAATGAATAACCAAATCTCTTAAATCAGTGTTCTGCTAAATATGAGCATAGCGTAACTAAACTGATCAATATGAACCACTAACCAAATAATTAACTATGAAATTTTTACAAGACAACTTAATTTACAGTATTCCACTGCTGGGCCTCGTTGGTATAATCGTGATGATGATTAAAAGCGCCTGGGTGAACAAACAGGACGCGGGCGATAAAAACATGCAAGAGCTCGCCGGTTACATTGCCGATGGTGCGATGGCATTTCTCAAAGCCGAGTGGCGGGTACTGAGTATCTTTGCTGTTTTTACAGCGGCGCTTTTAGCTTATTCCGGAACCATTACCGAAATTAATGGTATTCCGATGCATTCGAGCTGGATTATTTCGATTTCTTTTATTATTGGTGCTGTATTTTCAGCAACTGCCGGATACATTGGAATGAAATCGGCAACCAAAGCAAACGTGAGAACCACGCAGGCAGCAAGAACAAGCTTAAAACAGGCCCTTAAAGTTTCATTTACCGGCGGCACCGTAATGGGACTTGGGGTAGCAGGATTAGCCGTTTTAGGTCTTGGCGGACTATTCATCGTTTTCTTACAAATATTTCATGTTACGAATGCAAATAGTGTAGAGATGAGAACTGCGATTGAAGTATTAACCGGATTTTCTTTAGGTGCCGAATCTATTGCACTTTTTGCCCGTGTTGGCGGAGGAATCTACACCAAAGCAGCAGATGTAGGCGCAGATTTAGTTGGTAAAGTTGAAGCAGGAATTCCGGAGGATGATGTTCGGAACCCGGCAACAATAGCAGATAATGTGGGAGACAATGTAGGTGACGTAGCCGGAATGGGCGCCGACCTTTTTGGCTCTTATGTAGCTACCATCCTGGCAACAATGGTTTTAGGGCAAGAAATCACGGTTACAGATAAATTTGGCGGGATGTCTCCAATTCTGCTTCCAATGGTGATCTGTGGCTTAGGTATTATATTTTCCATCATCGGAACGTGGTTTGTAACCATCAAAGATGACAAATCAAACGTGCAAACCGCACTTAATCTTGGCAACTGGTCATCGATCATCATTACTGCGATTGCCTCTTTCTTTATTGTGAAATGGATGTTACCGGAAACGTTGAGTCTTCGTGGCTATGCGTTCACCAGCATTAATGTTTTTTACGCCATTATTGTTGGCCTGGTTGTAGGCACCATTATGAGTGTGGTAACTGAATACTTCACGGCCATGGGTAAAGGACCTGTAAACTCTATTATTCAACAGTCATCCACCGGGCATGCCACGAATATCATCGCCGGTTTATCGGTAGGAATGAAATCAACTGTTATTCCGATTTTAGTTCTAGCAGGAGGGATTATGGCTTCCTATCATTTCGCTGGCTTATATGGGGTAGCGATCGCGGCGGCAGGGATGATGGCCACAACAGCCATGCAGCTGGCTATTGATGCTTTTGGTCCTATTGCAGATAATGCCGGCGGAATTGCTGAAATGAGTCAGTTGCCACCGGAAGTGAGAGAACGCACCGATAATCTTGATGCCGTAGGAAATACTACTGCTGCTACAGGAAAGGGCTTTGCCATCGCATCCGCAGCTTTAACATCATTAGCCCTGTTTGCGGCTTTTGTGGGCATCGCCGGAATTACCGCCATTGATATTTATAAAGCGCCGGTTTTAGCCGGGTTATTTGTGGGCGGAATGATTCCATTTATTTTCTCCGCGCTTTGCATTCAGGCAGTAGGAAAAGCAGCAATGGATATGGTGCAGGAAGTGCGGAGGCAGTTTAGAGAAATTCCGGGTATTATGGAATATAAAGCGAAGCCGGAATATGATAAATGTGTCGCCATCTCTACAAAAGCATCTATCCGTGAAATGATGATGCCAGGTGCAATCGCATTAATCTCTCCGATTATAGTTGGGTTCACTTTTGGTCCGGAGGTTCTGGGCGGATTACTTGCCGGGGTTACGGTAACCGGCGTACTAATGGGTATTTTTCAAAGCAACGCCGGAGGTGCCTGGGACAATGCCAAAAAATCTTTCGAACAAGGTGTGATGATCAATGGGGAAATGTTTTATAAAAAATCAGAACCACACAAAGCTTCTGTAACGGGAGATACTGTAGGCGATCCTTTTAAAGACACTTCAGGCCCGTCAATGAATATTTTAATCAAATTAATGTCGATTGTATCCCTTGTTATTGCACCATATATCGCCGTAAAGGCAACTACAAGTGATCATCGGGTAGAAGTTCGCAAGGAAATCGGTATTCAGCCGAAAACAGGCGGCCTGATCGTCACAATTACGAATACTTTAACAAATACCACACACACCACAGGTAATTAACTGTAAAAACATAGATATAATGTATTAGTAAAAGGGATTTTAATACAATCCCTTTTACTTTTTGCTAATTTTTATTTAGGTTTACCGCTTATTATCATAAAAATCAACAAACACAAGACTAAACAACTTATGAATCTAAAAAAGCCTATTGATGTGCTTATAGCAGAATCTGCTGAAAGTGGTGAGGGCACACTCAAACGGACACTGAGCAGTACAAGTCTCGTTGCACTGGGTATCGGAGCCATTATTGGGGCAGGTTTATTCTCTTTAACAGGTATCGCCGCAGCTGACCACGCAGGTCCTGCTGTAACTTTATCATTTGTTCTCGCTGCCGTAGGATGCGCATTCGCAGGATTATGCTATGCTGAATTTGCCTCTATGATTCCGGTAGCAGGTAGTGCATATACATACTCTTATGCCACCATGGGCGAATTCATGGCCTGGGTAATTGGATGGGATTTAGTACTCGAATACGCACTAGGTGCTGCAACAGTGGGTGTTTCATGGTCTGGATACTTTAATAAATTACTCCATGAATTCGGGCTGGAAATGCCGCTCTACTTAACTAAATCATTTGCGGAAGTTGATGGTGGAGGGATTAATCTTCCTGCCGTTGTAATCGTTTCCTTACTATCATTGATGTTAATCCGTGGTACAAAAGAATCGGCAAGCCTTAATAATGTTTTAGTAATTGTAAAGGTGGCTGTTGTTATCGTATTTATTGCACTCGGTTGGAAATTCATTAACCCGGCTAACCATACCCCTTATATTCCTGAAAACACAGGTGTTAAAGGTGAATTTGGTATTTCCGGTATTGCAGCAGGTGCAGCTTTGGTTTTCTTTGCCTTTATTGGTTTTGATGCCGTTTCTACCGCTGCGCAGGAAGCTAAAAACCCTCAAAAAGGTATGCCAATCGGTATTCTGGGTTCTTTAGTGGTATGTACCATCCTTTACGTTTTATTCGCTCACGTCATGACAGGTTTAGTTCCTTTCACTATTTTTAAGGGTGATGCTTCTCCGGCAGCTACAGCATTTAAAGTAACGGGATATGGCTGGTTACAAATGGGTTTAATTATTGCAATTCTGGCTGGTTATACTTCCGTGATCTTAGTGATGTTAATGGGACAATCAAGAGTGTTCTATACCATGTCTAAAGATGGATTATTGCCAAAGTTCTTTAGTAATATACACTCGAAGTTCAGAACACCTTTCAAAACCAACTTATTCTTTATGGTTTTCGTAAGTATCTTTGCGGGTTTTGTTCCGGTTACGGATTTAGGTCACATGGTATCAATTGGTACATTGTTTGCCTTCTCATTAGTGTGTATCGGCGTATTGTTATTACGTAAAACAGATCCGGACAGGCCTCGTCCTTTCAAAACGCCTTTGGTTCCATTTGTACCGATTATGGGTGTAATTGTTTGTGTTTATTTAATGTCTTCATTGCCGCTTGAGGCCTGGATCAGGTTAGCGATCTGGATGGCATTAGGAACTGCGATTTATTTCTTCTATGGTAAGAAAAATTCAGTTTTAAGAAACAAAGGAAAAGTTGTTCCACCAGTTGATCCGCCAAGACCAGGATTATAATCAAAAACATCAAATATTTACAAGCCCCGACCAAAAATCGGGGCTTTTTTTATGTTAAATAATTGTTAATAAATTACCTTTGCAAAAAAAAATCAGAAATGAAGTTCATTCTACCGTTAAAAAGTAAACCTTTAATTGTTTTCTCTTTTCTATTGTTCTGCACCACGGGCATTTTTGCGCAAAGAACAATTAACGATGTAATGGATTCTACTGTTGTTAATCATCTATTGATTATTTCTAAAAAATACGGATCACTCTCTTTTAGCGGATACCTGCAACCGCAGTATCAGGTTGCACAATCTAACGGAACATTGGCGGAATACCAGGGCGGAAATTTTGGAGAATATACCAATAACCGTTTTCGCCTGAGACGCGGTCGCTTACGTGCCGATTATATGTTAATGGATGATGACAATAATCCCTCTACTTATTTTGTACTTCAGTTCGACGGGACAGAACAAGGTGTAAATGTCCGGGATTTCTGGGGACGCTATTATGAGAATAAATGGAAATTATTTTATGTTACACTGGGCTTGTCTGGCCGCCCTTTTGGAAATGAACTTCAGCTTTCTTCTGCCGGAAGGGAAGCTCCTGAACGTGGGCGCATGTCTCAGATTTTAATGAGAACAGAGCGCGATTTAGGCGTTACCTTTACGTTTAATCCCCGCTGGAAAAATGCTAAGCTCAAAAATTTTGTTTTCGATGCAGGGGTTTATAACGGACAAGGTTTAGCAGGTCCTGCTGAATTTGATAACAGTAAAGACTTCATTTTTAGATTAAGCCATAAGCCTTATGTAATTAAAAGCATTCCCCTATCAATAGCAGGCGGAATCAGCACCTTACAAGGCGGTTTGAACCATCGCCTCCCGGTGAGCTACAAGATGGAACAGCAAAATCAAGAGTGGAAAATGGTAAAAGATTCTTCGGTCAATACCCTTAATGCGGTAGCACCACGACGGTATTACGGAGCAGATGTTCAATTTGCAACCACCTCTAAAAGCTGGAAAACAGAATTACGGGCAGAAGTTATCTCCGGACTTCAAACTTCTACGGCGACTACTTCTGCTACGCCCGGCTCCTACCCGGTAGATAGCAAATCAATTCCGCTGCCTTACTACACCAGAAACTTTAGTGGTGCATACGTTACTTTCGTTCAGACGTTAAACAGTACCGATAATCAGTTAATTTTAAAGTACGATTGTTATGATCCAAATACGAAAGTAAGTGGAATGCGCGTGACCGCAAACAAGGGATTAACCGCTGCAGATGTCCGTTTCGATACCTTTGGATTCGGCTTTTTACATCATTTCAACCCCCACTTTAAGGCTGTAATTTATTATGACATGATTAAAAACGAATCAACTGAAATTTCCGGATACGAAACCGACAGAAAAGATAACGTGTTTACCTTACGCACACAGTTTTACTTCTAATATAATTTCTAAAATAAAGTTTTAGCACAAATTGCGCTACCTTTGCCAAAAATTGCGCGGCTATGAAACTTGATTTTATGAAATTCGATTTAAATCAGATCCTCACCACAACAATGGTAATCTTTGCCATTATTGATATTCTGGGATCTATTCCGGTTGTGATTCAGTTGAGAAAAAAAGCTGGCCATATCGAGTCAGAAAAAGCTTCCATAGTAGCCACCGGACTCATGATCTTATTTCTTTTTCTCGGCGAATCGCTGCTGAAAGTGATAGGCCTTGATGTAGAATCTTTCGCAATTGCAGGTTCAATTGTAATTTTTTGTATAGCGATGGAAATGGTTTTAGGCTTAACTATTTTTAAGGAAGAAGCACCCGAAACGGTCTCCATTGTTCCTTTAGCCTTCCCATTAATAGCAGGCGCAGGTACAATGACCACACTCCTTTCGCTTAAAACAGAATATCAAACTCAAAATATTTTAGTGGGGATCGTACTGAATATGCTCTTCGTCTATTTCGTATTGAAAAACACAGAAAGGTTGGAGCGGTTGTTCGGTAAAACGGGTTTAAATATCCTTCGGAAAGCATTTGGTGTGATCTTATTGGCCATTGCAATTAAACTATTCAGAAATAACACCGGCTTATAATGCTATCTATATAGTTTCAGGGTACTAAACCCCATGTAACAACATCTACGTATATTAGTCAAAGAATAAATCTAACCAAAGATGAATAGCTTTGAGGAATATACATTAATAATCGGCGCAATAGCCGTTCTGATTGAGGCAATCAAATATCTTAAAAAGGAATTCAAAAGCCTTTCTTGAAAGGTTGATGGATTCATAGTGGTTTGTCGTTGTTCGTCTTTCGTTGTTCGTTCATGACGCGACTTATTACAGAATCGTCATTGCGAGGAGGAACGACGAAGCAATCTATTTCTTAAAGTAGCTCAATCGGGATTGCCTCAGCAGGTGAAAAAATCTGCTTCGTAATGAAGAGCTCACGATGAGATCAACCATTAGATATTTACCAACACGAAGAATCGTCATTGCGAGGAGGAACGACGAAGCAATCTTAATGCGATCGCTATATCTACATTTACCTATCCAACATCGTTGGGTAGCTTTATTAGAATAAACAAGTAGAGAGCTACTAATCCCCTAAACTTCTAGGCCTATAACCGCTAATCATTAATCATCAATTCTAGCCCTTCTTAATCAACCGGGCTACAAACATTGTATCAGCCTGATTTTCATAGCCCTTAATTAATTCCATTTTCTCCAGTTCCAATGGAAAATTAGCTAACAAATGTTCAACAACCGCTTCGTTTTCAGCTGCAAAAGCCGAGCAGGTAATATAAATTAAAGGCTTTCCCGGTTTAAGGTATTTAATTACGTTTTGTGCAATCGATTTTTGTATCGTAGAAAAAAAGCTGATTTTTTGGTCACTAAAAAAGCTGAGCATTTCTGGCGTTCTGCCCCAGGTACCTGAACCAGTGCAGGGCGCATCTAAAATGATTCCATCAAACTGATAATGATGAAGCACCTGATCGTTGTTCTTTAAGAGGTCTAGCTCTTTTTTATGATATTTTTTTAGTCCAGCTAAACGAAATCGTTCATCAAGATTCTGCAACACACTTTCACGCAAATCACTTACCAACAATTCTATTACAGGCTCGAGGCTATGCAATAGCAAGCTTTTTCCGCCAGATGCAGCGCAGCAATCCCACCACTTATCCCACTTATTTGGCTTAAAGTAATTTCCCGTATACTGCGAAGATAAATCCTGTACCTGATAACTCCCTTCTTTTAATACCGTTTCCAGCTTCGTTCCATTTGATATAGCTAAAGCAGTATCAGTAATGGCCTGTGCATTAATTTCTTCAGCCTGCAACTTCGAAATCACCACTGGTTGATCCTGAGCGGCAATACGAATAAATAAATCTGGCTGCTTAAAAAACGATATAAAAAATTCTGTTGGATCGATACCTTCAGATAAATGTGTATGAAAAGGGAACACATCTTCCAGGTTAAAATCTGGATATGCAGCCTTTACTAAATCCAGTTTTTCCTTTAATGGTTGAGCGATCATAGGACTCCAGTCAGGGAATTTTTGTTCCACAATAGGACTCAAGGTTTGGTGACAAAGAAAGTCAGCTATGCTTAACCGCTCCTCATTACTGCATCCGTTTAAGGCTTTACCTAATCTATAATAGCTGTAAATGTGACGGGTTGCCCATCTTCTGTCAGACGACCCCATCTGTTTATGCTGTTTATAATACGTGGGCAAAAAGCGATGCAGGGGTAGCGTTCCATCATAATTCGCTAAAATTTGTTCAAAGGCGCGCAGTTGGTGAATAGCTTTCATAAAGAGAAGAATAAATTAGTTTACGATTTCTAATGCAAAGTTTTTATATTTCAATAGCATCAAACTGGTGTTAATGTACCCTAATTTTTCATCATAGATGAAAGAAAATGTATTGTGCAGGCCTTTATATTTTTCTTTAGTGAGGTATTCGCGGTATTCTTCACCATGATCGCTCAATAACTTCCCAAAATAATAGCCCACATCGAAGCCTTTAAAAGCATATTCTCCTGGCTCGAAACCATATTTATAACGATACTTTTTAATGAACCTGATGACCCCAGTATTTTTGTAATCGATTTTGTAAGATGAGGTAATAATGGTATTTAATGCTTGAATTTTATCCGTTGGATAATTTTGTTTCACCCAATTTGGATGACCAAATAAGTCGATATTATAACCGCCGGAAGCCAGATTTTTAAGTTTATATAACTTTTCTATCGTTGGCAAAACAAACGCACGATCTGCAGATGCAACTACAATAGCATAGCGTTTTCCCTTTTGCATTTTAGTTTCAAAGGTAAAAGCAGATGCATATTCCTGAACCAGAAACTTACTATTATTCTTCAAATATTCCCGAACAGGTGCCGCAAAGGCTTCATCATCAGTCTTTTTAGGATTAATAATAACCACAATGGTACTAGCAGGATTAAAGTTCTTCGAAATGTATTCCCCAATATGCTCACCATGTATTTCAATATTATTTACAATAGATACGAGATTAGGATTGTTAAATTCTGCTGGATTGGATGCCGCAAGCGGCGATACAACTGTGCTGTTATTTTCTTTTGAATAATTAGAAATATACTTCAAACCAGCTGGAAATACCGGACCTATAATTAAATTGCTTTGCCGGAAACGTTCATTTTTATAGAGCACGGAAATATGGGCATTATCATCCTGTGTATCGAAAACGTTTAATTTAAAATTAAGCCCTCCCGCTGCTGCAGAATCCAATCCTAATCTAAATCCCTGATAAAAATCAATAGGCATAGCAAACTTTTCGATCTGGGTTTTAGTAGCCGTCTTCAGATTTAACTCATCCAATTTAAAAGGGACTAAAAGTGAAACATTTGCCTGCGAGAACTTTTTAGCAGTTTTTTTCTCTTCCGGTTTTTCTTTCTCATTCGGTTTAGCAGTTTCCTTTTTTGTCGTCCTTACTTTCGGCGAACAGGCCGCTAAAAACAACGCCAACAGCATTAAAACCCAATAATTCCTTTTTAAATTCATACGTGTTCTTTTAACAAAATATGCCGGCAAATGTTTAATCTGCCAGCATAATCCTATTATTCTTTAAAAATGATTCCCGACTTAGGACTCAAACGCTAAACTATTTTTATTCCCACTCGATTGTTGCAGGTGGCTTAGAACTGATATCATATACCACCCTGTTAATACCTTTAACTTTATTAATAATTTCGTTAGAGATTTTAGCCAATACCGGATAAGGTAAATGGCACCAGTCTGCAGTCATACCATCCAGTGATTCTACTGCTCTTAAGGCAATAACATTTTCATACGTACGCTCATCGCCCATTACGCCTACAGATCGCACAGGTAAAAAGATTGCACCGGCCTGCCAAACCTGATCATAAAGACCAGCTTCTTTCAGGTTATCAATATAAATTTTATCAGCATCCTGAAGGATTGCTACTTTTTCAGGTGTAACTTCACCAATAATACGAATACCTAAGCCTGGCCCTGGAAAAGGGTGTCGCCCTAAAATAAACGTTTCTAAACCTAAAGCTTTACCTACTCTTCTTACCTCGTCTTTAAACAAAGTTTTTAGTGGTTCAACCACCTTAAGTTTCATAAAATCAGGTAAACCACCTACATTATGATGCGATTTAATGGTAGCTGATGGTCCGTTTACGGATACTGACTCGATAATATCAGGATAAATTGTTCCCTGAGCAAGCCATTTCACATCCTGAATCAAGTGCGACTCTTCATCGAAAACCTCGATAAATACACGTCCGATAATTTTACGCTTTTGCTCCGGATCTTCTACTCCAGCCAATTGACCTAAGAATTTATCCTTTGCGTCTACCCCCTTAATGTTAAGGCCGAAATCTTTATACTGTTCCAGCACGCTTTCGTATTCATTTTTGCGCAGTAAACCGTTATCTACAAAAATACAGTGAAGGTTTGTGCCAATAGCTTTATGCAATAAAACCGCAGCCACGCTGCTATCTACCCCGCCAGAAAGTGCCAAAACAACTTTATCATTACCTACCGTAGCTTTAATATCAGCAATGGTCGTATCAACGAAAGCTGTTGAAGTCCAATCCTGACTACAGCCACAGATATCGACAAGGAAATTTTCTAAAAGCACTTTTCCATCGATACTATGGGTTACCTCAGGGTGAAACTGGATGGCATAAGTATTCGAATCTTTAATATGATATGCTGCAACTCTAACACTATCGGTACTGGCAATCAATTCAAAATTATCTGGAATGCTGGTAATGGTATCGCCATGACTCATCCACACCTGAGAATCGATGTTGATTCCTTTGAATAATTTATTCTCCTGATTAACGAAACTTAAATTTGCCCGTCCATATTCGCGGGTAGATGAAGGTTGTACAGCACCACCAGATTGTTGGGCAATATATTGAGCAC
>Ga0157370_10004337_pt1 | contig 16294 bp, 15 predicted proteins | sample C35metaG_FD_113463 | JGI IMG/M metagenome (GOLD analysis project Ga0157370, IMG submission 113463) | Corn rhizosphere microbial communities from Kellogg Biological Station, Michigan, USA - C3-5 metaG | ecosystem: Host-associated > Plants > Roots > Rhizosphere > Soil | place: USA: Michigan...
TATGCCGAGGCGACGGTGCCCAAGATCACGGTGATCACGCGCAAGGCCTATGGCGGCGCCTATGACGTCATGGCCTCCAAGCACCTTCGCGGCGACTTGAACTATGCCTGGCCGACCGCCGAGATTGCGGTGATGGGCGCCAAGGGCGCGGTCGAGATCATCTTTCGCAAGGACATCGGCGACGCCAGGAAGATTGCCGAGCGCACCAGCGAATATGAAGAGCGCTTCGCCAATCCCTTCGTCGCTGCGAGCAAGGGTTTCATCGACGAGGTGATCATGCCGCACTCGACCCGGCGGCGGGTGGCGATGGGGCTACGCAAGCTAAGGAACAAGCAGCTCGAAAATCCGTGGAAGAAGCACGACAATATTCCGCTCTAGCGCGAAAATTTTGCTCGCGCGGTCGGTGAGCCGAAATCCATCGACGCGTTCAACCCTAAAGGCATCGAGATCGAACCCGATGTTCCTTCATCTCTTGTTTTCAATTCAGCTGATGTGAGAAGCTCATCGCAACCCCCGCGCTTTTCGTGCCGGCTGCAGCCATCGAATCAAAATGCGATGGAATCGAAGATTCGGCTGCTAGATCCGATGCCGCAGCTGATTTCCTCGGAAGATAGATAGAGCTGCGCCCACCACCAGAATTGCCGAAATCATGAGCATTTACACCGCCACAATCCGCTGGATCCGCGATCCGGGCACCGACTTCTCCAAGGGCCAGTACAGCCGCGCGCATGAGTGGCTGTTTGACGGCGGGGTGACGGTCCCGGCGAGCCCGAGCCCGCATTTCGTCCCGCAGCCGTGGAGCAACCTCAAGGCGGTCGACCCGGAAGAGGCGTTCATCGCCTCGCTCTCATCGTGCCACATGCTATTCTTCGTCGATTTCGCGCGGCGGGCAGGGTTCGTGCCCGACAGCTATTTGGATGAGGCTGAAGGAATGCTGGAGAAGCGCGTCGACGGGAAGATGGCGATGACCAGAGTGACTTTGCATCCGAGCGTCACCTGGAGCGGGATTCCGCCCGACGAGGGGGCGATCGCCGACCTTCACCATTTGGCCCATGAAGCCTGCTTCATTGCCAACAGCGTGACGACCAAAGTCACGGTGCAACACTAACTCGTCATGCCGGGCTTGACCCGACCATCTCCCTTCTCCTTCTAGGCCGCAAGAACAGGCCGATTCCGGCTGAGGGCCGCGATGAGGGAGAAACGGAAAAATGCAGCTGGGCAGATTGAACCACGTGGGCTTGGCGACGGCGTCGATCGAGAAGAGCCTCGAGCTCTACCAAAACATGTTCAAAGCGGAGCCACATGGGCCGGCGTTCGACCTTCCCGCGCAAGGCGTGCGCGTCTGCTTTGTCGACACACCCAACAGCCAGATCGAGCTGATCGAACCGCTCGGCGAGAATTCGCCGATCGGGAAGTTCCTGGAGAAGAACCCTGCGGGCGGGCAGCATCATGTCTGCTTCGAAGCCGAGAATATCGTTGAGGCGCGCGCCTGGTTCGAACGCAAGGGCGCGCGCATCCTCGGGCCCACGCGAATCGGCGCGCACGGGACTTGGGTGTTCTTCATCCACCCGAAGGACATGGGCGGCGTGCTGACCGAGATCATGGAGACTCCCAAAGAGGCTCACTGATTGGATTTGGACGTTGTCGGCGCTAGGGCAGCGCCGTGACTGAGAAGCCATCGAAATCCGACTGGAAAGCGGTCGCCGACAAGGAGTCGCTCGGCAGGGACCTTTCGCGCGAGACGATCGAAGGGATCGAACTGAGCCCGGTCTACGGGTCCGACGACGCGGGGATCGACAGCGGCTTTCCCGGGCTGCCGCCCTTCACGCGCGGGCCCTATGCGACGATGTACGCGGGACGGCCCTGGACCATCCGGCAATATGCGGGCTTCTCGACGGCCGAAGAGTCGAACGCATTCTACCGCCGCAACCTCGCCGCGGGGCAGAAAGGCCTCAGCGTCGCCTTCGACCTTGCCACCCACCGCGGCTACGACAGCGACAACCCGCGTGTTGCTGGCGATGTCGGAATGGCGGGGGTCGCGATCGACACGGTCGACGACATGAAATTGCTCTTCGAGGGAATACCGCTCGATCAGATGTCGGTCTCGATGACCATGAACGGCGCAGTGCTTCCGGTGATGGCCTTCTTCATCGTCGCCGGCGAGGAGCAGGGCGTTGCGCACGACAGGCTGACCGGCACGATCCAGAATGACATTTTGAAAGAGTTCGCGGTCCGCAATACCTACATTTACCCGCCCGAGCCGAGCATTCGGATCGTCGCCGACGTGATCGCCTACTGCGCTCGCGAGATGCCGAAGTTCAACTCGATCTCGATCAGCGGCTATCACATGCACGAGGCCGGCGCGACTGCGGTCCAGGAGCTCGCTTACACCCTCGCCGACGGCATGGAATATGTCCGCGCTGCGCTGGCGCGGGGCCTCGAGATCGACGAGTTCGCGGGGCGCCTCAGCTTCTTTTGGGGCATCGGCATGAACCTCTTCATGGAGGTCGCCAAGCTCCGCTCCGCGCGCACTTTGTGGCACCGGATCATGACCGACCTCGGCGCAAGGAAGGACGAGTCCAAGCGCCTGCGCACCCACTGCCAGACATCGGGGGTCAGCCTCACCGAGCAGGACGCCTACAACAACATCATCCGAACCACGATCGAGGCGCTTGCGGCAGTGCTCGGCGGCACCCAGTCGTTGCACACCAACAGTTTCGACGAAGCGATCGCTCTTCCGACCGATTTCTCGGCGCGCATCGCCCGCAACACTCAGTTGATCCTTGCCGAAGAGAGCGGCGTCACCGCAGTCGCCGATCCGCTCGGCGGCAGCTGGTACGTTGAGAAGCTGACGCTGGAACTCGAAGAGCGCGCATGGGAATTGATCCAGGAGGTCGAAGCCCATGGCGGCATGACCAAGGCGGTGGCCGAAGGCTTGCCCAAGCACCGCATCGAGGAAGCCGCGGCGGTCCGTGCGGCCAAGGTCGACACCGGAAAGATGGTGATCGTCGGGGTCAATCGCTATCGGCCGGATCAAGAGCCCGAGCACGACATACTCGAGGTCGACAATGCCAAGGTGCGCGCCCAGCAGATCGCCAAGATCGAAAAGGTGCGCAGGTCACGCGATGAGGCGAAGGTCAGGGCAGCCCTGGATGCGTTGGAGAAAGGCGCGCGTGAGGATTCGAACCTCCTTGCGCTCAGCGTCGAAGCGGCGCGGGCGCGGGCAACGCTCGGCGAGATTTCGGATGCTCTTGAGCGGACGTTTGGCCGCTATGGCACCAGGCCCGAGCCGGTGCGCGGAATCTACGGTCCAGCGCGCAACGACCGCCGCTGGCGGGGGGCGATCGAAGGAACTAGGACCGTCGCCGAGCGGCTCGGCCGCAAGCCGCGGATCATGGTCGCCAAGATGGGTCAGGACGGGCACGACCGCGGCGCCAACCTCGTCTCATCGGCCTTTGCGGACCTCGGTTTCGAGGTGATCCCCGGCCCGCTGTTCCAGACCCCGCGCGAGACTGCCCAGATGGCGGTCGACAATGAGGTCGATCTGGTCGGCGCAAGCTCGCTCGCCGCGGGCCACCGAACGCTCATCCCCGAGATGATCGAGGCGCTAAAGGATATGGGCCGCGCCGACATCAAGGTCGTCGCTGGCGGCGTCATCCCGCCCCAGGACTATGCGATGCTGCGGGCCGCGGGGGTCCAGGCCATTTTCGGTCCGGGCACGAATCTCGCCGACGCCGCCGACGAGATCCTGCGCCTGCTTGGCCACAACCGCCCGCCGCTCGACGAGGCGGCCGAGTGAACGCTCAGTCGGGCGGAAGCTTCACCGTCATCGCAGCGATGATGCTGGTCGTCGGGATGGGCATCCCGGTGACCGCCGCACTCAACTCGGTGCTTGGTACGCACATCGCCAGCCCGGCGGCGGCGAGCACGATCCTGTTCGGCGTCGGGCTTGCCATGACGAGCGCGGTTCTGCTGTTCGTCGGACTGCCGCCGCGCGCGGCATTTTCGACCGTCCCCTGGTGGTCCTACGCCGCAGCGTTCGGAGTCGTCCTCTACGTGCTCTCGGTGACCTGGTCGGCGCCGCGGATCGGGGTCGGCAATGCGATCTTCTTCGTGCTTCTGGGTCAGCTCGTCGCGGCAGCGGCCATCGATCACTTCGGCCTGTTCGGCGCCCTCAAGACGACCTTGACCCTCAAGCGCGCGATCGGCTTGCTCGTGATGGCGTTCGGCGTCTACCTCGCCAAAAAGCCAAGGTAGACCATGTTCAAGAAGATCCTGATCGCCAACCGCGGGGAGATTGCGTGCCGGGTGATCCGGACGGCTCGGCGCATGGGCATTCAGACGGTCGCGGTCTATTCCGACGCGGACGTCCGCGCGCCGCACGTCAGGATGGCGGACGAGGCGGTGCGGCTCGGCCCGCCGCCGGCATCTCAATCTTACCTCAAGGCCGAGCTGATCATTGATGCGTGCAGGGCCACCGGCGCCGAGGCGGTGCACCCGGGCTACGGCTTCCTTTCCGAGCGCGCGAGCTTCGCCAGGGCGCTCTCCAAGGCCGGCATCACCTTTATCGGCCCGCCGCCCAAGGCGATCGCGGCGATGGGCGACAAGATCGAATCCAAGAAGCTCGCGGCCAAGGCCGGCGTGAACGTCGTCCCAGGCTATCTCGGCGACATCGCGACCACCAACGAAGCGGTGAACATCGCCAAGGACGTCGGCTTCCCGGTGATGATGAAAGCCTCGGCCGGCGGGGGCGGCAAGGGCATGCGCCTTGCCTGGAATGAGAAGGACGTGCGCGAAGGCTTCGAGAGCGTGAAGCGCGAGGGGCTGTCGAGCTTCGGCGACGACCGCGTCTTCATCGAGAAATTCATCGAGGCGCCGCGCCACATCGAGATCCAGGTCCTGGGCGACCAGCACGGCAACATCCTCTATCTAAATGAGCGCGAATGTTCGATCCAGCGCCGCAACCAGAAGGTGGTCGAGGAAGCGCCCTCGCCGTTCGTCTCCCCCGACATGCGAAGAGCGATGGGCGAGCAGGCTGTCGCTCTGGCGCGAGCGGTCGGATATTATTCGGCGGGCACGGTCGAGCTGATCGTCAATGGCGCCGACCCCAGCGGCAAGAGCTTCTACTTTCTCGAGATGAACACCCGGCTGCAGGTCGAGCATCCGGTGACCGAGGAGATCACTGGGCTCGACCTCGTCGAGCAGATGATCCGGGTCGCTGCAGGCGAGAAGCTCAGGTTCAGGCAGGACGACATCGGAATCAACGGCTGGGCCGTCGAGACCCGGGTCTATGCGGAGGATCCGTACCGCAGCTTTCTGCCAAGCACGGGCCGGCTCGTGCGCTATCGGCCGTCGCTCGAAGTGGCGGGCCCGAACAAGATTGTCCGCGTCGACGACGGCGTCGCCGACGGCGGCGAGGTCTCGATGTTCTACGATCCCATGATCGCCAAGCTGATCACCTGGGCCCCGACTCGGCTCGAAGCCATCGACGCGCAGGTCGACGCGCTCGATCAATTCGTGATCGAGGGTATCAGCGACAATGTCGATTTTTTATCCGCGCTGATGCAGCACCCGCGCTTTCGCGAAGGGAATTTATCGACCGGATTCATCGCCGAGGAATTTCCCGAGGGCTTCGAAGGCGCGCCCGCTAACGAGCAGCTGCTGGAGGACCTGATCGCGATCGCCGGAATGGTCTCGGTGATCACTGACGAACGCGCGGGGAAGATCAGCGATCAGCTCGGCGAGCGGCCCTACGTCTTGTGCGAGCGCATCGTCAAGGTCGATGGAGGCCCGACTCACCGGGTCCGCATCAAGCCGTATAAGGGCGGGACTCTGGCGGTGACCGACGACGGCGAATTGATGGACATCGTCGGGCGCTGGGTGCCCGGCCAGCGGCTTCTGACGGTACTGATCGACGGGCGCAAGCGCATCGTCCAGCTCCGCCGCGTCGGCCGCAACTGGGAACTCCAGACGCGCGGCGCGAGCCACCGGGTTCAGGTGCTGAGCCCGCACGTCGCCGAGCTTTCGAAGTTCATGATCGAGAAGGAGCCGCCCGATCTCTCCCGGCTTCTTCTGGCACCGATGCCGGGGCTTCTGACCAGGCTCGACGTTGCTGTCGGCGACAAGGTCGAGCCGGGCCAGCCGGTCGCGGTCATGGAAGCGATGAAAATGGAGAATATCCTCCGCTCGCCCAAGGCGGCAATCGTCAAGGCGACCCCCGCCAAAGCGGGCGACAGCCTCGCGGTCGATCAGGTGATCGTGGAATTCGAGTGAAAGCGATGGCGGCGATTCGTCGATCTCGCGCCGACCATTGCCGTTGCGATCTTCGTCTGGGGGCCGCCGGGTTCGATCGAGAACGCCTTTTTTGTATTTTCCGTCCTTCTCCCCATTGTCGCATCTTGTCGTGACTTGTCCGCCGCCATTGCGACGCCGGCCTGGTTCGTTGAAGCCATCGGATTTGTCCTGCTGACGGGCGGTCGCGATCGGGTTTGGGATCAGAAGGGTGGGTCGTGGTCGCGGGGGACTGGCGGGACACGACCTCTTCGACTTCTTCCACGCTGCGCTGATCCTTACAGATTTGTGAGTCAGCGCCCGCGCAATTCGCTCCTTTTGAGCTTACCTGTCGCAGTCTTGGGCAGCGAATCCACAAATTCGATCAACCTTGGATATTTGTACGGGGCGATTTGGGCCTTCGCATGAGCCTGCAGTTCGGCGACGAGCTCCTGGGTCGGCGCGAAGCTCGGCGCCGGCACTACAAACGCCTTCACCTTCTGACCGCGTTCGGGGCAGGGCATGCCGATCACTGCGCATTCAACAACCGCGGGGTGCGACAGTAGCGCGTTCTCCACTTCTGGAGCCCCGATATTGTAGCCCGAGCTGACGATCATGTCGTCGCTGCGCGCGAGGTACCAATAATAGCCGTCCGAATCCTTGCGGTACGTGTCGCCGGTCACGTTCCAGCCGTTGACAACATAGTCGCGCTGACGCTCGTCATCGAGGTAGCGGCAGCCGGTCGGGCCTTTGATGGCAAGGCGGCCGACGCCTTCGTTCAAAGGCTTGCCATCCGCGGCCAGAACGCAGGCGATATAGCCCGGGACCGCCTTGCCCGTTGAGCCGGGGTGGATTTCGTCGCCTTCGGCGGAGACGAAGATGTGCATCATCTCGGTCGATCCGATGCCGTCGGTGATCGCGATCCCTGTCCTTTCCTTCCATGCGCGCCACGTCGCTTCGGGCAGATGCTCGCCCGCCGAAATGCAGTAGCGGAGCGTCTTCAGCGCCGCGTCGAGGTTTAGCTGCGACAGCATCGCCTTATAGGCAGTGGGCGCAGTGCCGAGGTGGGTAACTTCGAACTTGGAGATCGCCTGCAGCAATTTCTCGGGCCCGCTTTGCTCGATCGTGGCGCTCGCAGCGCCGAAGCGCAGCGGGAACATCGGCGTGATTCCAAGCCCGAAGGTGAAGGCCATCGGCGCGCTGGTGAGGAAGACGTCGCCGAGTCTCGGACCGACAAGATGTTTCGCGAACGTGTCACAGGGCGCGAGCACATCGCGGTGGAATTGCACGCAGCCCTTGGGAACGCCGGTCGTGCCACTGGTGAATGCGATGATGCACGGGTCGTCGCGGCCGGTCTCCATCGGCGGGAGTGGCTGGAGCGAGGCGGTCCGCGACTCCAGCTCACCCTTCCCATAGTCGCCGTCATATTTGATGATGTGCTTCATGAAATGCGTCTGGTCGACCGCCTGACGCAAGTCGCCGATATAGCGGCTGTCGACAATTGAGTGGCTGATTTCCGCCCGGTCGATCACCGTCGCGATCTCGCCCGGGCGGAGCAACGGCATGGTCGCGACCACCACTCCGCCCGCCTTCAACACGCCGAGCCACGCAGCGAACATGGTCATCGTGTTCGGCCCGCGCAGAAGCACGCGGTTGCCGGCTATCAAGCCTGTTTCCTCGACCAGCAGCCGCGCAATTCGTCCGCTGAAAGCGTCCAGTTCGCGGTACGTCCAGCGCCCGTGATCGTTGACTACCGCAAGCGCGTCTGGCGCACCGCCCTTCAACAGCTCGGCCGCGGCGTTGAGGTTCGCGGGATATTGCAGCCCGGGCAGGTCGAAGCGGAATTCGGGAAGCAGCTCGGGCGGCGGAAGGCGGTCTTTTACAAACGAATCATAGTTCATGACCGAAGGATAATTCACTCGGAGACGTTGAGAGGCCGAGGGGCCGAATGTCGGGCTTGCGGCGGCTGCAATTTCGAACTTCGAAGCCGCCGCCAAGGCTCCAGGGCGGATTCCGCCGCCGGTGCGCCCCCAACTGCGCGTGTCCGCGTCTCGGTGACAATCGCAATCATTCTTCCTCAACCACCGCCGTCGTTTCGATCTCGACCTTGGCCGCTTGCTCGACCAGGCCCTTAACCTCGACCACCGCCATCGCCGGATAGTTCGGACCCATTATCTCGCGCCACGCGGCACCGATCTCGTCACGCGAATTCACATATTCGTGGCGGTCGGTGACATAAACAGTCATGCGCACGATATGCTGCGGCCCGGCCCCATCCTCAGCGAGGATCTCGAGCGTGTTCACGAGCGCCTGTGAGAACTGGCCGTGGAGGGTATATTCGGGGAAAGCCTCGTGCTCGTCCCACCCGACCACGCCAGCGGTGAAGATCACTCGGCCTTTGGCGCTGATCCCGTTCGAATAACCCTTGGGCCGGCGCCAATTGGGCGGCTGGAGAATCTTCATGTCCTTCCCCCTCTCAGCAAATCGCGGGCGATGATCTGGCGCTGCACTTCACTTGCCCCTTCGTAGATTCGAAGCGCCCGGATATCGCGGTACAGCTCCTCGACCTTGACGCCCTTCGTAACGCCTGCGCCGCCGTGCATCTGGACCGCGGCGTCGATGACGTGCTGGGCCGCTTCGGTCGCGTGAAGCTTGGCCATTGCGGCGGCGCGGCGGTTGTCGGCGCCACCTTCATCCTGCTGCCAGGCCGAGCGATAGATCAGCAGCGCCGAGGCATCGATCAGCAGCGCCATGTCGGCGAGCTTCGCCTGGGTGACTCCATTGTCCGCGAGCGTTCCGGTGCCGAGGCGGCGGCTCTTCGCCCAGCTTAGCGCCTCATCGAGCGCTCGCCGCGCGAAGCCGAGCGCTGCTGCGCCGACCGTCACCCGGAAGAGGTTGAGAGTCTCCATGCCGATCCGGAAGCCCTCGCCCGGCTCGCCGATGATCGCATAAGCCGGAATTCGGACATTGTCGTACCTGAGGCGCGCGAGCGGGTGCGGGGCGATCACCTCGATCCGCTCCTCGACGTCCACCAGCTCGGCGGGAACGATGAACGCCGAAAGCCCTGCCGCGCCCTCGCCCTCTCCAGTCCGAGCGAAGGTCACATAGAAATCCGCAATCCCGCCGTTCGAAATCAGCGTCTTTTCGCCGACAAGCACCCATTCATTGCCGTCGCGCATGGCCGAAGTGGCGATGTTTGCCGCGTCCGACCCGCACAGGGGCTCGGTCATTGCGAAGGCGGCGATCGCCTTCCCGGACGCGACTTTCGGGAGCCATTGGCGCTTCTGCTCGACAGTGCCGAACAGCGAAATCGCGCCGGACCCAAGGCCCTGCATGGCGAAAGCGAAATCGGCAAGAGCGCTATGATAAGCCAATGTCTCGCGCGAAATTGCGAGGCTGCGAACGTCGGGGCGGCCTTGCCCGCCGGCGACGCAAAGCTTCAGGAAACCGGCGCTTGCGAGTTCGCTCACCAGCGTTCGGCAATCCGCGCCGACATCGCCGCTGACGGGCGGCTGGCGGGCGCACCATTGCCAAATCGCACCGGCCAGCTCGCGATGTTTGGGCTCGAAGAACGGCCAGGATAGAAAGCTTCGGTCCGGCATTTTATTCGGCATCAATTTCCTTGGAAGACGGGCTCTTGCTTGTTGGCAAAGGCTTCATAGGCTCGCCTGAAGTCATTGGTGTCCATGCACCGCGCCTGCACCCGTGCTTCAGCCTCGAGCGCCTGGTCGAGCGTCATGTCGGCCTCGGCGTCGAGCTGCCGCTTGGTGATGCAATGAGCGATCGAAGGCCCCTTCGCGAGCGCGTCGGCGAGCGCATAGGCCTCCGCCTGAACATCCTCGACCAGGCGATTGTAAAAGCCCCAGGCGAGACCCTCCTCGCTGGTCATGTCGCGCCCCGTGAACAAAAGCTCGGCGGCGCGGCCGTGGCCAATCAGTCGCGGCAGCATCGCGCAGGCGCCCATATCTGCCCCGGATAGTCCGACTCGGCTGAACAGGAATGCCGTCTTGCAGCCTGGCTGGCCGAAACGGATGTCGCTCGCCGTCGCCAGGATCGCACCGGCACCGGCGCAAATACCTTCGACCGCCGCGATGATCGGCTGCGGACAGGCGCGCATCGCCCGAACCAGGTCGCCGGTCATTCGCGTGAAGCGGAGCAGGCCCTGGGGGTTCATCTTGGTGAGCGGGCCGATGATATCGTGAACGTCGCCGCCCGAGCAGAAATTGCCGCCCGCGCCGCGCAGCACCACGACCTTGACCCCATAGTTGTGATCGAGCTCGTAGAAAGTGGACCGCAGCTCCTCATAGCTGTCGAAGGTCAGCGGGTTCTTGCGCTCGGGTCGGTTGAGAGTGATCGTTCCGACGCCATTTTCAAACTTCCACAGGAAGTGCTTGGGCTGGAACGCTGCCGGATCGAAGCTCATGCGCTCGTCCCTCCGTCGATGGTGATCGCTGCTCCGTTGATGTCGCGCGAGAGCGGCTGGCAGAGCATTGCGATGACCTTGCCGATCGCCTGCGGGTCGACGAGGCGTCCGCTCGCGTTCATGTTGGTGATCGCCGCGCGGCTGTCCTTCGCGCTCCGGCCGGTGATCTTCGAAACCCGAGCGACCGATTGGTCGGTCATCGGCGTGTCGACATAACCGGGGCACACCGCATTTACGGTCAAGCTGGTCTTCGCATATTCGGCGGCAAGCGAACGCATGAGGCCAAGCAGGCCATGCTTCGAAGCGGCGTAATGAGCGGCATAGGGAACGCCGCGCAGGCCCGCGACCGACGCGACGAACACCAGCCGGCCGTTGTCGCTCTTCAGCAGGTCCGGGATCGCGGCGCTCGAGCAGTCGAACGCCGCGGTCAGATTTGTGGCGATGATCCGGTCCCAGCTCTCGCGGCTCATCTTGTGAAAGGGCGCACTCTCCGCGATGCCGGCATTGGCGATCAGAATGTCGATCGGTCCGTACGCAGCGCGGGCGATCTCAAATGCGCGGGCAACCTGCTCCGGGTCGGTCACGTCGCAGCGCGTGGCAGCGCCGCGGATCCGATCGGCAATCTGCTCAAGGGGCTCGAGACGGCGGCCAACCAATGTCACGCGCGCTCCGAGCGCCGCGAGCTGCTCGGCGGCGGCGGCGCCGATGCCCGTGCCTCCGCCGGTGATCAGCGCATGTCGGCCCGCAAGCGGAGACTCTGCTGCCATGCTCTCTCCCTCACTTCAGCATTGGCCGATGCGATTTGAGGTGGCAAGGCGGTGCAGATGAAGGTTGCAGTGCTCGAGACCGGCTATCCGCCCGGCGATCTCTCCGCTGAATATGGCGATTACCCTGCGATGTTCGAGCGCCTTCTCGGGCCCGGGTTCGAGATCGAGAGCTTCGACGTCCAGGCTGGTGCACTTCCCGGAGCGACTGACCATCACGCCTATCTGATCACCGGCTCGCCGGCAGGCGTATACGACCCGCTGCCGTGGATCGAGCCATTGCAGCAATTCATCCGCTCGGCGAGTGGCTCAAAGATGATCGGAGTGTGCTTCGGGCACCAAGTGATGGCCCAAGCGCTCGGCGGTCATGTCGAGCAATCGGACAAGGGCTGGGGTGCGGGACTTCACCGCTACTCGATTGTCCATCGCGAACCATGGATCGATAAGCCCGGTACGATTGCGATTCCCGCTTCTCACCAGGACCAGGTCATCGTCCAGCCGCCGAACACCAAAGTCGTCGCGGCATCGGATTTCACGCGCTTCGCAGCGCTCGCCTGGACCGACCGGCCGGCGATCAGCTTCCAGTTCCACCCTGAATTCTCGCCCGAATTCGCCAAGGCGCTGATCGAGAAGCGCTATGACAATATTCCCGATCCGGATTTGGCGATCGCCTCATTGGACGCCGCAAACGACAGCGCCGTCGTCGGTGGCTGGATAAGAAATTTCTTGAACGGAGTAGCAGGATGAAGACCCGCGCCGCCGTCGCGTTCGAAGCCAGAAAGCCGCTCGAAATCGTCGAGGTCGACCTTGAAGGACCAAAGCAGGGAGAAGTGCTGGTCGAGATCATGGCGACCGGCATCTGCCACACCGACGCCTACACGCTCGACGGGTTTGACTTTGAAGGCATCTTCCCCTCGATCCTCGGCCATGAAGGCGCTGGAATCGTCCGCGAGGTCGGGCCGGGTGTAGCAAGCGTCAAAGAGGGCGACCATGTCATCCCCCTGTACACGCCCGAATGCCGCCAGTGTAAGTCGTGCCTGTCAGGAAAGACGAACCTCTGCACGGCGATCCGCGCTACGCAGGGCAAGGGCCTCATGCCCGACGCCACCAGCCGCTTCAGCTACAAGGGCGAGACCATCTACCATTATATGGGCTGCTCGACCTTCTCGAACTTCACCGTGCTCCCCGAGATCGCGGTCGCGAAGATCCGCGAGGATGCGCCGTTCAAGACCAGTTGCTACATCGGCTGCGGTGTGACGACGGGCGTCGGCGCGGTGGTGAAGACGGCCAAGGTCGAGCCTGGTGCAAACCTGGTCGTCTTCGGTCTCGGCGGCATCGGCCTCAACGTAATCCAGGGCGCAAGGCTCGTGGGCGCTGGACGGATCGTCGGCGTGGACCTCAATCCCGACCGGGAGGAATGGGGCCGCAAGTTCGGAATGACCGACTTCATCGACGGCCGGGGAAAGGACCGGCAGGCGATCATCGAGGAGGTTCTGAAGATCACCGACGGGGGTGCCGACTATACGTTCGATGCGACCGGCAACGTCGAGGTCATGCGCACCGCTCTTGAATGCTGCCACCGCGGATGGGGAACGAGCATCATCATCGGAGTTGCAGAAGCGGGCAAGGAAATCTCGACCCGGCCGTTCAAGCTGGTCACCGGCCGCAACTGGCGGGGGACGGCGTTCGGCGGGGCGAAGGGCCGGACCGACGTTCCGAAGATCGTCGACTGGTACATGGACGGCAAGATCGCAATCGACCCGATGATCACCCACACGCTCAAGCTCGAGGACATCAACAAGGGGTTCGACCTGATGCACGCCGGCGAAAGCATTCGGTCGGTCGTCATTTATTAAGGAGAGTGAGCATGTTCAGTCACGTGGTGGTCGGTTCGAACGACATCGACCGATCGAAGCGTTTCTATGACGCGGTTTTCGGCAGGGAAGCGCACGTCGATGGCAAGGGCCGGCTTGCCTATCGCAAGAACGGCGCTGCGTTCATGGTATCGAAGCCGATCGACGGCGAGCCGGCATGCCGTGCGAACGGGGGAACGGTCGGTTTTTATTTCGAAAGTCCCGAGGATGTCGACGCGTGGCACAAGGCCGGCGTCGAGAATGGCGGCACGTCGATCGAGGATCCGCCCGGCTATCGTGAAATCTCCTACGGCAGGCTCTATCTTGCCTATTTGCGCGACCCCGACGGCAACAAGCTCTGCGGGCTTCATCGGCCACAGCAGTGACGATCGAGATCATTTCGCAGAGCAAGTCGCATGGCGGTCGGCAGCTGGTCGTGAAACATGCGTCGGCGGCAACCTCGAGCGACATGAGCCTGTCGGTCTTCGTGCCGCCACAGGCCGAGCGCGGAGAACCGCTGCCGATCCTCTGGTACCTGTCGGGTCTCACCTGCACCCACGCCAACGTCACTGAGAAGGGCGAGTATCGCGCCGCCTGTGCGCAGCTCGGACTGATCTTCGTCGCGCCCGACACGAGTCCGCGCGGTGACGACGTGCCCGACACTGAGGGGTACGACTTCGGCAAGGGCGCGGGCTTCTACGTCGATGCAACGCTTGAGCCCTGGTCCAGGAACTTTCGGATGTGGACCTATGTCACTGACGAATTGCCAAAGCTGCTCGCCGCCGAATTCCCCATCGACCTCGGCCGGCAGGGCATTACCGGCCACTCGATGGGTGGCCACGGAGCACTGACTGTCGCACTCAATTTTCCCGAGCGCTTCCGCAGCGTCTCGGCTTTCGCGCCAATCGTCGCTCCCAGCCAGGTGCCTTGGGGACAAAAGGCGCTGGGCGGCTATCTTGGAGAGGATCGTTCGGCGTGGCGCAAGCACGACAGCGTCGCGCTCATCGAGGACGGCGCCCGGCTGAATGACCTGCTGGTGGATTTCGGCACCGCCGACCAGTTCCTGGACCAGGAGCTTCGCCCCGATTTGCTCAGCGAGGCATGCACCGAGGCGGGAATTGCGCTGACGCTTCGGCGGCAGCCCGGTTACGACCATAGTTATTATTTCATCTCGACCTTCATGGCCGAACATCTCGCCTGGCATTGGGAGAGATTGCGCTGATCACGGGCTGGTACTGGCAGGCGCAGTGCGTCGGGACGGCGCTCGCCAGCGGCCTGCTGATCGGCATCGAGCGCGGCTGGAAGCTGAGGGAGCAGAAGCCCGGCACCCGCGTCGCCGGGGTGCGGACCTTTTCGATGCTCGGCCTTGGCAGCGGGATCGCGGGTCTCCTCGGCGGCCTCGGGTACATTTTCGCCGGGGGAGCCATTGTGATCGGCGTGGTCGCAATCATGGCCATCGCTTATTCGAGCGTCCTCGAGCAGCACCATGATTCGACCAGCGCGGTAGCGGCGATCGTCACCATCGCAATCGGCTTTCTCGCGGGAATCGGGCAGCCGGGGCTGGCGATCGCCAGCGCTGCTGTGGCGGTCGCCTTCCTCGCCCTCAGGACCGAACTCCACGGCTTGGTCGAGCGGCTCGATGCCGACGACGTGAAGGCGCTCGCGCGTTATGCGGTCATCGCCGGCGCCGTCCTCCCGTTCCTGCCCAGCGGCCATTACGGTCCCCTTGGAGCGTGGAACCCGCAGCGGCTCTGGCTGGTGGTCGTGCTCGTCACCGGCTTCTCCTTCCTTGGCTATGTCGCCAACCGGATTTTCGGCGAGCGCTACGGCACCGTCGGGACCGGACTGATCGGCGGAATTTACAGCTCGACCGCGGTCACCCTCGCGCTCGCGCAGCGCCTGGGCCACCAAGATCGCCCGGGTGCGGAGCCCGCAGGAATCGCCTTCGCCACGGCCGTCATGTACATGAGGATGCCGGTCCTGATCGCCATCCTCGCAACCAAGGTCCTCCCCGCGATCACGATCCTGCTGCTGCCAGCGATGGTCGTCGCCTGGGTCGCCGGCTTCTGGCTCTACCGAAAGGCGCCTTCGGGCAACGCTCCCGCTCCGCCCGGCAATCCGATCGCGCTGCTTCCGGCGCTCGGTTTCGTCGTCTTCGTCGCCATTGCCGCGATTGCGGCGGCCTGGGCCGAGGGCCGCTTCGGACAGAGCGGGATCGCGGTGCTCCTGCTGATCGTTGGAAGCATGGACGTCGACGTCGCTATCGTAACGCTCGGCACGCTTCGGCCGGAGGCGATTTCGCCGCTGCTCGCAGCAATGGCGATCAGCGGGACGGCGATCTCCAACATGGCAGTAAAGATCGGGATCACGCTGGTTTATGCGCGCTCGAAAGGCATTTCGGCGGCGATCGCCATGACTTCGAGCGTGGCGGCGGTTGCAGCCATGATCGCGCTCGCCTGGACTCGACTATGAAAAAGTGTGCGGAACATTTTCGCCCTTTCCGCGAGCGGTGAGGACAATATAGCGGCCGAATGGCTGACCGGATTACGACCCTGGTGATGTTCGGAGCGACGGGCGACCTCGCGAGCCGAATGTTGCTGCCTTCACTCTACGGTCTCGATTCCGACGGACTTCTGCCGGCCGATCTTCGGGTGATCGGCACTGCGCGCACCGATCTCGACGATGGGCTCTTTCGCGAACGCGCAGAGGCTGCACTCAAGGAATATCTGCCCGCCGGCTTTTACAGCCAGAATGTGGCTGACCGCTTTCTCGCGCGGCTTCATTACGTGCCGCTCGACATCACTCACCCCGAGGCATTCAAGCGGCTCGCCGATTCAATAGGCGACCCGTGCCATGGAGTCGGAATTTTTCTCTCTACTGCGCCGTCGCTGTTCAAAGCGACAATCGACGGCCTCGCCAGTGCGGGCCTCGCCTGTCCGACCGTCAGGATGGCGCTCGAAAAGCCGCTCGGTACCGACCTTGAA
>Ga0157370_10004341_pt1 | contig 16283 bp, 11 predicted proteins | sample C35metaG_FD_113463 | JGI IMG/M metagenome (GOLD analysis project Ga0157370, IMG submission 113463) | Corn rhizosphere microbial communities from Kellogg Biological Station, Michigan, USA - C3-5 metaG | ecosystem: Host-associated > Plants > Roots > Rhizosphere > Soil | place: USA: Michigan...
GAAAGTTTACCCGGAAGTCCACCCCCACCCATTACAGTTTTACGCTGCACCATTTCACGCGCTTTTTTAGCTGCATGACGTGCCTGCGCCGCAAGAATAACCTTCTGCACAATTATACGTGCATCATTAGGATTTTCTTCAAGGTAGTTTTCAAGCATTTCGCTTACCGCCTGGCTTACAGGAGCCACAACCTCACGGTTACCCAGCTTAGTTTTAGTCTGCCCTTCAAACTGAGGCTCAGAAACTTTTACCGAGATAATAGCCGTAAGACCTTCACGGAAGTCATCACCTGATATTTCAAACTTCAGTTTATCAAGAAGACCTGAATTATCAGCATATTTCTTTAGGGTGTTTGTTAATCCCCTGCGGAAACCAGAAAGGTGTGTACCACCCTCATGGGTATTAATATTATTTACATAAGAGAAAATATTCTCTGTGTAGCTTGTGTTATAAATAAGCGCAACCTCTACAGGCACTTCGCCTTTTTCACTCTCCATACTGATAACATGAGAAATAATAGGCTCACGGTTACCATCAAGAAAACGTATATATTCTTTTAATCCTTCATCAGAATGAAAAACTTCAGAGACAAATTCGCCTTTATCATTTTTTTCCCTTTTATCTGTTAGCGTTACAGTAATCCCTTTGTTAAGGAATGAAAGTTCGCGCATACGAGCAGCTAAGGTATCATAAGAGAATTCAGTTGTTTGAGTAAAGATCGTGTTGTCAGGATAAAACGTTTGGGTAGTACCTCTTTTAGTTGTCTCACCAATCTGTTTTACAGGATAAATAGACTTACCTTTTTCGTATTCCTGCTCATAAATTTTACCATCTCTGTAAACTGTAGAACGCATGTGGTTAGACAATGCATTTACAACAGATACACCTACACCGTGAAGACCTCCGGAAACTTTATAAGAATCTTTATCAAATTTACCACCCGCACCAATTTTAGTCATTACTACCTCAAGGGCAGAAACTCCTTCTTTTTTGTGTATATCTACAGGTATACCACGACCGTTATCTTCAACTGTTACAGAACCATCTTCATTTACGGTAACACCTATCGTGTCGCAATGGCCTCCCATCGCCTCATCAATAGAGTTATCTACTACTTCATATACCAAATGGTGTAAACCACGGACACCTACATCGCCTATATACATGGAAGGACGCATTCTTACGTGCTCCATTCCTTCTAATGCCTGAATACTGTCTGCCGAATAATTGTTTTTATTTACCTCTTCACTCATAAAATTTTATTCTTAACTAAACTTTAGGTTTAACGAACAAATATATAAAAACAGAAGTGATAAAGCTATTAAAAGCCCTTTTTTGGCATCTAAGTTATTAACAAGTTATCAAAACCTTTATTCATTTGCAGGATAGTAATTATAGTGTTAAAATCAGTGCAAAAAAAAATGCCCCGAAACGGAGCATTTTTCTACAAATAAACAAACTAAATTCCAAAAATAAAACTTTGAAATTATGCTTCTATATCGCTTTGCACTATACACATATCTCCCTCAACGTGAGCTTCGTTTGCACGTCCGCTCGGGTCTGTATTTCCCTGCCATTTAGGTATCCACTTTCGCACTGTCTGTGCAGCACTAACCTGCGGAAAATGCTTATAAAATATCGACCTGTAAAAGTAGGCTTCTTTAGTAGCGGGAGTGTTATACGGAAAACGCTCCTGAGCACTTTCCAACTGCTCGTCGGTTACCTGCGTGGTACAATATGCTATTAATTCATCAATCCAGTTATACCCTACTCCATCGCTAAACTGCTCTTTTTGCCTCCATAAAATATCTTTTGGCAAATAAGGATCTTCAGGGGTATCAAAGGCTTTTCTTAAAATGTATTTTTCTATACCATCATAGGTTTTTGGTTGCTTTTCTTCGGGTTTTATTTTTACAGACAGTTCCAGGAAAGCCTTATCTAAGAACGGAACGCGGGCTTCCAGGCCATGTGCCATTGTAGACTTGTCTGCCCTTAATAAATCGGCTGTAAAAAGCTTTTGCACCCTCTCTATAGTTTCTTTCTGAAATTCGGCAGAAGACGGTGCATTCCTGAAATACAGGTAACCGCCAAATATCTCATCCGCACCTTCACCCGAGAGCACTACCTTAATTCCCATATCGGTTATAGCCTTACTTAAAAAATACATGGGAGTACTGGCTCTTATTGAGGTAACATCATACGTTTCAAGATGCCATATCAGTTTATCCAATATTGCTATTCCCTGTTGTACAGTAAAATGTATTTCATGGTGTTCGGTTCCTAAAAACTCAGCTACTTTACGTGCAGCAACAGCATCTGGAGCATCAGCGGTCAGGCCTATCGAAAACGAATTCAGCTTTTGTCCTGAGTCTTTAAGAAGCCTTGCAGCGATAGAAGAAGTAAGTGACGAATCAAGCCCTCCGGAAAGCAATACACCAACAGGCACATCACTCATAAGCCTTTTTTCCACTGCCAGTGTAAGGCTTTCCCTTATTGTTTGATAATTTACTTCCTCTGTCGCTTTAGACGCATCTTCCCATTGCGGCCTGTAATACTTTACAAATCCGGTTTTTGGGGTATAATAATGTCCCGGGGGAAACGTAGAAAAACTCCTGCATTGGTCGGTTATCGCTTTCATTTCTGATGAAAAATAAATCCTTCCCCTTTCATCAAGCCCGTAATAAAGAGGCTTTACTCCCAGCGGATCGCGGCCTGCTATATAATCATCTCCATTTATTACAACAAAGGAAAAAATACCGTCAAGCTTATCGCAAAATTCGTATCCAAATTCTTCATATAAATGCACAATAACCTCAGAGTCTGATGTTGTCCTGAATGTATGGTGACTTAGTATAGTATCGCGTAATTTTTGGTGATTGTAAATTTCGCCATTATGCACCATCCATGCTTTTGATGTTCCCTGAATGGGTTGCCTGCCCGTAGTAAGATCGATAATTGACAAACGTTCATGGCTTAGTATGTGCCCTTTTTCGGTAACAAATAAATCGCTTTCATCAGGACCACGGTGGGTCATTCTTTTTGAAAGCTGCTTTACTAAAGCTTCATCTTTTCCTTTACCGATAATTGCTAAAACTCCACACATACATTCACTGTTTTAAAATTTATGCTAAAAATTACATTCCCGTCATTTCCAACAAGACAAATTTGAACTTTTAGTTTAAATTTTAAAACACATCCAGCATTATAACTTACATTTTAAAACAAAAAGACTTTTAATATTCTAAATATATAAGTTTAGTAGGTTATTTCCTTAGAGAGTGATTACAAATCACAAAAAACCATCGCTAAGGATGGTTTCTTTAAAATATATTTTAAGTTATTATAATACCATTAGGTATTGCTGGCTCGGCATTTAGATAATATGGTGAATACTGCTCCCACCACTCAAAATTCGGAATTATATTTAACTCACTAAATCGATATTGCTCAAAAAAAGCTAATGCATCGTTAGTTACTACAACAGAAACTAATTCACCTGAACTATGATATTTAAATTCGAAATTATATCCATCTTTAATATAAAGCTTGCTAGTTGTATTATACAGTGGCAGGTTAGTTTGTACATCTAAACTTTGAAACATTATATAAACGCCTTCAGAATTACTAACTTCAACTCCCTTTCTTACTAATAATCCTTCAACATACCTAAAACTTCTGAATTTAGTATAATTGATATTTATATTTTCAATTTCAATAACTTTAAGAATAGTAGGATTATTTGCTAATAATTCTTGATGAGAAGTACCTAGCTCAATATAATACATGGTATCTACGAGCATAGAATTTTTATAGTATTCAATCTTTCGAAGCCTGTTATCTTGTTCATAAATTTTCTCATATTTCTCACTTGTAGCAATCTGTTGGGCAGTGAGTGGCTTTCCATATAAATTCCTGTATCTGATTTCCATAACTTATATAAACGACAATTTAGACGATTTCATCAATACTATATTTTGTTCCGCTTATATCAAATTCATTACCGGTTTCCATTCCCATTAGTTTTGTACCCAACGGCGATTGTGGAGATAATGCGATGACAGTGGTTCTGTCTATAATAATCTTTGGCAGGGCGGCACTTACAAACAATAACATATTATTCGCTTTAACAAGGCTTCCCATCGCAACTTTGGTAGTTTTTACATCAGGATTTATCTTATCCAAGATAGCTTTTTGTGCAATGAACTCGCCCAGTTTATGATTGAGTTTTTCCTGTTCCAGATGCATCATAGACAATGCCGTTTCATGCTTATCTCCCGCCGAGCCTTTGGCATCATTAGCGGCATCTTCTGTCAGCGCAGCGATCATATCACGAAAAGCATCAATCCTGTCGTCAACCTGCTGCTTATAGTAATTAAGTATTTTGTGTTTTAGTGTCAATTTATAGAAAATTAAAAGATTGAAAATTGAAAAATTCTCTTATCAGTATAGCTAAATGCTTTCTGAAAAGAGAATTTTTCATACTAATTTTTGAATTTTTAAATCATTAAATGACTAAAAATTAAACTTATATGAAGCTCCCACTAAGAACTGGAATCCCTGAACCTGATAATTTACCCAACGCTGGTAGTCCTGATTGGCAATGTTGTTCAGTTTAAGAAATCCTGTAAGGCGTTCACTGTATTTGTAACCTACGTGTGCATTAAGGTCAAAGTAGTTCTTAAGGGTAACCACTTTTGTTTCATAATCTGCTCCTGTATCTACAAATGTATTGTTTGGCAGTACAAGGTCTTTTCTGTCGCCTACAAAGAACAGGTTTAAGCCTGCATACCATTTTGTATTGATATCAACATCAAGTGTTGCCCCAACTTTTATTTGCGGAAGGTTCCATACTTCAGCCTGTCTGTCCATAGAATAGCTGTTGTAAGTACCGTTTATACCAAAGGTTACACTCTTAGAGAAATCGGCTTTAAGCTCTCCAAAAAAGCTTACCGTCTGCACCTTGTCATATACTACACTAAATGAGTTACCGTACTGAAAACCAAACAGGTCAGCTCCCGGACCAGGCAACACACCCGGATTAAAGTTTAAGAACATAGCCTTATTATCCTCATTCATGTACGATCCGCGAATGTTGTATGCTACAGCATTAGCAAGTTTACCTTTTAAACCTACATAAATATCATACTGCTGATCTGTAGGCCTTATCACCTGCATAGGCGATATAAAAGGATTTTGGCTTGCAAAATCAGCGTAAGAGTTTTGGTTTAGCTTACCTTCCGCACCTGCATAGGCTACCATAAGATCGCCTACTACTTTGTAAGAAGCCTTAACCTGCGGATAAATATGGATGTTATTATCCTTACTGTCATTCTGTTTACTCATACTGTAAAAAACGCCTGCGCCTAATTGTACCGAAAGGTCATCTTCCTGATATACAATACTTGGCTGTATACCTACATTAAAGTTCGTGTAATCATTAGGAAATTCGGTATCATCAGCAAGAGTCCCGCCTACATAATCAGCGATAAAATCTACTTTTATTTTTTCATCCATTACGTCAATATCCAGCGATGGCTTAACGTAAAAACGGTTTTCAGCAGACCCGTAATTATCCCAGAAACGCTTGTACTGTATTGATGCATCCCTGAAGAAACTATCTTCGGCTGCAACTTTACCACCTATGTAAAATGAATTATAAGTATGCTTCGGATCTATCGCGCGAAGAGCACCGCCATCAAAAGGCACATCCTGATATTCTAACGGAAGTCCGTACCAGTTATACACCTGATTCTGGTAACCCAGATCAGTATTCCAGCTAAATTCTTTCTGGCGGTTACCATAGGTAAGATCTATTCCTGTATTGTAATATTTATCATCAAGCTGTGCAGCTTCTATACCTCCCTGAGAAGAAATATGCCTTAACATACCTCCTACATACTCATTGCGGTTAAGGTTTTCGGTTACAAAAAGCTCTGCATTTACGGTACCATAATTACCTACGCCTAATGTAGCATAATTGTTATACAGTGTTTCACGCTTAGGCTTGTCTACACCCGCCGCTTTTCCTTTAGATGGAGTAAATGTAGAAGCTACCGGAAACGAAAATATGTTATATTGTATGGTTTCTTTCTGTGTATTATCCTCGTCTTCTAAAACAGGTATTTCTTTTACTTTAAAAGCATCCGAAACTGTGGGTGTATACGGCTTTACCACGTTTACAACCTCTGTCCCTATATTTTCGTCTTTCTTTTGCGCAAATGCCCCGCTTGCCGACGCAAATGCTGCTATTATGGCTATATATTGAAATTTAATCTTCATGGCGCTAATTAATTTTGGATAGATGAATTACGTTTTCCTTCTTCAGCTTTAATACTGTCAAGCTCTTTTTTCGCTTCTTCTACCACATCAGGGTAAGTCGTAAAGTTCTTAACAACACTTTCCAGAATGTATGTAGCCTGGTAACTGTCTTTTAATCCGTAGAAGTTTTTAGCCATTACAACAAGGCCTTTGGCACCAAAATATTTGTAGCCCGAATAATCTTTGGAAAGCTTTTGCACCGCAGTGTTAGAAGCTTCATATTTTCCATCTTTGTTTTTAAAGTAAGCGTCATAATAAAGTGCTTCAGCTGCAAGTTCACCTTTTGCCATCCCCTGAAGTTTAGCGTAAGCTTCTCTCGCTTTAGTCTCATTGTTAGATTTTATAGCAGAACGCGCTACAATGATCTGAGCATCACTCTTAACTTTGTCTTCTGTTTTGCCGTTAGCTAAAACTTTATCCGCATATATTACTGCGTTAGCATAATCCTGCTGATCATAGTAACATTTCATAAGGTTAGACTGTGCGAACGTTACATTTTGCGGAAAGTCAGCCTCCGTTTCAAGGCGTTTTAACACAGGAATTGCCTTTGCATAATCATTTTTCTTAAGGTGGATTTGCGATAGCCTTGCCAATGCCTGTTCTGTAAATTCGCTTCTTGATTTAGCAATAACAAATTCATAGTTAGGTATTGCATTGCTTTCAAGACCTTCAGCATAATAAGATTGTGCCAAATAGAAGTTAGCTTTAAGCGACGAAATTCCATTAGGAAACTTCGCTACATAACTGCTAAGTGAGGATATAGCCTGTTTTGTATTGTTTTGCAGGTATTGTTTTTCAGCAGCTTCAAAGGCAGTGTTGTCTAGATCGGCATCGCTTACATCAACAAAGTCCAGTGTCTTAACCCACGATGCATACTCATCTGTACGACCATTGTCCACATATATAATACGTGCAGTAGATACTGCCTCTACAGCCTCTGGTGTATTAGGGAAGTCAGCCACCACTTTTTTGAATTTAGCCAGTGCCTGTTCATCGTTTTCTGCATTGTAGTAAATAAGTGCCTGACGCATAATAGCCTTCGCTGTATACGAACTTCCTTTGTATTCGGTAATCAGCCTGTCATACGCTGCGATAGCTTTTTGCGTCTGCTTTTCAGCTATGTAAGTATTTCCTATCTCATAAAGCGCATCATCTGCATATTTAGATTTAGGATAGGTCGAGACAAATTTGGTAAGGTCTTCAATCTTTTTCTCATTCCTTGCCACAAAACCATAGCTGATACCCTTTTGAAAGAAAGCATAATCGGCATCAATACCTTTCATATCGATAGCTTTGTTGTAAGCTTCCATTGCAGGCCAGTATTTTGCGGTTACAAAGTTACTGTCACCTAAACGAAGGTACGCATCATTAAGCCTTACAGCATCACCTTTGGCAGCAGCCGAAGACACATACTCCTGAAAGTATTTTGCTGCGTTCTCATACTCTTTCAATTTAAAGTAAGTATAAGCAAGGTTATAGTCATAGTTTTTATATTCCGGCGTGTTCTTAGCTTCTGCAAATCCGCCAAATTGTTTGTAGCTAATCAACGCTTCGTTAAATCCATCAAGTACATACTCCGTTTCCGCCTTCCAATAAGTAGCACGTGCCGTAATCTTTGCATCACGCGGTTCTGCAATAGATTTTTTAAACATTGCCATTGCTTCCTGGTAATTGCCATCGGTATATAGCTCAAGACCTCTATAGAATGTAACTTTTTGGTAAGCAGCCCTGTTAGCAGGCGACTTGTCTTTTTCAAGCAAAGCCAATGCTTCCTTATAATTTTTAGATGTAATGTAAGAGTTGATAAGTAATGTCTGCACTTCCTGTTTAAATGGAGTAGCAGGGTATTTTTGAAGGAACGATTGTAGTACCTCAGGTACACTTTGGTATGGGTTTCCTATTTCATAACTAAGTTTGGCATAGTTAAGATAGGCATCCTCCTGTATCTTAACATCAAACTCCATTTCAGATGCATTTTTAAATGCGTTAAGCGCCTGTTGCTTTTTACCTGTTTTGAGGTAGCTTTCCCCTAAATGATAATACGCATTTTGAGCAACTGCATCCTGGCCTTCGATTATCTTATTGAACTCTGCTATAGCATTTTCAAAATCACCCTGTTTGTAGTACGCATAACCAAGCTGATAGAAATCGGTATTGTTCCATTTGCCTTTTCTTCCTTTATATTCTTTAAGATATGGGATAGCTTTGTCATATTTACCAAGATTAAAGTAACTCTCCCCTATTATCTTGTTAAGTTCAGACTTTTCAGTAGCATCCGATTTTGGCAGCTGTGGCACTCCAAGATCAATAGCCTTTTGAAAATTACCCAGCTTAAAGTTCATGTCTGCCTGAAAATAAGACATCTTCTCTTTGTACTTGTCCTGGTCTTCTACCTGCTCAAATAACTGGTTTGCTTTTTTATAATCATCGCTTTCATAAGACATGAAACCCAGGTAATATTTTGCCTGAGAACCGTACTCTTTAGAGTTGATTACCTTATTAAAATATTTCTCTGCCTGCTTTTTATCTTTTGCAGCAAAATAAACATATCCCTTCTGGAAATTATAGCGATCCCTGTCGGCAACACTCATGTTGCTTTCATCTACTTTATCATACCACTCTAAAGCCTGTGGGTATTTGCCCTGACCAAAATAATATCCGGCAACCTCAACATAAGCCTGATTCTGCTTAGTACTTGTTGGATAATCCTCAACAAAGTTTTCCATAAGCATATCGGCATTCATCTGATCCAGTCGTATCGCACAGTTGGCTATGTAATAAGCGCAGTCTGCCTGAACTTCCATCTCTTCATTTTCACCCTTTGTTTTTTCAAAAAGTATTTGAGCCGCCTGGTATTGCTTATCGTTGTAAAGCGTTACGGCTTTATCAAAATCTTTAAGCTGATGTGTATAAATGGTAGATTGTTGTGCCGAAAGGCTTAAACCCCAAAGGGGTACAGAAAATAGGAGTAGCCTGTTTAGTCTGCGCATGTCTTTTTTGTGTTTTTAGGTAAGCCAAATATATCAATTCTTATTATATTTTAACGGATGTTATTTTCGTTTAGTATGGTTTTAAGAAAACCCTAACACTATTAAAAATACAGCTGAAAGAAGCTAAAAGATCTATTTTGCGAATGAGAGTCATACATTACCTGTAGCTAATATTGTGAAACCCTAAAATTTAGACTTTAAACAACAGGCCGCTCAAAATAAAATTTTGAATACCGCCGTTAACTTATTACTTTTACCAAAACAAACACCCTAAAACATATGTCTCAGCCTGTATTATCATTACAAGATGTTACCATTTACCAGGATAACAATGCCGTATTATCTGACATTAACCTTGAAGTTAACCACGGTGAGTTTATTTACGTAATAGGTAAAACAGGATCGGGTAAAAGTTCCCTCATGAAAACGCTTTATGCCGATCTTAAACTAAGAGATGGCGAAGGTACTTTTGTAGACTACGACCTTAAAACACTAAGAGAAAGAGACATACCTTACCTTAGACGAAAAATAGGAATTGTTTTCCAGGACTTTAAACTGTTACCGGACAGAAGCGTTTATGACAATCTTTTGTTTGTACTTAAAGCTACCGGCTGGAGTGAAGACAGGGAAATGGATGTTAAGATAAAAGAGGTATTAGATAAGGTTGGGCTTAAAAATGCTGCCAACAAAATGCCGCATCAGGTTTCAGGCGGAGAACAGCAAAGAATTGCAGTTGCCCGTGCCCTTTTAAATGACCCGGAGGTAATACTTGCCGACGAGCCTACAGGTAACTTAGATCCACAAACAAGCGTAGAAGTTATGCAATTGCTTCGTGAAATCAATCAAAACGGAAAAACGATTATTATGGCAACTCACGATTATGCCCTGCTAATGAAATTTCCAAGCAAAACATTAAAATGTGAAAACGGAACCTTATTTGAGGTTGTTCAGAGAACGGTTTAAAAAATATATTTACAAAAAGAGCTGCCAATGGCAGCTCTTTTTATTTAGACTACTATTCATCACTCATAGCTTCTCTTAATCTCTTCTTTTGGTTTCTTAGTAAGTCCTTTACATCCCTTACGGCATCACGGGCTACTTTATCTATCTTTTTAAATTTCTTAGAAAAGTATTCCATCTTAACCTTTTCTTCTTCGTTTAGGTTTTGTGATATCTTTTCCCTGAAAGCAGAAAATTCTTCGTTTACGCTGTCTAAAGTTTCGTAAGCTGACTTCAGCTCTTCGTGAAGCTCTTCAAGGTCTCTGAGTCCATCACGGCAATAGGCCGTATTTTTTTTATTAAACTCTTTTCGTAGTTTTTTCTCCTGTTTGTCAAATAGTCCCATCGTGTTGTTTTTGGTTTTGCAAAGCTTGCCCCATTAAGCGGAAGTCATATTACTTTAAGATTACCATTGCATTATATTATAATCGCTACAGGACAAACCGTACAACATAATTTTGTAACTTGGTGACTCTAAAAACATTTAACCATGCCAACAGACAAACCACTTCGCAGGGCAGCCATTGTAGGATACAACCGTATCCCTTTTGCCCGAAATAATACCGCTTACACCACCGCAAATAATCGCGATATGATGACCGCTTCATTAAACGGACTCATAGACAGATACAATCTTCAGGGGAAACAACTTGGAGAAGTAGCCGGTGGCGCGGTTATAAAACACAGTTGGGAAATTAACCTGATGCGCGAATGTGTACTGCACACTTCGCTTGACCCTAAAACTCCTGCCTGCGACATTCAGCAGGCTTGTAACACAGGAATAGAATCGGCGATATATATTGCTAATAAAATTGCTTTAGGCCAGATAGACTGCGGTATTGCAGGAGGTGTAGATTCTACCAGTAATGTTCCCTTAGAATTTAATGAGCATATCAGGAAGATATTGCTTTCGGTTCGCAGAAGCAAAGGCACTTTTGATAAGATAAAACAACTGGCAAAAATAAAATTCAGTGACTTTTCGCCTGTAGCACCTGAGAACCTTGAACCGGGTACAGGATTATCTATGGGTGGGCATACTGAATATACTGCCAAATATTATAAGATATCTCGAGAAGCACAGGATGAATACTCTTTACATAGCCACCAAAAAATGGCCGCGGCGACCGATAGGGGCTTCTTTAAAGATATGGTTTCTCCTTTTATGGGATTAGAACAGGACAACAACATGAGGCGCGATACCTCTATGGAGAAACTTGCAAAACTGCGACCTGCTTTTGATAAAGAAAATGGATCATTAACTGCCGGAAACTCCTCTCCTCTTACTGATGGCGCTTCATGCATCTTGATTGCCAGCGAAGAATGGGCTAAAGAAAACAACCTGCCGATACTGGCATATATATCCTATTCAGAGCTCGGCGCTATAGAATATGTTCAGAACAAACAAAATTTACTATTGGCTCCTGTGTATGCAGCGCCAAGAATGCTGAAAAAAGCAGGCCTTACGCTTCAGGATTTTGACTTTTATGAAATTCACGAGGCATTTGCTGCCCAGGTATTAGCTATATTAAAAATATGGGAAAGTCCTGAACTCTCTGCTGAATTTGGCGTAGAGGCTATAGGTGCTATAGATCCATCCAAGTTAAATGTAAACGGTAGCAGCCTGGCTACAGGACACCCTTTTGCAGCAACCGGAGGGCGTGTACTCGCCACTATGGCAAAACTACTTCATGAAAAAGGCAGCGGACGCGGATTTATATCCGTTTGTGCCGCCGGAGGACAAGGCATGACGGTAATATTAGAAAAGTAACAACAAAGGCTATCGATTGATAGCCTTTTGTTTTCTACTCTGGCAGTAAATAAAAATCATATAAAGAATTACCTTTGCAGCATGATTCCTGCAGAACACAACCACTTTATACTATTCAAACCGTTTGGCTACTTAAGTCAATTTACTTATAACCTTAAACGCAACAAAAAACTTTTAGGAGAGCTACATGACTTTCCGGAAGGCACTATGGCTATAGGCCGTTTGGATGAGGATTCAGAAGGTTTATTGTTACTTACAACCGACGGCATGATGAGCGAAATCGTACGCAGTAAAAAAGTAGAAAAAGAATATTACGCACAGGTTGATGGCCTTATAACTCCAGATGCTGTTGAACAACTTAAGCAAGGGGTTGAAATAGGTTTTAAAGGGACGAAATACATCACCCGAAAATGTGAAGCTCACATTATAACTGATAAACCCAATTTCCCGGAACGCGGACGTAAAATACGCGATGAACGCCACGGCCCAACTTCATGGGTATCTATCACAGTAACCGAAGGTAAGTTCAGGCAGGTACGCAAAATGACGGCGGCCGTTGGCTTCCCCATCCTTCGATTAGTTCGTGTACGAATTGGTAATGTATTACTGGGAGATTTACAACCCGGGGAAGTAAAACCTGTAGCCGCGTTTGAAGTGTAATTAAAGAAAACTTAATTAGCATAATTTTAATTAAATCTAATTTTTCAGGAGGTAGTTTTAACCAAAATAAACCTTCATGAAATATTTATACGCTATAGTATTTGCAATTGCTGTTTTTCAAACTTCATTTGCCCAGCAAGAGGAGATAGACACCGACAGGCCAGATCAGACAGAAACTCCTACGATTGTTCCGGCAAACCATTTCCAGATGGAAAATGGCTTTCTGCACCAGCAGAATGCTAAAAGCGAAAGTGAACTGGCTCTGCCTACCTCGTTATGGAAATTTGGCGTTAGCAAAAATCTTGAGATCAGGGTGACAACCGACCTGATATATAATAAATCGAAAGACAGCACCTCAACCGGACTTAGTCCTATAGTTGCAGGAATTAAAGTAAGACTATGGGATGAAAAAGGAGTAATCCCTCAAGCCTCACTTATTACACAGGTTCTTTTGCCAAAAGTAGCATCAAATGAATTAAAGGTAAAATACCTCGCTCCTGAACTGAGGCTATTGTTTCAGAATGAAATTACAGATGATATTGATCTTGGATATAATCTTGGTATGAAATGGGATGGAGAATCTACCGATCCTACATTTGAATACACCATTTCACCAAACATGAACCTAACGGATAAGCTGAAAGCTTACATTGAAATCTATGGTTTTATGCCACAACAAAGACATCCCGAAGAATGGTTTGACGGCGGATTTATGTTTCTGTTGACTAAAAATGTACAGCTTGATATATCTGCGGGTTATGAAATTACCTCAACAAATAATCATCATCAGTTTTTTGAAAGTATAGGCTTCTCATTCAGAATTTAAGCCTGTTCACTTTTAGACAGGGAATTATAGATCTTTTGCTGTGCACGTCCATTATCTTCATTCTCTAACTGAATTTCAACAAGTCTTAATAGTTCAGTTTTAATAGCTTCATCATAAACAGGGAAACAAACCTCTACCCTTCTGTAAATATTACGGTTCATCCAGTCGGCAGATCCAAGGTATACTTCTTTAATGCCAATGTTATGGAAAACGAAAATGCGGCCGTGTTCAAGATAACGGTCTACAATACGCTTTACGTTTATGTTGTCGCTCAATCCTGCAACTCCCGGAATAAGGCAGCATATACCGCGAACAATAAGCTGTATTTGTACTCCTGCCTGCGATGCTTCGTATAACTTATCAATCAATACCTTTTCTTCAAGGTTATTTAGCTTGATGGTTATGCCTGTAGGCAGTCCTTTAGCTGCGTTTTCAATTTCCCTGTCAATGAGAGCCAGGAATTTATCACGAAGATTAAACTGGGCTACAAGCAAATGTTCGTAATTGTATTTATCTTCCTCATCCGGCTTTTTCATCCGGCTAAGGAATTTGAATACCTCTTTTAGCTCGGTCATTATGCCATGATGCGCTGTAAGCAGTATATGATCCGTATAGAATCTCGCTGTAGTTTCGTTCAGGTTACCCGTTGCTAATAGCCCCAATGCTTTAACTTTATGTCCTTTACTAAATCTCACTAAGGCAATTTTAGCATGTATTTTTAGCGATGGTACGCTATGTATAATAGTAACCCCTGCATCACTCAGTTTTTTAGACCAGCGTATGTTGTTAGACTCATCAAAACGTGCTTTTAACTCTACAATTACAGTAACTTTTTTACCATTTCGGGCAGCGCTTATAAGGGCGTTTGCAATACGTGAGTCATGCGCCATCCTATAAACAGTTACATATATCTCTTCTGCATCCGGATGAATAGCCGCTTCATTAAAAAAGCGGAGTACAGTATCATAAGAACGGTATGGCGTATGTATCATTACATCCTGCTCTTCGACATGATTCAATAATGATTTACCCTCAAAAGTGTAAGGTATGGCAGGCCATTTTGTATATTCAAGCGAATCTTTATGAACAGGTAGTTCGGCCAGGTCTTTTAGATTGTGGTAACCTCCCCCCATCATTACATTAGCGCCTTTAAGCTTAAGCATGCCAATTAATACCCCAAGATATTCAGCCGGCATATTGTCATCATATAAAAAACGGGTAGCAATACCAAAATCGCGTTTCGCAATCTTCTTTTCCATTTGCACTGCAAGGCCTTCTTCGTAATCATCATCAAACTCTATGGCAGCATCACGCGTTATCTTGAAGCTATAGGCACCATTAACAATGTATCCCTGAAATATGGCATCTAAATGCGCTTTGATAATATCATCTATAAAAAGGATATATTGTTTGCCATCTCTTTTTGTACTAAAGAATCTGGGCATTTCTTCCGACGGTATATTAACAAGATGCAGGCAGCTTCGCCCTTTATCATCCGTTAAGGATACAAGAAAATACAGCTTGTTGTTTTCGGTAAAAAAGTCGGTATTCTCATCAAGCGACATACTTTTTATATAGGTAAGTATCCTTGTGAAAAAATAGTTTTCAGCTTCTTCTTTTATTTCTTCAGGAATTGGCCTGTCGTAAACGAGGTCAATATTCTCAGCTTCGAGTGCCGGAAGTATTTCATCTTTAAAAAGCCCTCCAAAAATTTGCTGCTGTTTAAGCACAGTGGTGCTAATTTCCTTCAATATTGCTTTGTAAACGTCTTTATGCTTCTCAGCTTTTTTGCCGGTAAGTTTTTTCAGTGCCATAAGAGCCGGGACACGTACACGGTAAAACTCGTCAAGGTTAGAAGAATATATTGAAAGAAATTTTATCTTTTCCAGTAGTGGCACATTTTTATCGGCTGCTTCTAAAAGCACGCGCTCATTAAAATTTAGCCAGCTTACGTCCCTGTCATTATAACGTACAGGTACAGGATGTATAGGAGTTTCGGTTTGAAGCATAATTGTAAATAAGCATAAAATTACAAACTTATACTATAAAACCCATTAACAATTTGTTATCCTTATAAAATCATATTATAATAGTAGGAATAACCTCAAATATATTTGTAAGGATTTTTTTAGCAAAATTTTAAACATCTGCTGTTCGTATAATGCCTATTTTTAGGCTATAAATGAACACAAAGCTTAAAAAATACTCGCGCAAAGGATTAAAAATATTTCTTTGGATCGTAGGATCAATCATAGGATTGTTCCTGCTCATTGCACTATCACTGCAAATACCTTACATACAGAACATTGTAAAAAACAAAGCTGTAACTTATCTTGAAAAAAAGATAGGCACGGATGTAAATATTGACAAGATAGAAATAGGCCTGCCTAAAAAAGTAATTCTTGAAGGAGTATATTTTGAAAGCCAGCAAGGCGACACATTGCTTGCCGGCGAAAAACTTGCCGTAGATATTAGCCTGTTTAAACTACTAAGCAACGAAGTTGAGATTAATTCTATCAACTTACAGGGCATAACTGCTAATGTAAGGCGTAATAAAGATTCGGTATTTAATTTTGATTATATCATTGATGCGTTTGCCTCTAAGGAACCGAAAAAAGATACTACGGCTGCCCCAATGAAATTCTCTATTGACAGGATAAACCTTGATAGGGTAAAGGTAAAATTTGATGATAAGATTTCTAAGAACAATCTTGCAGCGAAC